>Ga0209486_10000928_pt1 | contig 12857 bp, 8 predicted proteins | sample NCCompost_FD_187518 | JGI IMG/M metagenome (GOLD analysis project Ga0209486, IMG submission 187518) | Agricultural soil microbial communities from Utah to study Nitrogen management - NC Compost (SPAdes) (version 2) | ecosystem: Environmental > Terrestrial > Soil > Agricultural land | place: USA...
TGGCCGAGACCTATCAGGAGATGGCGCGGTGGGAGGAAGCGCTGCACTACTTGCGACACCTCGATCTCACATCTGATCCGCAACAGGAGCAGATCGCGGAAATCCTTAGAATCGAGAGCTGGCGTCAACTCCGTGCGTTTGGGGTCTCCGAGTTGGAGGATCGTGCGCGCGGACTAATCAGAAGAATCCGCGAAGACCTCGCCCCAACCGTCCGGGCTCGTGCGGCGCTCATAATCTCCAACATTGTCTGCGACTTGAGGAATCAGTCGGTTTTTGAGGAAGCCTGGGCAGCCGTGCATGAACTAACGCTTGACCACTTCAGCACCTGGGAGAGAAGCAAGGTCCTATTGGCCAAAGCACGTACAACTTATCACATGCGCCACCAAGACTCCGGACTACGGGAAGCGATGGAAACGGCTAGCGTCTTAGAGCAGGCCGGAGCGACCGATTCCACCTTCGTGCGAACTCATACAGGTTTTGGCGCAATCGCTTGTGCACAAGGCAGATACCATGACGGTCTAGCCCCGTTGGAGCGCGCCTATCTCGCAGCCTGCCGCCTGGACAACCCGTTGCTAATGTGTCAAGCGGCATACAACCGAGCTGTCTGTCTCTCACGGATTGGAGAGCCCGACGAACATCGGAATTGGGCAGTGTTGGCGAGGGAAGCTAGCAAATTTCTCGCGCCCGGAATGTATGAACGTGCCGCTGCTGCAACTCAGGTTGCTCTAGCAAGCCTCTCGCTCAAATCGGATGGCCCGGTCGAAGAGGTACTGGAATTCCTCGATGCTGAGTGTAAATGCGGGTGGAATCCGTGGATCATCCAATCCACAGAGCTATTCAAGGCTGACTTGAATTGGTTGCTTGGGCGAAAGAAGGTTGCGTTCGCAGCGGTTCGGAAAGCGAGGGCGATCTCCGGCGAAGCGCTGGACATTGGATTTGTTGGGACTTTTGCTCGTTGGGGAACTCTGCTGCACATGAAGGAGGGGAATGCCAGAGGAGCGTGGGAAGAGCTTCGCCAATCCTACGAGTTGCTGCCAAGACTCGACGCGAAGGACAGAGCGGACATACTGTGCAGCATCTTCACAGTCGGGATCTGCACGCACGTGCCGATCCCTGACATTGAGTCCCAAGCCAGGGAGGCGCTCGCAACTCTTCCTGCGCGCTGTGCACAGGAGATGATTAGTCTTGGATTACGGCTGCCCGGTTGAGGATCGCAAGCCCTCCCAGAAACTACTCTGCGAACGTAACGCAGGACGGGTGCTTACCTTGGGCCCAGACTTGATCGAGGTTGTCTGCGCAGCAAGGAATTCCTTGTCGGAGACCATCCTTCGCACGGTAACAGAATTGACCGTGGCGTCGACAAGACCTGGATCGAACTGAATCGAACGATACTTGAGAAGCTCAGCAACAACCTTTTCGAAAGACAAGGCCTTTCGATAGGGACGATCAGTACTCATCGCATCGATCGTGTCGGAGATCATGATAATTCTGGCGCCAAGCGGAATCGCGTCTCCCGAAATACCGTCCGGGTAGCCCTTGCCGTCCCACCGTTCATGATGCCAGCGAACGCTGTCGAGAACGTTGCCCTGAAATCTAGCGAAAAGCGCAACCAGTTCTGCGCTCTTAGTAGCGTGCGTCTTCATGATCTCCCATTCCTCTTCAGTTAGGCGGCCTTCTTTTGAGAGGAGAGGAGCAAATTCCGCGTGAATCTTTCCTACGTCGTGCAGCAAGGCCGCATTCTCGATCTCATCAACTAGCTTTGCTTCTAGGCCTAGATCTGCAGCGATCGCTCGCGAGAGCGCAGCAACCCGCCTGGAGTGGCCAGAAGTGTAAGGATCTCTCGCTTCGATCGACTTAACCATCATCTCGAGTTGCTCGCGCACATTCAGCTCGAGCTTCTCATAGGCTCCATCGAGTTCGTCATATAGGCTCTGGAGCGTGTTCAGCTTCGCATAAACGTGCTTGGCGGCGATGAGTGGGGCAAAAATCGCCAGAAATGCGAGCTTGGAGAAGCCGTCAGGACCATCGAACTTCAGGAAAACCCATGAAACCACCAGAGCCAACGTGCTTGCCCCGATATCATATCCAAGCACCCAGGAGAAGCCCGTCGCCCAGACACGTCCGAAGGGCTTGCCAGTGCTAATGGCAACCGCCCCACTAACTAGAACAGAATTGAATGCGAAATAGACGAGGGCTGCAGCGTAGAACGCTAGCACCTCTGTTATCACCGCCTGCGCGGTCCAAACCGCTCCTGGCTGCAGAAAGGCGGGGGGGAGTGATCCACCCAGAAGCTGATATACGAGAACCGCAGATACCAAGCTCAGCGTGCGCTGAGAAACATTGAACGCGGCTTTTAGACGTTCCCTACGAACGACAACCTGGCTAAGGCCTGTTGAGACTGCAGTTATTGCTCCTCCCCAGAACGCCCCAAACAGGATTCCGGCAGCAAGGTGGACGATGAAAGAGAGGGACCCTTCGGCATCCCCACCTCTAACCAAGGTCGCTGAAATCTGAAGGAGAAAAGCGACGACCAGTAAAACGAGGCAGGGCCAAACTCCGGGAAACACCGCCTGATCCAGCAACGCCACAGCCATCGCGCAGCAGGCCATCGCTGCGACAAGGACAACATAGGTTTCGATCTTCTCTAATCTGCGGGTCATTGGTCGATCTAAGGGGCTAGGGACTCCAGTCTCAACCTCTTACCTCCAGTCGGCGCCTTCAGCGAAGAACAGGCCAGTAATGAGCCTGCTTACGCCAAAAGCCGCAGCTGCGAGCCAGCTGATCATGAGCGTCACCTCCCCTCTGAGTAACTCTGAGGTATCGGGAAGTGGTCGGCCTCGCTATAGCCTACCAGACGCTCCGCTCAATTGTGCCCGCTCGACTCCGCTCGCCCTGCCGCGAAGACTGGGGTCCCCTCCCTTAGTCCGTTCCTTTCCTGGGTCCCGCGTGGTTCGCCTGCGCCACCCGCTATCCTACCACCCGAAACGCCGGCCCGTTAGGCCGGCTTCCGGAGCTCGGTCCATCGATTGGTCGCATCCAATACCGCGAATACCGCCGCCCGCTCCGGACTCTCCTTCACCTCCGCCGTCCCGGTCAGCAGCACCGTGTCCCGCCCGCTGGCCGCCTGGATGGCCGCAAATACGACATTGCGGTCCAGCGCCTGGATCACCCGGGCTCCCTCCAGCGTCATCGCACCCTTGGACAAGAGCCGGTCCAGCACCGTCACCGTGGCCCGACCCGCCGCCTCCACCCGTCCCCGGGGGGTGTCCGCCGCCTCTTCCTCGGCATTCTCGACCCGCCGGTCCCAGGACAGGGTCACCTGCACCACCACCCGCCCGGCCCGCTGGCTGGGCTGCATCGCCAGCCCCTCGAACAGCACCGTGCGCTGCAGACTCCGCTGCCGCACCGCCTGGCGGTCCAGGGTCTCCAGCGGCTTCACATCCGCGGTCTGGGCGATGCTGATCTTCCGGTGATCCACCCGGAGCCCCAGATGGGCCAGCAGCGCGCTCTCGATGTTCCGCACCAGCTGCTTGGGCGCCAGCCCGGCCTGCGCCAGCACGTGGACCTCGCTCACCTCGCCCAGCGGCGTGGTCACCACTCGCGCCGACAACACCCCTTCCAGGGAGGTCAGCAGGTTCTCCGCCCGCCGCACCCCCCAGGGATCCGGCATGCTGTCAGCCGGCGCCTGCGGCCGCCCCAGCTGGGGATCGGTGGGACGCGCTGCCGATGGTCCGGTCACGTGTACTCCAGTAGTCCGAAGAAAGTCCCGCTCATGCTACGGTATTCCGGCCCGACGCCTTGGCCCGGTAGAGCGCGCGGTCCGCGTTGACCAGGAGATCGCCCCCGGTCGGCACCGCCGGATCGAACTCCGCGATGCCCACGCTCACCGTCACCGCGCCCAGCGGATACCCCAGCCGGCGCCCCACGCCTTCTATGCCCTGACGGAGCGCCTCAGCCACCCGCTCGGCCCCGTCCTGATGGGTGCGATTCAAGATTACCACGAATTCATCACCGCCGTACCGGGCCGCCAGGTCGGAGGCACGAACCACCGACCGGATCTCCGCGGCCACCGCACGCAGCACATCATTGCCAGCTTCGTGCCCGTAGCGGTCGTTCACTTCCTTGAGCCGGTCCAGGTCGAGGAACAGCACCGTAAACCGCTCCCCGCTCCGTTTGCTGCGCTCCACTTCCTGGCTCAGCCGGTCTCGTAACACGCGAAAGGTTGCCAGCCCGGTCAGCAGGTCGGTGGCCGCCTCGCGCTGGCTCTCCTCGGCCCGGCGCTCCTGGTAGGGCGTGCACTGCTTGAGCGAAGCCCTGCCCAGCGCCGCCGCCTCCGCAAACCTTCGGCAGGTCTCGTACCCGCAGGCCCTGCAGTCCCAGGGCCGCCCATTCGGACCCAGCCCGATTGCCTTCAACACCTGTTGGACCGCTGCGGCATCGGCCGGCTGGGGACGCGGCTTGAGGTCGAACACCGCGCCAACGCTTGCAGTTACGCCCGCTTGAGTAACCGGCGCAAGGCTCCTCGGCGGCTCGGTGCTCTGCACCACGTTGCGCCGCCAGTACAGCTGCTCCCGGGGCCCCGATAGCGGGTGATCCAGCGCCCCCTCCGACGCCAGGAGGTCCACGAATCCCAGGTCCAGCTTGTCCACCACCACTGCCCGGGCCAGCGCCGGCAGCGCCGACAGCCCGCGGATCTTCTGGAATTTCCGGTTGGTCTGCCGCAGCTCGTCCAGCAGGGCCAGCGGCAACCCCCCCGCCGCGCTGACGTGACGGCGCCGCTCCTGGGGCAGCCGGGTGAACACCGTCGGCTGCGCCGCCGCGGTCACCCCACGCAGCCGGAACAGCTCGCCCAGATCGGCAAAAGTGACCCAGGCGTCGATCTCCGGAGCCCCACGCGAGGCGGCCAGCCCCGCGTACACCACCTTCACGTCGTTCCCGTAGAGCGAGCGGACGTAGCGCGCCTCCGCCACCGGCGGGGTCGCGATCGGTGCGAGATAGGGAATCAGCTCGGGATACCCGGTCCGCACCGCGTCCACCACCACCGGATCGGTGGAACGGATCAGCGTCCCCTGCGGCTCGGTCCGCCAGTACTTGAGATACTCCTGTGCGACCAGCTCGTCGCCGATCACCCCGCGCGACACCACCCGGAAGCCGGCGGCATAACACGCGTTCACCACCTGCTCCGGCGCCACTGGGTAGAAATGCGCGGCCGATTCGGTGCCCAGGATCAGAACCCCGGCGCCCTCCGCGGCGATCGCCACCGCGCGCCCCAGCTCGCCGGATACCCGCACCGCATCGTGGGGACATTCCGGCACACACAGCCCGCAGCGGATACAGGACTCATCCAAAACATGCACCGCCGACGCGTCAGGCGCGACAGCGATTGCATTCGTCGGACAGACCCGAACGCAGGCCAGACAGGCGACGCATGCGTCGTCGTCAATGACAAAATTCACTCGGCGGGCCTTCGGCCAGCCCGGGGAGGGTGCCCCAAGATTGTAATCATGGTGAACCTTGTCAAGCGTTGTGATGACTCAAGTAACAGCAATACCACAAGTTACGCGAGATTGAACTCCTTGATCTTCCGGTACAGAGTCCGCTCGCCTATGCCGAGTCTTGCAGCCGCCTGCCGTCTATTTCCTTGACACTCCCGCAGCGCGGCTACGATAGTAGCCCGTTCCACATCAGCCATAGTCATGCCACTCCGATAAATGACATCAGGAGGGGACACCGGCTCGTTTTCCTCGAGCGAAATGGGTGTGAGGGCGCTCTCCGGAACCTCGATGACCTGGACCTTCCCCTGCCGTTCGTCCATCCGGCGCCGGAGTTCCTCCACCTGCATCCGGAGGTCCATCAGCCCTCGGAGGATGAATTCCAGCTCGTGGCCGGTAGCGGCCCCGCCCGGCGCTCCCCGGGCCAGCACCGGCAGCACGGTGGGGGCGCCTTCCAGGATGTCGTCCGGGATGTCGGAGGCCCGGATCTCGGTGCCCGGGGCCAGCACCACCATGGATTCGATCAGGTTGCGGAGCTGCCGCACGTTGCCGGGCCAGGGGGCCTCCACCAGCCGCTGCATGGCTTCCGAGGTGATCCCCCGGAAGGGGCGATCGTGGGTTTTGGCGAATTCCCGGATGAATCGCCGCACCAGCAGCGGGATGTCCTCCCGGCGCTCCCGGAGCGGCGGGAGGTAGATGTTGAGCACCGAAAGCCGGTAATAGAGGTCTTCCCGGAATTCGCCCAGGGCGACGCTATCCCGGATCGGCTTGTTGGTGGCGGCGATCACCCGCACATCCACCTTGATCGGCTGCACCCCGCCCACCCGGAAGAAGGTCCGGCTCTCCAGCACCCGGAGCAGCTTGACCTGGACCGAGAGCGGAACGTCGCCGATCTCGTCCAGGAAGATCGTTCCCCCGTCCGCCAGCTCGAACCGCCCCAGCCTTCGCTCCGCGGCGCCGGTGAAGGCTCCCTTCTCGTGACCGAAGAGCTCGGACTCGAGCAGGGTCTCGGGCAATGCGGCGCAGTTGACCGCGATGAACGCCTGGCCCCGCCGAGGCGAGAGATCGTGCAGCGCCTTGGCCACCAGCTCCTTCCCGGTGCCGGATTCGCCCTGCACCAGCACCGTGCTGGTGACCGGCGCCATCTGCTCGATCTTGACCAGCACCTCGTGCACCCCGGGACTCTGCCCGCTGATCCCGGTGTGCTGCTGGAGCCGGCGGCGGTCCACCAGCCGGCGGGCGGTGGCCACCGCTTCATCGGTGGGGACCGGCTTGATCAGGAGTGCCGTGGCGGGGAGCCGGCCGTAGCGGCCGCCCCGCTCGGTGTCGGTCGGCTCCAGCAGACCCAGGGTGAACACCTCCTGCTCCCGGGCCAGCCGGAGCAGCTGCTGGGCCGAGGCTTCGTGCACCGCCCCGGTGAGGATCAGAAGATCGGGATGCTCCCGTCGCAGCGCGGCCGGGGCGTCGTCCATCGGGCTCACCAGCGCGGTGGTGAATCCGGCGGCCTCCAGCGCGGCGTTGAGAGGGACGGCCGTCTCGAGATCGGCCATGGTGAGCAATATCTGGGATGCCATCAGCGGTTCGCGTCCTCGCGGCTTCGCGGCTTCGCGCCCGTCGCGTGATCAGTGCGCTCACCCCGCACCAGATCCACGGCGTGCTCGATCCACTGCTCCAGCACCGCCAGACCGTCGGCGACCCCGCCCGGGCTTCCGGGCAGGTTGATGATCAGCGTCCTGCCCCGCACCCCGGCCACTCCCCGGGACAGCGCGGCCCGGGGGAAATGACCTGACACGCTGCTTCGGAGCGCCTCGGCGATCCCGGGAGCTTCCCGCTCCAGCACCGCGCGAGTCGCTTCCGGCGTGAGGTCCCGCTCGGTGAGCCCGGTCCCGCCGGTGGTGAAAATCAGATCGGCCTCGCCATCGGCCCAGGCCAGCAGGGTCCGCACGATTTCCACGGTGTCGTCGGGCACCAGCGCGCGCGCAGCGAGATCGTAGCCTCGGCCGGCGATCCAAGCCGCGATCGCATCTCCCGACCTGTCGGCGCGCTCGCCGCGGTGGCCCGCGTCCGAGACCGTGAGAATGGCTACGCGAATCATCGATCGCTCGCGCGGCAGGTCCCGTTCACCGTTGACCGTTGACCGTTCACGCTTTTTTTACGCTCCCCTTCGTGTAGAACGGCTTCCTCACCACTTCGGCTGGGATTTTCTCCCCCCGGCACTCCACCTCGAACGTCGTGCCCACCTTGGCCGCCGCGGCCGGCAGCATGGTGGTGCCGATAGCGTATCCCAGCGAAGGGCTCTGCCCGCCGCTCCGTACGACGTCCACCTGGTTTCCCTGGTACCACACCGGGTAGCCGTGCCGGGCGATCCCCCGCCCGTTGAGCTTGAACCCCACCGTCTTCCGGGTGACCCCTCGTTCCTTCTGGGCCTTGAGCGCCGGGAGTCCCATGAACGGCGCCCCCTTGTCGAGCTTGACGATCCATCCTAACCCGGCCTCAAATGGGGTGATAGTGTCGTCGATCTCCTGGCCGTAGAGGGCGTACCCCATTTCCAGCCGGAGCGAGTCTCGGGCGCCCAGCCCGATCGGCACCGCGCCGGCCTGGGTGAACGCTTCCCACAGCGAGACGGTGTCCTTCCAGCGGCAATACACCTCGAAGCCGTCTTCCCCGGTGTACCCGGTGCGGGAGATGAAGCAGCCCACCCCCGCCAGCTGCCCCGTGGCGCAGTGGTAGTACTCGATCCCCGAGAGCTTCATCCCCGCGAGCGGCTGGAGCAGCGCCTCGGCTTTGGGGCCCTGTACCGCCAGCAGCCCGGTGTCGTCGGAGATGTCGCGCAGCCGGACGTTGGCGCCACCGGCCTGCTTCTGATCGACGATGTGCTCCCACGCCTTGGCCCGGTTGGCGGCATTGACGACCAGCATCAGCCGGTCGTCGAAGCGGTACACCGTGCAGTCGTCCACGAAAGTGCCCTCGGGGGTCAGGATCCCGGAGTACTGCACCCCGCCGGTCTCGAGCGCCGAGACGTCGTTGCAGGTGACCCGATTCACGAAGGCGTTGCGGTCCGGACCGGTCACCTCGAATTCTCCCATGTGGGAGACGTCGAAGATGCCGGTCCCGGTCCGCACCGCCTGGTGCTCCGCCATGATGCCGGTGGGGTACTGCACCGGCATCTCCCAGCCGGCGAACGGCACCATCTTCCCGCCCAGGGCGCGGTGGATGTCCGCCAGCGGAGTGCGCTTCAGATCTTCGCTCATGCTTCCTCTCGGATTTGAGGATAGCGGGCGGCGGATAGCGGATAGCGGGGTTTCCCCTATCCGCTCCCCGCTATCCGCCATCCAGAACCAGTTTCAGCAACAAGGCTTTCTGGACATGCAGCCGGTTCTCCGCCTCATCCCACACCCGGCTCCGCGGCCCCTCCAGCACCCCCTCCTCCACCTCTTCTCCCCGGTGGGCCGGGAGGCAGTGGAGGAAGACCGCGCGCGGGCTCGCCAGGTCCATCAGCCGCTGGGTGACCGTGTACCCCTGGAACGCCGCCCGGCGCTGCTCGGCGTCGCCTTCCTGGCCCATCGAGGTCCACACGTCGGTGCTCACCAGGTCGGCGCCCTCCACCGCTTCCTCCGGCTCTTCGGTGATACTGAGCCGGGTGAGCTTCTGGTTCTTCTCGAACAGCCCGCGATCGGGCTCGTATCCCTCCGGGCAGGCCACCCGGAGCTCGAACCCCAGCACCCCGGCGGCCTCGATCCACGCGTTGGCGACGTTATTCCCATCGCCCACCCAGGCAACGATCTTCCCTTCCCATCCGCCCAGCGCTTCGTGCAGCGTGAGCAGGTCGGCCAGCACCTGGCAGGGATGCACCAGGTCGGTGAGGCCGTTGATGACCGGTACCGTCGCCCACCGGGCCAGCTCCAGCGCTTCGGCATGTGCCCCGGTGCGGATCACCAGCGCATCGAGGTACCGGGAGAGCACCCGGGCGGTGTCGCGCATCGGCTCCCCCCGGCCAAGCTGGATGTCCCGCAGCGAGAGAAACGCGGCGTGGGCCCCGAGCTGGAACGCCCCTACCTCGAAGGAGACCCGGGTCCGGGTCGAGCTCTTGGAGAAGAGCAGCCCGATGCTCCGACCCGCCAGGGGGCGCTCCCCGGACCCCGACCGCTTAAGATCACCGGCAGTCCGGATGAGGCTGGTCAGCTCGTCGCGGCTGAGATCGGAGACCGTCAGAAAGTCGCGCTTGGGGGCCACGGAACCTGAAGGGAGAAATGTCAAAATGGCAGTGGGAGTTTAGCATGAATTCCTTCGATCCGGCAGGCTTCGTTTCGCTAGTCGCCCTGATCGGTCTGGTAATCCTGGTCGCCGGCCTGGTTTCGGGCCTGAACGAGCGACTCGGCATCCCCGCCGTCGCCCTCTTCCTCGGCCTGGGCACGGTGCTGGGTCCCTACGGACTCGGGCTGGTGGACTTCGGGCTCGGTTCTCCGGTGCTGCTCACCATCGCCATCCTGTCGCTGGTCCTGGTCCTCTTTACCGACGCGGTTACGGTAGACCGGGACGCCCTGCGTCGGCATGCCAGGATTGCCGCGGTCGTGCTGGGACCGGGGACTCTGCTCGCGGCGGCGCTTACTGCGCTGGCCGCCTGGAAGCTGCTCGGACTCCACCCTGCCGCCGCCGCGATCCTGGGCGCGGCGCTCTCCTCCACCGATCCGGTGATGATGCGGGGGCTGCTCCGGCTCCCCGGGGTCCCGGCCGCGGCGCGCTATCCCCTCCGGATCGAGAGCGGGCTCAACGATGTGGTGGTGCTCCCCATCGTCCTGATCGGCATGGTGTTTCTGGGCGCGGCCGGGGCGCCGGTGTCGGGATCGGTCGGCAAGGTGGGTCTTTCGGTCTTCGTGCTCGGCCCGGCGGCGGGAATCCTGGTGGCGTGGGTCTCGGTGCGTCTCCTGGTGTATGCCCGGGGATGGATGGGGATGCGGCGAGACTACGAGTCGCTCTACGTCCTGGGCATCGCGTTCACTGCCTACGCCGTGGCCGAGCTGTTCCACGCCAGCGGGTTCATGGCGGCCTTCGCCGCGGGTCTCACCGTGGCGTCGATCGATGTCGAGCTGTGCGACTGCTTCCACGACTACGGCGAAGCCACCGCCGAGATGCTGTTGCTCCTCGGCTTCATCGCCTTCGGCGCCTCACTGATCTGGACCGGGCTCGAGGTGCTCGACGGTCCCCACCTCGGCGTCGCCGCGGTGGCGCTGCTGGGCCGGCCTCTGGTGCTGATGCTGCTGCTGCCGAGGCGCGGCGTCGATCCGCTGGCTCGGCGGCTGGTGATCTGGTTCGGCCCCCGGGCCCTCGCCTCACTGCTGCTGATCCTGCTCCCGATCATTGCCGGCATTCCCGGCGCGGCGGAGCTGTTTCCGATGACCGCGCTGGTGGTGCTCCTCTCGGTGGTGGGTCACGGGGCGATGCTGGCCTGGGCCACCCACCGGCTCAAGTCGCGGGCCGATCCGCTCAGTTCACGGGCCGGATCCGGCCCGGAGCTGCCCGGTGCCCAACTCGTGATGCACCCCGAGCTGATTACTTTCGACGAGCTGGCCGCACTCCAGGCGGCGAATACCGAGGTCGTCATCCTGGACGTGCGTTCCCCCCGCGGGTACGACGTGTCCCCCCTGACCGGCAAGGGTGCCATCCGGCTCTCTCCCACGGCACCGGCGGAGAACGCGGCGAGCCTGGCCCTGCCGAGGGAGGCCTGGCTGGTGGCCTACTGCGCCTGAATGGCCGAGCATACAAGCGTCCGGGTGACGCGAGAGCTGCAGAAGGCCGGTTGGCGGGGAGCGAGAGCGCTGGTGGGGGGATGGAAACGGTATCTCGAGCTCGGCCTTCCGGTCGAGGAGAAGGAGCGCGCTGCATGAACCGAATGCTCATCGCCATCGGGTTTTTCGCGACCTCCGCGCTCTCCGCGTCCTTCGCGTCTTCCGCGTCTTCCGCGTCTTCCGCGCCTGCACAAGGAACCCCGCAAGCATCTCCCGCATCCTCGCGTCCCCTTTCCATCGAAGACTATTACCGGGTCCGCACCATCGGGGCGCCCCAGCTCTCGCCCGACGGGGGCTGGGTGGCCTTCACGCTGAGCCGGCGGATCGAGACCACCAATGGTGACAGCAGCGCGGTGTGGCTGGTGCCCGCCGACGGTTCGGCGGAGCCCAAGCAGGTCAGCGCGCCGGGCCAGGACGCCGAATCACCCCGCTGGCTGGAGAGCGGCTGGCTGCGCTATGTCAGCGACGGGGAGGAGTGGGATCTCGAGCCCACCCGTCCCGAGGCCACTCGGGTGCGGCGGGGCCGGAGCACGCCACGAACCCGGGCCGACCTTCCCACCGCCGACGGGAAATGGATCGCGCGTCTCCGCGACATGGCACCTCCGCGGCCTCCCGCCCCCGACCGGACCGAATTCGAGCGCCGGCATGAGGCCCGCTTCAAGGGGGTGCAGTTCGACTGGCTGGAGTTCCAGCGCGATGGGGCACCCTTCCCCGCCCCTAACCCGGCGGATCCCTTTCTCAATCCACCCCAGGAAATCGTCCTCGCCGGGGGCGGCGCCGAGCGGCAGCTCACCACCCTGGGCCTCCGTCCTCAGGGATTGCAATGGAATTCCGAGGGAACCCGGCTGGTCTTCACCGCGGATTCGACCTATCGCGACGAGCGCCGCTACAACAACGGCCAGATCTGGACCGTGACCCGAGAGGGCGTGGTGCGGCGGATCTCCGCCGACCCCGAGATCAACTACACCGGCGCGAGCTTCTCGCCCGACGGGCGCTGGATCCTCTATACCCGCCAGCTCTCCACCGACGCGGTGATCGCTCGTCGGCTCGACCATGGCGGGGCCACCGATCTGGCGGTGATCCCCGCCGAGGGCGGTGCGGAGCGGGTGCTCACCGCGGAATGGGATTACCTGCCCTCGGGGGCGCGGTGGAGTCCCGACGGGAAGCTGGTGTACTTCACCGGCGGAATCGGTGGCACCACGCATCTCTTCCGGGTCCCGGTGGGCGGCGGAGCGGTGGAGCAGATCACCACCGGTGAGCGCCGGCTGGCGGGTTTCTCCTTCGATCGCCGCATGAAGAAGGTGGCGTTCACCGTGGGCCGGATGGAGGCGCCTTCCGATATCTGGATCGGGGACATCGACGGGAAGAACGAGCGGCGGCTCACCGATCTGCACCGGGAGCTGACCGCGGAGGTGGGGCTCGCGACTCCGGAGCGGCTCAGCTTCCGGAGCAAGGACGGCACCCCGGTCGAGGGATGGCTCTACCGGCCCCACGGGTACCGGGCCGAGGGACGCTATCCGCTCATCGTGTTCAGCCATGGCGGGCCCCACAGCGCCACCGGCTACGGATTCGACTTCAA
>Ga0209486_10000929_pt1 | contig 12848 bp, 14 predicted proteins | sample NCCompost_FD_187518 | JGI IMG/M metagenome (GOLD analysis project Ga0209486, IMG submission 187518) | Agricultural soil microbial communities from Utah to study Nitrogen management - NC Compost (SPAdes) (version 2) | ecosystem: Environmental > Terrestrial > Soil > Agricultural land | place...
GGCAGCGGCCGCCGCGCAGAACCCACAGCAGGACCCTGCTGAACGTGCTCGCAACATCGCGCGGCAGCTCGAACAGAACGCTCGCACGCTGACGCTGTACGACCGCCAGGGAAAAGTGATTTCGACGATTGCCGAGAAACACATCTTCAATCAGCCGACCCTGTCGCCGGACGCCGCACGGATCGCGTTGATCAAGCCGGATCTCGAGAAGGAAACAGTGGACCTGTGGGTCTACGACATCGCGACCGGGAAAGGCGTTCAGATAACGTCGAACAAGCCTCGCGAGAACGTGCAGGCGCCGGCGTGGTCGCCCGATGGGAAGTACGTGGCGTACGTCGCGCTGCGCGGCAGCCGCTACACGATCTTCCGGAAACCCTCCGACGGGTCCGGTGCCGAGGAAACGCTGTACGCGCATCAGGGTGGCCCGATCGTGCTCACTGACTGGTCGCTCGACGGCCGTTATCTGAGCTTTTACGAATCGGATCTTGCCGGCAGCCGGCTCTATCTGCTGCCGGCGGAGGGCGACCGTACGCCGATCGAGGCGGCGAAGTCGGAAAAGGAGATGCTCGCGGCGCGGCTGTCGCCAGACAGCCGGCTCCTGGCCTATCGATCGAACGAGACCGGCCGCGCGGAAATCTGGGTCCGTTCGGTTCCTGCTCCCGGCAGCCAGGCCAAGGTCGATACGTGGCAGCTCTCCACCGAGGGCGGATATGGCATGGTCTGGTGGAAACGCGACGGGCAGGAGCTGTTCTTCTTCGGACCCGATCGCGTCGTGATGTCCGTGCAGGTCAAGAGCGGCCCGGGCACGTTCGAGTTCAGCAAGCCGCGGCCGATGTTCAAGGCTCCTGACTCGATCCCGGCGCAATCGAATCCCGGTGCGTTCGGCAGCGTCAGCCGCGACGGCGAGCGCATCGTCTTCTCCGTTCCCCCTCTACCTCCGTTGCGCCAGCTGACGGTGTTCGATCGGCAGGGCAAGGAGATCGGTCGCATTGGAGCACCGGGCCTGTACGTGCAACCCACAGTCTCGCCTGACGGGACAAAGGTGGCCGTCATGCGAGCGGATCCGCAGACGGGCGCCAACGACATCTGGGCCTTCGACATCGCGACCGGCAAAGGTACTCCGGTGACGGCAACGCCGGACGGCGAGAACGCGCCGCTCTGGTTCGACAACGACCGCGTCGCCTACGTGTCCATGCGCGCGAACTTCGCCAGCATCTATCGTAAACAGTGGACGGGACAGGGCCCCGAGGAGCAGTTGTTCCGCTACACCTCCGGCGCCGGGATGGTGCTCACCGACTTCTCCCCCGACAAGCGCTTCGCGATGGTTGACGGCGGTGGCATCGTGCTCGCCATTCCGCTGACCGGCACCGATCCGCTCAAGCGGGAGGCCGTGGACTTCGCGCGTTCAGAATTCGAAGCGGGCGCGGGCCGATTCTCACCGGACGGCCGCTATGTGGCCTTCGGCTCGAACGACACGAACCGGTTCGAGGTCTACGTCCGGCCGTTCGACGCCAAAACCGGCGAGGCTGCCGGCGAGATGAAGTGGAAGATCAGCAACGAGGCCGGTGTCGTCGGCGGCATCAACTGGCGCAGCGACGGGCGCGAGCTGTTCTATCACGTCAACGACAACGCGGCGCAGGAGATCAGAGTCATGGCCGTCGAGGTATCGACGACGCCGGAGTTCAAAGCCTCGGCGCCGCGCGAGCTGTTCCGGGTCAAGGGTCCGCTGCCCGGCAATCCGCCGCAGTGGAAGCACATTACGCCGGACGGGCAGCGGTTCGTGTTCGCGGTTCCTGTTCCGACGACGTCGACCAGGTAGCGCCATGGGCGTTGAAATGTCCCGAATAGATCTCGCAACAACAGCGTGACGGCCTAGTCAGACAGACCTGAGACCAGACGAATCGCTCGGACACGGCTCGTGATGATGGATCGCTCGCAGGCGTAGAGTTCCATCCTGAACCCGATGTGAATGGCGCGCAGCTTCACCATGCTGCCGCCGAGTGAACTCCCCACCAGACGCGCCGACGTCTCCTCTGGAAACAGCCGTCCGCCGCGGACGAGCACGTCGCCCGTTCGGCCGCTGAGGATCGTGAGGTCGTATCGACTGTTCTCGGTCTCAACGGTGATGGCTGCCTGCTCAGGCAGGGAATCGGTTTCGACACCAGTGACCCAGCCTGGCGGGACCTCTGCGTCGATGAACGTGCACACACTTACCTAACTTTCAGGCGGTGTCGTCTATTCCAGGATGAGGGAGGAACGCGGGAACGGAAATTGGCCTACACGCTGGCGCGATCGATGTCCGTCAGTAAGGCCTCTATAGAGGCCCCGCGCCCTGCGGCATACGCACGGGCCCAGTGGGCGTCGCCGAGGCGGCCACGCGCCTTCCGCTCCGAGAGCTCTCTGAGACTGAGAACCGATCTGTGAACGATGACGGTTCCGGTGCGTTCCGCGACGGCGTCCCGGGCGCCCAGGATCCGCGCGGCCCATCCGTCGTTGCCCTTGAGCACTGCGGCGGCGGCGAGCGGGACCAGCGCGTACGCGAACGCGAACTTGTCCTGGAGCTCGCGGATACTGATGAGGCTGTCGCGCACCCAGGTGATCGCTTCATCGGCCTTGCCGCGTTGAACCGAGGCCATGGCGCGAACATTCTGGGTCAACGCCAGGAACCACGGACCGACATCTTCTGCCTCCGAGGTCGCTTCATCCAGCAGGCGTTCCGCCCCACCGAAGTCACCAGTCGCGAGCGCGACCCAGGCCATCCCGTTCAGGGCAAGCACATTGCCCCACGGGCGCGCGAGGGCACGGAACCCTGCCCTGCTGTCAGTAAACGAGCGGCCAGCCGCATCAGTGTCGCCAAGTGCGTACTCGACGCGTCCGAGCATGTGATCGACGTGCGCGGCGATCTCCTTGTCCTCGGTGCCATCGACGACCGCGCGCGCCCGTGTCAGCAACGTGCGCGCAGCCGTGAGGTCTCCCTGCGCGTATCGCATCCCGCCTGCTCCCATGAGCGCTCTCGATTCGACAGCCGGCGGAAGAGACGGATGATTCAGGATCTGCTCATACCACCATTGACCCTCGGCTGCATGCCCACGGATGGCCCAGAAGAAGAATAGACTCCAGGCGATCTCACAGGCGTCGGCCGAACGACCTTTCTCGATGAGCCACATCAGCGCGGCGCGGTAGCTCTCGAGATCGTCGCGCACGCGATGCGTCCATTCGACCTGCGCCCGTCCGACCAACCCTTCCGCGGCGAGACCGGCTTCGCTCGTGCAATAGCGGGCGAGCCCCTCCCGGGCGACGTCGCGTTCGCCAACGGCGGCGAGCTCGAGGGCGGCGTAGGCCCGCACGGTTTCGAGCATCTGGTAGAGCGGGCGGCCCTCCACTGAGGTCTCGGCCCGCAGAAGGAGACTCTTGTCAATCAAGCCGGCAGCAGCGCGGAGCGCTTCGCCGCTCCCGGCCGACGCTCCGTCACCATCGGCAAGGACCGCCGCGGCCGCCTCGATCGGAAAGCGACCGGGCAGCACGCCGAAGCGACGGAAGGCGCGCTGTTCGTCCTGGGTGAGGAGCTGATAACTCCACGCGACCGTCGCGTTCATCGTCCGTTGACGTTCGGGGAGGTCGCGCGCCCCTGCGTTCGACAGCAGGACGTCGCGTTCGAGCTGCCGGAGCAGCTCCTCGGCCGTCAACGCTTTGATCCACGGGGCCGCCAGTTCGAGCGCGAGGGGCAGCGCGTCGAGCCGGCGGCAAATCGCGGTCACGGTGCGGCCGTTCTCGTACGTCAGGCGAAAGTCAGGCTGCACGTCCCGCACCCGGTCCACGAAGAGCCGCACCGCGGGCGCCTGCGCGACGTCGGCTGGCGACATTCCCTCTGAGTCCGCCGCCAACGCCAGCGGGCCGACAGGGTACTCCCGCTCGCCTCGTAGACGGAGCGGGGCGCGGCTGGTGGTGAGCACCAGGAGCGACGGGATCGACGCCAGTAAATCGGCGACGAGCGGCGCCGCGTCCAACACGTGCTCGAAATTGTCGAGCACGAGCAGCGTGGGGTGATCGTCACAGGCGACGTGTGCGCGCGTCGGCAAATCGCGCGCGCTGACGTCGGACAGTCCGAGAGCCTCGGCAATCGCCGGGGCGACGAACCCGGACTCCCGAACGGCCGCTAACGGTACGAACACCACGCGGCGCGAGCCGTCGTCCGCGCTCGCGCGAGCGAGCTCCAGCGCCAGACGCGTCTTTCCGACGCCGCCGGGGCCGATGAGCGTGATGAGGCGTGTGGCGGGATCCGCGAGCCAGCGCCGCAACGTCTGGACCTCCCCGTCGCGGCCAAGCAGGACCGTCAGGGGCAAGGGCAGCGAGGCGCCGCTCAGTTCGTCGACCGCGGCGGTACGCGCAGGTGCTCGCGCGCTCGCCAGCAGTGCGTCGCGGATCGAACCGGTCAGGTCGAGCGCCGCGGACAGCGCGCGCACGGTCTCGAGATGGGGCCGACGTCGTTCGCCGCGCTCCAGCGCGCTCACCGCATGGACTGAAAGGCCCGCGATCGTCGCCAGTTCCTCCTGCGTGAAGCCGGCTGACTCGCGGAGTGCTTTGAGCTGCGCGCCGAATGATGCCGGCGCGGCAAGTGCCATAGCCGTTCATCTTACCGCGGCGTCCTGTGCGGGCGTCGTACGAGTCCTGTGCGGGTGTTGTCGGTGGTCGCCACCTCGCTCGCCCTCCACACTGCCTGCATGGCCGGCCACGCACCGCGCGACCACACCGGTCATCGGAGCTTGTTATGACGTCCAGCACAATCACCGCGCCGGGTGACCGATGAAACGGTTCGTCCCGACGCTGCTTCTGACGATTCCCTTTGTGGTTGGTCTGGCGCCGCACGCAGCCGATTCCACGCCACCGATCGCCGTCACGCTGTCGCGGTTTGCCTTCTCGCCTGAGCGCATCGAGATCCCGCTCGGCGTGCGCGTGCGGCTGGACGTCGTCTCGACGGACGGGACGCACGGATTTCAGGTGAAGGCACTCGGGCTGAACGTGCGTATCCCGGCAGGCGGGAGGACGACGACCATCGAGCTGACGCCGAAGGAGGCCGGCACGTTCGAGATCACGTGCTCCGAGTACTGCGGCAGCGGTCATCGCCGCATGAGGGCTTTGTTGATCGTGAGCCCGGACAAGTAAACGCAGATTTGCAGGAGGCATCATCTACATGTTTGTCATCACACGTCGCTCTATCGTCTTCTCAGCGGCCGCGCTGTTCACCGTGTGGACGTCGGGGGCCGCCGCACAGAGTGTGTCGTCGACCTCGGGCGCTTCGCGAATCGAACCCGCCAGCCAGTCAGGAGCGCCGGCTGCGGATGACGACGATGCCGCGCCAGTGCTCGCCGAGCCCGATTTTCGGGTTCTCAACCTGCCGTCCACGCTGAGGCTCCCGCTCCACGGGTCGAGCTTCCAGCTCACTCACCGGTTCAACGGCAATCTTCGGCAAGGGAGTTTCAGTGAGAATGCCGGCAATCTGTTCGGGCTCGATCAGGGCGCGGTGGTCGGCTTCGAGTACCGCTTCGGCATCGCGCGGCATGTGCAAGCCGCCGTGTATCGCACGGCGTTCGACAAGAGCCTTCAGTTCTACGGCAAGTACGACGCCGTGCGCCAGGGTGATTCGATCCCGGTGTCGCTCTCGGCCCTCGTCTCGGTGGAGGGCGCGGACAACTTCCAGGAGCGGTATTCGCCGGCGCTGGGCCTGGTCGTGTCGCGAATGGCAGGCGACAGGCTCGCGGCGTACGCCACTCCAGTCTGGGTTCACAACACGGCCGCGATCCTGAACATCGATCGCGACACCGTCTTCGTCGGCGTCGGCGGCCGCGTGCGGGTGAGTTCCACCGTCTACCTCGTCGGAGAAATAGCTCCCCGTGCCGGCGGCTACAGTCCCGACAAGGCTGCCTACGGATTCGGCGTCGAAAAACGAGTCGGCGGCCACCTGTTTCAAATCAATTTCAACAACGGCCAGGGAACGACGTTCGGACAACTCGCGCGCGGCGGTTTGGCGGACAGTCTCTTTCTCGGCTTCAACCTCGCGCGGAAATTCTTCTGAGCGACATCCCGAAAGGCAGAACAGCAATGAACAGACTCTCAGCACTCCTCGTCGGTATCAGCGTCCTCGCGGTCGGATGCGGGGCCTCATCCCCGACCGAACCGTCGACAGGGACACTGACCACCTCCACCTTCACCGTGCCTCTTTCGCCCGCCAACGAGGTCCCGGCCATCGCCAATGCCGATGCGAACGCCGGCGGCACGGCCGTCATTGCGCTCACCGTCACGAAGGACGATTCCGGCAACATCACGTCCGCGTCGGCGAATATTCAGATCAGCGTCACAGGATTTCCGGCCGGGACCGTCGTGACCGACGCCCATATCCATGGCGGGCCAGCGGGCACGAATGCCGGGGTCGTCGTCAATGCCGGTCTCTCGTCGGGTGAGCTGGCGCTCGCCAACGGCAGCGGATCCGTTACGAAGAGCGGCATCAACGTGCCGTCCGCCACGGCCGCGGCGATCCTCAACAACCCTGCCGGACACTACTTCAACGTCCACACGGCGCTCAATCCGGACGGGGCGATACGTGGTCAGCTTGCCGGGGGCGGCGCGACCCTCGATCCAGGCACCCCGGTTGCGTACTAGAGCGGCCGTACTCGCGCTGATCGCGTCTCTGGCCTGCCCGGGCCCCGTGGCTGCGCAGGGTGATCCCGATCCATGTCCCGCCGCTTCGCGAACGCGTCGAGGATATTCCGATGCTGATCGAACATTTCGCTGAGAAACATGCGACACGGAACGGCAAATCGATCGACGCCGTGGAGGACGGCGTCGTCTCGCTGCTCCAGGAGTATCACTGGCCGGGCAACGTGCGTGAGCTCGAACATACGATCGAGCGGGCGGTGGTGCTCTCGACCGGCTCGACGCTGACTCGTGACGCGGTCACGGCCGAGCCGGCGAGCATGCGAACGGCGGCCATTCCGTCATTGAAGTTGTCTCAGAACGTGGAATGGATCGAACGCGAGACGATTCGCCGGGCGCTCGAAATGTCGCCGGTCCTAGCCAAATACTCACTCATCGACCGGAAGCGGGCACAGCCATGAGATTTGCAAAGGTCGTCTTCATCGCTGCCGGGGTGTGGGGCATCGTCGTGCTGACGCCCTTGTACTTCCTTGTCGACCTGACAGGGCGTCAGTACGCTCCGCCGACGACGTATCCGCACTTCTTCTACGGCTTTCTGTCGGTCGCGATGGCGTGGCAGATCGCCTTTCTCGTGATCGGGTCGAGTCCGGCGCGATTCCGGCCGTTGATGATACCGGGCATTGTCGAGAAGTTCGGCCACGTCGTCGGGGTGGCAGTGCTCTACGGCCAGGCGCGCATCTCTACGACGGACGCGCTGGCTGTTGGGCCCGACCTGCTGCTCGGCGTCCTGTTCATCGCGGCGTTTGCGAAGACGCCGACACCTGCTCGACGTCGGGCCGCCTCGGACGCGTTGTGACGCACGGTGAAGATTCTTGGCATCTGCGGTAGCCTCCAGGCGCGGTCCGGCAATCTGGCCCTCCTGCACGTGGCTGCTGCATCGAAACCGCGTGACATCGAGTTCGTCGTCTTCGACGGCCTCCGCGACCTGCCCCTGTTCAACCCCGACGTCGAGGTCACGGGCGCGCCCGACAGCGTGCTGAGATGGAGACGCGCCCTGGCAGAGAGTGACGGCGTGCTCATCGCCTCCCCTGAGTACGGTTTCAGTCTGCCGGGCGCATTGAAGAACGGCATCGACTGGGTGATCAGTTCGGGCGAGCTCGAAGGAAAAGTTGCGGCCATCACTGCCGCTGTGCCGGCTTCGGAGCGTGGCCGTCGTGGCCTGCAGGCGCTCCGCGACTCACTCCTCGCAGTCCGAGCCGTGATCGTTGGTGGAGAGCCGATCGCGAAGGGACCGGACTTTCACGCACGCGTCACCGAACTCGTTGCAGATTTGGTCCACGCTGTCGCCAGGCCCAACACTCGTCCGAAATAGCGCAGATCGAGACGATGAGCAGGCTCACGAGCGCCCAGCCCGCGAGCAACCCGCTCGTCGTCTTGTCCCCGGCAATCAGGCTCACCCCGTTCAGCGCCTGCAACAGGAGCAGCACGAACAGCGCGGCATAGCTGGCGGCAGCGGCGAACAGCATTCGGACCCGCGATGCCTCAGGTCTGCGCCAGCGACGCAGGCCGACGGCGATCAGCGGCAGCACCTGCATCGCGTGCAGCCCGATGAAATGCGGAATGCGCAGGTCGCCGTGCTCGCGGCTCCATCCCATGACCGGCAGACCGGGACCGCCGTCAGGACCGCCGACGGTGTGCGCTCCCACGACCGGCATCGGTCCGCCCGCTTTCACCTGCGCCAGCTGCGCGTCGGTCGGACGCGTCATCAGCCCTCCCGTCATCGCTCCCAGGATCGTCAGCGTCAGGCCAAGACGCAGTGCCCATCCGAGCGTGCGATCCGCAAACCGTTGACGCCACAGCGCGACGGCCACGCCGACGCTCATCAGCGTCTGCAGCACGATCGCGGAGCCCATGACGATGACGACTGTCATGTCGAGCGGCGTCGAGGCATTGAAATGGCTGGTCGTTCCCCGCCAGGCCTGCACGTCGATGAGCGCCACCTCGAGGACGAACACGATCGCGGTGCTCCAGCCGACGATGCGGCGGAGGCGTGGCCACTCCGGCAGCCACGAGAAGATCCACGCCAGCGTCAGGCTGTAGACCGCGGTGGAGACCGCGAACTTGAACGGCTTCAGCCACGCCGGGGCACCGGTAATCTCCCGCGGGTCGGTGAGGATGCCGATTGCGGACGCCGCGGCTGCCGCGAGCATCAGCACACCGACGACCACAAGCGGCGGGCTCGACTGCCAGAGCCTGGTCAAGTTGTCGCGAGTACTCATAACCGTCCTCCACATGTTGTCACTGTCAACATTAAGATACCCAGCTATGTAGACGATGTCAACATTCTCGTGTAGGATGAGGTGGAAATGGCCAAAATCGCTGGAAAGGGCCGCAAGCCACGTCGTCCGTATCACCACGGCAACCTGCGCCGCGGGCTGCTCGACGAAGCGCTGGCAACGATTCGCGCCGAGGGTGTGGACCGACTGACGCTGCGCGAGATCGGGACGCGGTTAGGAGTGTCGCGGACCGCGCTGTACCGGCATTTCGCGGACAAGCGGGCGTTGCTCGCCGCCGTCGCCACCGAAGGATTCCGCACGCTGCGGCAGCATCTCGAGGCCGCATGGGTCGAGGGCGGACGCAATCGCGAGGCGTTCGAGGCGATGGGAACCGCATACATCCGATTCGCCATTGCCAATTCCTCGCACTATCGCGTCATGTTCGGCGGTTCGATCGATCCGAAGGTGTGCGGCCCCGAGTTGGCGGCCGAAGCGGCAGGCGCCTTCCAGGCGCTCGTCGATGCGCTGTCCTCATTGCAGCGCGCGGGTATTGTGCGTGCGGACGACACGTTGACGACGGCAAGGTACGTGTGGGCCGTCGTGCACGGCGTCTCGATGCTCGCCATCAACGGTCAGCTGCCGGATCCGGTCAGCATCGACGGACTGACCCGCTACACGTCCGATCGGCTGCTCACTGGAATCGACGTGGGGCGCGCCTTGTCAGGCGCACCACGGGGATGAATTTGTGCTACTGCTGCACGATGCCGGGGACGAGTTCAACGGTCAGCGTCGCAGCCGGCACGTCGCGGCATCCGCTCGGGTTCTGGCCCGACCAGAGCGGCGAGAAGTCGCCGGACCCCTGCGCTTCGGCTGCGCCGCGGAGCGGAGCGATCGCGGCTGTCGCGAGCGGAAACTCCGGGGCCAGACTGCTCATCGGGCCGATCTCGCGGATCAGGCGGTTGACGATGCCGCGCGCGGGCCGGCCGGTGAAGACGTTGGTGAGAGCGGTGTGACGGGCCGCGTGGCTCTTGAGCGCCGCGCGATGCACCGCGCTGGTGGTCGCCTCGGGGCACAACATGTAGGCGGTGCCGATCTGCACGGCGGCGGCGCCGAGGGCGAGCGCCGCGGCAACCCCTGAGGAATCGGCGATGCCGCCCGCGGCGATGACGGGAACGCCGACCGCATTCACGATCTGCGGGACGAGCGCCAGCGTGCCGATCTGGGTCGTCAACTCGTGCGAGAGGAACGTTCCGCGATGTCCTCCCGCCTCCAGCCCCTGCGCGATGATCGCGTCCACGCCGCGTTCGTTCAGCCACCGCGCTTCCTCGACCGTCGTTGCCGACGAGAGAATCGTCGCACCCAGCGCGCGCACGCGCTCCAGCAGATCCTGTCCCGGTAGACCGAAATGGAAGCTGACAACCGGCGGCTTGAAACGAGTCAGCACGTCGATGTGTTCGTGTGAGAACGGGGTGCGGCCCGGTCCCGCAGGCACGCGGTCGATATCCAGCCCGGCCTCGACGTAGTAGGGCCGCAGCAGAGCACGCCAGGCAGCCTCGCGCTCCGGATCCGGTAGCGGAGGCGTGTGGCAGAAGAAGTTCACGTTGAACGGCTTGCGCGTGGCCGAGGTGATGGCGGTGAGCTCGTCGTGCATCGCCTCCGCCGACAGCATGGCGCACGGCAGCGAGCCCAGGCCGCCGGCGTTCGACACGGCGATGGCGAGCGCACTTCCTTGAACGCCGGCCATTGGCGCCTGGATGATCGGCAGCTCGACGCCCAGCAGATCGCGAAAGGAGGGCATAGGCGCTACGGCTACCTAGTATGCCGAAAGGGAGCGGCATAGGTGGCGGCGAAGCACATCCTGATCGTCGAGGACGACCATGACGTGGCGCAATCGGTCGCGGAGGTCCTCGAGGCCTCCGGATACGGCACCGGCATCGCCGCCAACGGGCTGGAGGCGCTCGACTACCTCCAGACGCACACTCAAACGGATCTGATTCTCCTCGACATGATGATGCCCGTCATGGACGGATGGCAGTTCCGGGAGGAGCAACGAAAGTTGCCCGCGTTTGATTCCATCCCCGTGGTGATCGTCACCGCCGACGGCAACGCCCGCGGCAAGGCCGAGGCGATTCAGGCGGCCGGTCTTGTTTCCAAGCCGGTGACGATCGATGGGCTGCTGAACGAGGTGGAGCGGATCTGCGGCATCCCAGACGCATAGGATCCGCGCGACACCGGCTCCGCCCCGCGAGACGAGCTCGTCGCACCAAAGGCGCTCGCGGGCTCACCGATCCACATGATCAGGCCGGCGGCGATCAGCGCGCCGACGACGATGAGCACCGCGAAGCCCGGCGGTTGCCAGGGCGGCGCCTGAGTTCTGAAACGTGTGATTGTCATGGCAGTTTCACCACCGACACGGCGTGATCGGCCGCACAGTCTATGAATTTACGAAGAGATGGACGACGGGACTATGCGGATTCGGTAGAGGGCGTGCCGTGAGCCTGCCCGCTCACGCGCGAGGACGTCAGCGCCAGCCGAGCGCCGGCGCGACGTACGTGAGGATGCTCTCGATGGCGTGGGCGTTGTAGTCCACGCCCAGCTGGTTGGGCACGGTCAGGAGCAGCGTGTCGGCGGCCGCGATCGCCTCGTCCTGCGCGAGCTGTTTCACCAGGATGTCGGGCTCGGCGGCGTACGAGCGGCCGAAGATGGCGCGGGTGTTCGCGTCGATATAGCCGACCTGATCCTCGTCGCGTCCATCGCGCCCGAAATACATGCGGTCGCGATCGTCCACGAGCGCGAAGATGCTGCGGCTCACCGACACGCGCGGCTCGCGCTGGTGGCCGGCCTCTTTCCATGCGGCCCGATAGGCCTCGATCTGCTTGCGCTGCTGCACGTGCAGCGGCTCGCCGGTCTCGTCGTCCTTGAGTGTCGAGCTCTGGAGGTGCATGCCCAGCTTCGCCGCCCATTTCGACGTGGCATTCGAGCTGGAGCCCCACCAGATGCGATCGCGCAGCCCCTCCGAATGCGGCTCGACACGGAGCAGCCCCGGCGGATTCGGGAACATGGGCCGCGGGTTGGGCTTGGCGAATCCCCGGCCCTCGATGACGTCGAGGAAGACCTCGGCATGGCGGCGCGCCATGTCGGCGTGTGTTTCGCCCTCCGCCGGGGCGTAACCGAAATAGCGCCAGCCGTCGATCACCTGCTCAGGTGACCCGCGGCTGATCCCGAGCTGGAGCCGCCCTCCGGCGATGACGTCGGCGGCGCCCGCGTCTTCGGCCATGTAGAGCGGGTTCTCGTAGCGCATGTCGATGACGGCCGTGCCGATTTCGATTCGGCGCGTGCGCGCGCCGACGGCCGCCAGCAGCGGAAACGGCGAGCCGAGCTGCCGCGCGAAATGATGGACGCGGAAATAGGCGCCGTCGGCGCCCAGTTCCTCGGCGGCTATGGCCAGCTCGATCGACTGCAGCAGCGAATCGGCCGCCGTCCGCACCTGCGACCCGGGCGACGGCGTCCAGTGGCCGAACGACAGGAACCCGATCTTCTTCACCCGCGCGTCCTTTCTCTCGATTCGGAAACGTCCATCGTACACGCTGCCGCGCGCTGCGGTACGATACGCGCCGTTGGTCATGGCGCAGAACAAAGACGACTCCGACGGTGGCCAGTCCGTCGGCCTTCATCGATCAAGTAGCTGACGAGCAGCGGCGCAAGGACGCAAGGCGCTGGTCGCGCTCGTCCGCGAAGGCGACATCATGCTCGACGACATCGGCGTGTGCACCACAGTCGATCCTACGCAGCGGTAACGACGACGGCGCTGCACTTCCGGCCGCCGCTGCGTCGATACGCGTGCGGAAGGGTCGAATCGAAGTAGATCGCGTCGCCCGGCTCGAGCGCATGCTCCTCCCCGTTCATGTGGACGGTGAGGAC
>Ga0209486_10000930_pt1 | contig 12841 bp, 11 predicted proteins | sample NCCompost_FD_187518 | JGI IMG/M metagenome (GOLD analysis project Ga0209486, IMG submission 187518) | Agricultural soil microbial communities from Utah to study Nitrogen management - NC Compost (SPAdes) (version 2) | ecosystem: Environmental > Terrestrial > Soil > Agricultural land | place...
ACATGAAGAACGTCTACGATCAGGCCCACCCCAACGGCGCTCCACCCATCCGCACCGCTCCCTGATCCCCGATCCCCGATCCCGGATCCCCGAGCGTTGACAGGCGGTATCTCCGGGTGTAGTTTTGCGCCCACTGGAGGGAGATCCTGAATGAAGACGCTGCTTGCCGCGTGTCTCGCGCTGCTCGGTGCCCTGGCGGTTGCGCCGGTGATGGCCCATCACTCGTTCGCGTCCGAATACGACCGCACCAAGCCGGTTTCCGTGACCGGGGTCGTCCGCAAGGTCGAGTGGCGCAATCCTCACATCTGGTTCTACGTCGACGTGAAGGACGCCAGCGGCAAGGTCGTCACCTGGGGGTTCTCGGGCGGACCACCCTCGTTCCTGCAGCGCCAGGGCATCCCGCGCGACGTGATGAAGGTGGGCGACACGGTGAAGGTTGATGGCTTCAGGGCCCGCGACGGTTCCAACAACGGATCCGGCGGTCGCGTGACGTTCGCCGATGGCCGCAGCGTGTTCACGGCGTCGGCCGAAGACGTGCGGCCCAACTAGCCTGGAGGCAACCTCGATGCCGCATCATCTCCCGCAGATCCGTCTTGCCGCGCTCGCCGCCGCGACCATCGTCGCCGGCGCGCTCGCGGCCTGTAACAGCAGCTCCACCACCGCGACCCCGCCGGCCGGCGACGCCAACGCGATCCGGCGTACCGCCGACGGCAAGCCCGACTTCAACGGCGTATGGGCCGGGCCCGGCTTCAGGCATACGGGCAAGGAGGTCGACAACGCGACGGTGCGGCGTTACACCGAAAAAAACATGACGCCGGTCAAGCCGGCCGGCCAGGCGCTGTTCAACCGGCCGCACGCCAACGACGTCCGGATCGACGACCCGACGGCCGTGTGCCTGCCGAACGGCCTGACGCGCCAGATCCCGTCGCCGTACGCGCAGCAGTGGATCCAGACGCCCGACCAGCTCGTGATCCTGTACGAGTACATGCACTTCTTCCGCGTCATTCCGATCGGCGCGCCGAATCGTCCGCACGGGGAGATCGCCGAGCCCACCTACATGGGCGATTCGATCGCGTGGTGGGAGGACGACACGCTGGTGATCGATACGATCGGCCTGAATGAATGGCTGCTCGACGCGACCCACGGCGAGGACGGCAGCTCGCGCTGGCACAGCGATCAGCTGCACGTGGTTGAACGGATACGGTTCACCGATCCGGTCAACGCCTCATACGACGTGACCATCGACGATCCGGCGGTCTTCGAGGGGCCGTGGACGGAGAACTGGTCGATGGAGCGCAAACCGAGCTGGAAGATTCTGGAGTTCATCTGCGACGACAACGATCGGTGCCGCGCCGGCAAGTGCGTCGATGCCGACGTGCAGCAGTCGTCGACCCAGTAGCCTGGCTGCGCCACCGCCGGCGATTCGCGACTGTTCGGGGAGGACCTAATGAACCGTTTCGTGATCCGATTCGTGCTCGCGCTCGCCGGTGTCGCCGCGCTCTCGAGCGCGATCCAGGCGCACCATTCCTTCGCCGCCGCCTTCGACGAGAACAAGCCGGTCTCGGTGACCGGGGTAATCGCCGAGATCCGCATCGAAAACCCGCATTCCTGGTTCTTCGTCAACGTCACCGACGCCGGCGGCAAGGTGACGCGCTGGGGATTCGAAGGGAACACGCCGACGTCGCTGCTGCGCGCGGGCTACAAGCGCGACGCGGTCAAGGTGGGCGACAGGGTCACGATCAAGGGTTCGCGGGCCCGCGACATGAACGCGACGATGGGAGCGGCACGCGAGATCGTCCTGCAGGACGGCCGTTCGTTCATCGTCGGCCCGAAGGGCGCGGCAGACGCGGAATAAGCAGGGGGAATTCATGACACGCGTGCTGCTTGCGGCCGCCTTGATGGCCGTGCTCGTCGCCTCGTCCGCCTCGGCACAGCCCGCGCCGGCAGAGGAAGGCTGGAAGCCCGAGGGGGCGGTGCCGCGCACGGCGGACGGGAAACCCGATCTGACCGGGGTATGGTGGCGGGGAACCGAGCCCGCGCTCGAAGCTGGCCGCGTCGGCGCGCCGCGGAGCGGACCAGCGCCGGTCGCGCCGGTCGGCTCGACGTTCGCGAGCCTGTACAACCCGGAGGCCGCCGCGCGCGCCGCGAAGATGAGCGACAAGGACGATCCGGCGCTGCGATGCCTCCCGAGCGTTGGCGGCCCTCCCAATACCAACATCTTCCAGCTGGTGCAGACGCCGAAGCTGGTGGTGCTCCTGCAGGAGACCTACCACGGCTTCCGCGTCATCCCGACGGAACCGGGCCGGCAGCACAGCGAACTCCAGGCGCCTGCCTACTGGGGCGACTCGGTCGGCAAGTGGGACGGGGACACGCTGGTCGTGGACGTGGTGAACTTCAACGACCGGAACTGGATCTCGCCGCAGGGCGTCGTCTCGTTTCACTCCGACGCGCTGCATGTGACCGAGCGGTACCGCCGCATCGCCGGCAATGCGCTCGACGTCGAGAAGACCTTCGACGACCCGAAGGTGCTGATCAGGCCCTACGTCGAAAAGAAGCAGTATCGCCTGGCGCCGTTCGACCAGGTGATGGAAGCCATGTGTACGAATACCGAGACGGCGGCGTTGATGGAGGCGGCGGCCAAGCAGAACTACGGGAAGAAGTAGGCGCGCACGCGGATGATATAACCTAGAGCGCGTGTCCCGGGTCTCGTTGGTGCTCAGAGCCGCGCTCGCCGTTGCGCTTCTCTCGACCGCGTGCGGCCCGTCGCAGCCGGCAGCCTCCGGCAACGATTTCTACCGCGGCAAGACTGTCAGCATCATCGTCGGATCGGGCGCCGGCGGAGGCTTTGACACGACCGCACGCCTCGTCTCCCGCCACATTGCCCGGCACATCCCCGGCGAGCCCACCGTCATTGTCGTCAACATGCCGGGCGGCGGCGGGCTCGTGGCGGCAAACCATGTGTTCAGCGCCGCCGCGAAGGATGGCACCATCGTCGGCCTTTTCCACGAGGCGCAGATGATGAACCAGCTGACCGGGGGCGAGGGCGTCAACTTCGACCTGCGGCAATTCAACTGGCTTGGCAGCTCGTACGACGATCCGAATGTCTGCCTGGTGCGAACCGACGCGCACGTGGCGTTCAAGGACCTGATTGGTCGCGCCGCGCCGATTGCAGTGGGCGGCACCGGCCCCGGATCGAACACGTACGACGCGCCGCGGGTGGTCGCCGCCGCTACCGGTGCGAACCTGAAAGCGGTGGCCGGGTATCCGACGACCAACGACGTTCGTGTCGGCGTCGAGCGCGGCGAGATCCAGGGAATGTGCCTCGGCTGGGAATCGGTGCAGTCCGCGTCCGGAGAGTGGCTGAAGGACGGTTACGCCAGCGTGATTGTCCAGAACGGCACCTCACGCCATCCGGACCTGCCGGACGTGCCGCTGGCGATGGAATTTGCCCACGACGACGACAGCAAGGTCCTGCTGCGCCTGGTGGACGCGCCTGGCGCGATGGCCAAGCCGTTCGCCTTGCCGCCAGGAGTCGATCCCGCACGGGTCCAGATCATGCGCGACGCCTTGCTCGCGACCTATCGCGACCCGGCCTTCCTGGAAGAAGCGACGGTGATGAACCTCGAATTCCAGCCGAAGACTGCCGACCAGATTCAGCAGATTCTGGGCGACGTGCTCGCCACGCCGCCCGAGATTGCGGCCAAGTACCGCCACATCATCCAGCCGTGAGCCAACGACCATCCGACCTGCGCGCCTGGATTGCGCGCATCGAGGGCCTGGGCGAGCTGCAGCACGTATCGGGCGCGCACTGGGACCTCGAAATCGGCACCATCTCCGAAATCAACTATCGCCGGAAGCCCTCCGCCGCCTTGCTGTTCGACAACATCGTCGGTTATCCAGCCGGGTACCGCGTGCTCACGGGATCGGTGAGCAACTCGCGCCGGATGGCGGTGACGCTCGGGCTCGACGAGACGTTCGACACGTCCGCGCTGGTGCAGGCGCTGAGGGGGAAGCCGCTGCAATGGGAAGCGGCGGCGCCGCGCTTCGAGCCGGAGTGCGTCAAGACCGGGCCAATCCTCGAGAACGTCGTCCAGGGGCGCGACGTCGATTTGTTGAAGTTTCCGGCGCCGCGATGGCACGAGCACGACGGCGGGCGGTACCTCGGCACCGGGGTGGCGGTGGTGACGAGCGATCCGGATACCGGCCGCATCAACGTCGGCGCCTACCGGATGATGATCCAGGAGAACGGACGCTCCGCCACGATCAACGCCGAGGCCGGCAAGCAGGGACGCGCTCAATACGAGCGATGGTTCGCCAGGGCCGGCAAGGCGCCGGTGCTGGTGTCGTTTGGCCACGATCCCCTGCTGCTGATGGTGGCGGGCACCGAGGTGCCGAACACCATCAGTGAGTACGCCTACGCCGGCGCGATGGTCGGCGAAAAGATCACGGTGATCAAGGGCGAGGTCACCGGGCTGCCGATGCCGGCGGGGGCCGAGATTGTCGCCGAGGGCTGGATCCGGCCGGACCGCGTGCTGCCCGAGGGCCCGTTCGGCGAGTGGACCGGGTATTACTCGGGGTCCTACAAGCCGGTGCCGGCGATGGACATCGAGCGGCTGTATTTCAGGAACAACCCGATCATTCTGGGCACGCCGCCAGGCAAGCCGCCGAACGACTATTCGTACATGCGGGCGCTGCTCAAGTCGGCGATGATCCAGGACGAGCTCGCCAAGATCGGCGTCCGCGACGTGCGCGGGGTGTGGTCGCACGAGACCGGCGGCGGCCGCCTGCTGATCGTCGTCTCGATCAAGCAGCGCTTCTGCGGCCATGCCCGCCAGGCCGGCTACATCACGGCGCAGTGCCAGGCCGCCGCCTACATGAACCGCTTCGTCATCGTGGTTGACGACGATGTCGATCCGATGAACCTGGAAGAAGTGCTCTGGGCCGTGAGCACGAGGTGCGAGCCGTCCGAGGACATCGAGATCATGCGCAAGTCGTGGGGCAGCCGGGTAGACCCTCTGCTGCAGAACCCGGCCGCGCCGTACAACAGCCGCGCCCTGATCGATGCCTGCCGTCCGTTCGAGAAACTCGACAGCTTTCCCCGGGTCGCGCAATCCAGTCCTGCCCACGTGCGCGAGACCGTCGCCAAGTGGAAAGAGCTCTTCGCCGATCCGCGCTTCCCGCTGCCCGAGACGGTGATCCCGTCGGCCGCCGTCAGTGAGGAGAAGGACTAGCTGGATATTTTCTTCTCGTCGCTGCTCCAGGTGCTGGCGCCCCATACCTTCGGCGTCATGCTCGTGGGGATCGGCGTCGGCCTGGTCGTGGGGATCCTGCCTGGCCTCGGCGGCGCGGCCACGCTGGCGATGATGCTGCCCTTCGTCTACCCGATGGACGCGATTTCAGCGTTCGCGTTTCTCCTTGGCATGCACGCGGTCACAGCGACCACCGGCGACATCACCTCGGTGCTGTTCGGCATCCCCGGCGAGGCGACGTCGGCGGCGACCGTGCTGGACGGGTACCCGATGACCCGGCGAGGGGAAGGGGGCCGCGCCCTTGGCGCGGTGCTGTTTTCGTCGCTGGTGGGCGCGCTGCTCGGCGCTGCGGTGCTGGCCGTGTCGGTGCCGGTGATCCGGCCGGTGGTGCTGCAACTCGGGCCGCCGGAGTTCCTGATGCTGACGGTGCTGGGTCTCAGCTTCATCGTGTCGCTCGCGGGCCGCAACCTGGTCAAGGGTTTCCTCATGGCCGCCCTCGGGTTCCTGCTGGCGATGGTGGGACTCGATCCGCAGAGCAGCATCCCGCGTTTCGCGTTCGGGCAGTTGTACCTGTGGGAGGGGATCAGCGTGGTGCCCGTGGTCGTTGGCCTGTTCGGCGGCGCCGAGGTGCTGCAGCTGATGATGACCCGGCACAGCATCGCCCGCCGCGGCGAGGACGCGCGGCTGGCGGGGGTGATGCAGGGCGTGCGCGATACATTCGAGCACTTCTGGCTGACGCTGCGGGCGAGCGCTATCGGCCTCGGCATCGGCGTGATTCCGGGTATGGGCGGCGCGGTGTCGCAGTTCATCGCCTACGCCCACGCCCAACATACGTCGAAGCATCCTGAAACGTTCGGCAAGGGAAATGTCGAAGGAGTGCTGGCCACCGGCGCGGTCAACAACTCCCGCGAGGGCGGCAACCTGATTCCGACGGTGGCCTTCGGCATCCCCGGCAGCGTGTCGATGGCGATCCTGCTGAGCGTGTTCCTGCTCAAGGGACTGGTGCCCGGGCCGGCGATGCTGACGCGGAACCTCGATATCACCTACTCGATGGTCTGGGTGATCGTCCTCTCGAACATCATCGCCGTGGGTGTGTCGTTCCTGTTTCTCAATCAACTCGTCCGGCTGACGCACGTCAAGGCGGCGCTGCTGGTGCCGTTCCTCATGGTGCTGACGGCGTTCGGCGCCTATACCGCGCACAACAGCCTGAACGACATCCTGCTGATGCTCGCGGCCACCGCCGTCGGCATCGCGGCGATCAAATGGGACTGGCCGCGCGCGCCGCTGCTCCTCGCGCTGGTGCTGGGCGACATCGCCGAGCGCTATCTGTTCCTGTCGTACTCGCTGTACGAATGGAGCTGGCTGACACGGCCGCTGGTGATCGTGTTCGGCCTGATCACCGTCGGCGGGGTTGTGTGGCCGCTGATTCGCGGCCGGCGGCATTCGTCGGGGGATCCGGTTATTTCGCGGGCGGATATCCCCATCACTGCGGGGTGTCTGATCATCGGGATCGTGGTGCTGCTCGAAGCCCGAGGGTGGCCCTTCCGGACCGCAGTCTTTCCGCTCGCGACGGGCTTCATCCTGGTAGGTTTGTCGCTGATGAAGTTGGTGGCGGGTTCGCTCAAGCGCTTCCCGCCTCCGCCGCAAGCGGCTTCGGCGAGGCAGGCTGCAGAACCCGCTCACCTTGATGACTTTCCCGATGTGTTCGCCACCGCCTCGCGCCGCGAGTGGCTGGCGGCACTTGGCTGGATGGGCGCCTTCTTCGCGTCGTTCTGGCTGCTCGGGGCACTGATCACCGTGCCGTTGTTCGCGATCGTCTACCTGCTGGCGGTCCCGCGTTGTTCGCCCGTGCTCGCCGGCGTCTACGCGCTGGCGTCGTGGGGCTTTGTCTACGGCCTGTTCGGCCGCTTGCTGCGGCTGCCGCTGCCATGACCAGGCTGCCAATCACCCTCACGGTCAACGGCGAAGCCTACGACGGCGAGGTCGAGCCGCGGACGCTGCTCGTCCACTTCCTGCGCGATCAGCTCGGTCTCACCGGCACGCACGTCGGCTGCGTCGTCGGCGAATGCGGGGCTTGTTCGGTGATGGTGGACGGTGCGCTGGTCAAGTCGTGCCTGATGCTGGCGGTGCAGGCCCGCGACTGCCAGGTCACGACGATCGAGGGGTTGGCGAGCGGTGGACCTTCTCACCCGGTGCAGGAAGCGTTCGTGAACGGATTCGCGCTCCAATGCGGCTTCTGCACGCCGGGGTTCGTGATGGCGGCGCACGCGCTGCTGCAGCGCAACCCGCACCCGACGGAGGAGGAAATCCGCCACGACCTGTCGAGCAACCTCTGCATGTGCACCGGCTACGTGCAGATCGTCGAAGCGATCAAGAAGCTGGCAACCACCCAGGTAGCCGAAGGCCCTAAGGCCTCCACCTCGGTAGCCGGAGGCCTTCAGGCCTCCGGGCTGAAGAAATGACGTACATCGGTTCGAGCGCACCGAGCAAGGAAGCGCCGCGCTACGTGGCCGGGCGCGGCCGTTACGTCGATGACCTCGTGTTGCCGCGGATGCTGCATGCCTGCGTGCTCCGCAGCCCGTATGCCCATGCGCATATCCAGTCCGTTTTGGTCGCCGCAGGCCTTCAGGCCTCCGGCGTTCGCGGAACGCTGACGCCGGAAGACATCAAGGCGTTGTCCCGTCCCTTCAAGCCCGGGCGCTACGCAGCGGGGCTGCGGGTGCCGATTCCCGAATACGCCACGGCGATCGACAAGGTGCGCTACGTCGGAGAGCCGGTCGCGATGGTGGCGGCGGATACCCGCGCGGCCGCCGAGGACGCGCTCGAGCTGATCGAGGTGGAGTACGACCCGCTGCCGGCGGTTGGCAGCCCGGAGGCGGCGATTGCAGACGCCGCACCGCTGATCTACGAGGAGCTCGGGAGCAACATCGCCTGGCAGGGTCAGGTGTCCTACGGCGACGTGGACGCGGCCTTTCGCCGGGCCGATCGCGTCGTCCGCGAGAACCTGAAGATCCACCGCTACAGCTCCACGCCGCTCGAACCGTTCGCCTGCCTGGTGGAGCACACCCCGGAACGCCTGACGATCTGGTGCAACTCGCAGTCTCCCGACGTCATCTACGACGCCGTCTCCGAGGCGCTTGGCATCGACACCGTTCGCGTCATCGTTCCCGACATCGGCGGCGGCTTCGGCCAGAAGATTCACCTCATTCGCAAGTACGCGGTGCTGACCGCGCTGATGGCCGTGAAAACCGGCCGCCCGGTGAAGTGGGTCGAAGACCGCAGCGAGCACATGATGGCCGGAGGGCACTCCTGCGAACAGGAGTTCGACGTCGAAGCCGCGGTGAGAGCCGACGGCACGGTGCTCGGCCTCAAGATCATCGATACCGACGATGTCGGTGGATCGATCAGCACGCTGACGATTCATTTCACCAACAAGCTGAACAACCTGTTCAACACCTACCAGGTTCAGCACCTGCGGCTCGAAGGGCGGTCGGTGGTGACCAACCGGTGCCCCGTCGTCCCCAACCGCGGCATCGGCAAACCCGGGATGTGCTTCGTCTGGGAGCGGATGATGGACCGGATCGGCCAGGTCCTGGCGCTCGATCCGATCGAAGTGCGCCGCCGCAACCTGATCAAGAAGGATCAATTTCCGTACACGACGCCGAACGGCAACATTTATGGCAGCGGCGATTACGAGGCCCTGCTCGACAAGGTGCTGGCGAATGTCGGCTACGACGACTTCCGCCGGCGCCAGGCGGAATCTCGCGTGGGGCGAGCCTTGTCAGGCTCGCCAGGCGAACCCGGCAGGGTTCGCCCCACTGGAGAGCCGCTGCTGGGTATCGGCGTCGTCATCGGCGTGGAGCCCGGTGGCCGCAACGCGGCTCGCGACATGGCGATCTTTCCGCAGTCGAAGCAGATGCCCGGCGCCGGTGGTGTCGAGGGCGCGACGGTCAAGCTGGAAAAGAACGGGTCGGTGGTCTTCAGGCTTGGATCGCCGAGTTGCGGCCAGTCGCACGAGACGACCGCCGCGCAGATCATCGCCGACGTCCTGGGGATCAGGCCCGAGCGCATCACGATGGCGGGAACATTCGATTCGTCGCTCTCGCCCTGGGGGGTGTCGTCCTCGAACAGCGGCAACAACTTCCACCTCTACGACGTGGGCGCTGTCCACGGCGCGGCCACACGCCTTCGCGACAAAGTGTTGACGCTCGCAGCGCACGTCCTGAAGGCGGACATCGCTCTGCTGCGCATCGAGGATGGCGTCGTCGTCGGCCGGCTTCCGCACGGCGGCGCCGTCGAGAGCGTGTCGTTCGCGGAGCTCGGAAAGATTGCCTACGCGAACCAGGCGCTGCTGCCGCCGGGGATGGAAGGAGGACTCGAGTTCACCTACTATCACAGCCATCCTCACGCCGACCCCTTGATGCTGCCCGACATGGAGGGCCGCGTCCGGGCCCAGTACACCTTCTCGTCGGCGGCGCATGCCGCGATTGTCGAAGTCGACCCCGGAACCGGTCGCGTCCGCGTGCGCCGCTACGTCATCGTCAGCGATAACGGGACCCTGATTAATCCGTCGGTCGTGGACGGACAGATCTACGGTTCAGCGGCGCACGGCATTTCGGTGGCGCTCGGCGAAGGGTTTGTCTATGGGGATGATGGCCAGTTGTTGACGCTGACGCTGCTCGATTACGGCAAGTCGACCACTTTGGAGACGCCGGCGATCGAGATCGAGCACTACCCGGTGCCGGATCCGTTCACGACGCTGGGTCAGAAAGCGGCGGGGGAGGGCGCGGCGATTCCGTCGCCGGCGGCGATCGCGAGCGCGGTGGAAGATGCGCTCGCGCCGTTCGGCGTGCAGGTGCGTCACCTGCCACTGTCGCCCGAGCACGTATGGCGGTTGATCAGGGGTCCCGACCCCCTTACGGAATTCGAAACACCCGGCGGGCGTTGAGTTCGAGAATCTTGCGCTTGTCGGCGGGCGACGCGTCGATCGCCTCCATCGCCTCGAGGGCGACCTTGACGTAGTGCAGGCCGCCGCTCGTGTCGAACGGCATGTCGGTCGCGAACATCACGCGATCGACGCCGAAGAAGTCGAGACCGCATCGCAGCGCGGGCACCGAGCCAATGGTGATCGTGTCGGCATAGAACTGATGGAAGTACTCGAACGGATGCTTCTTGAGCGGAACCGGTTCGTTCCTGGCCTTAGCGGCCTTGAGCAGCTTGTCGTACCCCTCCTGCAGGCGTCCTGCTGCGTACGGCGCGAACCCGCCGAGGTGATGGGTGATGATCTTGATCCCGGGGTGACGGTCGAACAGCCCGGAAAACGTCAGCCGCGCCATCGCCGCAACGGTGTCGTAGAGCCAGCCGATCGCCCGCCAGGTATCGAACCGGCTCGAGTCCTCGACCGGGTAGTCGGGCCGATCCGCCCCCCGGACGGGATGGAGGAGCACCGGCACGTCGAGCGCGGCGGCGCGATCGAAGATCGGCGCGAAACGAGGGTCATCGAGCGGAACGCCGCGGCAGTCGGTGTAGATCTGCACCCCGCGGAAGCCGAGCTGGCTGACGGCGCGATCGAATTCGCCGATTGCCGCATCGACGTCATTCATCGGCACGCATGCCGCGGCGCCGATGAACCTCTCGCCATGTCGGGCGACCAGCTCCGCCATTTCGTCGTTGACGATCCGCGCCAGTGCCAGCGCCTCGGCTGGACTGCCGATGTTTTCGACCGGGGGATTGGCCGCCGTCAGAATCTGGACGTATCCGTCGCCGCCGGTGTCCATCGCGCGGAAGCGGGCATCGAGATCGAACAGGGCCGGCATCACCCGCTCCTGCTCCTGCAGCCGGAGTTGCGGTGGCGCCGCCTTCTTGCGCGCGTCGTTGTAGCGCGGTGTGACGATGTGGTTGAAGATGTCGATGACCATGTGGAGCCCCTGAGTGTATCCCGCGGCGTTTGAATACTTCGCGCCCCGCACGGTCGGCGAGGCACTCGACCTGCTCGCGCGTCACGGCGACGAAGCCAAGATCCTCGCCGGCGGCCAGAGCCTGCTGCCGATGATGAAGCTGCGGATTGCCAGCCCGCGCTACCTGGTGGACGTCAACCGCATCGACGGCCTGTCGGGGCTGCGCCGCGAGGGCGACCGCCTGGTTGTCGGCGCCCTCTGCCGCCACGCCGAGATCCTCGCGTCGCCGATTGTCCGCGAGCACCTGCCGATCATGATCGATGCGGCCAGCCAGACGGCCGACGTCCAGGTACGCAACCGCGGAACTCTGGCCGGCAGCATCGCCCACGCCGATCCGGCTGGAGACTGGCCAGCGGCCTTGATGGCGCTGGACACTACCGTAACGATCGCCGGCCAGGGTGGGTCGCGCACCATGCCGCTCGGCGACTTCATCGTCGACGCCTACACCACGCAGCTGGGCCCCGGCGAAATGATCACCAGCCTCTCGGTGGCGATTCCACCCCGCCAGTCCGCTGGTGCGTACATGAAATTTGAGAAACGGGCCGGCGACTTTGCGGTGGCGAGCGTCGGTGTACAGCTGACCGGCGGCGGGCCGGCCGGCTTTCAGAGCGTCGCGATCAGCCTGGGCGCGGTTGGTGCGAAACCGATTCGTGTCGCAGCCGCCGAGGCACGGTTAACCGGCAGGGCGTTGACACCGGATGTCATCGGCGCCGCCATGCCGGTCGTTCGAGCAGCGGCGGAGCCGTTCGCCGACACGCGGGGATCCGAGGAGTACAAGCGCCACCTGGTGGGCGTGCTGTTTGAACGGACTGTCTCAGTGGCGCTCGGCCGCGCCCGGTGAGGCGGTCTGGTAACTCAGCACCGACATCCATTCGCCGTTCCGGTTGATCCAGACGCGCCCGATCTGCAGTGGACTACCGGTCTCCGGCTGATGCAGCGCCCGCATCACGACTGCGTTGTCGAAGTCGAAGAGCTCCGCCGACACCAGCGCGCTGGGCGACACGCCGCCGTACGCCGCTTTTCGCAATCCGTCGATCCGGCCCTGCTTGGTCAGCACCTTGTCGCTGTTCGAGCTGACGACGACGAACTCGTCGGCGACGTAGCGGCCCCAGTTGTCGACGTCGGCGCCATGGGCCGCGGTCTCGAGCGCCTGATAGGCCGCGATGACTCCGCGCTCGTTGATCGTTTCCGGCTTGTACGGAATGCTCTTGCACGGGTTCACGCATTCGCGCTCGAGGCCGGGAGGGGCTCCGGCCGGCGGCGATTCCAGCGACAGGACTTCCTGGTAAACGAGCAGGCGCCAGCCGGCCGGCCGTTGCACCCATACGCGCAGCACGTGATTCCGATTTCGATCGACGCGGACCACGTGGACGCGGCCGTAATCGAACGCGTGCGCCTCGCCCGCCGTCTCCCTTACGATCGCCGGCTGCGGAAGCATGTTCGACAGCTCCGCCTTCGTAAATGTCCGGCCGGCGCGATCGGTCCACGTCACGTCGTCGTCCAGCAGGTCGGAGCCCGACAACGCATCGCCCTCGTTCAAGTCGGCGACGAACGCGCGGTCGGCCTCGGCGGCGGTTGCCGGGCCCCCTGGTGCAGGGGCGCAGCCCGACAGCGTGACGAGCAGGATCGGAACGA
>Ga0209486_10000933_pt1 | contig 12808 bp, 12 predicted proteins | sample NCCompost_FD_187518 | JGI IMG/M metagenome (GOLD analysis project Ga0209486, IMG submission 187518) | Agricultural soil microbial communities from Utah to study Nitrogen management - NC Compost (SPAdes) (version 2) | ecosystem: Environmental > Terrestrial > Soil > Agricultural land | place...
CATCTCCGCGGTCACCCGGCGCGCCAGCGACGTCGTTGGCGGACTCCGCGCCATGCTCAAGCGCGGCGGCACGGCGGCGGACCTGACCGACGTCGATGTGAACGAGGTCATCCGCAGCGTCGAGCGCATCGCGCATGGCGACGCGACACTGCACAAGGTCAGGGTCCACCTCGACTTGTCGTCCGACGTCCGCCCGGTCAGGGGCGACAGCGTCCAGCTTCAGCAGGTCCTCTTGAACCTGATGCTGAATGCCTTCAGCGCCATGAGCGGAGCCGGCGACGACGGCGCGCGGCGTCTGGTGGTGCGCACGCGATCGAGCGATCACTCGAACGTGCTGATCGAAGTTCAGGACAGCGGCACCGGAATCCTCGCGGACAGGCTCGAGTCGGTCTTCGATCCCTTCATCACCAGCAAGCCGGAAGGGCTGGGCATGGGCCTGTCGATCTGCCGGTCGATCATCGAACGCCACGGCGGCCGCATATCGGCGGCGAACAATCCCGGCCGCGGCGCCACGTTCTCGATCACGCTGCCGGCCGTCTGATTCGCGCCGTCACCGCATGTCGCTGGGCTGACCGGTCGACGTGATCACACTGTTCCACAGTGTGTCCTCTGGATCGATTTTCTTGCGCTCGGCGACCGCGAGCGAGATCGGCACGTGCGTGAAATGGTGATTCCAGAAGCTGACGACCATGTCGGTGCGTCCGCTGAGCCCCGCGTGGACCGCGCTCTGCCCGAGGAGCAGGCAGAAGGCCGAGTCGTGCGCGGTTGCCGGCACGCTTCTGATCGTGTAGCTGGGATCGATGTACTTGAGCGTGATCGCGGTGCCGTTCCGCTTGAAGTAGTCGACGATCGCGTCGCGCAGAAAGACGCCGATGTCGCCATGCCTGACGTTGCCGGACGCATCGCGTTCTTCGCTCGTCGCCATCAGATCCTGGCCGGCGCCTTCGGCGACCACGATCACCGCATGGCTTCGGCGCTCGAGCCGCCGGCACAGCGCCGGGAGGAACTTCTCGAGGGTGAACGGCACCTCGGGAACCAGGCAGAAGTTCACGTGATTGTTGACGAGCGCCGAGTACGCCGCGATGAATCCCGAATCGCGCCCCATCAGCTTCACGAGTCCAATCCCGTTGCGGGCGGCTTCTGCCTCGACGTTGGCCGCCATCGTCGCGCGCCTCGCCTCGGTGACCGCCGTCTCGAATCCAAACGTTCTCTGCACGAACGACACGTCGTTGTCGATCGTCTTCGGGACACCGATGACGCCCATCGTCACGCCGCGTCGCGCCGCCGCCTCGCCGATCTTCTGCGCGCCGCGCAGCGTGCCATCACCCCCGATGGCGAAGAGGACGCCGACCCCGAGCTCCTGCAACCGGTCGAGCATCTCTTCAGAATCTTGCGGACCTCGAGACGACCCGAGGATCGATCCGCCGCTCTCGTGGATCCGGTGAACGGATTCCGGCGTCAACTCGAGCGGCTCGTGCCCGATCCGGCGCACCAGGCCTTCGTACCCGAAGCGAAAACCATAGATCTTGCTGACGCCGTAATTGAGGCGCAGGCTCCTGACGATCGACCGGATGACGTCGTTCACCCCTGGGCAGAGACCGCCGCACGTCACGATCCCGCAAGCCAGCTTCGCGGGATCGAAGAACAGCATCCTCCGCGGGCCGGCGGCCTCCATCGCGGGAGGTGCTGCACCGGTGCCCAGCCAGGGTTTCATCTCCTCGACGGTGGAGTGATAGAGCACGCGCTCCTCGTCGCACGTAAACCGGGAGCCCGACATCGGGGACGGGATGTGGCGCTCGCCAAGCGTCGCTATCGTGAAATCGAGGCCGTGGTCGCGCATTCGATCTTCCCCGCCGGCGCATCGAACATCGTCGTGCCAGCGGACCGCAGCTCGGTGGTCGTCCGAACGACCCGGGCGGCCATCGCCTTCTCGGCGACGGTCATGTAGGGGCGAGGATCGTAGGCCTTCTTGTCGCCGACCTCTCCGTCCACCCTGAGCACGCCGTCGTAGTGTCTGAAGCAATGGTCCGCGATGGCGCGCGTGAAGGCGTACTGCATGTCGGTGTCGACGTTCACCTTGACCACGCCGCAATCCAATGCCTCGTGGATGTCGCGCAGCTCCGATCCCGATCCGCCGTGGAAGACGAGATCGAACCGCGCGGCTTCGCCGAACACGGCGACAACGGCATCCTGACAGTCCTTGAGAATGGACGGCTTCAGCTTGACCTGGCCCGGTTTGTAGACGCCGTGCACGTTGCCGAACGTCGCGGCGAGCAGATAGCGGGCGCCCGGCACCGCGTTGAGCCGCCGTGCGACCTCCAACGTCTCTTCGGGCGTGGTGTACAGCTTTGCGGCGGCGCTCGCCGTGACGCCGTCCTCCTCGCCTCCCACCACGCCGGTTTCGATTTCGAGAATCAGGTCGCTCCTCTTGAACCGCTCGAGCAGCTTCACGGCGATGTTCAGGTTCTCTTCGAGCGGCAGCGCGCTGCCGTCGAACATGTGACAGTTGAACAGGTTCGGCCTGCCCGCCGCCCGTCGCCGTTCGGTCTCCTCCACGAGCGGGATCACGAACGCGTCCAGTTTGTCCGCCTGGCAATGGTCCGTGCTGAGCGCCACATAAATTGGATATCGCGCCGCCGCGCGGTGGACGTGCTCGGCAATCGAGATGGCGCCGAGCGCCATGTCCTTGAGTCCGGCGCCCGACGCGAACGCGCCGCCTCCGGTCGACACCTGGATGATCCCGTCGCTCTTGCTGTCGGCCAGCCCTTTCAGCACGGCGTTTGCCGTGGTCAGTGACGTCACGTTGATGGCTGGATAGGCGAATGTTCCCTTCCGCGCGCGCGCGAGCATCTCGCAACACTGTGTGTAGTCGGCGACCGGCATCGGTACCTCCCTTACGGCATTCCGTCACGGCACTCACGACGGGTTGTCAGGAGGCGCACCACGCCGGGCCGGTGTCGCGCTCCACGATGACCTCCTGCAAAGAGCCTGCTCGACTTGCGGGTCATCGGACGACCGCACGGCGCCGCTGCGGCCGCTGGTGGCTCACTTGCATTCGTTGCTCCGACACCATCCCGAGCCGACGATCACGGCCGCGGGTCCAGTGTGAACACGATGAAACGCACACACACGGCGACACACGCCCATGCTCTCGACCGCCTCGACAGCGGCCCCGTCAAGTTCTTCGGCGGCAGCGACGCGCTGTACGAACGGCATCTCACCTTCGATCAGGTCGTCCCGGTGGCCGCCGCCACGCCGCGCGTCAAGTTCGAGGCCGTCGCGCGGTCAGTCCGCGATCTGCTCTCGCAACGCTGGATCTCGACCGAGCAGACGTACCAGAGGCGGAATGCGAAACGCGTCTATTACGTATCGCTCGAATTCCTGATGGGGCGATCGCTCGCGAACAACATCACCAACCTCGGGCTCGACCCGCTCTGGAGCCAGTTCTGCGCGAAGCACAAGATCGATCCGCTCGACATCATCGAGCAGGAGCCCGACGCCGGGCTCGGCAACGGCGGGCTCGGACGGCTGGCGGCGTGCTTCCTCGATTCCATGGCGACGCTGGGCATTCCGGGTATGGGCTCCGGCCTGCGCTACGAGTACGGCATCTTCAAGCAGACGATGCGCGACGGCTGGCAGCACGAGCAGCCGGATCACTGGCTCGCGCGGCCCGACCCGTGGGAGGTCGCGCGGCCGGACGAGGCCGTCGAAGTGCGGCTGGCCTGCTCGTTCGACATTCATGCAGGCGCGCTGCGGATCGTCCGGCAGCAGCCGTCGACGCTCATCGGCATTCCGTACGACCGTCCGGTGGTGGGATACGGCGGACGAACCATCAACACGCTCCGCCTCTGGTCGGCCGCCACGCCCGACTACTTCGACTTCCAGCAGTTCAGCGGCGGCGACTTCGTTGGCGCGCTGGCCGAGACGCTGACCGCCGAGACGCTGACGCGTGTGCTCTACCCCGACGACTCGACCACGGCAGGGAAGGGTCTGCGCTTTCTCCAGCAGTACTTCCTGGTGGCCTGCACGCTGGCCGACGCGATCCGCCGGTTCCGCGCGGCTGGCAACCCCTGGTCCGCGCTGCCCGACAAGGTGGCGTTGCAGCTCAACGACACCCACCCGACGCTCGCCGTCCCCGAGCTGATGCGGATCCTCCTCGACGAGGCGACGCTCGGATGGGACCAGGCCTGGGATCTCACGCAGCGCACGCTCGCCTACACGAACCACACGCTGCTGCCCGAGGCGCTGGAGAAGTGGCCGTTGCCATGGTTCGAGGCACTGCTGCCACGGCAGCTCGAGATCATCTACGAAATCAATCGCCGTTTCCTCGACGACGTTCGCAGCCGTTTCCCCCGCGACGACGGACGGGTGGCGCGCGTCAGCCTGATCGAAGAGGGCCCGACGAGACAGATCCGCATGGCGCACCTCGCCATCGTGGGCTCGCACAGCACGAACGGCGTGGCGGCGATTCACTCGGAGCTGCTCCGGCGGACCGTCGTGCCCGACTTCGCGGCTCTGTTTCCCGGACGATTCAACAACAAGACCAACGGCGTGACGCAGCGGCGCTTCCTCCTGCTCGCGAACCCGCCGCTCGCCGCTGCGATCACCGGCGCGATTGGCGACGGCTGGATCGCCGATCTCGATCAGCTCCGGCAGCTCGAGCCGCTGGCCGACGACCAGGCGTTCCGTGCCGCGATCCGCCGCGCCAAGCGCGAGGCCAAAGTGCGGTTCGCCGGTTGGCTCGAGTCCGCCACCGGACACGTGGTCGACCCGGAGTCGATCTTCGACAGCCACATCAAACGGATTCATGAGTACAAGCGGCAGCTCCTGAACGCGCTTCATATCGTCGTGCTCTACAACCGGCTGCGCGAGCAGCCCGCGATCGAGGCTCCGCCGCGCACGTTCTTCTTTGCGGGCAAAGCGGCGCCGGCGTACCACTTCGCCAAGCTGGTCATCAAGTTCATCAACAACCTCGGTGCGACCATCGATCGCGACCCGGCGATGAAGGGCCGCCTGAAGGTGGTGTTCGTGCCCGACTACAGCGTCTCCGTCGCCGAGCGGCTCATTCCCGCGAGCGACGTGTCGGAGCAGATTTCGACGGCCGGATACGAGGCGAGCGGCACCGGCAACATGAAACTGATGATGAACGGCGCCCTCACGATCGGCACTCGGGACGGCGCCACGATCGAGATGGCTGCAGCGGCCGGCGAGGAGAACTTCTTCCTGTTCGGCCTGAGCGCCGAAGAGGTCGCCGGCAGCCGCGGCATCTACAACCCGCAGTGGCATTACGACCACGATCCCGTGACGCGCGCCGCGCTCGATCTCATCGCCGCCAATCACTTCAGCCCGAGTGAGCCCGGCGTGTTCGACCCGATCCTCGACGCTCTGCTTCGCCGCGGCGACCATTACCTGCACCTTGCCGATCTCACGAGCTACGGCGAGGCGCACTCCCGCCTGGGCGAGGCGTACGTGGACCAGGAGAACTGGTCCCGCAAGGCCATTCTCAACATCGCGGCGTCCAGCCCGTTCTCGAGCGACCGGACCATTGCCGAATACGCCAGGGACATCTGGCACGCCGAGCCGTGCGTGCCGGCTGAAGCGGGCGCCCGACTCAAAGCCTCATGAAAGGGACAGGCCGCTGGCCCGAGGACGTCACGACGAACGGCAGCGGCTTCGTCATGTGGGGCCCAGGCCCGTCTTGATGCCGGCACCAACCTCGACACCTTCGATCCGGCCCTCCACACGATCGTCAGCATGGCGCGCTGCACGACCCACGCCACTCATCCTGGAATATTCGAGAGCGACGCGAGATTAGGTGAGATGTAGGCACCGATCAACGTCGTGAATCCGCGGGTGTTGCGCGCGCCGGCCCTGCGGGGAAGCTCCCCGCTCACGTCGCTGTGAGAGCGGCGCACAAGGAACGCTCGTGAGACTCATCGCTCTGTGCCTGACGGCGAATCTCGTCGTGACTCCGGTGGCGGCGCAGTCTGCCCCAGGCTCTGGTCAGCGCGTCCGATCACGCGATCCGCTGAAGAACGGCGCGATCATCGGCACGGTGATTGGTGGCGCGGCACTCGGCGCCTTCGCCCTGGGCCTGTGCAAGGCATACCAGGAGGAGGCCGGCGCCAGCTGTGTGCCCGGCACACTCCGTTTCGTGGCCATCGGAGGAGCGTTAGGCGCCGGTACCGGTCTGGCGATCGACGCGGCACGAAGCCAGCGCGGCGTCACCGTGCGCTTCGCGATCCGGTTCTGATATCGGGACCGCCGCCCGGCAGGCCATCGAAGGAGCAATCAATGAATATCCTGGGGGGCCCATTCGTCGTCACTGAGTGGGGCAACGTTGAACCGACCGAGCATGCAGGCGAAGCCGGCACGGCGTTGTGGAGGGCTCGTTATTTCGGCAACCTCCGGGTTCGAATGGTCGAGTGTGCGCCCGGCTACGCCGCGGACCACTGGTGCGTCAAAGGGCACATCCTCTATTGCCTGGAAGGAGAGCTGCGCACCGAGCTCGAGGACGGACGAGCGTTCACGCTGCGGCCTGGTATGAGCTTTCATGTTGCCGACGACGCCGAACCTCACCGATCCAGCACACCTATCGGAGCGCGTTTGTTCATCGTTGACTAGCGGGACTGCGACACCAGGACGCCACCATCATGAGATTTGCCAGGGTCACCTTCATCGGCGCCGGCATCTGGGGCATCGTCGTGCTGATGCCGCTCTACTGGCTGTTCGACATCACAGGACGGCCGTACAGTCCGCCGACGGACTATCCGCACTTCTTCTACGGCTTCCTGTCGGTCGCCATGGCGTGGCAGCTTGCGTTTCTCGTGATCGGCTCGAATCCGGCGCGGTACCGTGCACTGATGATCCCCGGCATCCTCGAGAAGCTCGGCCACGTTGGCGGCGTGGCGATGCTGTACGGGAACGCGCGAATCTCGACGATCGACGCGCAGGCGGCGATACCTGATCTGCTGCTGGCGATCCTCTTCATGATTGCATTCGCGAAGACGCGCGTGTCGAGCCGGATTCGCGGCACAGACCCGTACTGACGCGTTCACGTCGGAATATCCGGCGAGGTTCTCCGGTTAGGCAGGGGGAAGGGCAGTACGTTCGCTGTCCGTTTCCCGCAGTCGGAGGAACCCTGTCATGACCTTCGTACGTGGCGCCATCCTGGCGCTGGCCGCGCTGTCTCCTGTCCTGTTCACGTCATCGGCTCTCGCCGCACAGCACGCCCCGGATGGCGCCGGCGGGCATTCCGCGCTTTTCGATACCGTCCGCGAGGCCACGGCACCGTTCCGTGACGCGCGCAACGTTCCCGAGGGATACGGCGCGGTGCTCGGCTGCGTCAGCGGCCCCGAGGCCGGCGCGATGGGAGTGCATTTCGTCAACGCCGAGTTGCTCCTCAACGCCGAGCTCGTCCCGACCCGGCCCGAAGCGCTGATCTACGAGTCCAGGAACGGCGGGGCGCGCCTCGTCGGTGTCGAGTTCATCGTGTTCGCCGACGTGTGGCACGAGACCCACGCGCTGAACGACCCGCCGGTGCTCGACGGTCACCTGCTGCACTTCGTCGAGAGCCCGAACCGGTTTGGACTGCCGGCGCACTACGAGCTGCACGTGTGGGCCTGGCGCGACAACCCCCGCGGCACGTACGCGGACTGGAACACGCGCGTCTCCTGTGACGGGCAGTGACGATCGTGTGTCCCAGCGCCGCGCTGCCTGAGCTGCTCGACGGCATCGACGGCGTACACCTCGCCGAGGTGCCGCCGTTCACCGTCCTGCTGTTGCGGACCGTGAACTCGCTCTACCGCGTCGTGATCGGTACGGGCCCACACGTCTACGTCCAGGGCGGCGCCTATTTTCGCGAGATGACGCCGGCCTCGCTCGACGGCGTCAGCGGCGCCGGCCGCTGTCTCACCGGGGGCTGGATCGGCGTCGGCGTCCTGCTGCAGATTCGCGCGCCGGGCCGCTCGATTCTGACCTCGCCTGTGCTCGCGATGGCCGCCGAGCCGGCCGCGGGCACCGTCGTGCACTGACCGCGCTGGCGCCCTGACTCGAGGATCCGATGCGACCCGTTCTCGCTCTCGTCATCGCCGGACTGGCCGGGACGGGCCGCGCCCCGTTGGCCGCGGCGGGGCCGGTCGATGCGGATCTCACGGTTCGCGTCTACCAGACCGCGGGCTTGTCATCGGCGATCGAGCGGCGCGCGCTCGAAGAAGCCGCGCGGGTGCTGCGCCCCGCGCTGGTCGCGGTTCGCTGGCGGTTGTGCAGCGGGCCCAACCCTGCGCCCCCATGCGATCGGCCCCTGGGGCACGCCGAACTGTCGGTGCGGATCGTGCGCCGTGGGGTAGTCCGCCGCGATGCCACGAACGCGCTCGGCACCGCGCTCGTCGCGCCAGGGCGCGGCGGCGTGCTGGCCACGGTGTACGTCGATCAAATCGAGGAGCTGTCGATGGCCGCACGCACTGACGCCGCGGTGCTGCTCGGGCGTGCCACCGCGCACGAGATCGGGCACTTGCTGATGCGCACGTCCGGCCACGCCCCGTGCGGGCTGATGCGCGCCACGTGGACCGAGCAGGAGGTGCGCCGCAATCATCCGCTCGACTGGATGTTCACGGCAGGCGACGTCGTGGCGATGCACCGCTTCTGGGCGCAACCAGACCTGCCGGCCGGAAGGCCTCACCGCGTCGCGGATACGTCGCCCAGCGCGGCCTCGATCTCCTTCAACAGGTCCTCCGGCTCGCTACGGCGCCCCGCGGCGTAGGCAACGGCCCACCGCTCGCTCCCAAGACGCGCGCGCGCCGCGCGTTCACCGCGTTCCCGGAGATCGTGCGTCGACTGGTCGACGACCACCGCCCCGGTGGACTCCGTAATCGCGTCCCGCAGGCCTATGATCTGCGCGACCCAGGCGTCGTTGCCCTTGAGCGCCGCCGCCGCGGCGAGCGGCACCAGCGTGTAGACGAACACGAACTTGTCCCCGAGTTCGCGGAGCTCGGCAAGATTGTCCCGCACCCAGGCCAGAGCCTCGTCCGCGTTGCCGCGTCTGATCGCCATGATGGCGCGCAGATTCCGCGTCAGCGACCGGAACCAGGGGCTCGCCTCCTGCAGCGTCGCAACGGCCTCGTCGAGCAGCCGTTCCGCCCGTGCGCCTTCACCAGCCGCGATGGCGGCGCGGGCGAGGCCGGTCAGCGCGTGCCCGATACCCCACGCAACGCCGAGCGACTGGAATGTCTCGAAGCTGCGCGTGAACCACTCACGCGACGTATCGATGTGGCCCGCCGCATGTTCCACGTGTCCGAGCATGCCTTCGGCCTGCGCCACGATCTCCAGCGCGCCGGCGGCTGCAGCCGTCGAATGCGCGAGCCCGAGGACCGCTCGTGCCGTCTGGAGATCACCTTGCGCGTACCGCATGACGCCTGATCCGAGAAGCGCCCTCGACGCGGCCGCCGGCACCAGCGCCGGCCGCTCGAGCACCCGTTCGTACCACCGGAGGCCTTCGGCCGTGTGGCCGCGGATCAGCCAGAAGAACATCAGCGACCCTGCAATGTCGGCCGCCTCCGCGGCGCGGTTTCGCTCGATCAACCACGCCAGGGCGCCACGGTAGCTTTCGAGATCCTCGCGCACGCGATCGAGCCACTCGACCTGCGCCGGGCCGACCAGCCCCGACGCGGCCAGCGCCGCCTCGGTGGCGCAGTAGCGCACCAGCCCCTCCATCGCGTGGTCGCGCTCACCCGATGTTGCCAGCTCGAGCGCGGCGTACGCCCGCACCGTTTCGAGCATCTCGTAGAGCGGGCACGTGGCCACTACCGAGGCCGCGGCTCGTACCAGCAGGCTCTTGTCGATCAGCGCCGCGGCGGCGCGGAGCGCGTCGCTCTCGCCGGCGGGTTCCTCCCGGCCCGCCAGGACTGCGGCGGCCGCGTCGAGCGGAAAACGGCCCGGCAGCGCGCCAAAGCGACGAAACGCGTGCCGCTCGGCCGGATCGAGCAGCTGATAGCTCCAGGCGACCGTCGCGTTCATCGTCTGCTGCCGCGCCGGCAGATCACGCGGCACGCCGGCCGAGAACAGCGCGTCCCGTTCCAGTCGTCCGAGCAGGTCCTCGGCCGTCAACACCTTCATCCAGGGCGCGGCGAGCTCCAACGCGAGCGGTAACGCATCCAGGCGCCGGCAGATCGCCGCCACTGCGGGCGCGTTGGCAGCTGTGAGCTGAAAGTCCGGCTGTACGTCCCGCACTCTGTCGAGGAAGAGCCGCACGGCCGGCGACCGCGTCGCCTCCTCCGCCGACGTCGCCTCCGCATCCGCGTCCAGCCGCAGCGGCCCGACGACGCACTCCCGCTCGCCGCGCAGGCGGAGCGCCGCGCGGCTCGTGACCAGGAGCCGAAGCGCACCGGCCGACGACAAGAGCTCGGCCAGGAGCGGCGCGGCCTCGAGCACCTGCTCGAAATTGTCGAGCACCAGCAGCGTCGGCCGATCCGCACACGCGGCGCGCAGGCGCGTCGCGAGGTCCGGCGCCGTGGTGTCAGCCAGCCCGACCGCCTCGGCGATTCTCGGGGCGACCAGTGCGGGCTCTCGAATGGCGGCGAGCGGCACGAACTCGACACGCACGGGCTCATCGCGGGCGACGTTGCGGGCCATCTCCAGCGCCAGCCGGGTTTTTCCCACGCCGCCGGGCCCGGTGAGCGTGACGAGGCGCACCGTGGGCTCCGCGAGCCAGCCGCGCAGCAGATGCAATTCGTCATCGCGGCCGAGCAGCGGCGTGAGCGACAGCGGCAGCCATCCGCCGCCCGGTTCATCGGATCCACTGCGCTCGGCATCCGCGCGCGCCCCGCTGACGAACGCGTCGCGCGTCTCGCCGGTCAGGTCGAGAGCGGCCGACAGTGCGCGCACGGTTTCGACATGCGGCCGGCGCCGCTGGCCCCGCTCGAGCGCGCTCACTGCATGCACCGACAGGCCGGCGATGGTCGCCAGCTCGTCTTGCGTGTAGCCAGCCGCTTCTCGGAGCGCTTTGAGCTGCGCCCCAAACGACAGCGGAGCGCGACGTGTCATGACGCGTTCGATTGTACCGCCGTCGCGTACGGGCGGCGTACGGGCCGTGTGCGAGTGCTGTGGGTGGCCGCCGCCGCCACCGCGCTCCAGACTCTCAACATGACAACCGCACGAGCGAACCCGCGGATCACCGCGTCGCACATTGTCGGCTGCGCGTTGCTCGGCACGCTGTCTCTCGCCGTCGCCCAGACGACGGAGCCGGAACCGATCCGCACCATCGACGTGGCGCTCTCCCGGTTCGCGTTCGAGCCCGAACGCATCGAGGTGCGGGTCGGCGAACGAGTGCGCCTCACCGTCCGCTCGATGGACAGCGCGCACGGGTTTCAGGTGAAGGAGCTCGGCCTGGATGCGCGCCTTCCGGCGCGCGGCCACAGCGTGATCGAGCTGTCGCCGAAGAAGGCCGGAGCGTACCGCGTCACCTGTTCCGAGTATTGCGGCATCGGGCACAGCCGCATGAAGGCCTGGCTGATCGTCACGCCGGGAACGTAATCGACATTTCAAGGAGCGCTCATGTTTGCCACAACCTTTCGGCGGCCGCTGGTCGCGGCGGCCGCGCTGTTCTTCGCATTGGCGGCGGCAACCGCCGCTCAACAACCGGCGGCGACGGCCACTCCGCCGCCGGACGACTCGACGGCCGTGGCCGATGCCGGGGCCGAGGAGGACGACGCGGCGCCGGTGGCGGCCGAGCCCGATTTCCGGGTCCTCAACCTGCCGTCCACGTTACGGCTGCCTCGCCACGCATCGAATTTCCAGCTCACGCACCGGTTCAACGGCAATCTGCGGCGCGGCACACTCGGCGGCAACGCCGGCAACCTGTTCGGGCTCGATCAAGGTGCGGCGGTCGGCTTCGAGTACCGGTTCGGCATCGCGCGGCGGCTCCAGGCGGCCGTCTACCGCACCGCCATCGACAAGGCGTTCCAGTTCCATGGCAAGTGGGATGCGGTGCGCCAGCATGGTGCGCTGCCGGTGTCGCTGTCGGCGCTCGTTTCGATCGAAGGCACGGACAACTTCCAGGAACGCTACTCGCCGGCGTTGGGCGTCGTGGTCTCTCGACACGCCGGCAATCGGCTGGCTCTCTACGCGACGCCGATGTGGGTGCACAACACCGCCGCGCTGCTGAACGTCGATCGCGACACCGTCGTCGTCGGAGTCGGCGGACGCGCGCGCATCAGTTCCACGGTGTACGTCGTCGCCGAGATGGCACCTCGGGTCGGGGGCTACCGTCCCGATACGGCGGCGTACGGATTCGCCATCGAAAAGCAGGCCGGCGGACACCTGTTTCAACTCAATTTCAACAACGGCCAGGGCACGACGTTCGGACAGCTCGCACGCGGCGGCTCTCCGGACAGTCTCTACCTCGGCTTCAACCTCGCCCGGAAATTCTTCTGAGCGATTCCTGGAGGAAAGCAAGCATGTATCGAATGTCAGCACTGATCGTCGGCCTCAGCGTTCTTGCCGTCGGATGCTCGGAGTCGACTCCCTCGTCGCCATCGTCGCCGTCGCCATCACCGGGCACCAGCACGACGACGACCTTCACCGTGCCGCTCTCGCCCGCGAACGAAGTGCCCGCCATCACGAACGCGGACGCAAGCGGCTCCGGCACTGCGACGATTGCCCTGACGGCGATCAAGGACGGCACCGGCACCATCACGTCGGCCACCGCGAACGTTCAGATCAGCGTCGCGGGTTTTCAGCCGGGCACGACGTTTACCGACGCGCACATTCACAACGCCGCGGCGGGGGCCAACGGCGGCATCTTCGTGAGCGC
>Ga0209486_10000934_pt1 | contig 12792 bp, 14 predicted proteins | sample NCCompost_FD_187518 | JGI IMG/M metagenome (GOLD analysis project Ga0209486, IMG submission 187518) | Agricultural soil microbial communities from Utah to study Nitrogen management - NC Compost (SPAdes) (version 2) | ecosystem: Environmental > Terrestrial > Soil > Agricultural land | place...
GCATTTGCAGCCGGCAGTGGTATTACACCGGTCATGTCGATCATAAAGACGACTTTAAGAACAGAGCCGCAAAGCATGTTCACATTAGTATATGGAAATCGCAGCCGCAGCTCGATCATTTTTTTTGAAGAACTGGAAGGTTTAAAGAATAAATTTATTGATCGTTTTAACTTCATAAATGTTCTTAGTCGTGAAAGAACGGAAACCCCGATCAACTTTGGAAGGATTGACATTGGTAAGCTTACTGAATTAGAAAAACTGATCGACTATAAAAAGATGGACGAAATATTTATTTGCGGGCCTGAAGAAATGATCTTTTTTGTAAAAAATTTTTTAGAACAAAAAGAAATACCTGAGAAGAAGATCCATTTTGAACTATTTACTACGTCAGGTCAAAAAAAATCCGAAATCCGAAATCTGAAATCTGAAATCGAATCCGGACCCGCATCCAGGATAACTGTGAAAGTTGATGGAAGAAGTTTTGATTTTGATCTTTCATTGAATAGCGATACAACAATTCTGGATGCCGCATTAAAAGAAGGAGCTGATCTTCCTTTTGCTTGTAAAGGAGGCATGTGTTGTACTTGCAAAGCAAAATTATTGGAAGGCGAAGTGGAAATGGATGTTCATTGGGGATTGGAACATGAAGAAGTGGACCAAGGATTTATACTTACTTGTCAAAGTCATCCTAAAACTGAAAAGGTTGTTATTGATTTCGATATAAAATGACCATACTCATCGCAACTAAATACAACTTGAGACAAGGATAACAAAACCCCCAACATAGGTGGGGGTTGTTTGCTACTAATCAGAGTCTATATACTATAATCATGAAAAATCAGGAGGTGTAGTCATACTTTTTTCAGCGGAAGCATTCCCTCCATTGGTTTTTCTTACATCAATCTCTGTTTGAATTGCTTTTATTGTCAGCTTGCATTTTTCGAAATCATCTCCCATCATGTTTTCAGAAATCATCTTTGTATAATCAGAAGTGCATTGTGCTAATAAATCAATTAGCTGGGTATTATCCAATGTGTGCAGTTCTTGCATGTTCGATTAGTAAGTTGACGAGATGGTATAACATCAAAAACCATACTATTTTCGGAAGAAGGTTTACTATTTATGAATTTCTTGACTAAGATTATTTTGTAATTATATCCACGTTTTCTTTTGCACTAGCTTTCTTCTTCTTTCTTTTTGGGGCAGGCATAGAGAGTTACTGACTGATATTATAGTTATCATAATCATAAACTAACACCCGTTGGTTTTCGTTAGATTTGCATTTTAAATCCAGGGAAAGCAGATGCATGATCTTGAAAAAATTTTTCAGCAAAAAATAGAAACCGAGGTAAAGATCGAGCCTAAGGATTGGATGCCGGATGCTTATCGGAAAACAAATATCCGCCAGGTAAGTCAGCATGCTCATAGCGAAATAGTAGGCATGTTACCAGAAGGTGCCTGGATCTCAAGAGCCCCATCATTAAAGAGAAAATCGATCCTGATAGCAAAAGTCCAGGACGAGGCTGGACATGGCTTGTATTTATATAGTGCCTGCGAAACGTTGGGAATTACAAGAGAAGAAACGATCAATGATCTGCACAGTGGTAAAGCAAAATATTCTTCCATTTTTAATTATCCAACACTAACATGGGCTGATATCGGCGCTATTGGTTGGCTGGTTGATGGCGCAGCGATCATGAACCAGGTAATGCTGACAAGAACTTCTTATGGGCCTTATGCAAGAGCCATGGTAAGAATTTGTAAAGAAGAAAGTTTTCATCAGCGGCAGGGTTTTGAGATCTTATTGGTATTAAGCAAAGGTACTAATGAACAAAAAGCGATGTGCCAGGATGCGATCAATCGTTGGTGGTGGCCATCGCTGATGATGTTTGGCCCGCATGATAGTGAAAGCACCAACAGTGAGCAAAGCATGAAATGGAAAATAAAAAGAAAAACGAATGATGAGCTTCGACAAAATTTTGTTGACATGTGTGCGGAGCAGGTAAAAGTTTTAGGAATGAAAATTCCAGATGATAAATTAAAATGGAATGAAGAAAAAATGCATTATGATTTTGGCGAAATAAACTGGGATGAATTTTGGAATGTAGTAAAAGGAAACGGGCCTTGCAATAAAGAAAGATTGGATGCACGAAGAAAAGCCTGGGATGGAGGTGAGTGGGTGAGAGAAGCAGCAGCGGCTTTTTCTGAAAAAAGAAAATCCAAACCACAGGCTGCTTAATTAAGAATTAAGAATTGAAAATTAATAATGAAAAATTATTTAAAAAAGTTCTACTATGGAGATATTCCTGAAGATAAAGCTGGAGGGAATATTGTTTCCAGTGAATCGAAGAGTGATTGGCCGCTCTGGGAAGTTTTTATCAGGAGCAAACAAGGTCTCGATCACAAACATGTGGGCAGTCTGCATGCAGCCGATGCGCAAATGGCAATAGAAAATGCAAGAGATGCTTATACAAGAAGAATGGAAGGAGTGAGTATTTGGGTGGTTGAATCAAAATATATTCATGCCTCCAATCCTGAAGAAGCAGGAGAATTATTTGAGCCTGCCGTTGATAAAATTTATCGTCACCCTACTTTTTATGATCTGCCTGATGAAGTGAATCAAATGTAAAACCCCAACCCCTAAAGGAGAGAAAGAAATGAAACAAGTATTAATTGACTATACATTACATCTGGCGGACAACTCTCTTATTTTAGGACAAAGAAATGCAGAATGGTGCGGTCATGGACCTGTGCTTGAACAAGATATTGCCATCACTAATATTTCTCTTGACCTGGTCGGCCAAGCAAGAAATTTCTATCAATATGCAGCAACTTTGATCGGTAATGATGCAACAGAAGATTCATTAGCCTATTTAAGAAACGAAGGAGAGTTTAAAAATTGTTTGCTTGTAGAACAACCAAAGGGCGATTGGGCACAAACAATTCTTAGACAATTTTTCTTTAGTCAGTATCAATATCTAATATTTCAACAAATGCAAAATAGCAAGGATAAACAACTTGCCGCTATTGCAGAAAAATCTTTGAAAGAAGTTACTTATCATCGTCGCTGGAGCAGTGAATGGGTAATTAGATTAGGCGATGGGACAGACGAGAATCATCAACGAATTATAAAAGCAATTGATGAATTATGGAGATTTACAGGTGAATTGTTTGAACCTGCTAGTTATGAACTGCAAATTGCAAATGATGGAATTGGTATTGATGTTTCAAAACTAAAAGAGCCATGGTTGAATAAAGTGAAAGAAATTTTTTCTGAAGCAACATTGACTGTTCCTGAAAAAACATTAATGCAAACAGGCGGCAAGGATGGAAAACATACTGAACATCTCGGTAATATTTTTACTGAATTACAATACATGCAAAAAACTTACCCTGGTTGTGAATGGTAGAAAGTCTTATGACAGTACATACAATTGATAAAGAAACGATCTATTCATACCTCGGAGAAATTAACGACCCGGAAGTCCCCGTTTTATCTATTACTGAGCTTGGTATTGTAAGAGATGTAAAAATGAATGATGAAGAATTAGAAGTAATTATTACTCCAACTTACACTGGTTGTCCTGCCATGGACATGATCGCTGCTACTATTAGAATCCAATTAGCCACATTAGGCTTTAAAAAAATTAAGATCACACAAGTACTTTCTCCTGCATGGACAACAGAATGGATGAGTGAGGAAGGAAAAAGAAAATTAAGAGAATACGGAATCGCTCCTCCAAATCCTAAACAACAATTTTGTGATCAGAAATTATTTGCAGCTGCAGAAGCAGTGCAATGTCCCCACTGTAACTCCTATCATACACATCGCATCAGCGAATTTGGTTCTACGGCTTGCAAAGCTTTATACCAATGTGATGATTGTAAAGAACCATTTGATTACTTCAAATGTCATTAGTTTATTTAAAACTATCTGCGTCTCTATAAGCCTTTATCAATTCCATTTCTCCTTCTTTGCCCGGTTTGAAATTACCATGTTCCATACCAAGTACACCCTTATATCCTTTATTCGCAATGTGCTTAAAAATATTTCTATAATTCATTTCACCAGTACCGGGTTCTTTTCTTCCTGGATTATCTCCGATCTGGAAATAAGGCGTTTCATCCCATACTTTATCAATGTTTGCAATAATGTTTCCTTCATTACGTTGCATATGATACATATCAAATAAAAATTTACAAGCAGAACTGTTCACTGCTTTACATATCATGTAAGCCTGGTTTGTGCCACGCAAAAAAAGATCAGGGTTGTCACTTAATGATTCTAATACCATTACTAAATTATGTGGTGCTAATATCTCAGCGCCTTTTCTTAAAGCCATAATAACATTGGCTGTTTGCATATCATGTGACAGGCTTCTTTCATAATTGCCCGGAACAACCGTCATCCATTTTGCATTGCATCGTTTTGCAACTTCAATTGCTTCCTTACAGTCCTTCATCATCTTATCGATCCACTCCTGCTTTCCTGAAGTCAAGGATGTTTTCCAATGCCAGCTATCTGAAGTAATGACAAACACTCCCATTCTCATTCCAAGTTTCGCCAAAAGGTCACCAATCTTTTTTTGTTGTTCTACTGTGCGGCCCATCATTCCATTGTCTTCAATGCTGCGAAATCCCTGATCGTAGGCCCATTTAATCTGTTCAAGAAAATCTTCTCCGGCATTATTCTTAAACATGCCATCGTGGAAAGCATAATCGAGATTAAATGGTTTGTTTTCTGTTAAAGAAATTCCATTTTTATTTCCTGCAAACGATTGACCAACGGTGATAGTTGCCGCACCGGCTAAAAAACTGTTGCGAATAAATTTTCTGCGTTCCATAAACTTTTATCTTGAGAACTTAAATGTAAGACATCCCGTTCATGTTGCGATTGATTTTTCTTTTATTGTTACCCTTCTCTCTTTCAGCTCAACTGAAAAGATTTGAATTTTCAGAGAACAAGATGGGATCGTCGTTCAATATAATTTTTTATCATACTGATTCAGCCGAAGCGGTCATCCTGGCAAAAAAATGTTTTCTAATTGTTGATTCTACCAATAATATTTTTAGTGATTATAATTCTGAAAGTGAGGTCGGCAAACTTGCTTTACAAACAAATCAACCTGAAATAAAAGTTTCAGATGAATTATTTTCAATGATCATAAGGTCAAAAGATGCATGGGAAAGATCAGGTAAAACATTTGACATCACCATCGGTGCATTAACTCAATTGTGGAGAAAAGCAAAAAAAGAAACCAGGTTCCCATCAGAAGCAGAAATAAAAGCAGCAAAAGATCTAACTGGTTTCAAAAATCTTATTATCATTGAAAATTCAAAAACAATTTCATTTAAAAAACCGGGGATTCGCTTTGACTTTGGAGGCATTGTGCCCGGTTATGCTGCACAACGAGTACTCGATTTTTTAAAGACGAAAAACATCAATACTGCATTAGTTGATGCAAGTGGCGATATCGTAATGGCTGATGCGCCTCCTGGAAAAGATGGATGGGCGATTGGTATCAATCTGCCGGAAAATGAAAATGAGATCTGGGATAAAAAACTGGAGCTAAAAAATTTCGCCGTCTCTACTTCAGGAGATGTTTACCGCTACACAATTCACAATGGTAAAAAATATTCTCACATCATAAATCCCAAAACAGGCTATGGAGTTACTTCGCAACGAAATGTAACTGTAATTACAAAATATGGTGCCGATGCTGATTGGCTCGCAACTGCCTGTAGTATTCTGCCCATAAAAAAAGCACTGGCATTAGCTAAAAAAGAACATGCGGGGATATTGATCGCAACATTGAAAGATGAAAAGATCACCATTTATAAATCAAAAAGTTTCGACAAGTATTTTCAAAAGAAACAACCCTGAACTTTGTTAACTTGTCAGCCCATATGAAGAGGAAACTATTTATACTTTTTATACTTTATATACTAGCACAGCAAAAGGTATCATCGCAAACAGATACTTCCTTCAAATCCTACGAACAATCCATTCCAGGTTCATCATTAAAATTTAAAATGGTTCCCATCAAAGGAGGAAGTTTTACAATGGGCAGCCCGGAAAATGAAAAAGGAAGAGACGCAGATGAAGGCCCGCAAAAAACTTTCTCCATTTCTCCATTTTGGATGGGAATTTATGAAGTGACACATGATGAGTTTGATATTTTTTTTAAGGATGCCAATACCAGCCAGAATTTAGGAGCAGATGCCATAACAAGACCAAGCCCTCAATACATCGATCTTAGTTGGGATATGGGTCGTGATGGCGGCTTTCCGGTAAACAGCATGCAGCAAAGAACCGGAGTGATGTATTGCAGGTGGCTATATAATAAAACCGGGATCTTTTATCGCCTGCCAACTGAAGCAGAATGGGAATATGCATGCCGTGCAGGTTCTTTAACCGTCTGGTCTTTTGGTGGCAATGAAAGCGATCTGGAAAAATATGCATGGTATAAAAAAAACAGTAATGCTGCATATCATAAGGTTGGGCAATTGCAACCAAATGCTTTTGGTTTATATGATATGTTAGGAAATGTTAGTGAATGGGTAATGGACCAGTATGACGAAAATTACTTTAGCAAAATGAAAGGGGTGAATGCTGATCCTGAATTAAAACCCACAGGTCGTCATCCTCGACTTTTAAAAGGCGGTTCTTACGTTGACGAAGCAGCTGAATTGCGTTGTGCCAACCGGACAAAATGGTTACCTGAATGGAATAAACGTGACCCGCAAATACCAAAAAGCAAGTGGTGGCTGACGGATGCCCCTTTCGCTGGTTTTAGGTTAGCCAGGCCTTTAAAGCAACCAACAGCGGATGAAATTGAAAAATTCTTTACCTTATATCTCTCAAATTAAAAAAACACTTTTTTATGAATACAGAAAAGAAGAACTCCCGCCGCGATTTTGTAAAAACTTCTGCAATGATCACGGGAGGAATAATGGCAACACCATTGTTATCAAAAGCAAATTTTTTCAGTGGGGCTGAGGATACGATCAAAGTTGCATTGATCGGTTGCGGTGGCCGTGGCACCGGCGCAGCTATGCAGGCATGTTCTACAAAACAAAATGTAAAGATCGTTGCGATGGCAGATGCTTTCCGTGACAGGATTGATAGTTCTTATAAAGAATTAACCGTTGATGCGGCAGAAGGAAAAACAAGTATTAAAAACAAGATCGATGTTCCCGAAGAAAGAAAGTATGTTGGCTTTGATGGCTATAAAAAAGCAATGGCTCATGCTGATGTTGTGATCTTAACAACACCACCGGGTTTTCGCCCTATTCATTTTGAAGAAGCCGTGAGCCAGGGCAAACAAATTTTTATGGAGAAACCTGTTGCCACTGATCCGGCTGGAATAAAAAGAGTGCTGGATGCGGCTGAGATCGCAAAACAAAAAAAATTAAATGTGGTTGTTGGATTGCAGCGTCATTATCAGAATTCATATCGTGAGTTGTATGCAAAAAAAGAGTTGATCGGCGATATTACCTCAGCACAAGCATGGTGGAATAATGATGGAGTTTGGGTAAACCCAAGAAAAGAAGGACAAACAGAAATGGAATACCAAATGCGGAACTGGTATTACTTCAACTGGCTTTGTGGTGATCATATTGTGGAGCAGCATATACATAATATTGATGTAGTGAACTGGTTCAAGGGAAGCTACCCGGTAAAAGCACAGGGCATGGGAGGAAGACAGGTAAGAAAAGGAAAAGACCATGGTGAAATTTTTGATCATCATTATGTAGAGTTTCACTATGCAGACGGTTCAATATTAAATAGTCAGTGTCGCCACATTCCGGGAACCATGAGTAAAGTAGATGAACTATTGATCGGTACAAAAGGAAAAATTTTCTGTGGTGCTGCACATATAAAAGACAATAGCGATAAAGTGATATTCCAGTTTGACAAAAAAAATGAAAACGATCCATATCAATCAGAACACGACGAATTATTTGCTGCTATTGCAAAAGGCGAATACAAATTTGCAGATGCAGAGAACGGAGCAAAAAGTACAATGACTGCTATTTTTGGAAGGATGGCAACTTATTCCGGCCAGGTCTTGTATTGGGACAAATTGATAAACTCTGGAATAGATATAATGCCAAAAGAATTTGCCTGGAATGCAATGCCACCGATAGTGCCTGATGCTGATGGATATTATCCAATTGCTGTGCCGGGTAAAACAAAATATATTTAATGAGCTCTATTCTTTTTGAAATAAAAAGTTCCGTTGGCATTATCACATTGAATCGTCCGGATAAATTGAATTCATTCAATCGTGAAATGGCTTTGCTGATGCAGGAAAAGCTGGATGAATGCAAAAACAAAGAAGTAAGATGTGTTTATATCACTGGAGCTGGCAAAGGTTTTTCTGCAGGACAAGATCTCTCAGAAGTTGTTGATCCGAATGGGCCGGGCATGGGAAAAATTCTTTCGGAGCATTATAACCCGATCATTTCAAGAATAAGAAGATTAGAAAAACCTGTAGTGGCGGCAGTGAATGGTGTAGCTGCCGGAGCAGGCGCAAACATTGCCTTGTGTTGTGATATCGTCGTTGCATCAAGATCAGCGTCATTTATACAGGCATTTTCGAAAATTGGTTTGATACCCGATAGCAGTGGTACATTTTTTTTACCAAGATTGATCGGTTGGCAAAAAGCAAGTGCATTAATGATGCTTGGCGAAAAAGTAGCAGCAGAAGAAGCAGAGCGGATCGGGATGATCTATAAAATTTTCCCCGATGAAACTTTTGTTGAAAACTCAATGAGTATCGCTTCTTATTTATCTCAGATGCCTACAAAAGGTTTGGCTCATACAAAACAATTGCTTGGTAATTCGGTTAAAGCGACATTGGAAGAACAATTGCAGGATGAAGATATTTACCAGCAAAGAGCCGCAAGTACAAAAGATTTTCAGGAAGGAGTAAACGCTTTCCTGGAAAAAAGAATTCCAAAGTTTACAGGAGAATAAAAATATTATCATTATGCCTACGATTCATAAGGAAGTTGTTGATCACATGATGGAAAATGATTCTTTCAGTCAATGGCTGGGAATAGAAGTATTGGAAATAAAAGAGGGTTATAGCAAAATAAAAATGACAGTAAGAAAAGAAATGGTGAATGGATTTGGAATTGTTCATGGCGGCATCCCATTTTCACTTGGTGATAGTGCATTTGCCTTTGCTTGTAATAATAGAAATAATCTATCTGTTGCATTGGACACATCGATCAATTTTATTAAACCCATTCACATTGGGGATACATTAACCGCTGAAGCTATCGAAATTCATAATGGCAGATCAACAGGTCTTTATCATATAGCAATTAGAAATCAAAATGATCAGGATGTTGCTCTGTTCAAGGGCTTGTGTTTTAGGACTGATAAAAAATTGATTGGTAAGGAAGGTTTATAAAGTATATAAGGTCTCATTTACGCTACTATAATCTATGGTTATGGAAGAAGTAAAATTCGGTTTTGAAAATCTGGAACTTTGGAAAAAGGCTCGTGAGTTTAAAAATGAAATTTCTAAAGAAGCAAGAAAATGGCCATCCGATGAAAAATTCAAATTAACAGACCAAATCATACGAAGTTCAAGATCAATTAATGCCTTACTATCGGAAGGTCACGGAAGATTTACTTTCCCCGACCAACTTCATTTTTGTATCCAGGCAAGAGGCTCATTGTCAGAAACAGTTAATCACTTGATTGATGCCTTTGATGAAAAATATAATTCTGAAGAAACGCTGAATTACTACAAAACAAAAGCAAAAGAAATTGAAAGGTTGTTAAACGGATACATTACTTATTTACGTGGTCAAAGAGACGCTATGAAACTATATATACCTTATATACTTTTATACCTTATAAAATGATCTACGAGTTCAACAACTACAAACCCGTTATTCACGAATCATCTTTTATACATCTATACATCCGCTTGCTGCGATCACCGGCAATGTCATCATAGGTAAAGATTGTTATATCGCTCCTGGAGCCGCTCTTCGTGGTGATTGGGGTCAAATAATTATTGAAGACGGATGTAACGTGCAGGAAAATTGCATCATTCACATGTTTCCCGGAGTAACCGTATTGTTAAAACAAGGTGCTCATATTGGTCATGGAGCTATCATTCACGGAGCAACGATCGGCAAAAATTGTTTAGTAGGAATGAACGCTGTCATCATGGACAATGTTGAACTCGGTGATGAATGTATCGTTGGTGCATTGACATTTATAAAACAAGATGAAAAAATTCCAGCGAGAAGTTTAGTTGCTGGCAATCCGGGAAAGATCATCAAGCAAGTAACTGATGAAATGATCACATGGAAAACGGAAGGAACAAAACTTTACCAGTCTTTACCCAAAGAAATGTTTGAGAGCTGGAAAGAATGTGAGCCATTAAGAAAAGTTCCTGCTAACCTATCAATTCAAAATAAAACTTATCAACCGCGGAAAAAATAAAAGGCCAACTTTCGTCGGCCTTTATATTCCACTCTTTCATGGCATATAAATAATTAAATTGTCAATCCTTCACACAACGGCAATTAAATCCTTCCCCGCGGTATGAAGCCTGAAGCGTTGCCAGGTACGTGTTATCACTAATGAATAAACCGATGGCATTACTACCAGAGGCAGTAGCTGACCAGTAATAACTTTCGCCACCCGAGTAAACAAATCCGCCATTTCCACTTCTATACCCACCCGCAGGAAGCTTCAGGTTGGACATGTAGGCAGCCAACGCGCCGTCGAGATCGTCATAATTTTTCAAATTCTGCCAATCTGCTGCAGTGGGTGATCGCCATCCGGCACCCAACGCAACACAGGGATCCTTTCCGTTGGTAGACGTCGCTGAAGACCCACTCCATGTATCAGTGGATAAACCACCTGTACCCCACCACATGGTACCTGCAGTTTGTCCTACAATCATATTTGGATTCCCTGAAGGAATGTTAGAAGGATTTAGCAACGAAGATCCTCCTGTAATGGTTGGGCTGTTGCGAACCTGGTGGCCATCATCCCAGCGTCCCCATTGAAAATAATCCCCATAGGATGCCTCGTCCCAGACGGCCATCGCTACTTGCGGCGAACCCAGGTTTTGTTGTAACCAGATCTTGCCATCACCGGCTCTCACTGTTGTATAAGCTACTGACTGTCCCCTATAGATAAAATTAATAACCCCTGTTGATCCTTCTGTAAGACCCGGATCGGCAGTTGGCCCTGAAGCGGGTGGATTAACGACTAAAAGGAACATCATACATTGTTGAATGTTACCAACACCAATCCAAACATAAAAAGAACCCGTACTGATCGGTATGCCGGTTGCAGTGAATGTAACTGATCCGCTGCCAACATTAAATGTTCCGGCCGGTGCGGAAATAGTGATCCCATTCACTGTGGCGCTGGCGAAAGCAGCATAGCTACCACCCGGACTGTTTACATAATTTTTTGTAATCGGAACATTCGCAGCCACCCCTTTTGTAAGTGTTGCGGAGTACTGAGGATTTTGGTTACAATTTGTGAAATAAAACGGCGGCGGCGGCGGCGGTGGATTCTGAGGTTTTCTCTTAGTTGCTACCTCTTCACTCGCTGATGGCTCAACTGATTTCTTACAACTATGAAAAATAATTGATAACTGGAAAAATAGAATTGCCGTTAGCATTTGTAAAAAATACTTGCTGGTAAATATTGTTGTTTTCATGACAATGTTTTTAATAAATTGAAAAAGAACAATGTTGATTCCAAATAAATTATGCGATGTCTATGTTATAGTTTTCCGGTGAGGCTTAAAATGAAGTACGGATCAGTATCATTCATGTTGAAGGCTGTAAAAAGGATTGGCTTTTCAATTATAAAAGCAAATCGTAAACAAGAAATTAAAGGTTGCCAGTAAATATTTTGTTGATAAACAGAATGTATTTGATTAAGAGAGGATTCTTATAGTTAAATGTGAGAGCAGCAAGTTCTTAAGTAGATTTACCAATACAGGTAAAAAATTATAGCCCTCTTGATAACTGATGTTCCATCAAAAAATTTTTCTTCGGATTCACAGGGAATCTTCGTAACTTAATTTTCCTTTCTACCAAATCAAAACCTTGTGTATGAGAAAAAATCTACTTTCTTCGGCCCTTTTTCTTGGTACTCTAAGTGTTTCTTCATTTATCTATGCTCAAAACGACCGGTTTGCATTTGCAATAACTGATCTGCAAGCAACTGGTAGTGGTTGGAACGCATTACGGAAACTCGATCTCAAAACCGGTGAATTCACTACTGTGTTATTAAATGGTTCGGATGTTTCGGTAGCAGCTTATGATGTGACCACAAAAAAAGCATGGAAAGCATTGCCAGGTGTACAGTTTGGAGATCAAATGCAGATTCCTTTCAGCACCGGTGTAGCAGCAATGGCTTATGATAAAAAAAATAATCGTCTTTATTTCACGCCTATGTTCATTGACCAGTTAAGATATGTTGATCTGAAAACAATGAAAGTATTTTATGTAACTGATCAATCGTTTACCAAATTGGGCAGCATGCATAATGATGAAGGGAAGGTCATTACCCGTATGGTGATCAATCCTGATGGAACTGGTTATGCTGTTTCAAATGATGCCAATACATTTATTCGTTTTACAACCGGCAAAAAATTAGAAATAACTCAGTTGGGTTCTTTGGTGGATGATCCTTCCAATGGTGGCGTTTCTATTCACAATCGTTGCAGCAGCTGGGGCGGAGATATGATCGCCGATAATGAAGGCAAGCTCTATATTCTATCTGCCCGCAAC
>Ga0209486_10000935_pt1 | contig 12789 bp, 10 predicted proteins | sample NCCompost_FD_187518 | JGI IMG/M metagenome (GOLD analysis project Ga0209486, IMG submission 187518) | Agricultural soil microbial communities from Utah to study Nitrogen management - NC Compost (SPAdes) (version 2) | ecosystem: Environmental > Terrestrial > Soil > Agricultural land | place...
GCTTCTTTGGTTTGCATTTGCGCCTTAATGCCGTCCATGTCTTGCATGATCCTAATCAACTCTTCTTCGAGCTCGCCGTTTCCCTGGCGCATCAGATCGATCTCGCGTTGCAGCGCTTGCAGCTCTTTTACGTTCTTGATGCGGTTCATGCGCATCCGCTTTTCCATCGCCTTCTTACCCTCGTCCTGAAAAAAGCGGTCTTTATCGGCGCGTAATTTTTCCTTCTCAGCCATACTCGCGCCGAGCACATCAATCTCTCGCTTCTTTGCGCGAATCTCCTTTTCTTTGGTCTCAAGCTCGCCGAGTAAATCTTGTTTACGTCCGTTCTGTTCCTTTATTTCTCGATCGACCGTCTGCAACGACGCTAGAATCTCGATTTGTGCTAACAACTTGGCTCCCCCCGTTTAGAAAAAAAAATGCACCCATTTGGGTGCATCTCTAGATAATGCCGGTAATTGAAATTAAATAATGTGTTTTCTTATTCACTCCACCTACAAACCTTAATTGATTTCTTATCTGGATTTGGAGTCATTGTCAAAGCCAGTTTTTGCTGAATGTGCAGAGCGTTTCAGACCCTCGCGCGGGGCTTCGCTGATCGGCCCGAAAACGCTTGAAACGCACTTAAAACTAAGATTTTCCAGCAAGTTGGGAGCACTTGATCGCTTAGAGAACCCATCGTATTTCGATCTGTTGTCGCCTCCGAGTCACAGATGCATCCAGAAAATCGAAGGCCCCTTCTAACGCCAATCCATCCTCAAGCGGGAATTCAGCGCAGCCAGAAACGTCTGCAGCGGTCCAACGATGAACCTGTGGCCCATCTCACAGCGCCAATTTGCCGGGGTTCAATATACTATTTGGATCGACCATCTGCTTGATTTGACGCATCACTTCCAAACCATAGCCATGTTCTTCGGCCATCAGCGGCGCCAGTTTGACGCCGACGCCGTGAGTGTATTCCATCGACCCGCCGAGTCGCTGCGCTAAACGCAGCAATTCTTCGACGGCTTCCTCCAAAACGAGCCGGGCATTCGGCGTCTTACCGTCCTCGGCGCCGAGCCGCATGGAAAAAAGTTCGGGCTGAACCCAGAGGCCGCTTTCCTGCACTCGCACGCCGCGTCGGCGGGCAACTTCCTGCGCCATGCGCCTATATTTCAAAACTTTCGATGCCGGCAGGGCCACATGAATCCAGTCGCGATAGACGCCATCGCGCCCCCGCTCTCTGCGCTGGCGACGGTTGCGGGCGAATTGGCGCGCGATGTCATGGCGCTCGCGCCAGAATTGCTGCGGCTCTTTCTTATCCAGCAACTTGCCGCCCTGCTTAGAACAGATCTCTGCCGCGAGCGCCCTCTCTGCCGCAACAATTTCCTTGGTTCCTTCGAAAACTAGATACAATAAAGCGCCGGGATCGTGCTTATCTTCATCGTCCCCGAAGTCGAGCAACGCCGGCCGCAGCCGCCGCTCGAACATTTGCTGGATCGCCGCATAGCCACTCTCGAAGGAGGAAAATAGATAACCTAAAAACAGCCGCAGCGCCGGCTTTGGAAAGACCCGAAGGGTCGCCTCGGTGATGATCCCGAAGCAACCTTCCCCGCCGATCAGAAGAGCATTGAGCTGCAACCCGGTCGAATGTTTGGCAACGGCGCGCGTGCGCAAGATCTCCCCGTTCGGCAACACCGCTTCCAAGCCCAACACCTGTTCGCCCATGGAACCGTAAATGCCCGCGCGATATCCCACGCTGTTCGTCGAGATCGCGCCGCCGATCGTCGCCACCGGAACCGTCCATGGATCGTGACCGAGAATTAATCCGGCTTCGTCTAGTTTCTGGTCCAAGGATTCCAACACGACGCCAGCCTGCGCGCGCGCCGAGCGCGCCGCCGGATCGATTTCGACAATGCGATTCATGCCGCGCAGGTCGACGGCTACGCATGGCCGAATCGACAAGGCTCCGCCCATCAGGCCCGAACCTCCGCCGAACGGAACGAGAGCGATTTTTTCTAGATTCGCAACCTGCACGATGCGACAAACCTCCTCGGTCGACTGCGGACGCACCGCGCAAATTGGCGCATGGATTTCTGGACGCCGCTGCGGATGAATCCGGCCCTCGCTCAAAGCATCCCACGATAGTTCATCGAGCAGCGCGGGCTCAGTGGAAATCCGCGCAGGATCGATAACCGCCGAAAGTTTCTGGACAACATCGATCATGTGAATCTCAAATCCGCGGAGCAAATCATAGCGCAACCACCCGAACCGAGAAAGCGCGATTTCGCCGGTTTTTTGAAATCTACAATATCTGAAATTTGCAATTTGACATGTCGCGTCGCAAAGACGCGGCTAAAGCAACGTGCCGCGAAGCAAGACTGCCGCGATGCTGAAATAGATCACCAAGCCGGTCACGTCGACCAAAGTCGCCACAAACGGCGCGGACGCGCTGGCGGGGTCGAAATTCAAGGCGCGTAAAATAAACGGCAGAATCGATCCGGCCACGGCACCCCACAACACGACACCGACCAAACTGAAGGCGACCGTCAACGCCACCAGAAAATAGTGTTCGCCGTAGGCGTCGAAAAGCCCTTGCCAGACTAGAATTCGGATGAGCCCGATGGTTGCTAAAATTAATCCCAAGCCCAAACCGGTGAAGACTTCACGCCGGATAACCCGCCACCAATCGCGCAGTCGCACTTCACCCAGCGCCATGGCGCGGATGACCAGTGTGGTGGCCTGCGACCCCGAATTGCCGCCGCTACTGATAATCAGCGGGACGAAAAGCGCCAACACCACCGCGCGCGTAATTTCAGCCTCGAATTGGCCCATCGCGGTAGCGGTCAGCATCTCGCCCAAAAAGAGCGCCGCCAACCAGCCGGCACGTTTGCGGATCATGCGCGACAGCGGAACTTGCAAATACGGCTCTTCGAGCGCCTGGAGGCCGCCGAGTTTTTGGATGTCTTCGGTCGCCTCCTCTTGAACCACATCGACGATGTCGTTCAGGTTAACCACGCCTTTGATACGCCCCGCCGCATCGACGACCGGCATCATCAGCAAGTGATGGCGCATGAAGAGTTTGCTGAGCGCCTCCTGATCTAAATCTTCCGGCGCGGAAATGACTTCTTTGCGCATCACATCGCGCACAAACTTATCGCCCGGAGCGACCAGCAGATCACGGAACGAGACGACCCCGTGCAGGCGCTCCTCGGGATCCACGACAAAAACGTAATAGACCGTCTTTTCCCGGCCGCGCGCGTCCCTGCGCAAGTAACTGATCGCCTCATCCACCGTCATATCGGCGCGCAAGCGGGAATAGCGGGTATTCATCAATCCGCCAGCTTCGTCTTCGGCGTAGTCGAGCAGCCCCTTAACTTCTCTGCGCATTGGATCTTCAAGGAGCGATAGAATGTTGTCGCGTTGATCGCTGGAAGCTTCCTGGATGAGATCCGCCGCGTCATCGGGCGCAAGCATGCGCATCCACAGGCGCCGCTCGCCGGTCGGAAGCGCCAGCAAGAGCTGCGCCCGCTCGCGCACGCCGAGCTGAAGAAAAAAATTGTCCGCAGCGTCGCGCGTTAGATACTCAAATCCTTCGACCCGTTCTTCGAGTGACAGGACGGGCCAAGCATCGTAGAGGTCAGATGGCGTGAAGTTCTTTTCGGCCATAAGCGTATCCGCGCGGCGGGATTAAATATCTCACATAGCTAACACATCGACGTGGCAGCGCAAAACTGATCAATGGAAAACTTAAAGTAAAATAATGCCTGCCGCAATGAAAGTTCTCAGGCGTGCTTTTCAGCGATACATAGGCGCAAAATAAACGCTACCCATGCGCACATTGTCGCCCAGGACAGTGCGCGAATCCTGGGAGTAGCGGTCGGATCGGCCAGATTGAAGGAAACCGACGCCGCGTCCCGTCCTGTCAAATGATTTACGTCGGCTTCCGAAGATCTCGCCATTTGAACGGGCTAGCTGCGCGGGATATGGTCGCCTCTTCCATCATGCTCGCAATCGTTCTCGCTCTATCTGCCTCGTTGTGTTTCGCCGTGTCGATGACTCTCATTAACCGGGGGGTGCTGGCGATCGACTACTTTCGCGGCCTGCTCACGAACCTCGGGGTTAATGCGCTCTTTCTTTGGCTTTACGTTGGCTTGTTCGTCGACGGCATCGGCCTCTGGATCCCAGCCCATCTCATCTTTGTTTTGGTGGGCATCTTCGTCCCCGGTGCCGCGCGATTTTTCATCTTCAAAGGTATGGAGCGGCTTGGCGCATCCATTACATCTTGCTTGACCAACAGCACGCCACTTTTTGCGACTCTATTCGCGGTGTCGTTTCTTCACGAACGCCCGACCCTGACGAACTTGGCCGGAACGTTTCTTATCGTCTTGGGCATCGCTTCACTTTCCTGGAAGGGCGCTACCAAAACCTGGCAGACCCGCGATCTGTGGTTTCCTCTCACCGCCGCCTTTCTTTTTGCCGCCCGCGACAACATGGTTCGATTGGGCTTGTTGCAAATCGACTCCCCGATCGTTGGCGCCGCGATAGCGGCGACGACTTCGTTCGCGACCATGTCCATTATCTACTTCGCGTTTAAAGAGAAAAAACCGCTTGGCCATTCTCGCCGGCGCGGGGTCGCGCTTTTCGCCACCGCAGGATTCGTGAACTTTCTGTCTTATGTATTCGCCTACACCGCGCTCAGCATGGAACGTGTTTCCTTGATGTCACCTCTGATCAACGGCTCTTCCCTTTTCATCCTCCCGCTGTCGGCGCTGTTCTTAAAGGATGTGGAAAAAATCACGGCGCGCATAATCGGCGCGACCTTGCTGGTCATATTCGGCGTATTTCTCATTTCTTGGGAAAAACTCTAGCGGCGGCGATGCGAACAAAAGTCATAAGAGTGTGGGTACGGCAAACCTCTCACCTCTGCGTCGAACTCAATGCACGGTCGGCCCTCGATCGTCGTCTTTGCCGCCCGGGTAAAGATGAAAGCGGCGTTTGAGGCGGTTGAGACGGCGGCGATCGAGGTAATCTTTAATCCAATCGGTTGGATTACGGCCGCGCAAGTAGAGGTAACCGAAGACCATGCCGCCGAGATGAGCCAGGTGCGCGATGCCGCTCTGGCCCGCGGTAATCGACGAGTAAAGCGCAATCACGCCGATGATCCAGACGAAGTGTTTCATCTTGATCGGAAATAGAAAATAAAAATAGACGATGCGGTTCGGATAGATCAGACCATAGGCGAGTAGAATACCATAGACGCCGGCCGAGGCACCGATGCTCGGCCCCATCTGGTTCGGCACGAAGAGCGCGTTCAACACGCCGCCGCCGATCACGCAAATGAAATAGTAGCGCAAGAAAAAACTGGCGCCCCAGCGCCGCTCCAAATCACAGCCGAACATCCAGAGCGCAAGCATGTTGAATAGAATATGGAAGAGACCGCCGTGCAGGAACTGATAGGTGAATAGTTGCCAAAGATAGAGCTCGCGCAGAACCAGCGGTGGAATCAGACCGAAGTAATATTCAAGCCGATAATCCGTCGCCAAACCGAGAAAAGTTTGCAGGATAAATACGGCGATATTGGCGATCAAGAGAAACTTGACCGCCGGCGTCACCCCGCTGGGACCGAACGTGAATTGGCGAGATTGGTACTGCACTGCGATTTAGTCTAGCGGTTCGCCGGCGCAGTTTAAAGGCAGCGCTATGTTTATCCGCCCAAATAGGCTTGACGCACCAGATCGTTACCGGCGAGCTCGCTTGCCGAGCCTTCGAGGATCACGGCGCCGGTTTCCAACACGTAGCCGCGGTGAGATATCGCCAGCGCCAGCGCGGCGTTTTGCTCTACCAGCAAGACCGTAACGCCGGTTTTGTTTATAGCACGAATATTTTCGAGAATCTGCTCGACGATTTTCGGCGCCAGTCCCATGGACGGTTCATCCAGCAGCAAGAGTCTTGGCTTGGCCATGAGCGCCCGGCCGATGGCGAGCATCTGCTGCTCGCCGCCCGAGAGCGTGCCGGCGTATTGCTTCTGCCGCTCTTTCAAGCGAGGAAACATTTCGAACACGAAATTCAATTCCGGATCCACTGCGCCCGTGCGGCGCGCGTAAGCGCCGACCTTGAGATTTTCCAGCACGGTAAAACGGGGAAAGACTTTTCTCCCTTCCGGCACATGAGCGACACCGCGACGAACGATATCATGAGCCTCCACTTTGTAGACCGCGTTGCCGTCGAGCTCGACAGAGCCGCTTACGGGACGCAAAAGTCCGGACAGCGTTTTGAGCGTGGTCGTCTTTCCCGCGCCGTTGGCGCCCAGCAACGTCACGAGCTCGCCCTGCTCGACATTAAATGACAAGCCTTTGAGCGCGTGAATTGCGCCATAGTAGACATGAATGTCTTTAACTCGGAGCATGTTGCGCCCACGACGCCTGGCCGAGATAAGCTTCGATGACCCGGGGATTCCGGCGCACTTCATCAGGATGTCCTTCGGCGATCTTTTCACCGTAGTCCAAAACATGGACCCGGTCCGAAATCCCCATGACCACTCGCATGTTGTGCTCGATCAGAAGAATCGCTTTGACGTACTTGCCGATGAGCTCTTTGAAGAGCGTCATCAGCAAGCGCGCCTCGGACGTGTTCATCCCCGCCGTCGGCTCGTCGAGCAGCAAGAGCTGCGGCTCCGCAGCCAGAGCTCGGGCAATTTCCAATCGGCGCTGATCGCCGTAGGACAAGTGCTGCGCCCATTCATTTTCGCGACCGCGCAGTCCGGTTAGATCAACCAGTTCCATCGCGCGCGCCCGCGCCGCTTTCTCCTGAAGCCGAAATCGGTTTGTGCTCAACAGAATCGCGGGCAGCCCGGTGGCCAAGCGCGAATGCATGCCAACAAGCACGTTTTCCATAACCGTCATTTGAGAGAAAAGACGGATATTCTGGAACGTACGGCTGATGCCGGCGGCTGTGATCTTGTCGGGTTTCATCCCGACCAGGGAACGCTCCTGGAAAATAATTTCACCTTTGTCCGGACGATAAAGACCCGTCAGGGTATTGAACAGAGTCGTCTTACCGGCGCCGTTGGGACCGATGAGCGAGGCAATCGAGCCTTCATCCAAGTCGAGGCTAACGCTCGCGAGCGCCTGCAGACCGCCGAAGTGTTTCGAAACACCGTGAAGTTCGAGCAGCGCCATCGCTATTTTTTTCGTTCCTGAGCGGGCGGGAGCACGCCCTGAGGGCGAAAGATCATCATGAGAATCAGAATCAAGCCGAACACCATGCGCTCATATTTCGCCGGCTCGAACTGCGCCGGGAGCTGGCTCAAAGAATAACTGCCGAGGAACGGTATGACCAGCTCGGCCCCTGATTGGCGCAAGCCATTCAGCCAAAGCGACAAGCCTTTGAGGAGTTGCAAGTTGAGTATGGTCACGCCGGTGGCGCCGAGAATCGCTCCGGGGACCGAACCCATGCCGCCGAGAATCACCATGGCTAAAACACCGATGGATTCCATGAAAGTAAAACTTTCCGGATTGATGAAAACCTGCTTGGAAGCAAACAACACTCCCACGGCAGACGCGAACGAAGCGCCGACGGCAAAGCCGAGCAATTTCATGCGCACGACCGGCACACCCATCGCGGAGGCGGCAACTTCGTCCTCGCGGATCGCTTTCCACGCCCTGCCGACCCGGGAGTTTTCCAAACGCCGGGTGACCAAAATGATGATGCCGACCATAATCAGGATGAGAAAATAAAAATACAGCGGGTAAAGCATCGCTGAAGGGACGTCGATGCCGATGAACTGCAGCAACGGTTCGAAGAAGAGCGGCGGCTTAGCAATCGGCGAGATCCCTCTCGGACCATTGGTCAAATTGATCGGCTTGTCCAGGTTGTTCATGAGAGCGCGCACGACTTCGGCAAAGCCAAGCGTGACAATGGCGAGGTAATCGCCGCGCAGGCGCAACACCGGCAGGCCAAGGAGGATTCCGGTCAGCGCCCCCACCGCAATGCTCAACAACAAGAACACAAAAAACCAATTAGGCGAAAGTGGAAACCAACCCCCGGGGATAAACGCGTTGGCTTGCGGCGAGCCGAAGATGGCCCACAAGTATGCGCCGATGGCGTAGAAGGCGACAAACCCGAGATTGAGCAGTCCGACAAAACCGACGACGATGTTAAGGCCAAGCGCCAGGGCGACAAAAATGCCGATCTGAATGGCGATTTCGAGGTAGTACCCGTTCAGCCAACCCAGAGCCGGCAACAGCACAAAGAGCACCGAGGCGCCGAGAAAGAGTTTCACCTTGCGTGGCGCGTCAACGTAGTAGAGCAACAGCAGCGAGGCTTGGAACGATAGGAAAGCGAGAACCGATTGTGGAAACAAAAAAGCGAGCAAGCAAGTAGCGGCGACATACCCGCATAGACCGAACGCTGCCTGGGTAGCGCTCACGCCTTGCTCTCCCGTACGGTCTCGCCGAGTATCCCCTTGGGGCGAAAGATCAAAATCAGAATCAACACTAAAAAGGCGACCACGTCCTTGTACTCGGCGCCGAATGCGCCGTTGGTTATCAAAGACAGATACGATGCTGCGAACGCCTCCAAAAGACCTAGGATCATGCCGCCCACCATCGCACCTGGTATGTTGCCGATGCCGCCGAGCACAGCGGCAGTGAAAGCCTTCAGGCCTGGAATAAAGCCGCTGTATGGATTGACCAGGCTATAATGAATTCCGAATAACACACCGGCAAGTCCGCCTAACGCGCCACCGACGAAAAACGTGAGGGCGATCACTCGCTTGACCGGCACACCCATCAGCGAAGCAGTGTCGGGATCTTGTGCTACCGCGCGAATGCCCATGCCTAGCTTGGTGCGATTGACGAAAAAATGAAGGCCGGCAAGCGTCAACAGCGCGGTGAAAATCACCAGCATCGACTTTACCGGAATGACCAAATTCCCGGCGAGCGGAACCGTGTGGTCCAAGTACTCGAGGCTCGGGTAATTCAAGTAGAAAGTATTTCGCCACAGACTTTCAAACAGTCGCAAGCCGTCTTGCAGAAAGAAGGATGCGCCGATAGCGGAAATCAGCGCGACCAGGCGCGGTCCGCCCAGTAGCGGGCGATAGGCGACTCGCTCGAGCGCCATCGCAGCAAAGCCGCTAATGATCATGCCGGTAGTGATGACTAACAATAAAATAACCGCCGGATGAAACGTGTCGAGTAAACCTGCGCTTTGCAGGAGCAGCATCACTTCGACGCCGACAAACGCGCCCAGAACAAAGATCTCACTATGGGCGAAGTTGATGAACTCCAGCACGCCATAAACCATGGTGTAGCCCAAGGCAATCAGAGCGTACATGAAGCCTAAGACGATGCCATCCAAGAGGACCTGAGGCAGGATTTCCAGCGCGAGTTCCAATACGATTCGGATCCTTTAAAGGTGGCTATGCTAACAAATAGTTGTTTGCCTCGCCACCACATGGCTTGCGCCGATAACAGAATCGGCGCAAGCCATGACGACGAAAGGCACAGTTGGATCCCGACTCTACAGGCTTCGCGAATTATTTGGAAACAAACGGTAATCGCGTATAATGCGGGCTCGAAGAATCCAGCCATGTCCGACGCAGTAACATCACCGACTTTCGCACTGCCATCCCGGCGCTACAAGATCAAAAAGGCCGCGTCGATCGGTTTTGCCGCCTTGGGATTTTTATTGGTGACCCTTGTCGTCGTGCCCCACTTCGTCGATCTCGGGCTATTCAAGCGCACCTACCTTCCGCGAGTCGAAGAAGCGCTGAACCGACGCATCGACGTGGACGAAGTTCGGCTAAGTCTTATCCCAACGCCCTCGATCCGCATGTCCAGTCTGAAAATCTTCGACAGCCACCCGGGCAACGCCGGCAGCACCTTTTTCTCGGCGCAACAGGTGCAATTGCGGCTGCGATTTTGGCCCCTGATGAGCGGCCGTTTTGAAGTATCTGAGCTGGTGTTGGACAAGCCTACGTTTAATTTGGTCAAGCAGCCCGACGGCACATTCAACTATTCCGACATCGCAGAGAAAAAGACTTCCGCCGGCGCGCGCCGCGAAACCCGAAAACGAGCTGAAGCGCCAAAAGCGTCGTCGGACGGCACGGCGGCGCCGCTGTTTATACCTGGCAACTTGCGCGTGCGCGATGGTCAGCTCAACGTCATTTCTAAAGGTCAGACACCGGTCAACATCAAGGGTATCGATCTTTCGCTGCGAGATTTTTCCTCCGACGCGCCATTTCCTTTTCAAGCGTCGTTCAGCTATCCAGGCTTGAAGACCATCTCCCTAACCGGCGATCTCGATTATCAGGAAGAAAAGGCTCTGGTCGAGCTGAAGAATAATATCCTCAAGGTTCATGATCTAACGCTGCCGCTCCAAGGTAGCATCAGTAACTTGTCGGCGACGCTGCGGTTCAATCTCAATCTGCGCAGCAATAACGTCGATGCCAAGCCTATCTTTCAGGTCCTTTCGGTCTTCGGGTTGGCGCCGCGAGACACGGAGGTTGCTGGCCCCATGGATCTGTATATGAACGTCACTGGCCCATTGAACAGCCTAGTGACTCAAGTTCGCGGCCTGTTCAAAGACGTGAAAGTTCATGGCAAGCGCGCTTTAAAAGGCACGCTGACCGGCGACGTTTCGATTCGACTCCCAGTGGGCGCCGGGCCGGTGAGCCGGCGGTTGCAGGGTAACGGCAAACTCGTTGCCCGCGACGGCGAGCTGACCAATGTGGATTTGATAAAGAAGGTCGAGCGCGTGACCGGAATGATCGGTCTTTCGAAGGATGAACAGCGCCAAGCCACGACGTTTCAGACCATGGAAACAGACTTTGTCATCGGCGGCGGCTATGCCGAATTTACCCGTTTATATTTGATCAATCCGCAGATGGAAGTCACCGGCGGCGGGACGATGACTATCGAACAGCCGACACTGAACTTAACCGTCGACACAGCTCTGTCGCCCCAGGCCTCGACGCGGGCCGGACGCGGCAGGGTAACAACCTTTTTCAAAGACAAGCAAGGCCGAATCGTGGTGCCGTTGAAAGTTGTTGGACCGGTCGAGAATCCATCGGTGGATTTGAACGCCGGCAAGCTCGCCGAGACTGGCTTGCCGCAAAATGCCGAGAAGGGTTTTAGTTCGTTCTTTAAGCGGCTCTTTCGCAGCCGCTGAGCCAATGATTAGTGAAATCTAGCTAGCCAGTCTAGCGCCGCGCCTGCGGCTGCTCCATGCTTAGAATGAGCGCTTGTAAATTTTTACCTTCCAAGGTTTGGGCCGCGGCCTGATCGACTTCGAGCAGGATATCGTCGATAGCGTTTTCCTCTTTCCCTCTCTGAGTCGGGGCTTTGACGCTCTTGCCCGAATTTCTCACGCAATCGAGAATTTCTTTGATGCTGATCGTGACTGGGTCACGGCCTAAAATGAAGCTGTCCTCGTCCGCCAGAGGCAAAACCAGTTTTAGCTCGGTGAACATGACCATGAATTCCTTGACGATTCCGGCCGGAATACGCAGCTGAACGGCAATTTCCGCAACGCTCGACGCGGCGACTCCATGGCGAAAGTTTCGCCCGATCAGGAGCATCATCAGCAGCGCCAGCTTCTCCCGACCGGCTGCGCTCTGAGCCAACAGATCCCGTTCGCCGAGAAGATAGTGAACGTGTTGGTGCGCATATGTTACCTGCGCGCCCAGCAATACAATAACCCAGCCGACATGAAGCCAGAGGAGAAAAAGTAGGAGAATGGCGAAGCTCGAATAGATCACATAATAACGGGTCGAGGAGGCGACAAAAACTGCGAAGCCCCACCCCACTGTCTGCCATAGGATCGCCGCGACCAAGCCGCCGACGAGCGCCGACCGTAGTCTGACACGCGTGTTCGGAATAAACATGTAGACAAAGGTAAACGCCCCCCACAGAGTGAGATACGGCACCAAACGCAGCAGCGCTAGAATAACCACGCCCAACGCTTGCAGCGACAAGAGCGCCTGAACGATCGCATTATTTTGTAATGTGGCCGTAATCGTCACTGCGGCGAAGATCAACACCGGGCCCACAAGTATGGCGCTGAGATAGTCGCTGAAGCGGCGTGCCAGTTTGCGCGGCGATTTGACGCGCCAGATGTGATTGAACGCCTCTTCGATGGTGCCCATCAACGACAAGACGGTGATGAACAACGTCACCAAACCCACGCTGCCGAGTGCGCCTGCGCTCATTTTGTTGACAAAGCCGATCAGGTGAGCCGTGATTTCTTGGCCTTTTTCGCCGAGTGGCGCGAGCGCCTCGGCAAGCGCCGGTTCCATCCGATTGTGCACGCCAAACGCCTTGAGCAAAGAAAAAACCACGGCCAACAGCGGAGCTAGAGATAGGAGCGTTTTGAAGGCTAGGGCCATCGCCTGCAGCTTCACCAGATTTTGAATGAAGTCGCGCCCCACCATCATCGCGATCTTGAGAGAGGAACGAACGAATTTTTTGAAGCGAGTGAGCTCCGTCAGCTCGGCCTCGAGAAATGGATCGATCAGCAGCGCGCGCACTTTTTCGATCGGCCGCTCGCGGCCCTTTGCGGATGGGCTCATGGCAATCTCGACAGCTGTACACCAATTACGGAGAAGTTTACCAGCTTTGACGACAACCGACAAAGTCATTAGCCGGTCGCGCGTCCAATCCTCGGCGCGGCTCGCAGTTGCAACGGTAACGAAGATCAGCAGTGTTGACAGGTGATCGTCGTTTCAAGAAGCGTTTTGCCCGCGGTTCATGCGAATTCGATTGATTTACCGCAATTCGGACAAGCGCGCCATTCGGCGCTAATGGCGTAACC
>Ga0209486_10000937_pt1 | contig 12764 bp, 11 predicted proteins | sample NCCompost_FD_187518 | JGI IMG/M metagenome (GOLD analysis project Ga0209486, IMG submission 187518) | Agricultural soil microbial communities from Utah to study Nitrogen management - NC Compost (SPAdes) (version 2) | ecosystem: Environmental > Terrestrial > Soil > Agricultural land | place...
AATCCGGCGGTGTGCGTGCCCGGAATCCCACCGGCCCGCGTGGATGACATGTCGATGGGACGGTAGAAGCCGGCGGCCACCATGCCGTCGCGCAGCTGGAGCGCCGTGCCGGACGGCGCGTCGCGCTTCGTGGCGTGGTGCGCCTCGTGAATCCAGGCGCCGTATTGCGCCTGCTGCCGCATCAGCCGGGCCGCTTCGTTGACCACGAGCTGGAAGATGTTGACGCCGATGGAGAAGTTGGCCGAGGCCACCACGCCAAGGCCGGCGCGCTCGGCCTGCGCACGCAGCGAGGCCGCGTGCGCGGCCCAGCCGGTGGTGCCGATGACCACCGGCATCTTCATCTCGACGTAGCGGGGAAAATTGGCGACGAGCGCGTCGGCGGTGGTGAAGTCGATCGCGACGTCGGCGGCGCGCCACTCGTCACGTCCGTCGTCCACCCGGCCGGTCACGGCGATCCCCTGCTCGGCGGCCAGGGCGTCGATCAGCTGTCCCATCTTGCCGTAGCCGACGATGAGCACGTTCACCCGAAGAACTCCTCGTGGAGGCGCTGCATCGCGTGCGACAGATCGCCCTGCCGCATGATCACCGTAATGTTACGCCGCGCGGCCGCCTGCGAGATCATGCGCAGCGGCACCTCTTCGAGCACGCCCACCACGCGGGCGGCGGTTTCGGGCTCGGTGCGCAGCCGGTCGCCGACGGCGCAGACGAGCGCCATCTCCGACTCCACCGAGACCTCGCTGAACGACGAGAGTGCCTCGGCGATCGCGGCGACGTTACGGCGGTCGTCCACGGTCACCGACACGCTGACCTCGGACGTGGTCACCACGTCCACGGCGGTCCGGAAGTTCTCGAACACCTCGAACACCTGCCGCAGGAACCCGTAGGCCATGAGCATCCGGCTCGACGTGATGTCGATGACGGTCACGTCCTTCTTGCACGCAAACGCCGTGACCGGCGTGCCCTCGAGGCTGCCGCGCGCCGTAATCACGCTGCCGGTGCCCTGCGGGTTGCGCGAATTGAGGATACGAACCGGGATGTCGTGCTCGACCGCCGGCAGGATGGTGGCCGGGTGCAGGACCTTGGCGCCGAAGTACGCCAGCTCGGCGGCCTCGGCGAACGAGAGGTGCGGCACCAGCCGCGGGGTGGCGACGACGCGCGGGTCGGCCGTGAGCATGCCGTCCACGTCGGTCCAGATCTGGATCTCGCTGGCGCCGATGCCGGCGCCGACGAGGGCGCCGGAATAGTCCGACCCGCCGCGGCCCAGCGTGGTCGTGTGCCCGTCGCGAGTGGAGGCCACGAACCCGCCAAGGACCGGCACCAGGCCCGCGGCCACCGCCGTCCCGACCGTGGCGCGCGTCGCCGCGTTGGTCTCGTCGGCCAGCGGCCGCGCCGACATGTGGTCGTCGGTGGTAATGATGACCTTGCGCGCATCCACCCATGTACCTGGGAGACCTGCGTGCTGGACGGCCGCCGCCACGAGCCTCGAGCTGAGCAGCTCGCCCACGGCCGCAACAACGTCCGACATGCTCGGCGACAGCTCGCGGAGCTCGACCAGCGTCCGGACGACGGCCACGAGCTGGTCGCACTGCTCGTTGATCTGCCCTTCGAGCGCCGTGTTGCCCGGAGCCAGATCCTGCGCCGCCAGCAGATGGCGCTCCCGAATCTTCGCCACGCCGGCCAGCGCGTCCTCGGCCTTGGCGGCCGAGGCATCCGCCGCGACCTTGAGCAGCGCATCGGTCACGCCGCTCATGGCGGACACCACCACGGCCGGCCCCGAGCCGTCTCGGTCGCGCGCGGTACGAGCTATTTCGATGAGGCGGCGGATGGCTGCGGGGTCGGCCACCGAGGTGCCGCCGAACTTCTGTACGACCATTGGCACTGAAAACGCCCCCGACGTGGGGGCAAAACGATGTTTATAGCACGCGCAGGCGCTTCCTGCCGAGCTGCAACTTCTGCCCGGCGATCCCTGTAGACCTTACGTGGCTGGCTCGAGCCCGTACGTGGTTGCGGATCTTGGACCCACCAGAGGGCGGCATGGCTGGCATGCTCGTTGCGGTTCGGCTTCGTCATGCCGGATCAGGTCATTGCTCGAGTCGATCTGCCTGGGAGCACGGCCGCGGACGTCAGCCTGCAGGTGCACCAGACGCGACTGCTCATCACGGCCGGGCCCGAGGGCGCCGCCCAGCTCCTGAAGCACCTCGAAGGCGATGTGCATGTCGTCTACCGTCGGAACCGCGCCACCGGCGGGTTCTTCCGCTCGGTGCTGCTACCGAGCGGCATTTCAGTGGACGACATCAAGGCGACCATGCACGACGGCGTACTGGTCGTGACCGCACCGGCCAAAAAAGGAAAGAGGCAGGAGCAGCATGTCTGACATCAGCCGCGTGCTCTGCGCCATCGAGCTCACGGAGCCGTCACGGCGAGCGCTCGACTGCGCGCTGTGGTGGGCGCGCCGCCATCGAGCCGACGTCTCCGTGCTGCACGTCCACCGCCTGGCCGTTACGACGCCGGACACCGGAAGCCTGCACGGCGATGCCTCGGCCGGTGCGCCGGCAGAGGCGCAGGGCACGCTGGATCCCGACGAGCGCGGCGCACGGCAGCTCGAGGTGGAGCGGTTCGTCGAGCAGGCGCGCACGGACGGTGTCCAGATCGAGGTGCTGCTCGACGAAGACGCCAGCGTGGCGGACGCCATCGTGGCACGTGCCGACGCGCTGGCCGCCGACCTCGTCGTGGTGGGAGCCGGCGCTGATCCGTCGAGCGAGCACCCGATGCTGGGACACACCACCGCGGCCCTGCTGCGCGCGGCTCCCTGCTCCGTGCTGGTCGTCCCGGCGCCGGCGGCCGACGTGGCCAACCCGTGCGTCAGCGGCCTCCACCAAGTCATGTGCGCGGTCAGCTTGGCGGAGCAGTCAGACCAGGTGCTCGAGTACGCCGCTGGGCTCGCCACGGAGTCCACCGCGCACCTGGCCGTGGTGCACGTCGTCGAGCTGGTCTCGGAAGTGGCGGCGCTCGCCTACGACTTCGACGAGCACCGCGAGGTGCGCGTGCAGCCGGCCTGCGAGGAACTCGTGGCCCTCGTCGCCCGCGTCATCGGCCACGAAAATCCAGTGGAGGAAATCGTGGCGCATGGCACCGCGTGCGACGAAATCCTCAAGCTGGCGGCGGAAGAGTCCACCGACCTCATCGTGGTCGGCCACGGATCGGGACGCCGGGCGCGCGGCGTGGGACGCCCGACTGGCCAGGCCATCGCGCGCGAGGCGCGCTGCCCTGTGCTGTTCGTCTACCCCATCGGCTTCGACGCGTCGCGCCCGTTCGCCGACAGCCACGGATACCGGGACGTGTCGAGACCGGCGTAATCCGGGTCGAGGTAGATGAAGCACCGCTGAATCAGGAAGTCCCGCACCTCGAACACGTCGCACCAGCGGCCCGCATGCGTCACGCCCGCGCGCCAGGGCCCGTCCTTGTATTCGCCGGCGCTCGTGCCTTCGACGGCGAACACGTCGGTGCCCGTCATAATCCAGTTGAACGTCGCGTAGTCGTGCAGGATGTGGCGGATGCCACCCCCGAAGTCGGTGAACAGCTGCCCGATCTGATCCTTGCCGGTGGCGAGCCCCCACTTCGGAAAGAACACCTGCGCGTCGTCGGCAAAAAGGTCCAGGATGCTGCCGCCGCCCGAGGTCACGCCCTTGTTGTCGAAGGCCTTCAGGTACTCGATCGCCACCGACTTGCGCTGCTCGTCCGTCATCGTCATGCGCGTGATCGCCATAGGGTGGGGATCTAAGACCAGCCCTGCGCGCGTGTCAACGACGGCCGCGCCGTGATAGGTTCTGCCCAGGTTCGTTCATGTCCTCCGCTGACGCGTCGTACACGGAACGGCGGCGTGCGTTCCGCCTCCTCCACGAGTCTGGGTGCTTCGTGATTCCCAACCCGTGGGACGCGGGCTCGGCGCGCGTCCTGCAGCAGCTCGGGTTCAAGGCGCTCGCCACCACGAGCGCGGGGTGCGCCTGGTCGAACGGCCGGCCGGATGGCGCCGCCGGACTCGAGGCGACGCTGGCGAACGTCCGCGCCATCGTCGGCGCCACCGATCTGCCGGTCAACGCGGATTTCGAGTCCGGCTTCGCCGCGACGCCGGAAGGCGTCGCCGCCAACGTCGCGGCGTGCGTGGCCGCGGGCGTGGCGGGGCTGTCGATCGAGGATTCGACCGGCCGTCCCGCCGAGCCGCTCTATCCGTTGCCGGTCGCCGTGGAGCGCCTGCGCGCCGCCCGCACCGCGATCGACGCCACGCAGACCGGTGTCCTGCTGGCCGGGCGCGCCGAGTGCTATCTCGTGGGCCACCCCGATCCGCTCGGCGAATCGCTGCGGCGCCTGACGGCGTACGCCGAGGCCGGCGCCGACGTGCTCTTCGCGCCCGGCGTCGCGACGCGCGACGACATCGCCGCCATCGTCGCCGCGGTGGCGCCACGGCCCGTCAACGTCGTCGTGTCGCGCAACATCGGCCTCACGGTGGCGGACCTTGCCGCGCTCGGCGTCCGTCGTATCAGCGTCGGGGGCGCGCTCGCCCGCGCGGCGTGGACGGCGTTTGCGCGCGCCGCCCAGACGATCGCCGACGACGGCGTGTTCACCGGCTTCGACGACATCCTCGGCTCCGCGGCGATCCACGAGTACCTGCACCGATGATTCCGCTGCTCCCTCGAAGGGAGCTGGCCGCCTGGGTGATCGCCCTGCTTGCCGCGTGGGCGCTCCTGGCCGCGACCGGATTCACCAGCCGCGACCCCGACTCCGCGTTCTACGCCGCGATGTCGGCGCGACTGGCCAACGCATCGCTGGCGGGCGTCATCGCGCCCGAATGGGGCGGACTGTGGAACGGCACCGGCCTCTGGCAGGAGCATCCGATCGGCATCTATCTGCTGCCGATCGCGCTGGCCAAGGCGGGCTATCCCGGCGCGCAGGCGGCCTACGCCGTGGGCATCGCCATGGGGCTCGGATGCCTGCTCCTGCTCGCGCGCCTGGCGCGCGCGGCCGAGCCGAGCGCCGGCCGCAGCGCGCTCGTGCTGCTGCAGCTCGTGCCGGCGGCGTTCGTCTTCCGCGTGCGGTCGAACCAGGAATATCCGATGCTGCTCTGTCTGCTCGTCGCGCTGCTCGCGCTCGACGGCGTGCGGCGCTCCTGGGGCTGGAGCCTCGTCGTGGCGGCCGCGCTCGTGGCGGCGCTGCTCGTGAAGGGCGTCTTCGTCGCGATCGTCCTCCTCGGCGCCGGCCTCTGGGTGCTCGTCAACCCGTTGCGGGTGCCTGGCTCGCTCCTGCGGCCGCTCGTGGCCCTGTCCGGATCGGTCGCGGCGATGGTGGTCGTGGCTCTCGCGTACGACGGGCTATACGAGCAGGCGGCAGGCACGACGTTCTGGGCGGGATACTGGCGGCGTCAGCTCGGCCCCGTCGCCGAAGCCGCGCCGGGCGCGGGCACGCTGGCGCTCGTCTACCACGCATTCTTCTATCTCGCTCACCTGGCGTGGCTGTCGGCGCCATGGGGCGCCGCGCTCATCGCGCTCGTGGCGGGCTGGCTGACGAGAGCGCGCGACGGCTGGCGGGCGCAGCCGGACACGCTCCGGCGCGCGGCGCTCTTCGCGCTCGGGTTCGCCGCGGCGGCGATCGTGCTGCTCAGTCCGTCGGGCCGGTTCGCGGAGCGCTACCTGTTCTCCCCCGTCTTCGTGACCGCCGCGATCGGCGTCGCCGTGGCGTGCCGCACCTGGCCGGCCATTCCGGTGACGGTCGCCCAGATCGAGCGCCGCATCCCGTTCCTGCCCGTGGCGATCTGGATCGTGCTGATCGCGGGGCGCCTTGGCCTCGGTCCCCTGCTGCCCCGCCCTCGATTCTGGTAGTCACGCGTCGGGATGAACGGCTGCCCGCGGCTCAGCGCGAAGTGCCCATGCTCCGGTAGACCGCCTCGACGAACATGTCGGTGGTCCACGCGCCGGTGGCCGCACCGTAGCGCGGGTCGTAGTCGAGCGTCGGGCGCGCCGCCTTCACCTGCTCGAGCGTCATCCCCTTCGCCTTCATCGCCTGCACGCGATCGCGGACGATCGTGACCATGTCGCGGTACTCCAGCACGTCGAACTCGTCGCAGATGCGGCCGTGCCCCGGCACGATGAAGGTGCCGCCCTCTTCGTGGTGGGCCGGCACCGCCAGATCGAGCACGCGGTTGAGGCCGTCGATCACGCCGTGCACCGAGCCGCCCTTCTGGAGATCGATCACCGGATAGCTGTCGGTGCGGAAGATGTCGCCGGTGGCCACGACGTCCGACTTGCGGAAGAACACGAGGCTGTCGCCGTCGGTGTGCGCCTTCGGGATGTGATACATCAGCACCGGCTCGCCGTTGAAGTGGAGCTCCTTCTCGAGCCCGACGAAGGTCTCGGTCGGCTGCGCGGTGGAGGGCAGGGCGCTGGCGCGGGCCAGCACGTTGTCGTGCGCGATGATCTGCACGGCGTTCTGCGTCGCACCGGGCGTGTTGATGATCGTCCAGTTGGCCAGCGAGCCGAGCGCCGCGGCCATCCGCTCGTTGCCGCCCATGTGATCGGCGTCGGCGCTGGTGTTGAGCAGATACTTGATCGGCTTGCCCGACGTGGAGAGCTTCTTCACCTCGGCCAGGATGCGCTCGACCTGCGCCGCCGACTTCGAATCCACGAGCAGCCCGCCCGACGGGCCCACCTGCACCACGACGTTGCCGCCGGCGCCGGCCAGCACGTAGACGTTGCCCTGCACCGGCAGCAGTTGCAGCTCGCCCGTGTCCGGATTCTTCGCCTGGCTGACGCGCGGCGCGTCGGCCCGGGTCTCGGCGAGCGGCGAGGCCTTCACGCGCGGACCGTATTCGGGGTAAATCGTGTCCGGCCCGCCGCGCACCCCGCCCATCGGCGCCTTGGTGCGATCGGCGAACTCTTTCAAGAACGGATTGGAGCCGGGCTGATGGTGCGGCACCTCGCCCTTGGCCCGGCCAGAAATCTCTTCGACGTATTCGCACGGCCAGAGCCAGTTGCCGCCGTCCTGCTCGTTGATCACGAAGTCGGTGGTGCGGATCATCGGCTCGGACAGGTAGACCGGGTCGGTGATGACGACGGTGTGCGTCATGTGGCGGCCGTGGCGGGTGAACCGCTCGATGAGCGTCGCCTGATCGCTCTCGGGCACGCCGTTGCGGCGCAGCCACCCCTGCTTCAGGTGCGTCGTCAAAACCGTCAGCGTGTGTCCGTCCCAGGTGCCGGTGGAGAACCCCATGAACGTGTGCGGCGCGAACGCGGACGGATGCGGCCGGCCGTCCATCCAGATCGTGCGGGTCTGTTCGTAGGTGCTGATGTAGTTCTTGACGGCGATGACCTGCTGCGTCTCGGGGTCCTTCTCGATCCACATGCGCAGGTTGAGAGGACCGTGGTAGATGTAGGGCGCCACGTGCACCCGGCACTGGTGTTCCTGCAGGGTGAGCCGCGAGGCGTCCCAGCTGTCGGCGAAGAGCCGCGCCGCGCTGTTGATCGGCAGCCCGCTGTAGTCGCCGAGATCTGGACCGGGTCCGCGGTCCTGTTCGTCCTCGTGCCGCAGCGCGTTCCAGTTGCCCGCAAGCGCCGCCTGCGCCCACGCCGTCGAACCGCCCCACAGAAGAAATACCAGCAGCGCCGTCACCGTGATCCGAGCCTCGCCCATAGGCGCCGATTCTGCCACGAATTTGCCGGGGCTTTGACGCGGCCCGGGGGCATACTCATCCCGGCGAGGCTCGCCCGATGAACATGGAGGCTTGCCTCGCTAACAGTGTCTAATTGCCCGCCCTCCGGGCGGGCGATCGGAGCCGTCATGCGACGCACGCGCTCTCACGCAGCCGCCGGAGTGGCCGGCCTCATCATCGCCGTCTCGATGCACGCGGTGTTGGCGCAGACAGCCGCACCGCGCACGCCATGGGGCGAGCCCGATCTGCAGGGCACCTGGACCAGCGAGGCCGAGCTGAGCGTCCCGTTCGAACGGCCGCGCGAGTACGGCACGCGCCAGCTGCTCACCGACGCCGAAATGGCCGCGCGACAGTCGACGCTGCAGAAACAGCGCGCCTCTGACAACGCGGACTTCGATCTCGAGACAGCGGACACTTCGAACGCCGGTCAGGTGGGATCGGCCACCTCGCCGCCGCCGCACTGGCTCGAGCGCGGCAAGGCGTCACGCCGCACGTCGATGGTGATCGCGCCGGCCGACGGGCGCGTGCCGGCCATGACGGACGAAGGCCGGCAGCGGCTGCGCCAGCTGCGCGCCGGCACGTTCGCCGGCGGCAACTTCAACGCCGGCGCCACCTTCAAGGGGCCGGAAGATCTCAGCCTGTGGGAACGCTGCATCACGCGCGGCGTGCCGTCGGCCATCTTCCCCACCGTCTACAACGCCAACACGCGCATCGTGCAGGCGCCGGGCGTGGTGGCGATCACCTACGAGATGATCCACGACACGCGCGTCGTGTTCACGGACGGCCGCACGCACGTGGGCGGCGCGATTCGCGGCTACCACGGCGACTCGCGGGGACGCTGGGAGGGCGACACGCTGGTGGTGGACGTCACCAACTTCTCGCCGAAGTCCGACTACCGGGGCGCCGGCGACACGCTGCACCTCGTGGAGCGCTTCACGCGCACCGCGACTGGCCTGCGCTACGAAGTGTCGGTGGACGACCCCCGCACGTGGACGGCGTCGTGGACCGCCGCGCTCGAGATGACGCCGCAGTCGGAGGCGATGTTCGAGTACGCGTGCCACGAGGGCAACAACTCGATGCGAAACATCCTGAGTGGAGCCCGCGCCGCGGAACGGTAGTCAGTCTTCGACGGGCTTCTCGATGCTGTCGATGACGAGCACCTCCACGGGTCCCTTCGTGGGTTCGAGCCGAAGCCCGAGCTGTTCCTGGATGGCGGTGAAGAACGACGGGGCGTTGGGATCGACGGGCGCCGCATCGGCTCCGCCGCCCGGGCCGCCTCGACCCTCCACCGCATAGACCAGCTCGAAATCCCAACCGCCGGTGAGGCCGGTGCGTTCGATCACCATGCGCCCGGCTTGACCCGAGAACGCCTGCGCGAACGCCGACGCCGGCAGTCCGCCGAACTTCAGCCGGCCGGGCCCGCCCTGAATGCCGCAGAACGGCTCACCCGGCTTGCCGGTTGACGGCGGTCCGCCCCGGCGCGCAGCGGCCGCCGCCGCCGCGCAGTCCTGCGTCGTCGGTTTCAACCCCGGACCGGGAGCGCCGCCCGGCTTCGCCATGACCAACGCGTAGATGTCCATGTCGCGGGTCTCGCGATGGGCTCGCAGCTTGAATCGCTCCTCGAGCAGCCTCCGCAGCGCCAGCTGCATCGGACTCGGCGTGTTCGCACCCGGGATGATGGTTGCCGGATCCACGTCCCCTTCCATTTTTGCGACGAGGTCGTAGCGATCGGTTGCGAGCCAGCCAGGTCCGCCAATCAGCTGGTACTGCGCGAGCTGATACGCGAACGTGATGATGGGCCTCACCGGCATGTTCACGGCGTTGACACGCCCGCCAGGCTGCAATCGCAGGTTGCCGTTGCTGTCGCCGGACTTGTTCGCCTTGACGCTCGCGACCTCGAAGGCCGCGTCCTTCTCCTGCGCGGGCGCGATGATCGCGACGGCTCCGGCCAGCAGCAAGGTAAGTAGCAGCGTTCGCATGAGCCGGCTCCTTCGGAAGGAGGAACTACTCTACCGCTTCTCCTCGACTCCGAAGGCCAGCAGCACATTCCCCGGGCGGCCCAGAAAGGCGCCGTAGCCGGAGTTGACGAACACCATGCCGCCGGCCACCGCGGGGCCGGGGCCGCCGATCGACGCGCCTGTCGCGGGCACGCCGTTCACCGCCGTGAACGCGCGGTTCGTGTCGAAGGACCAGATCACCTCGCCGGTCGCCGTCGAGTACGCGCGGAGGGCGCCGTCGAACGACCCCGAGAACACCACGCCTGGAATCACGGTGAGCGCCGCCGACTGCGCGGCGCTGCAGCCGCGGCCGGCCGCGCAGGCGACGGGCGGCGGGGCGGCCGTCCACAGTGGCGCGCCCGTCGCCACGTTCACCGCATGCAGGCCGCCCGGCTGCGGTTGTGTCAGGTCGGATACCGCGAAGTAGGCGCGTTCGCCGTCCACCGCCGAGCCCCACTCGATCCCGCCGAGCCACCCGCCGCGCCCGGCGCGGTACTGCCAGACGATCGCCCCTTCGTTGTCGGGGTCGAGCGCGTAGCCGAGCCCCGACTTCTGTCCGATGACGATCAACTCGCGCCCCGCGCTGGTGCGCGTCAGCATCGGCGGGCTGCCGAAGTCGACGTCGGGCCCCACGACGTCGGGACAGTTCGGATTACCGGGGCGGCAGTTCGAAATGTAGACGTCGCCCGGCGTCACCTGCCTGACCCAGCGCACTGTGCCGCTCTGCAGGTCGAGCGCCACGACCGCATTGGTGGTGGGCGCGGCGGGCGCGCTGTAGGCGTTGCCCGTGGCCACGTACAACCAGCGGCGCCGCGCGTCCACGGTCGGCGCGGACCACACGGCGGCCCCTGATGGCCCCCACAGCGGCACGCCGGCGGTGCTCGTGCCGCGCCGCTGGAGCGGGTCGGTGATGAGCGGCGTCTTCCAGACGACGGCGCCCGTCGCCGCGTCGAGAGCGCTCACGCTGCCGCGGAACGTGCAGCACCCGTACTGCGGATCGGCCCCCTGCCCTTCCTCGTAGGACGACACGCCGACGTAGAGGCGTCCTTCGTGCAGCGTCGGCGACGCGGTCACGCGCGCGAGCGCGTGCTCGTCGACGCGCCGCACCCACAGCCGGCGCCCGGACTCGGCGTCGAGCGCGTAGATGTTCGCCGCCGTGTCGCCGAAGTAGACCCGCGTGGGCCTCGCGTCCGGCGCCGCGTCGATCGTCACGGCCGTGCGCACGCCGCCTTGCGCGCCGAACGTCCAGCGGATGCAGCCGGTTCGCGCATCGAGGGCGTACACGGTCCCGTTCTGGCTGCCGACGTACAGGCGCCCGCCGGCGACCGTCGGCTGCGACCACGCGACCGACGCGTCGGGAAATCCGAAGCTCCACTTGAGCGTGAGCTTCGGCACGTCCGCGGCGGTCAGGCCGGCATCGCCGCCCGATTGAAACCGGGTGTTGCTGTTCGACCCGCTCCACCCGGACCACCGGGGCGCGCGTCCGCGTTCGGCGGCGGTCGATTCGGCGGTAGTGCACCGTCCGCTGGCGGCGCCGCTCACGTCGCCCGCGATTGTCGTGCCGGTGAGGAACTCCGCCACCGCCCGCCGCTCGGCCCCCGACATGCGAGCCCCCTGCGGACGCATCGCGCCGGTGACGAGGCTCTCGACGATCGATTGCGGCGTGCGGACGCGCAGCGCTTCCCGCGCGGGCGCCCGTGAGTCCGCCGTGCCGTTGTGGCAGCTGGCGCAGCTGCGCTGAAACACCACGGCACCGTCGGGGACCTGCGCCGATGCCGGCGCCGCGGCGAGCAGAACGAAGGCGGCACACGGCACGACGCGCGCGAGCGTGCAACTCATGTTGAATGCGGACTGTAGCATCGCCTCGAGCGGCTGAGCCGGCGGAGCCCAATCTACAACTTCAGCGGTAACTCTTGCAGCAAAATCCCGGCAAATGGCTGATTCCCGCGTGAAGCAGTGCGGCATGTCTCTTGAAATTACGCGGCCTGTCAGCCGCGCTTCAACAGGGCGCGCCGGACATCTGTGGAGGTGACGCGATGACCATTGGAAAGATGACGGCGCTCAGTCTCGGGCTCGTCGGCGGTTTCGCGCTCGGCGTCTGGACGGGGCCGCACATCACGGAGCGCGCCGATCGCGACGCGAGCGCGGTGCACGACACGGTCGCGATACCCGGAGCGCGAGACGAGGCGACAGCGGCCCGCGAGGCGCGCAACAGCAATCGCGCGGCGGCGGCGCGGGCGGCGGCGGCGCGCACGGCGCGCGTCGACGTCTCGGCCCCGGCGCTGCACGATCGGCTCAAGCCGGTGCTGAACCGCGGCGCGGACTTGGCGATTGCCGCCGAAGGCTTCCGCAGCGCGGAGCAGTTCGCGACGATCGCGCACGCGGCACGCAACACGGACGTGCCGTTCGTGCTGCTGAAGCACCGCGTGCTCAACGAAGGCAAGTCGGTGGCGGCGGCCATCCGCGAATCGAAGCCTGACGCCAACGCCGCGGTCGAGGCCAGCCTCGCGCGCGCGCAGGCTCGGTCCGATATCGCGTCGATCGCAGGCTGACCGCTGGGTCAGGTGGGTCTGGTGGGTCAGGTGGGCTCACCCGACCTGCCTGACCTACCTGACCATTTTCATTTCTGTAGAACGAAGCGCTGGGCGCGGCGGTTGGTGACGATCTCGGCGCCGTACAAGTTGCCCTTCGAGTCGACGGCCATGTGATGGATGATGTCGAGCTCGCCGGGCTTCGGGCCTCGCATGCCGACGCGCCCAATCTCCACCAGCTTCTCGCGGTCGTAGATGACGATCTGCATCGGCCCCGAGTCCACGACGTAGAGATACTGCTGCTTCTTGTCGGGCGAGAACGCGAACCCGGCCGGCACCGGCGTCACGTTGTTGACAGCGGCCAGCCGCACCTGCCGCAGATACTTCCCCTCGGTCGTGAACAGCTGGATGCGGTTGTTGATCCGGTCGGCCAGGTAGACGATACCGTCACTCGAGACCTTGACGGAGTGCGGCAACCCGAACTCCGGCGGGCCGTCTGGCGTCGTCTGCGGCTGCGGCACCGCGGCGTTCGGCGCG
>Ga0209486_10000938_pt1 | contig 12760 bp, 9 predicted proteins | sample NCCompost_FD_187518 | JGI IMG/M metagenome (GOLD analysis project Ga0209486, IMG submission 187518) | Agricultural soil microbial communities from Utah to study Nitrogen management - NC Compost (SPAdes) (version 2) | ecosystem: Environmental > Terrestrial > Soil > Agricultural land | place: USA...
CTTATGGCGATCTTGATTATAGTGTTATAGACGAATTACCACCGGGCAGGCAGCCAATCACTACTGTTCATCGTTATGAAAAAGACCGATCAAAAGTGATGAGTTTTATAAAAGATGAGATATCTGAAGGCCGGCAGATCTATATTATTTTTCCATTAATAGAAGAGAGCGACAAAATGGATTACGAAAACCTGATGAAAGGTTATGAAAATGTGAAAGCATGGTTTCCGGAACCCCAGTATTGGATAAGCATGGTACATGGCCGACAAAAAACTGAGCAAAAGAACAATAATATGCAGCGATTTATTACAAATGATACGCATATTATGGTTTCCACCACCGTTATAGAAGTGGGAGTGGACGTCCCAAATGCCAGTGTAATGGTGATCGAAAGCGCTGAAAAATTTGGATTATCTCAATTGCATCAATTGCGGGGAAGAGTGGGCCGTGGCGCGGATAAAAGCTATTGTATATTGTTGACCGGTCAAAATATCGGAAATGATGCCAGGGAAAGAATGAAAATAATGACATCAACGAATAATGGTTTTATAATCGCTGAAAAAGATCTGGATATGCGTGGACCTGGCGATATTGAAGGAACTAGACAGAGCGGAGTATTAAACTTTAAGCTGGCAAGTATAGTCCAAGACAGGCCTTTACTGGAAGTAGCCCGACGTTTTGCAGAAGATATAACTGATATTGATCCTGAGTTAAGTTCGGCAGAAAATTTGCGAATCAGGAAATACTTTGAAATAAATCAAGGTAAAACAGCCTGGAGCCGTATATCTTAACACAAGTTTTAAAATTTTTCCATTGTTTTTGGTAAATTGAAAAAAATATAACCATTGATCCGTTATCGTTTCATAGCCCTTTTTTTGCTTATCCTGTCAACAGTAGTTAGGGCCCAAAATATTGAGTTCATAGAGAATAAAGGTCAGTGGGATAGCCATGTTAAATTCAGAAGCGAAGTTCCTGCAGGTAGCTTTTTCATCCGTAATGGTGGTTTTACGGTTCTTCAGCATAATAAAGAGGATATAAAACAAGCTCAGGAATACATCCATGGTCACGGAAATGCTCAGAATAAAAGAAAGTCGCCTTTGGTTTTGCGTTCACATGCATACGCAGTAGACTTTGCAGGGGCATCAAATAATATTGAATTAGTTCCCGATAAACCATTAGAGTATTACAATAATTATTTCATTGGCAATGATCCTTCCAAATGGGCCAGCAATTGTAAAATTTATCAAGGCGTTACAGCAAAAAACATTTATCCTGGTGTTGATGTTCGCTTTTATACTGATAAAGGCAGCATGAAATATGATCTCATTGTAAAACCAGGTGCTGATATAAGCAAGATCGTATTGCGTTATACTGGCGCCGAAAATCTTGAAGTAAGGGACAAGCAACTTGTTATTAAAACTTCTGTGGGTGATGTTAAAGAATCTGATCCGTATACATATCAGTATGAAAATAATCAGCGTAAACAGGTATCAGCAAAATATGTCTTAATAGGAAAAGAGGTCAGGTTTGATGTAAAAAATTATAACCGCAACGAAGTCCTAATCATAGACCCGACATTAATTTTTAGTTCTTTTTCAGGGAGTACCGGTGACAACTGGGGTTTTACTGCAACCTACGGGCCAGATGGAAGTTTTTATGGTGGTGGTATTAATTTAAAGACAGGTTATCCGGTTACACCGGGAGCGTTTCAAACTGTTTGGTCAGGAGGTAATAGCGGCGTTAATGCTACTGATATAAGTATATCAAAGTTATCACCTGATGGCACCTCAAGAATATATGCAACCTATCTTGGGGGTGCAGGTAATGAGCAGCCACATAGTCTTGTAGTGGATGGAGCTGGAAATTTGATCGTTGCTGGTCGTACGAATTCATCAGACTACCCTGTTACCGGTGCTGGACAGATTGGTCCAGGCGGTGGTTATGATATTATCGTTACAAAATTAAATGCCGCGGGATCAGCGCTGCTCGGATCTAAAAAGATTGGTGGCCAAAGCGATGATGGAGTCAATATTGCAGCTGAAAGCTTTAGTTCATTGCAACAGAATTATGGTGATAATGGAAGAAGTGAAGTGATCGTAGATGGGGGAGGAAATATTTATGTGGCTTCTTGCTCAAGGTCAACAGATTTTCCCAAAACTGCTGGTGCTTTTCAGCAGAATAACGCCGGGGCTCAGGATGCCATCGTATTGAAGTTTAATGCAAGTGTCTCGCTTTTATTTGCAAGTTATCTTGGTGGCGGTGGGGATGATGCGGCATATGTTCTTTCCCTGGCACCTAATGGTGATGTTTATGTTGGAGGAGGCACAGCAAGTACCAATTTTCCTGGTACTTCAGCCGGAGTTATACATTCAACGAACCAGGGGGGTATTGATGGATTTGTATCTATTATATCAAATAATGGTATTGCAGTTATAAGATCAACTTATGTTGGTACTCCTGCTACGGACCAGGTATATGGTGTTCAGTTTGATAAATTCGGTTTCCCATATATATGCGGACAAACAAAAGGCAATTGGCCGATAATAAATGCAGCATATAGTGTGGCAGGGGCTCCTCAATTTATCGCAAAGTTGGAACCTGATCTTTCAGCGTATATTTATTCAACCAGGTTTGGTAAGCCATCGGGAATACCCAATATTTCAATTACAGCATTTCTTGTAGATAATTGCGAAAATGTTTATGTATCAGGCTGGGGTGGAACTGTTGATGGACAGTTCCCATCATCATTAACATCTGGCATGCCCGTCACTTCCGATGCTATTCAGCCTACAACTGATGGAAATGATTTCTACTTTTTTGTTTTAAAGAAAAATGCAACTTCACAATTATTTGGAAGTTTCTGGGGACAGAATGGAGGTCTTACGGACCATGTAGATGGAGGCACCAGCCGTTTTGATAAACAAGGGGTGATATACCAGGCGATATGTGCAAATTGTTTCGGAAATGCTGTATACCTTACTACGCCTGGCGCCGTAGGCCCAATAAACGGAACAACAAATGCAAGTGGAACTGTAACAGGATGCAATCTTGCAATGCTGAAGATCTCATTTGACTTTGCGGGTGTGGATGCCGGTCTTCAATCAATGATCGACGGAGTGCCAAGAGATACTGTTGGTTGTGCTCCTCTTACTGTTGATTTCATTGATACGGTTGCAAATGCTGTAACATACTATTGGTATTTTGGCGATGGTTCTTCACCCAACCCTGTTATTACTACCGTTCCAAATACAAGTCATACTTATAATTTACCCGGCTTATATCGTGTAATGCTGATTGCAGAAGATTCTACCACATGTAATATCCGTGATACTGCGTATCTCACTATTAAGGCTGGGAGCCTTCCTGCAACTCTTGATTTTATACCGGTGAAATTAGCGCCATGTGATTCTTTAAAATACCGGTTTGATAATTTATCAAGTTCAACGCGACCATTTACAAATACATCTTTCGTTTGGGATTTTGGGGACAATTCCCCAACGATAACTGCAGGATCAGTTCCTGTTTTCCATTCTTATACTTCACCTGGAACTTATACCATAAAACTGACACTTGTTGATACGGCTTATTGCAATGCGCCTGATACATTGAAAAAAACTATAAGTATAGCTCCATTGGTAGTGGCGCAATTTGAGACACCACCAACCGGATGTGTTCCTTACGCCGCGCAGTTTACCAATACATCAATAGCGGGCCAAACATTCATTTGGGATTTTGGTGATAACACCACAAGTACTGAAACAGATCCTGTTCATATTTATACCACACCCGGATTATATACTATTACATTAATTGCTAATGATCCGAATACTTGTAATTTTTCAGATACCACAAGGACAACTATAAATGTTTTTCCGATCCCTGTTTCCAATTTTACTTTTTCGCCTGATCCGCCAATAGAAAACACAGCAACATCATTTAACAACCTTGCATCTCCTGATGCTGTAAATTTCAAATGGCTATTTGGTGACGGAGACAGTTTAGTAACAAATTCAAGATTGCCGGTAAAGCATCAGTACAATGCAACAGGTACTTATAATGCATGTCTTATTGCTATAAATTCTGCTGGTTGCGCTGATACTCTTTGCCAGGATGTAAGAGCTGTTATATTGGCATTGGTTGATGTGCCAAATGCTTTCACACCGCAACGTGGTGATGTTAATAGTGTAGTTTTTGCCAGGGGTTTTGGAATTACAAAGATCAGATTCATAATCTGGAATCGCTGGGGACAAAAAGTATTTGAAACAAATGATAAGAATATAGGCTGGGATGGAAAATACAAAGGCGTGATACAACCAATGGATGTTTATGCCTATACGCTGGATGTTGAGTTTTTTGACGGAACTAAAGCAATAAAGAAGGGTGATATATCGCTAATCAGATAAATCTTAATTTGCAAAGAGACAATGTGAAAATGAAAATTAGAATTTACATATTGTTTGTAGTTTGGATCCCGATAGCTATCGGTATGTTATGGAGTAAGTCCATGCATGCACAGGATCTGCATTTCTCCCAATTCATGAATTCACCACTTACAACTAATCCTGCTAATACAGGTTTCATTCCCGGTGGCGATTACCGTGTAGGAATTAATTACAGGAACCAATGGTCAAGTGTGATGTCGATCCCTTATAAAACAATGAGTGCATTTGGCGATGCTCAGCTTATGCAAAACCAGGAGAACACTGGTTGGTTGGGTGTAGGTGGAGTGATCTTACGGGATGTGGCAGGCAGCGGTAACCTTACTTCAACAAAAATTTATGGCTCGATTGCTTATCATCAAATGATAAATGCCGGAAGCCTGATAAGTGCGGGTTTTAATATTGGATGGTCCAATAAGCAGATCAATGTAAGTAACCTTAAATTCCCCGATCAATTTGATGGTAAGTTTTTTGATAATAAACTTCCTACTTCTGTAGTATTGGCGCATAACAATATCAATTATCCCGATATTCAAATGGGTATGAACTATGCCTATTTTCCCAATGATAAAGTTTATTTGAATGCCGGCTATTCGGCACATCATGTAAACAGGCCAAGAGAATCTTTCTTTAATCAAACATCCGGAGTTGATAACAGGATCGCTGTAAGACATATTGGTTTTTTAAATGGAAGTTTTTTGGTAAACAATCAGTGGCTTGTTAACCCCAACATTTATTTTACAACACAGGCAAAATCAGTTGAAATGGTAATTGGTATGAATGCACATTATGATCTGTCTGGTGATGGAGCTTATCAATTGATCGGGGGTTTATATTATCGTCATAAAGATGCCTTTATTCCAATGGTCGGTCTTCAATGGAATGATATTAAAGCAACATTTACTTACGATGCCACAATTTCAACATTAAAAAATTATAACAACGGCCGTGGCGCTTTTGAATTTTCATTGATCAAGGAAGGATTATTTGATACCTACAATGGCGACAAGCGGCAAAGCATGTGCCCCAGCCTCCGTAATAACGCCTACTAACCTGTTATATCGGGACGGTAAATTCTGAAACTATTCTTCGAAGGAAGAATGGTATAGATATCTCAAGTATTATCCGGGTATATCATATTGAGTTTAGTTTTACGATATTGATGAATTATGCGATTTTTGCCCACAACGAAAGCATAGCATGAATACAAATGTAAAATCGGGGCTTACAGCAGAGATCATAAACGAGTTTAAAACTATTGTTGGTGAAAATTATGTGTTGTATGATGAAGAAACGCTGGATCATTATGCACATGATGAAACTGAGAATCTTCATTATTTACCCGATGTAGTTGTTAAGCCAAGAACAGTTCAGGAGATCAGTGCTTTGATGAAAATTTGCAATGCAAAAAAGATCCCTGTTACTCCACGAGGGGCTGGTACTGGTCTTAGCGGAGGCGCATTAGCGCATCTTGGCGGTGTTGTATTGGCAATGGAAAGAATGAATACAATTCTTGAAATTGATGAAAGAAATTTGCAAGTAACAACAGAGCCGGGAGTTATTACAGAGGTTTTACAAATGACGGTAAAAGAAAAAGGGTTGTTTTACCCGCCAGATCCTGCAAGTCGGGGATCATGTTTTATTGGTGGAAATATTTCCGAAAATAGCGGCGGCCCTAAAGCAGTTAAATATGGTGTGGTAAAAGATTATGTATTGAATCTTGAAATGGTTTTACCTACCGGCGAAATAATATGGACCGGCGCCAATGTTTTAAAAAATTCCACAGGTTATAATTTTACTCAATTGGTTGTGGGTAGTGAAGGAACATTAGGCATTGTAACAAAAATTGTTTTGCGCCTGATACCTCATCCAAAATACGATCTCCTGATGCTTGTTCCTTTTAAAAACCTGGAGCAGGCCAGCGAGGCCGTGAGTGCTATATTCAGAGCAGGGTTTGTTCCCAGTGCATTGGAGTTAGTGGAAATTGATGCATTAAGGATCGTAAGCAAATTCGTTGATAGTAGCGCTGTGCAACTTAGTGATGATATCGAAGCTCACCTGATCATTGAAGTAGATGGTAATAACATGGAGATCCTGATGAGTGAAATGGAGGCAATCAGTGAAATGCTAACGCAATACGATACAGGTGAAATATATTTTGCAGATGATGTACAGCAGAAAAATGAGTTGTGGAAATTAAGAAGAAGAGTTGCAGAGGCGACAAAACTTGCGGGTTATACAATAGAAGAGGATGCCGTTGTACCAAGAGCTGAGTTGCCAGCACTTATTCGTGGTGTAAAAGAGATCGGTGCTAGATATAATTTCAATGCCGTTTGTTATGGTCATGCAGGCGATGGCAATCTTCATATTCGTATTCATAAAGATGGAACGCCCAATAGTTTTGGCGATGCAGAAATGACGGAAAGTCTTCGGGCCTTATTTGAGTTGGTAAAAGGTCTTGGCGGAACCATCAGTGGTGAGCATGGTATCGGACTTATTCAAAAAGGGTTTATGGATATTATGTTTGAACAAAAACACCTTGACTTGATGCGGCAAATAAAAAAAGCATTTGATCCTAATAATATTTTGAATGCCGATAAAATATTTTAACGATTTAGTTTTAAACACACCAAAGCAAATAGAGTTAAATTAGCATTAATAAAAACCTTTATGAGATCCAAATTACTCATCTTCATTTTCATTACTTCCGTAATTTCTATTCATTCAAAAGCACAAGATGAAGAGGAAAAAGAAAAAGTGCCCTTTAAGCAAAAGTTATTTACAGGTGGTACCATTTCACTGGCATTTTATTCCAATACTTTTCTTATCGGCGGCAGCCCCGTGCTTGGTTATAGTATTACGAATTGGGCTGATCTTGGTGTTGTTATCAATTACAATTATACAGTATACAGGGATTACCGGGCATTTGATGACAGGCTTAAACAACAAAATTTTGGAGGAGGTCCTTTTGTAAAGCTATATCCCCTTCGTTTTATATTCGCACAGGCTCAATACGAGTATAATTTTTTAAGACTAAAATACATTCCACCCCCCAATAGTGGTTCATCTCAAGAAAAAGATGGATTAGAAGCCAAGAGCTTTCTTATAGGTGGTGGTTACACTACGGGTAGAATGGGCAGAGGCGGATCTCCGCATTATTATCTTGCAATATTGTTTGATATTCTACAAGAGCCCGGTTCCCCATATACTGATGCCTATGGAAGAACAATTCCTATTATAAGAGGTGGTATTCAGATCCCTTTATTCCAGGGTAGTGGAGGAAAACAAAAAAATATAGATTATTAATTGAGGTATTGAAGCAATTGTTCTGGTTCATCCAAAACTGTGATCCTTTCCAGTACACTTTCATAAAGAAAACCTTGCTTTTCCATTTGCTGAATATGTTTCAAAAGAAAATCAAAAAAATTATCTGAGTTAATTATATAAATTTCTTTGTCGTGAATGGATAGTTGGTTCCATGTTACCATTTCAAAAAACTCATCAAGTGTTCCTACACCACCCGGTAAGATGACAGCTGCATCACATAGATCATACATTTTCTGTTTACGGATATGCATATCATCAACAATTGATAAGTCAGTAATGCCTTCATGCTGATGTTCCCAGTCCACCAGTTTTTTTGTAATGACACCAATCACTTTTCCGCCGCTTTCCATCATTGCGTCTGCCACTGCACCCATTATCCCGGTACTACCCCCGCCATATATCAGCGTGATATTTTTTTTTGCTAAAAGGTTGCCTAATTCTTTTGCATGTTTTGTATAAACAGGATTATTTCCATTCTTTGACCCGCAAAAAACTGCAAGTGAGTTTATCTTCATAGATTTATTTTATCTTGTCAACTTTTAGTGCAGTAAATATCGTATTTATCTCTGTTGCTGGATCATTAATTTAAAATCATCTTATGTCTTCGGTTCTGTTATTCACCTTTGTTATCGGTTATTTTCTTTTATTACTTGTTGTTGCCTGGCTAACTTCCCGCAATTCAAATAATGAATCTTTTTTTATCGGTAACCGCAGCAGCAATTGGATGCTGGTAGCATTTGGGATGATCGGTACGTCATTAAGTGGAGTTACGTTTGTAAGTGTTCCCGGCGGTGTTGGAAGCAGCAATTTTTATTATTTCCAGGTAGTACTCGGTTATTTATTAGGCTATGCAGTTATTGCATTTGTATTAATACCCTTGTACTACAAAATGAATCTTACGAGCATTTACACATACCTTGAAAAAAGATTTGGTATTAATGCTCATAAAGCCGGCGCTTTCTTTTTTATACTTTCAAGAACTGTTGGCGCAACAGCAAGATTATATCTAGTAATAAGTGTTTTGCAAATTTTTATTTTCAATGACCTTGGTATTCCTTTTATATTAACTTCTCTTGTTATACTTGCCCTTATTTTACTTTATACATTCGAAGGTGGCGTTAAAACAATCATTTACACAGATACATTACAAACAACGGGTATGCTGGTTGGCCTTGTGGTTTGCATTATTGCAGTTATTAATGCTTTAGGGACAGATTTCGGCGGCGCATGGACAATGATGACTGAAAAAGGCTATACAAATATTTTTAATTGGGATGTAAAGGCTGGATCATTTGCTTTGAAACATATTATTGGTGGAATGTTTATCGCCATTGCAATGACAGGGCTTGACCAGGAAATGATGCAAAAAAATATCAGCGTAAAGACATTGAAAGATTCACAGAAGAACATCATGACATTTTCAATGGTACTTATATTGGTGAACTTTCTTTTCCTTGTATTAGGAGGTGTTCTTTATCTCTATGCAAGTGCAAACGGAATAAAAGTGCCACCGGATGATCTGTTTCCAACTATTGCATTAAGCAAAGCATTCAGCGGGTCGATAGGGATCATCTTTATCATTGCTTTGATCTCTGCACTATTCCCAAGCGTTGATGGAGCTATTACATCGCTCACATCCTGTTTCTGTATTGATATACTTGGGATTCAGAAAAGCAATGGAACAGAAAAGGAAAAGAAAAGAACAAGATTAAAAGTACATTTCACTTTTGCGATTGTATTTTTTCTTATGGTTTTAATTTTTAAATGGATGAACGATAAACTGATCATTGATTTCATTTTAAAATTTGCCGGTGTTACTTACGGCCCATTACTTGGTCTTTTCGCTTTTGGTATTTTAACAAAGAGAAAGCTGAAAGAAAGTCTTATCTGGACAGTTTGTATTATAGCTCCTTTACTTGCATTAATACTTGATATGGTTAGTAACCCTGCATGGTATGAAGCAAAGCTACATATGAAACTTGGCCTTGATAGTTTGTCAGCGGCAACTTTTAATGGTTACAAAATAGGGAATGAACTTATTCTTATAAACGGTATCATCACTTTCATTGGCCTGTGGTTTATTTCAAGTAAAAAAACCGACGAGGAGATGAATCTAAAAATGCAACCTGTATAAAGTTATCTTTGCGCAAAGAATTATCATTGGAACTTATCAATCCATTAGCACAGGAATATGCAGAAAAATTTTCTTCACCGGAAGATGCATTGTTGAAGGAAGTAAATGATTTTACCGCAGCAAATCATCCCGAGTATCATATGCTTAGCGGGCATCTGCAGGGCAAATTTTTGGAAATGTCGAGCATGATGATCAGGCCTCGACGAATTCTTGAAATTGGAACATTTACCGGGTACAGCGCTTTATGTCTTGCAAAAGGATTAACAGATGATGGGTTGCTGCATACAATAGAGCTTAGAGAAAAAGATGCTGGAACTGCAAAAGATTTTTTTGATCGATCCGCTTATAAAGAAAAGATCATTTTACATACGGGAGACGCTAAAAAAATCGTTTCTACGCTGGAAGAAACATTTGATCTTGTATTTATTGACGCTGATAAGTCCGGTTATATTGAATATTTTAACCTCGTTTTCCCAAAATTGAAAAAAAACGGGTTTATTTTTGCAGATAATGTTTTTTTTCATGGCCAAGCCGTTGAGACTGAACCAACTGGGAAAAATGCAAAAGCAATTAAAGCTTTTAACCAGTTTATAAATGAAAAAACCGATATCGAAAAAATGATCCTTACCCTTCGTGATGGGTTGTATTTAATAAGAAAAAAGTAAGATCCCAATGCAAAAACTAAAAATCCTGTTCCTTCTTTTTGCTTCATTAGCATTTAAAAATTCTTTTGCACAACTAGATCCTGTTGTAGTTCAATATATCAAAAATTATAAAGAACTGGCAATAGAAGAAATGCAGCGTACCGGTATTCCAGCTTCTATTAAGCTTGCTCAGGGCATTCATGAAACCAGCGCCGGCACCAGCGATCTTGTGAGAAGATCTAACAATCATTTTGGACTAAAATGCAAATCAGAATGGACAGGCATGACAGTAAAGCATACTGATGATGCACCAAATGAATGTTTTCGTAAATATGAGAGTTCGAAGGATTCTTATAAAGATCAATCAAATTATCTTAAAAATTCTCCACGTTATGCATCGCTGTTTGATCTTGATCCTACAGATTACAAAGCATGGGCCTTCGGACTAAAAAAAGCAGGCTATGCAACTAATCCAAAATACTCACAGGTTTTAATTAAGCTTATTGAAAACTATGACCTGCAGGATTACACCATGATCGCATTAGGAAAATTGAAACCAGGACAAGAAACATTGACGAAGAATGAAAATAAAAATTCGGAATTAATAATACCGGCTGAAAAGCCTGTGGTAATGCCTCCGGAATCAGAAGTTGTTGTCTATTCAAAAAAAGAAGCAAAGAAATCAGTTGAAACAAAAACAGATTATCCCGATGGCGAGTTTAAAATAAATGAAACAAAAGTTATCTACGCAAAAAAAGGAACATCTTATTTATCAATAGCTGAAAAATATTCAATCCCACTTGCAAGGATCTTTGAGTTCAATGAAATGAAAGTGCAGGAATTCACCGAAAAGGATCAGCTCGTTTATATAATGAGAAAAAGAAAAGTTGGACTAAATGATCAGCATACTGTAAAACCCGGAGAGACATTGGCAGATATTGCTCAGAGCGAAGCCTTGCGTATTGAAAGTTTACTTGAGTATAATTTTCTTCAACCAAATATGCAGCCCGCTGTAGGTTCTGTTTTATATTTACGTACAAAAGGCCCGGGTATGCCCGCATTGGCTACCGGGAAATGATCGATATAAATTCCTTATGTCCCAAATAAAAGTTCATGATAAAATATTTGGTCCTTTTCTTTCAGATCAGGACATACAGCAGCAGGTAAAAAAAATTGCAGATGCAATAAATTCTGATTATGCTGGTTTGCGACCTATGTTCATTGCAATTTTAAATGGGTCATTTATGTTTGCATCCGATCTTTTTAAGTATCTTACCATAGACGCAGAAATATGTTTTATAAAACTGGCATCTTATAAAGGAACAACATCAAGCGGGCAGGTGATAACGGCGATCGGGTTAGATGTTGACATCATAGGAAAAGATATAATCATCCTTGAAGATATAGTTGATACCGGCAAAACATTGAATGAATTTTTACCAAAGTTGCTTCATCACCAACCTGCATCAATGAAAATTGCGGCTCTACTCCATAAACCTGAAGCTGTGAAATTCCCCATCAGAATTGATTATCTCGGATTTTCAATTCCAAACAAATTTGTAGTGGGCTATGGCCTTGATTATGATGGCTTGGGGAGAAATTTAAAGGAAATTTACCAGTTGGTTTAGTACTGTCAAGCCATTCTTATTGGTTTTTTGTACTTTGATAGCGATTAAATATCCATGTGAAAAGCTTTGTATATATATTTTTATTGCTGCTGACCGCTTTGCCATTAAAGGGACAGCAGTTTTATCTCCGCGGCGAGGTGAGAGATGAAGGAGGCAACCTTTTGCAAAATGTAAATATCCTTCAGCAAAGTACCGGCTATCTTTTTCGTACAGGTAATTCGGGATCGTTTGGTATTACATCTTCAAAGGAATCAGACACACTGATATTTACTTATGAAGGATACCAGAAGGAACAAGTATTAGTGAAAGCTGATAAATACATTAGACTTAATTTGAAACTCTTACCCGCTATTGCATCCAGTAGTAAAAAGCACAGGCTCGCTTCACTTACAAAAGATCTTTCAAGAGAAAATCAAAAAAATTGGTCTTCCGATAATGAAACCTATGCAAGTCTTGTAGAAAATAATTTTATTGACGCAAAAAATTATCCAACAACAGGTATTGCTTTGAATATCGACAGGGCATCTTATAGCAATATCCGGCGGTTTATAAATCTTAATCTTGCTGTTCCACCCGATGCAGTACGCA
>Ga0209486_10000939_pt1 | contig 12758 bp, 16 predicted proteins | sample NCCompost_FD_187518 | JGI IMG/M metagenome (GOLD analysis project Ga0209486, IMG submission 187518) | Agricultural soil microbial communities from Utah to study Nitrogen management - NC Compost (SPAdes) (version 2) | ecosystem: Environmental > Terrestrial > Soil > Agricultural land | place...
CTACAGCGATGCTGTTGATCAAGGTAGGATAGGATCTATTATTGTTTATCTAAACGTAAAGTCTTTACTTCTGTCCCATTGGTCTGCTTCGCTTCCACATAAGTCCAGCCACTATTAGTAATATTCCATGTGCCGTTTATAAGTGAAATTGGGGTTGGCGATCCTGGAAAATCTGCCCAGGTGGTCATTGCCGAAGCATTTCCATCCCAATTACCACTTCTCTCTTTCACGCCATTCAGTATAGCATCAACGGTTTTATTACTATAATATTGAAATTTATAGTCAGAAAAACTTGTAGTTATATCAGTACTGTTTTGAGTAAATTTTGTGATCTTCCACTGACCGTCAGTCATGGCTTTAATTACGAGATCTTCACCAATTTTTTCGGCTGTTTTTTTACAACTTCCCAGGAAAATCACTATTAACAGCAGGGGTATTAGTTTTTTCATAAGTGGGCTTAAATGGAGAGGCAAGATAATTATTATCAGCGACCTATGCAATAGTAAAAAAAGGCATTTTATAAATACAAAAACCGCTCCCGGAGCGGCTTTTAATTATTTTTTTAGAGAGATTTATTTTGGAAAGCCAGCGGTTGCCTTTACTTCGTTTAATTGTTGCACATGACGATTAGTGTGTGAAGAGATCATAAGACAAAGCTGGTAACAATCAAGCATCCCAAAGGACATTTGTACAAAATGATTGCGAAGATCCTCAGAAGTTGCTTTTATGTATTTAATATGAGCTGTCCTTGTTGTTTTAAAATCATTCATTGCTTCATCAAGAGATTTATAAGGAGCATTCTGAGGCTCGAAGGGAGAAGAGGTTTTCATTTTATTTGTTCTGTCTTCTAGCATTTTTATTATTTGCTCATCTGTCACTTTCAGATCTTTCTTTTTTTCTGGTGTCGGACCGGCCTTCATGCTCGCTTCAAGCCTGTCCCAGAGTCCTTTTTCAGATATGGCTAAATGATAAACACATTCCTGTACTGACCATTTATCTGCAGAAGGTTTATAAGATAACTGTGCTTCACTCAGTCCTTTGATCGCCTCCTGCAATTCAGCCTTTGTGTTTTTCATATATTCAGCGGCAAACTTTCTTTCTTTTTTTGAAAGAACATCATCTGTTGGTGTGCCGGCTAAACCTGAAAAAACGAGGAATAAAAGAAGCAAGTAATTGTAAGTTTTTCTCCTTGGCATAACAATAGGTTTTTTCAAAATAGAAATGGGGGCCGGGAGTGATTTCTGAGGGATGGGACAGAAAAGTTACGAAAGCATTTGAAAACAGCTGTCATTTTTTTTACACTTTTGGCGAAAATATGGCAATTCTGGCTTTATTATCTTTAGCCTATGAAAATAAAAGATGTTGTTACATCACTCGAAGCCATGGCTCCGCTTTCTTTGCAGGAGAACTATGATAATGCGGGCCTTATTACGGGCGATGAAAATGCTGATTGCACTGGTATATTGGTCTCTTTGGATACTACTTCCGCCGTTGTCGATGAAGCGGTAAAAAAAGGTTGCAACCTCATTGTCTCACATCACCCCATCGTTTTTTCAGGGTTAAAAAAGATAACAGGGAAAAATTATGTACAGAAGACAGTTATTAAAGCTATTAAAAATGATATAGCTATATATGCAATTCATACTAACCTCGATAATGTATTAAATGGGGTTAATGGAAAGGTCGCTGAGTTGCTCGGCTTAAAAAACATGTCTGTTCTTGCACCAAAAGAAAATCAACTTAAAAAATTATTCACCTTTATTCCAACTACCCATGCAGATACGGTGAGGCAGGCAATATTTGATGCCGGGGGCGGGCATATAGGAAACTATGAGGAATGCAGTTTTAATGCGGAGGGATTCGGGACTTTTAAAGGCGGTTTAAATACCGACCCCTATGTTGGCAAACCAGGAAAACTTCATTTGGAAAATGAAATAAAAGTTGAGGTCATATTTCCGGGTTGGCTTGAGGGTCGGATAATAAATAGCTTGCTGGCTGCACATCCTTATGAGGAAGTAGCTTATGATATAATCAGATTGGATAATCGATTTTCATCTATAGGTTCCGGTGTAATTGGGGAATTGGAAGAGTCTGTGGATGAAAAAGTATTTTTAGAAACCTTAAGAGAAAAATTCAAACTTAGTGTCATCAGGCATACCGAGTTTTTAGATAAAAAGATCAATAAGGTAGCCATATGCGGAGGTGCAGGAAGTTTCCTGATTTCCAATGCATTGTCGGCTGGGGTTGATTGTTTCGTAACCTCTGATATTAAATACCATGAGTTTTTCGATGCCAACGATAAAATCCTCATCGCCGATATCGGCCATTATGAAAGTGAGCAATTCACCATCAACCTTTTGCAGGAATTTTTGGAACTAAAATTCCCTACCTTTGCCGTCCTTAAAACAGAAGTGAATACGAACCCTGTGAGGTACTTTTTATAAGTTGAATAGCGAACAGGAAGTACAAGAGTGCGACGCAAGGAAAGTTTAATAGTAATTATAAAAGCTGGGTTCTTATTAAAACTATCAAATAAAAACAATCATCAATAAATGAGTACAGTTAAAGAATATTCAGTTCAGGAAAAACTTACCAGCCTGGTATCGCTTCAGAAAATTGATTCAAAGCTGGATGAGTTAAAAGTATTGAAAGGCGAATTGCCAATGGAAGTTGCTGACCTGGAAGATGAGATCCAGGGTTTGCATGCAAGACAAACACGTATTGAAGAAGAGATAAATGGCATCACTGAATTTATCGAGCAAAAAAAGGAAGCCATTAAAGAATCAGGTGGGTTGGTTAAAAAATACGAGAAGCAAAGCAACAACGTAAAAAATAACCGTGAGTTTGAAGCGATTAATAAAGAGATCGAGATGCAGCAACTGGAAGTGAAGCTTGCAGAGAAGCATATTAAAGATGCTACTGATGAGATCTCTGAAAAAGCAGTACTTCTTGAAAAGGCTAAGAAAACAATTGGAGCTAAAGAAGGTATTCTGAATACAAAGAAGGAAGAACTTGAAAAGATCATTGCTTCTACTGAAAAAGAAGAAAAGCATTTCAACAAAATGGCAGCTGAAGCAAAGGAATCAGTTGATCCCCGTTTGCTGACAAGCTATTCTAAGATCCGCCACAGCTATCGCAATGGGTTGGCGGTTGTACAAGTAGAAAGAGATGCTTGCGGCGGATGTTTCTATGCAATCCCTCCTCAAAAACAAAGTGAGATACGCCAGCATAAAAAGATCATGGTTTGCGAGAACTGCGGTCGTGTGTTGGTTGATAACGATCTTCACGCATCAGTTGAGATAAAATAATTTATAAATAGATTTTTTTTACCCCGTTCTCGCCTTAGGCGAGACGGGGTTTTTTGTTGCTTCGTCATCGCTGCGCTCTGACTCGCAATGACGAGTAGAGTAAAAAATACAGGATAGTCTTTTTGTTTTAAATTGCGCTTCATGCTGAAACAACTTTCTATTCAGAATTACGCCATCATCGATGCTATTGATATAAAATTCCCTGGGGGAATGAATGTAGTGACTGGGGAGACTGGCGCTGGAAAATCCATCATCATGGGTGCATTAGGATTGATACTAGGCGATCGAGCAGATTCAACAGCATTGGTGAATAAAGAAAAGAAGTGCATTGTCGAAGGGTTTTTTAAAACAGATAATAAAGCTGGCGTAAAAATTTTTTTAAAAACTAATGAACTTGATGGCGAAGAAGAATTGGTTTTACGAAGAGAAATTGCGGTAAATGGAAAATCAAGGGCATTTATAAATGATACTCCAGTCAACCTTGAACAACTAAGAGAATTAAGTAGCCTGCTTGTAGATCTTCACCAGCAATTTGATGCATTACAGTTGGGTGAAAATGATTTTCAGCGAGAAGTGGTGGATGCCCTGGCAGGTAATAAAAATATTATTGGAGAGTACGGGGTCATTTATAGTGAATGGAAAAGAATTCAGCAAGAACTCGATGAACTGAAAGATCAAAAAAAACAATTCGACAAAGAAGCTGATTATAACCGATTCCAGTTCACTGAACTTGATGAAGCAGGCTTTCGCGAAAATGAACTGGAAGAGACAGATGTTGAATTGAAAATGCTGAACAATTCCGAAGGAATTAAAAGTGCATTATCAAAAGTATATTTTGAATTAAAGGAAAATGAAAGCCCGGTAGTAAATCAATTGAAAGTTTTATCAAATCAATTACAGGTTTACGCTTCATTTCACCCGCAACTTCCCGAACTGATAAAAAGATTGCAATCTGCGCAATTAGAATTGCAAGATGTTGCCGGAGATCTAAATAATATCAGTGATCATATTAATTACAGTCCAGAAAAAATTGAACAATTAAATGACCGGCTTTCGTTGGGGTATAAGCTGATGAAGAAACACGGAGCAAAAACAACCAATGAATTGTTGACAATTCAAAGTCAACTCCAGGAAAAATTACAGGAAGTTTTGAATATAGATGATAATATTCAGCAAAAAGAAAAAGAGTTAACAGCTACTTATAAAAATGCGTTGCAATTAGCAAATGAAATTTCGGAAGGAAGAAAACGACAGGTAAAACCACTTGAAGAAAAAGTAAACAATTTGCTTGCGCAGGTAGGAATGCCAAATGCAAAGATCAAGGTTGAGATAAAAGATGAGATGGGCTTAAATGCTTTTGGGAAAAACAGTATTGAATTTTTATTTGATGCTAATCGCAGCAAACAATTTTTGCCTGTAAGAAAAGTAGCGAGTGGTGGTGAACTGAGCAGGTTAATGCTTTGTATAAAATCTTTAGTGGCACAAAAGCTGGATATGCCTACATTGATATTTGATGAAATTGATACCGGAATTTCTGGTGAGGCTGCCAGACAAGTTGGAATTATCATGAAAGAGCTTGCAGGTAATCGCCAGGTGATTTGTATTACACACCAACCGCAAATTGCCGGTAAAGCAAATGCTCATTTCTTCGTGTACAAAGAGATCGTAAAAGACCAAGTGAAAACAAATATCCGGTTGCTGAATAAAGATGAAAGGATAACAGCTATTGCCAAAATGCTCAGTGGAGAAAAACCAACAGCCGCGGCGATGGAGAATGCAAAGGAGATGGTAGGTAATTAACCCCCAACCCCCTAAAGGGGGCTTAGTGTCACTTGCTTCGAAATTTTTTTTATACGAATGAAATCTGCAATTATCTTTCTTTTGATCATTGGCTTTATGTTCCTTGGCTATTTCATGAATAGTTGGTTGCTGAAAATAATTAAACCAAAGCATTCATTGGGGAGATTGCTTTTTTATTTCTTAGCTGTATTGTTCGCTGTTTTTGTTGTATCATTTTTTATGGTATTTGTTATTGGAAGACTTTACCCTGCCGAGCTAATTAAATAACTTCTTACATTTACCGCCACAAAATAATTGCTATGGCATATAATCTTTTAAAAGGGAAAAGAGGAATAATTACCGGAGCTTTAGATGCTAATTCTATTGCATGGAAAGTAGCCGAGAAAGCTTATGAAGAAGGCGCAACTTTTGTATTAACGAATGCGCCGATCGCTATGAGAATGGGAGAGATCAATAAACTGGCAGAGAAGACAAAGTCTGAGATAATTCCTGCTGATGCGACCAATGTCGATGAGCTCACAAATCTTTTCACTAAGTCACAGGAAGTGCTTGGCGGAAAGATCGACTTTGTGCTTCACTCGATCGGCATGAGCGTTAACATCCGCAAAAAGATCCCTTACACAGAATCTAATTACGATTACTTCATGAAAGGAATTGATGTATCAGCAATGTCTTTTCATAAAATGCTGGCAGTAGCAAAAAAACTAGATGCGATAAATGAATGGGGAAGTGTGGTGGCCCTGACCTATATGGCTGCACAAAGAACATATCCTTTTTATACAGATATGGCTGATATAAAAGCGATGCTTGAATCCATTGCCCGCAGTTTTGGTTATCATTACGGAATTGAAAAGAAAGTTCGCATCAATACTGTTTCTCAATCACCAACAAAAACAACAGCCGGCACAGGCATAAAAGGTTTTGGAGATTTTTTTGATTATGCAAATTCAATTGCACCGCTTGGTAATGCGACGGCAGAAGATTGTGCTAATTATTGCATTACTCTTTTTTCTGATCTTACAAGAATGGTAACAATGCAAAACCTGTTTCATGATGGCGGCTATTCAACAACTGGGGTAAGTAATGAAGTGATGCAAAAGTTAGGTGTTACAGAGTAAATGTTGGCCTTCGCTGCGCCAATGGTGACAATGTATAATTGCTGAGTATTGTTCTGGAAGTACAAGTGAGTGACACAACTGAAACCCAATAGTAGCAAAATAGCTGACAACAAAAAACCGTCTCAATTACAAGACGGCTTTTTTATTATAGTTAAGATATTACCTAAGTCACCCCTTTAGGGGGACAGGGTTAATATTCATCTTCATTAAACATAAAATCTTCCTGGCTGGGATAATCGGGCCAGATGTCTTCGATACTTTCATAAACTTCGCCGCCTTCATCTTCCAATTCCTGCAGGTTCTCTACTACTTCAATAGGGGCTCCGCTACGGATTGAATAATCGATGAGTTCGTCTTTAGTGGCCGGCCATGGCGCTTCTTCGAGATAGGATGCTAATTCTAAGGTCCAGAACATTTCTTGGTTTTTATGATTTTAAGGAATCGGGTTTACTATTTACAACGCTGACCCGGCCCCTCAAATTTTTCGCAAATGTAGCTTTAATAACGAATCTACCAAATTGGGGTTTTTACCGCCGGTATAAATGGTTTCTTAAATTTCGAAGCCTCATTTGAACCGCTTATTTTTAGGGCTCAGGTTTACAGATTATTTGATTACTTAAATTCCATAAAGGCTGCATGCTAACTGGTAAAAATATTTATAAACGTTATGGCTCTCTGGAGGTTCTCAGGGGAGTGAATCTTGAAATTAGTAAGGGAGAGGTAGTGGCCATTGTAGGGCCTTCAGGTTGCGGCAAAAGCACTTTACTGCATATTCTCGGGTCACTCGATAAGGCAGATATGGGAGAAATAGTTATCAACAATACTGGTCTCAGCCTGCTTTCGGGCAACAAACTGGCTGCTTTCCGAAATAAGCATATTGGGTTCGTGTTCCAGTTTCACCATTTATTACCTGAATTCACAGCATTGGAAAATGTATGTATTCCGGGCTGGCTGGCCGGGAGAAATAAAAATGAGGTGAAGGAAAAGGCTGAAGGATTATTAAAAATATTGGGGCTTGTAAATAGAAATGAGAACAAACCCAACCAGCTTTCCGGCGGTGAGCAGCAAAGGGTAGCTGTAGCGAGGGCTTTAATTAATAATCCTGATATAGTATTTGCCGACGAGCCAACGGGCAATCTAGATAGTGCCAATGCGCAGGAGCTTCATGAATTATTTTTTGACTTGCGAAAACAATTCAATCAGACTTTTCTTATTGTAACTCATAATGAGGAACTCTCACAATTAAGCGATAGGGTGTTGCATATGAAGGATGGACTGATTGTTTGATGTAAAAGACAGGCCAAGTTATACCCGCGGCTTCCAGGGAATCTCTGCAACATTTAATTCATGCGCAGCAAATCTTGCTAATACAAAAAGATAATCACTAAGACGGTTGAGATATTTAATGATAAGAGATTCAACTTCCATTTCCTTTTTCTGCATTCTTACACAACAACGTTCGGCACGGCGGCAAACACACCTGGCAACATGAAGTGTTGATACTGCAACATGTCCAGTCGGAAGAATAAACGATTTCATCACTGGTAAAACCTCATTCATCTTATCAATTTCTTTTTCCAGAAGCTTAACATCAGCTTCATGCAGGTCGGGAATTTTGAGTTTGGTTTCTTTTTCCGGGTCACAGGCAAGTGCCGAACCAATTGTGAAAAGACGATCCTGGATTTCGGCTAAGACATTTGATATGTTGTGTGATTTTAAATGATCGAGACATAAACCAACAAAAGAATTTAATTCATCAACTGTACCATAAGATTCAATTCTCAGATCTGATTTATAAACCTTTGTTCCGCCTATCAATGACGTTTTTCCTTTGTCGCCGGTTTTAGTATAGATCTTCATTGACATATAAATAATTCAGACGAAGCAAAATTCATTAAAGTGAAAAGCAATAAGCATCCACAATTACTGATGAGCATACATGCCCACCTTCTCATTTTTTTTATCTGATTCAATGACCCCATCACGTAGCCTTACAATGCGATGGGCATGGTTAGCAATATCTTCTTCGTGTGTTACAAGCACAATTGTATTGCCACCTGAGTGTATCTTGTTGAATATCTCCATTATCTCGTAAGAGGTTTTCGTATCAAGATTTCCGGTAGGCTCATCTGCAAGAATGATAGAAGGATCGTTTACCAATGCTCTTGCAATAGCTACACGTTGACATTGGCCACCACTTAATTCATTTGGTTTATGATGGCTCCGATCACTAAGATTCACCAGGTCCATCACATGTTTTGCTTTTTCAGTGCGAAGTCTTTTGCCCATGCCTGCATATACCAGTGGCAGTGCAACATTATCCAATGCCGTTAATCTTGGTAGTAAATTGAATTGTTGAAATACAAACCCGATCTCTTTGTTTCTAATATCCGCAAGCCTGTTGTCTTCAGTTTTGCTAATATCATGTCCACTTAAAATATAAGTTCCCGAAGTAGGGGTGTCAAGACAGCCAATGATATTCATCAATGTACTCTTGCCCGAGCCCGAAGGTCCCATTAAAGCAACATATTCATTTTTAAGAATGTCAAGAGCAATACCTTTTAGTACTTCCAATTCCATTTTGCCCATGAAATAACTCTTCCTGATCTTGTTGAGATGTATTACGCTGTTCATATCCTGGTACTTATTATTTTTTTATAACTTTCGGTACTTTAAAAAATTTATCATCATGTGCCGGTGCATTTTTCAATGCTTCTTCACGACTTATTGATCCTTTTATTTCATCATCTCTTAAAACATTTACATTGGCAGACATATGCAGCAAGGGTTCAGTGTCCTTAAGATCTAGTTCGTCTAGTTTTTCTACAAAGCTTATCATCCGCTGCAGATCATTTTTTATTTCCTCTTTTTCTGCAGCATTAAATTCGAGCCTCGATAAATGAGCCAATTTGTCCACCAATGCACCGGTTACTTCCATCCGACAAATATAGTTTTTAGTTGATGGTTTCTGATTGTTCATCAAAGGATTTTTGGGTTCATTGATGAGTGGTTTTAACAGGAGAATAGGGCGCCAAATGAAAAACGATAAACCGTAAACTCTTATTATCTTCGCCGCCGCATGATAAAAAAGAAAGAAATAGTAATGAGTGGCATTAGGCCAACGGGCTTTTTACATCTCGGAAATTATTTCGGAGCATTGAAAAATTATGTGCGGATGCAGGAAGAATATGAATGCTTTTTTATGGTGGCCGATCTGCATTCCCTTACTACGCATCCGGATACTAAAGAACTGAAACAAAATGTTCACAGGGTGTTGGCAGAAAATATTGCCTGTGGTTTAGATCCGGATAAAGTGGCACTTTATTGTCAAAGCCATATTTATGAAACCAGCGAATTGTATTTGTACCTGAACATGATGGCCTACGTTGGTGAACTGGAAAAGACGACGACATTCAAAGAAAAAATAAGGCTGCAGCCTGATAATGTAAATGCGGGTTTGTTGACGTACCCGGTTTTGCAAACTGCCGATATTATTTTGCACAGAGCGTCATTGGTGCCAGTGGGAAAAGATCAGGAACAACATCTTGAAATGGCCCGGAATTTTGTTAAGCGTTTCAATCATCGCTATGGAGATGTGTTTCCCGAACCCCAGGCCTTTAATTATGGTTCCCAATTGGTGAAAGTGCCAAGTCTTGATGGTGCAGGAAAAATGAGTAAAAGTGAAAACCAATACGCAACACTTTACCTCGCTGACGAGGATGATATAATCAGAAAAAAAGTAATGCGGGCAAAAACGGACAGTGGCCCAACAGAACAAAACTCTGCCAAACCTGATTATATTGAAAATATTTTTTTGCTGATGAAATTGGTTAGCACAGAAGAAACGGTTAAAAAATTTGATGAGGATTATAATAAATGTACGATTCGGTATGGCGATATGAAAAAGCAGTTAGGAGAAGATATGGTAAAATTTATATCACCAATAAGGGAAAAAGTAAATGCTATATTGGGAGATGAAAACTATCTGAGAAAGGTGATGGAGCAAGGCGCTGATAAAGCTCGTAAAAGTGCGAATGCTACAATAGAACTGACGAGAGAAGCAATAGGATTAAAATATTTTTAAAAAAACTTAAGCCTAAAATCTAAAATTCAAAAAGAAGATTTACTTTAAATGGTTGGAACTAGAGATTGGTAATTTGGAATTTCTCGAATTATGGCAAAATCAAAAACGAAACCTAAGCATATTGCAATAGCTGGTAACATCGGCGCTGGTAAGACTACCCTCACTGAATTATTAAGCAAGCATTATAAATGGATACCTCAATTTGAAGATGTAGATCATAATCCTTACCTGTATGATTTTTATGAAGACATGCCGCGTTGGAGCTTTAACCTTCAAATTTATTTTTTGAATAGTCGCTTGTCACAATTGGTCGATATTCAAAAAGGAAGTGAAACTGTTATCCAGGACAGAACGATCTATGAGGATGCACACATTTTTGCTCCCAACCTTCATGAAATGGGATTGATGAGCAAACGGGATTTTGATAACTATTTTCAATTTTTTCAGACACTAAAGCAAATGGTGAAGCCACCAGATCTGCTTATTTATCTCAAAGCATCTGTTCCAACTTTAGTTGGGCAAATCCAGAAAAGAGGAAGAGAGTATGAAGAGAATATCAGACTTGATTATTTAAAACGGTTGAATGAATTTTATAATAAATGGATCGACGCTTACAAAGAAGGTCCATTGCTTGTAATTGATATTGATAAGAATAAGTTCCCTGAGAACGAAGAACATCTTGGGGAAATTATACGCAAAGTTGATAGCCAGATTTACGGATTATTTTAATGCAAGAGAAAAATTAACAATTGCTGTTCGGTAAGAGTTAGATTATAAAATACCTTTACACACCTCTTATTATTACCAGTATGAACTGATTAATTTTATTAGCAGTATTATTTATCAGCTCGAGTTGTTTTGCTCAAAAATCTTTAAGAGATTCACTCTTTAGCGGAAAACTGAAAGCCGATTCTGCTTTAGTGGCAAGTAGTAAAATTGTAAAAGATTCCTCTAAAAAAACAGAACCAGAACAATTAAGTAAAACAGTAGCTGACACATCAGTAAAATTAGGCACCCCAGAAAAAACAGAATTAAAATATTCAGACAATAATAAGACCTGGAAAAAATTTACTGATGAACACACCAAGATCATTACTGCAGAAATGGCAGCCACAAAAAAGATCAAGAAAGGTGGTTACACTGTAACGCTGGAGTATGAAATAGGCACGGATGGTGTTGTATCTACAAAAAATATTATCTGCGATCCCAAAAGCGAAGCTTTGATTGATCTTATTAATGAAAGAATGATGGCCAATGCTCCGCAATTGGCTCCCCAAATTGTTAATGGAGCTCCACGTAAGTCAAGCAAAAGACAAATACTTGTCTTTATGAAAGAGAAAAATTGATAGTATTTCTTTTTATGGAAATTTAGTTAAGGCCGCATCTTTTTGTAAACACTGTTTATGAAAAGAATAATTATATCCATTCTAACTTTATCTTCTTTTACAGCTCTTAATGCACAGGAAGATGAAAAGGTTTTTGAAAAGATAGAAGTTAATGCTACGACAGATCAAAAGAAATGGAATGAACATATAAATAGAAAAAGTCAATTACCTGATTCAAGTTTAAAAAACATCCCTCCGGACACTTATAAAGTAAATGTTCAGTTTGTTATAGATGTTCACGGAAATCTCAGCCAAATAAAAGCACTGAATGACCCGGGCTATGGATTAGCCAAAAAAGCTTTAAACGCTGTATCGACCTATAATGGAGAATGGAAACCAGCAAATCAGTGTGGAAGAAATGTAAAAGCTTACAGGACTCAATCAATAGTCTTTAATGTTCCTGCTCAATAGCCGGTCCATGATTTATTTTCTTTTAATTCGGTCTCAATTTTTTTAAACCATTCTTCCTGTTTTGTTTTATTGCGGCTATGATCTGTTTCAGCATCATATTGCTGTTGATATTTGTCTTTTCCTTCAACAACAGATCTATAAATGGCATTAAGATCCGTTTGAAATGTAGTTTTACTGTATTGGTATTCGCTAACGGATTTATACAATTGCCGAGCAAAAATTTCGGCAATATCAAAATGTCCCTGTTCATGTTTTAATATCCAATCATTTTTTACAAGGCCCCAGGATTTATTTTTATCAAACCAACAGTCGATCTTATATGTTATTTTCCCGTTGGCAAAACTGTATGAAAAACCAAGATGAGTTGTTGTCATTGCAACAGTACTTCCCATTTTCAAAGGCTCTGCTTTAAAATCAGCCCAAGTCAACTTCCTGGTCTCATTCCATTTTATATGATCTTCTTCCTTCTGTAATAAGAGGAATAGAGGGAAAATGAACGCTGTTATAAAAAACGACCTATGCATGATAATATAATAGCAGCAAGTTGGGAAATAAATTTCAAAGAGAATCTTAAAATTAAAAACCCCGGTTTTGTGGACCGGGGTTTAGGCAAGCAACAATTGAGCTTTATTATATTTTCGGAGCAGCGGTA
>Ga0209486_10000943_pt1 | contig 12730 bp, 13 predicted proteins | sample NCCompost_FD_187518 | JGI IMG/M metagenome (GOLD analysis project Ga0209486, IMG submission 187518) | Agricultural soil microbial communities from Utah to study Nitrogen management - NC Compost (SPAdes) (version 2) | ecosystem: Environmental > Terrestrial > Soil > Agricultural land | place...
ACACCGGCACTTCGTTCAACCAGAACTTCGGAACCGACGGCTCCACGTGGCTGCGGCCGAACGGCATCCTGAACCCGCGGTATGCACGCTTCAACGCGACCGTCGATTTCTAGATAGAACTCGCCACTCTCGCGAGTCCAAAACACGAAGGGCCGCGCTGCGAAGCAGCGCGGCCCTTTCTCGTCTGAGGCTATATCTTTTACCTACATAGGTAGGTTATAGATATAGCCATGCCGCTCCCGTTCGCCTCCATCGCCGTGCTTCACGCCATCGCCGACGGCCATCGCTTCGGCTTCGAGATCATCGACGCGATCGGGCTCAAGTCCGGCACGGTCTATCCCGTGCTGGAGAAGCTGGAGGGCGCCGGGCTCGTCACCTCGACATGGGAAGACGCGGCCCGCGCCAGGCAGGACAAGCGCCCGCCCCGCCGCTACTTCGACCTCACCGCCGCCGGCGCGACGGCGCTGGCGGATGGACTCGAACGGTACCGGAACCTGAAGCCGGTGTCGTTGCGGGCCTGGAAGATCCGACCGGCACGCGGATGACAGCCGGCAGCAGGCCCACCGGGTGGCTGCGCGTGCTGCTGCGCGCGCTTGCGGCGATGCGCGGGCTTGCGCCGGCGTCGCGCCGCCGCGACTGGTATCGCCAGTGGCGCGCCGACGTGTGGCACGAATCGCAGTGGGTGTCCCGCGAGACGGGTCCGCAGCGGCAGGCGGCGACCGCGCTCGCGGTCAAGGTCGCCGGCGCCGCCCGCCATGCGCTCTGGCTTCGCTTCTACGTCAGGAGACTCGAGATGATCAGCCACGATCTGCGCTACGGCTGGCGCCTGATGGTGCGCCGCCCGGCCTTCACGGTCGTCGCCATTGCGATGCTTGGCCTCGGGATCGGTACCAGTGTGACGATCTTCAGCTGGCTGCAGACCGCGCTGCAGCCGATTCCGGGCGTTGCTGACCGCGATCGCCTGGTGATGCTTCAGGGCACCACGCGCACGCGGAACGACCTGAGCACGTCGTACCCGAACCTGGTGGACTATCGCGAACGGCGGCCTGCCAGCCTTACCGACATCGCTGGTCAGACCTTCGTGCCGCTCAACGTCACCGTGGGCAGAAGCCCGCGGCGGATCTACGGACTGATCGTCACCGGCAACTACTTCGACATGCTTGGTGTTCGGCCCATGCTTGGCCGCGGCTTCCTGCCAGAGGAGGACCGCGCGCCGGGTCAGGCGCCGGTGATCGTGTTCGGTGAAGGGTTCTGGCGGCGGCAGCTGGGTGGCGATCGCAGCATCGTGGGCAAGGCCGTGACGGTCAATGGGCGGCCGTTCACCGTGGTGGGGGTGGCCGCTCCTGGCTTCCGCGGCGCCATGCCTCACCTCGCGGCCGACGCGTTCGTGCCGATGATGATGCAGGCCACTGTCATGGCGGGCGACCGGCTCACGGCGCGCGGCAACGGCTGGCTCCAGCCGGTCGTCAAACTGGCGCCCGGTGTCAGCCGGGAGCGGGCCGAGGCCGACCTGCGGAACGTGGTGCGCCAGGTCCGCGCCGATCGGGCCGTCTCGGGCGAGGGGAGCATCCGCCTGTCGGAACCCTGGCGTGCCTACGAGGTGACCGTCGCGATCGCGGCGGTGATCGCCGCGCAGTTGGCAGTCGCGTTGATCGTGCTGCTGATCGGCTGTGCGAACGTGGCGAGCCTGCTCCTCGCACGTGCCGCCGGCCGTCAGAGAGAGACGGCCGTACGGCTGTCGCTCGGTGCCGGCCGACTCCGGCTGATCCAGCAGGTGCTCGTCGAGAGCACGCTGCTGGCGGTCGGCGGGGGCGTGACCGGCGTAGCGGTGGCGTACTGGGCTGCTGGCCTCATCCAGCGCTTCGTGCCGACCACGCCTTTGCCCATCGACCTCGCGGCGTCGCTCGACGCGCGTGCGCTGGCGTTCGCTCTCGGTCTCACCGCGCTGAGCGTCTTCGTGTTCGGCATGGTGCCGGCGCTGCAGGGCTCGTACTCGTCGCTCGTGAGCTCGCTGAAAGACTCGGCGGCGTCGGCCAGCTCGTCGCGGTCGCGGACGCGCCTCCGCAACGGTATCGTGGTCGCCCAGGTCGCGCTGTCGGTGCTGCTGGTCGTCTGCGCTGTGCTGTTCCTGCGGACGCTGCACAACGCATCGGCCATCGATCCCGGCTTCTCGACGCGCACCGCGCTGCTGGCGACGGTCGATCTGCTCCCGGCCGGGTACGAACGCGACAGGGGCACCGTGTTCATGCGTTCGCTATTGGCGCGCGTGCGTGAGCTCCCTGGCGTCGAGTCCGCGAGCACCATCCGCCGCATGCCGTTGGGTCTCACCGGCACGAGCGACACGTCGTTCGAGGTGGTGGGGTATACGCCGGCGGCAGGCGAAGAGATGTCCACGGACTTCAGTAACGTCAGCTCCGGTTACCTGCGGACGATGGGCATCCCGTTGATAGAAGGTCGGGACATCGCTGACGGTGACATAGCCGGCGCGCGGGACGTCGTGGTGATCAACGAGACGCTGGCGCGCCGCTACTTCGCCGGCCGTCCTGCGTTAGGCGGGCAGCTGGAGTTCTTTGGTCGGACGGTGGATGTAGTGGGTATCGCGCGCGACGGAAAGTACTCGTCGATCAGCGAATCGCCGCGCCCGATGACCTATGTGCCGGTACACCAGATCTACGTTCCCGATGCCACGCTTGTGCTGGCGACCACCGGTGATCCGTTGTCCGTGCTGCCCGGCGTCCAGGCCGCCGTCCGCGATCTCGATCCGAACGTGCCGCTGTTCGAGGTACAGACGCTGGCGCAGCATCTCGAAACTGCGACGTTCGTTCAGCGGACGGCGGCGTCGGTGGTGACCGGCCTCGGTGTCGTCGCGCTCCTTCTGGCGGCGATCGGTCTGTACGGCGTGATGGCCTGGTCGGTGGCCCTCCGGACGCCCGAGATCGGGATGCGCGTCGCGCTCGGTGCCAACCGCCGCGACATCATTCGGCTGATCCTTGGCCAGGGTGTGCGAATCGTCGTGCTCGGGTTGGTGCTGGGCCTGGGACTCGCGGTGGCTGTCACCCGGCTGCTCGCGGGACTGCTCGTCGGCGTGACGCCCACCGATGCCGTGAGCTACGTGCTCACCATCGTGGTGCTGGCCTTTGTGGCGATGTGCTCAGCCGCCTTGCCCGCGCGCCGCGCAGCGAGGATGGATCCGCTGACCGCGCTGCGGCACGAGTAGATGCACTTAGGTCCGGCCGGGAGCCTTAAACAAAAACGCCGCGAAAATCGCGGCGAGGTTGGTTGCGGGGGCGCGCAGCCGCTGCCATTTGCTGGGGTGGTGGGTGGCTGCGTGATGTAAAGCGCACGGCGCGACGGCAGTGGGCTTTGTCATGGGCCGCTTCTTCCCGGAGGTGAAGGCAGACATCTTCGGTCTGGGTGGGTTGCGGCTCCAACCCGGGACGGCCTCTTCGTCCTCATTCTCATCGTTGGAGGCGTAGCGGTTCAGGCGCTCTGGTGGACGCTGCGCCGACGGCGTGATTGAGATATCGTGACGACACACCTGTCACGCTCCTTCGCCCCGCATGCCATCTAGAGACGAGCCGTTGGTCGCGATTGCTGAATTCGAGACGAGTCTCGAGGCCTCTCTCGCGCGAGGTGCGCTGGAGGCGATCGGGATCGCTGCGCTGGTACCGGGTGAAGCGCTCGGCTCCTTCTCGACCAACCGTGGTGGCGTGGCCAAGAACGAGCTTCACGTCTTTGCTTCTGACGCGCAGCGAGCGATCGTCGAGCTTCGCCGGTTGCAGATCCGGTTGGTGAACGATGAGCGATCAGGGCCCGATTGATCAGCCGCGGTCGGATTCCAGGATGACCGCGTCGCCGTACACCACGATTTCAGACGCGTTGCTCATGATGTACGAAGTCGAAAACGCCACATTGACGACGGCATTGGCGCCTCGGCTGGTGGCCAGTGCCACCATGCGGTCGATGGCCTGTTCCCTCGATTCCGCCATCAGCTTCGTGTACTCCTGGATTTCGCCGCCCACGATGTTCTTGAGTCCCGCCAGGATGTCTTTTCCGATGTGACGCGCCCGGATGGTATTCCCGTAGACCAGCCCGAGAGTTTGAACGATACGATGGCCGCTGACCTGGCCCGACGGTGTCACCATCATCGTAGAACCTCCTTTGAATAGGGATCGCGGCGGTGGAGATGCCACCGCTCACGGAGGACGGACACAATCAGCAGCGCCACGCCGATCAGGAGCGCGGCAGACGCGACTTTCAACTCCCATCGGAGAGTCATCGCGAGCCACGCCTCGATCCATCTCCAGAGCCCGACTGCGCCGAGAACCGCCGTTCCAGCCGCGATCATGAACCAGGCGACACCTCGTTCGGCGCGGTGCAAGACCGTGGTCCGGTACCGATCCCACACCTCTTCGGGGGGGCGGCCGACTGCGATCGTCATCGTGACCTCCTTGACCCGCCGCAGCCGCTCCCATTCGGCCTGTAAGCCAGCGTTGCGCGCGAGTTGCGCGTCCAGTTCGCGTCGGTCCGCGTCGGTGCACTCGCCGTCGAGCGCCGCCATCATCAGGGCATGAACACGGTCGAGATCGAATTCGTCGCGCGGACTCACCGCAGGTGCTCCAGGGTTCCGGCCAACCGTTGGCGTGCAGAGTAGAGGCGCGACATCACTGTTCCCAGCGGGATGCCCAACAGGTCCGCGATCTCCCGATACTTCATTTCTTCGAATTCCTTCAGCACCAGCACTTCACGCTCGCGCGACGGTAGCCGCTCGATGGCGGCGGCGACACGCCGTCGGGCATCCTCTCGCTGGGCGTCCCCCGCTGGATCCGCCTTGGCGCTGCGCGACAGAGAGACCAGCCAATGGGTCCGTTCGGCGTCGAGCCGAGCGTGGACCTTCGCATCTCGCAGGAAATTGAGGCACAGTCGACGGAGAATCTGATACAGCCACGCATAGAAAGGCCGGTCAGGATCGAGCGTGTGCCGCGCTCGGTACGCCCGTGCGAATGCTTCCTGCGAAAGGTCGAGGGCGTCCTCGCGGGAGCCGACGATGCCAAGGGCATGCACATAGGCCCGGCGCATATGTCGCTCGATCAACACACCAAACGCCTCCACGTCGCCCGCGCGGGCTCGCCGTGCGAGCGCACGCTCTCCGTCGACGTCGGTCACCCGAACGCTCGAAAGCCGAGGATTACCAGGCCCACGACGAAACCGATGAATGCCAGGACTACCCGCAGCTGACGCATACGGACGAGCCTCCCTGTGATTTCATCTGAGTACTACACGCGACCGGCTCGTTTTATTCACCAGATGCTTGCCCAACCCTGACAAGCGATTGTTCGTCGAGACTCCCGCTGAGAGACGTATACTCGGCGGTAGCTGAGAGAGCAAAGGGTGCAGCGGGCCTCCGCTGCAGGCAACTGGATGGTCGGGCCGCCATCCTCGTGGTCGTTGCGAGACCAGGAGGACGCGATCTGGCAGGCGCAGTTGGTGGACCCTTTCCGCCGCCCTATCACCTCGCACCATTCCTGAACTTCGCCACGCCACCAGCGCGCAGCGTCTCTCGTCAAGGCTGCGTGCGGGGAGGCGACATGCTTGTCACAACGGGTTTCGTCCTGCTGGCCGCGTGGCTGGTGGGGATTCTGAGCCCCTTCCAGGCCGGAGACCTCGTGCACATCCCGCTGCTGGTTGGACTGATGCTGTTGATGCTCGGTCTGCTCAAAGCGCGCGACGCGGCAGCCGTAGAGCGTCGCTCCGTCGCGAAGCCCCCTGACCAGTGACGGGGCACGATCGCTCTGTTTGTCAGCGCGCTCGTTTCGTGGGGTTGTCTGAAATTGATTGAGCGCGCCTTTCCGCTGCCGCTGTCCGCCTATCCGTCGCCGTTGAGCGGAGAGTTGCTGGACGCCCTCTGGTTGCGTCTACACGCCGATCCTTTCAACGGGATCGCGACCGGAATCTTTATCATCGCCGTTCTGCATACCTTCGTGGCGGCACGATTCACGGAAGCGGCGCACCGGTTGCAGAAACGACGCGATGCCGCGGCCCTGGCTGCCGGCGTGCCTCCAGTGCCCGGCGTGCGCGCGGAGCTGCTGCATTTCCTCGGCGAGGTCGAAGTGGTGTTCGGGCTCTGGGTCGTGCCCCTCATGGTCGCCATCGTCGGGGTGCGCGGCTGGGACACGGCGGTTCACTACCTGAGCGAGACGGTGAACTTCACAGAGCCACTCTTCGTGGTCGTCATCATGGCGATGGCCTCGACGAGGCCCGTCGTCGAGCTGTCGGAGAACATGCTGCGCCGCATCGCGAACTGGGGCGGTGCTACACCGGCGGCGTGGTGGGCGGTTATCTTGATCGTGACCCCGCTTTTCGGCTCCCTTATTACGGAGCCTGGCGCCATGACGATCGCGGCACTGTTGCTGGGCCGCCAGTTCTACGATCTGCAGCCTTCCCCCACACTGAAATACGCCACGCTCGGTCTCCTGTTCGTCAACGTGTCGATCGGTGGAACGCTGACGCACTTCGCCGCGCCACCGGTGCTCATGGTGGCGCGGGTCTGGGAATGGGACACGCCGTTCATGCTGACCGTGTTCGGCTGGCGCGCTGCCATTGCGATAGCGCTCTCGACACTTGCGTACTATCTGTATTTCCGCCGGGACCTGCAGGCGCTGGCCCAACAGGCGCCACAGCCCGATGACGCCTTGCCAACGGAAGAAGCACAGCGTCGCGGTTACGGGCTCCTGCCGATTCCCTGGTGGGTGACCGCCGTCTACCTCGCCTTTCTTGCGTGGGCCGTGGTCAACGCACACTATCCGGCCCTCTTCATTGGGGGATTCCTGTTCTTTCTCGGCTTCGACCGCGCGACGGCAGCTTATTCGACGCTGACGGATTTCAAGACCCCACTCCTGGTGGGCTTCTTCCTGGGCGGCCTCGTCGTGCATGGTGGCCTGCAGGGTTGGTGGATCGGACCGGTACTGAGGAGCCTCACCGACACGCCGTTGTTTCTCGGCGCCGCGATTCTCACGGCCTTCAACGACAACGCCCTCATCACGTTTCTCGCCACTCTGGTCCCGAACCTCGACCCGCATCTGAAGATCGCGGTCGTGCAGGGAGCGGTGGTCGGTGGAGGGCTGACGGTCATCGCCAACGCGCCGAACCCGGCGGGGCAGGCACTCCTGGGCCGATTCTTCCACGGCGCGATCCATCCGTTGGGGCTTCTGGCGGGCGCTGCCGTGCCCACGCTGATAGCGGCTGCGGTTTTCCGCGTTCTGTGAAATGAGCATCCTCGAGGTGGAGAACGTCTCCTACACCTATCCTCGCTCCTCGAAGCCAGCGCTTCGCGGCGTGTCATTCGAGGTGCCCCCCGGCGAAGTCTTCGGATTTCTTGGTCCCAGCGGGGCCGGCAAGAGCACGACGCAGCGAATTCTGATCGGCCTGCGGCGAGACTACGCCGGCACCGTGAGAGTGCTTGGCCGCGACCTGAGGCAGTGGAGAGGCGATTACTACGAGCGCATCGGTGTGTCCTTCGAACTCCCTAATCACTATGTGAAGCTCACGGCACGTGAAAACCTGGCACTCTTCGCGTCGCTGTATGCGACCCCGCAGTCGCCTGAGTGGGCGCTCGAAGCAGTGGCACTCCTGGAACACGCTGACAAGCCGGTGGCGCAGCTATCCAAGGGCATGAAGGTACGGCTCAATCTGGCGCGGGCGCTGCTGAATCGCCCAGATGTGCTGTTTCTCGACGAGCCGACCGCAGGCCTGGACCCCGTCACCGCGAAAGCCATTCGAGCGCTGATTCGTGAGCAGCAGGACGCTGGGGTCACGGTCTTCCTGACGACGCACGACATGGCGGTGGCAGATGCGCTCTGCACGCGGGTCGCGTTCATCGTCGACGGCGAGATTCGCGTGATCGGCCGTCCGGCCGCGCTCAAGCGACGTTACGGCAGACGGGCGGTGCGTGTCGAGACGGGGGGCGACCCGAACGTGCACGAGTTCCCCCTTGAAGGGATTGCCGATAACGCCATGTTTCTCGCCCTGCTGAGGCGTTCCGACCTGCATACGGTCCACACGCTCGAGACCACGCTCGACGATGTCTTCGTGCAAGTGACGGGGAGGTCTCTGACATGAGGCGCGTGATCGCGATGCTGCTCTGGGAGGCACGCCTGCAGCGCCGGTACATGTTCTATGCCGTGACAGCGATCGTTGCGGCGATCTGGGTGGTGCTGCTTCGCCTCCTGCCAGCCGAGGTCCGCGCCGATCCGGCGGCCCTCGTGCCTGCGTTCGTGTTGACGAACCTGCAGATCACCGCGTTCTACTTCGCCGCGGCCCTGGTGCTGCTGGAGCGCGGGCAGGGCGTTCTTGCCGCGCTCCTGGTTTCTCCGCTGAGCGCCGACGAGTACCTGTGGATCAAGGCCCTGTCGTTGACGGCGCTCGCTCTCGTGGAGAACGCGGTGATCGTCGGGCTCGTGTTTGGCCCGAACCTGCAGTGGGGATGGTTCGTGGTGGGAACGGCGGCGCTCTGTTTCCTTTATGTCTTTGCGGCTGTCGCCACGGTCGCGCCACATGCCGGCATCACGACCTTTCTGCTTCCGTCAGTCGGCTGGGTGACGTTCTTCACGGCGCCTCTCCTCGGCTATTACGACGTCGTCCCGTTGTGGGCCTTTGTGTGGCACCCCTTGATGCCGTCGCTGTATCTGCTCGAGGCCGCGAGTCGCCACGTAGCCCCAGAGTTCCTGATCTATGCGGTTCTGGGCAGCCTGACTTGGTGCGTCGTGGCCCAGGTGTGGGCCCGGCGGCGCTTCACCCAGGTGATTGCTCCCGCGTCGGTGTGACGGCTATGACGGTGTGGGGACTTTTGCGGCGTATCGGACCGATGGATGTGCGCGCGATTCTGCGTGACCGGCTTCTCTTGTGGTTTCTCGTCCTCCCGATTGTCGTCGCGGTGCTTCTCGGCTGGGGCGTGCCTCTGCTGTCTGGCTGGCTGCAGGCTCGGTTTGCTTTCGATCTCATCCCGTATTACCCACTGATTGCCGGTTCGTACATCCTTGTGGCGCCGTCGATGGTCGGGTGTGTCGCCGGTTTCCTGCTGCTGGATGAGCGGGACGACCACGTGCTGGACGCATGGCGCGTGACGCCTGTGTCGCTCAACGATCTGTTTCTCTACCGTGTGGGAACCCCGGTTGTGCTCGGCACCGTGATGACACTGGGCGGTTACAGCCTCATGCAGCTGGCGCCGATTTCGATCGGCCCGCTGCTGGTCGCGGCAATCCTCGGGGCTGGTGCGGCACCGACCCTGGCGCTGGCGCTGGCTGGCTTCGCGGATAACAAGGTCTCAGGACTTGCGATCGCAAAGCTCGTGTCGGCCGCGTCGAATCTGGCGCTGGTGGCCTGGTTTATTCCGATGCCGTGGCAGCTGTTGGCTGGCGTGCTTCCAACGTATTGGCCGATGAAGGTCGTCTGGCAAGCGTCAGGTGGCGCCTCCTGGGAGCCGTATGCCGCTGCGGGACTGGCCGTCAGCCTTCTGGTGATTGCGATGCTGTGCCTTCGGTTTCGAGCGGTGTTGGAGCCTTAGAGAGAAGGTGGGGATGCTATCGACGGTCAATGCCGCAGTTGAGCCAGCGGTGTGAGCAGCCCGCAGAACGCGATGATCCCGCTCGGGGGAGTAGGATGGGCCGCAGCTAGAAGACAGCGACGCGGGCCGGTCGCCTCGTCCAGGGTCAACCGGCCGGGAGGACGAGCATGAAAGGGCAGCTGACACTCCGGATCGTCGCCGGTTGCGCGCTGATGCTGTCGGGCGTGGCGGTCGTGGCTCGCCTCAATGGTCAGTCCTCTCGTCCTGTCGTCTACGCCATTTCGATCGAGGGCATGATCGATCTCGGCCTCGCGCCGTTTCTGGCGCGCACGATCCGCGAGGCGAAGGAAGCCGGCGCGGCTGCCGTACTGCTCGACATCAACACCTTCGGCGGCCGCGTGGACGCGGCGGTGGCGATGCGCGACACATTGCTCAACTCGCAGGTGCGGACCATCGCCTTCGTGAACCAGCGGGCGATTTCCGCGGGCGCGTTGATCGCGCTTGCCTGTGACACGCTGGTCATGACCCAGGGCGGAACGATTGGGGCGGCCGCGCCGGTGACCGGCGGCACCGGCCCGACGCAGCCAGCGGACGAGAAATCGGTCTCCTACGTTCGGAAGGAGTTCCGTGCGACGGCGGAAACCCGGAAGCGACCACCCGAGATCGCTGAAGCGATGGTGGATGCCGACGTGGAAATCGCCGGGGTGATCACCAAGGGCAAGTTGCTGACGCTCACGACCTCCGAGGCGCTCAAGTACAAGGTGGCGGAGTTGACGGCCGACACGGTCGAGGCGGCCCTTGAGGCGGCGGGCGTGCGTGGCGCCGAGGTCCGCCGCGCCAGGCAGACCTGGGCCGAAACCCTCGTGCGGTTTCTGACGCACCCGGTGGTCAGCTCCCTCCTGATGACTGTCGGGCTCCTTGGACTGCTCGTGGAGATCCGCACCCCCGGGTTCGCGGTGCCCGGGACGATTGGGCTGCTGGCGCTGGGGCTGTTCTTCTGGGGGCACTGGATCGTTCAGCTCGCCGGCTGGGAGGAACTGCTCCTGGTGTCGATCGGTGCTGCACTGATCGCGCTCGAGGTGTTCGTGATCCCGGGGTTCTCGGTGGCAGGGATTGCGGGCATCGTCGTCGTAGTGGCCGGCCTTGGCATGACGCTGGTGGGGGCCGGAGCCACGGTCTCAGTGGTCATTACCGCGCTCGGACGGGTCGCGTTATCGATCCTGCTGGCGCTGGCCGGTGCGCTGGCCCTGTTGCGTGTCGTGCCGCAGCTGCCGTTCGGTCGACACCTCGTGCTCGACACCGGCATTCCGGCCAATCTCGGCTACGTCTCGGCTCCGGACCGCGACAGCGAGTTGTTGGGACGGGTTGGCGCCGCCCTCTCGCCGCTGCGGCCGGCAGGTATTGCAACGATCGACGGCGTCCGCGTCGATGTCGTCTCGGACGGCGGCTTCATCGACGCCGGGACGCCGATTGAAGTTACTCGCGTCGAGGGCAACCGCGTCGTTGTCCGGCGCCAGATGTCCCGCGAGGAGAAGCCACATGCCTGAGCTCGACGTCACCGCCATCGGCGCACTCGGCCTGCTGATAGCGGTCGTGGTCCTGTCGATCGTCGTGCTCTACCTCGTCCCGATTCCGCTCTGGATCGCCGCGTGGTCGTCCGGCGCGTACGTGGGCCTGATGACGCTGGTGGGCATGCGGCTGCGTCGCGTGCCTCCGGCGACGATCGTCAACGCCCGGATCAGCGCGGTGAAGGCGGGACTTCAAATCTCGATCGACGACCTCGAAGCACATTACCTGGCGGGCGGCAACGTGGTGCGTGTTGTCAACGCATTGATCTCAGCCGACAAAGCCAACATCGAGATGCCGTTCAAGCGCGCGGCGGCCATCGACCTGGCAGGTCGCGACGTGCTCGAGGCGGTCAAGATGTCCGTCATCCCGAAGGTCATCAACACGGCGCGCATTGCCGCCGTGGCCAAAGACGGGATTCAGCTGATTGCCGTGTCGCGCGTCACGGTGCGGACAAATATCGACCGCCTGGTGGGCGGCGCCGGTGAGGAGACCATCATCGCGCGCGTCGGCGAAGGCATGGTGAGCACGATCGGCTCCGCCGCCACCCACAAAGACGTGCTGGAGAACCCCGATCACATCTCGAAGAACATTCTCAGCCGCGGCCTGGATGCGGGCACGGCCTACGAGATTCTGTCGATCGACATCGCGGATGTCGACGTCGGCGACAACATCGGCGCCAAGCTGCAGATCGATCAGGCGAATGCGGACAAGCAGATCGCCCAGGCGAAAGCCGAGGAGCGTCGGGCGATGGCCGTGGCGCTCGAGCAGGAGATGCGCGCGCGCGTCGTGGAAGCCGAGGCCGAAGTGCCCCGGGCGATGGCCGAGGCGTTCCGCCAGGGCCACCTCGGCATCATGGACTATTACCGCATGAAGAACATCCAGGCGGATTCATCCATGCGCGAGGCGATCGCGGAAGGGAGCGGGGAGGAGCCGACCCCGCCACGGCCTTAGGACCCTTGGCCGCCGCCGTGCTGTCGGAGGAGCGCTGACTGTGTCTGTCGAGACCTTGATCCTGCTTGCGTTCTTCGTTCTGCTGCCGTTGCTGCAGCGGTTGTTGGCGGAGGTGCGGGAGAGGAACCGGCCGACCCCGCAACCGCCCCAGCGAGGGCCATCGCCAACGCCACCGCCGGCGGCGCGTGTGCCGCACGTGCCCACGCCCGCGATTCCGCCGCTGCCGGCGTTTGAGGCCGACCGGTTCGACATGCATCCGCCGACACCCCCGCGAGCCGTCACGCAGAGGGTGGCCGAGTCGAGTCATCCCCGACGCGGGCGACGACGCGGAGCCTCGGCGATGCTCCGCACCCGTCTCGACCTGCGCCACGCCATCGTGGCCGCGGCGATCCTCGGACCCTGTCGAGCCGTCGATCCCCATTACTGACGAGAAGGGCTCGACTCGCCGCCGCGAGCTGCCGACCAGCGGGCCGAACGCCACGGTTCGACGCGGAAGAAGACGAGCACGGCCATGACCTCGAGTCGGCCGATCCACATCGCCAGCGCCAGAGCGATCTTGCTTGCGGGATGGAGCGGGCCGAAGCTGGCCATGGGCCCGACGTCATTGAACCCGGGGCCGATGTTTCCCAGGCAGGCAATACTGGCGGT
>Ga0209486_10000945_pt1 | contig 12719 bp, 15 predicted proteins | sample NCCompost_FD_187518 | JGI IMG/M metagenome (GOLD analysis project Ga0209486, IMG submission 187518) | Agricultural soil microbial communities from Utah to study Nitrogen management - NC Compost (SPAdes) (version 2) | ecosystem: Environmental > Terrestrial > Soil > Agricultural land | place...
AAAAAACTAGCGCGCGAAGGCGAGCAAAGCGGATCGGTAATGAATGCATTTCGAAAAAGTGCGCCTTCGTTGCCAATGCGATCGATGTTGGGCGTCTTGACGAATGGGTGATTGGCCACGCCGATATCATCCCACCGCAGGTCATCGACGAGAATAAAAACAATATTAGGTGGTCGTTGTTGTTGGCGATCGGGTTGCGCCGTACACACTAACGCAACGATCATCAACAGCATCGCAGCTGAAGCAATTACAAGCTTTCGCATCACTAGGATTCTGTTATCCAACTTTGGAACGCAAAGGTTTCCTGGGAGCTGCCTCATGGGGTTTCTTCGGAACTCCAAAGAGTCGTTCAACATCTTGCCGCGTTGATTTGAGCGATACGATTCCGCGCCATTCTTGAGCTGTGACCACGGTTCCAGCGACCAAAAGCAGGACTGCGCCGAACGAAATGTTCCGAAGCATGTTGTTCATGACGAACTCCGATTATAATGGACGAACGATCCAAAGGAGTAAAAACATGCGACGTTTTGCACCGAGGTTACTGGCCGCGCTTATAACCTTCTCTCTTGGCGTTTTGGTTGCTGCGGTGCGAAATGATCTTCGTTTCCGTGAGTCGTCGTGGAGCTTGTGCCAGCGATCAGCACCGACCAGTCCAAAGAGATGTTCGGAGAAATGGGAGAACGCCTCGTCCAATCAGCCGCTCGGTTGGGACTTGACCTATTTCTCCACGATGAAAAAGTTAGACCTTTGCCCAGCTCTCTGTGACGAATGGGCTAAGCCTGCGCCACCGATTCACAAGCACATCGCCGAATGGCAAGGTGATCCGATCATATCCTCGATGGAGATTGAACTTTCAGATGGGCACGCGAGTATGGTGGCGTACTGGTTTATCCGGACCAAGGATCACGCCTATTATTGGATCTTCTACCCGTTGGACACAGATTACTCTCGCGGCAAACAACTGATCTCCACCCAAGACTACGACAGAGTATTCGAGACAATAGCGTGTTGGGTGCAGGTTGAACCACCGCAACAGAAATTCGGGGCTGAAGGATACCTCGGCTTCCTCAGCGTGTATGAAGAAGGTAAGTCACGGCAGATGCTTCTGACTTACGCGGACTTCATCGAAGGCGGCAAATATACGGATGAGGCTAACTACCGCCCAGGGCCGTTTAAGAGAATTTTGGAGCCACTAACCGCGCCGCTTAGAAAGAGAACGCGGTAGAGTTACGTTGCGCGAAGTTAATCGCAACTCACCAAGCACGAGCATCGTAGCCGCGAAGCTGATCATTGCCTTCATACGGATTTATTCAACTCGCGTGGTTCACCAAACCTTCCCTACTCCACTGCTGTTTCGTTCAGTTACCATGTTTTGCAATTACCATATCTGACAAGCCGGAGCTGAATGTCGAAGAACACGCAGCAGTCACCTTTCAGAACCGAACTGCGCCATCTAATACATGAGCTGGCAGGAGCTTTTCTGTTCGGAATGCCATTTCTCTACACGATGGAAATCTGGTGGCGCGGAAATACGGCCGGACCGCCTCGAATGCTGTGCGCGCTCGCGCTAACGTTCATAGCACTCGTGGTCCTTGAAAGGGCAGCGATGGGACGATCGAATCGAAGCGTCCCCTGGCTTCGCACTTTGATCGAGGCAACCCAGGCGCTCGCTACTGGGCTAGTCGCCGCCGCTGTCGGCCTTTTCTTAATTGGCTTTCTCCAAGTTGACGCGGGCTTGAATGCTATCGTCGGTCGTCTCTGCATGGAAGGCCTGCCATTTAGCCTCGGCGTCGGCCTCGCGGATTTCCTTCTTGGCGAAAAGGAGGAGGGACACGAAAAAGGCGGAGACGGAAGAAGTGCCGAACCCAGGGAGAGCCATGATATGCGTGAACGTATCATCGTGCGCTCGGGCGCCACCGCGCTTGGAGCGACGGTCATCGCGCTGACGCTCGCACCAACTTATGAGATACCACTAATAGCCATCGGCCTCGGCTATCCGCAGTTGCTGGGCATGGTGGGTGCCTCGCTCGTGATCTCTTACATGATCGTATTCGCCTCAAACTTCGTGGCAACGGAGGCGCGGCAAGAGCACCGTGGCGGTTTCAATGCGCCTCTCGTGGAGACCACTATCGCTTACATGATCTCACTCGTCATGGCTGGAGGCATGCTTTGGTTATATCAATTGATTGATCTCAACGACTCACCTGACCTATGGGTCAGCTACATCGTTGTTCTGGGACTACCTGCCAGCGTTGGCGGAGCAGCCGGGAGGTTGGCGGTATGAACAAGACTGGAAAAACCGAAGCCGCGGCGCCTCGTTCGAGTGCCGAGTGGGTCTCACTGGCTGTTTCGCTCATCATACTGCTTGGATTTGTTGCGGCCATTCTTTGGTTGTGGATCCATCAGCCAACTGGACCGCCGCAGTTCAAGATTGAGCGAGGTGTAGTTCGCAACGAGACAGAGCTCTTTCACCTTCCACTGACGGTCACAAACGTTGGTGGTTCAGCAGTTGGGCAAGTCAGAGTGGAAGGAAAGCTGAATAACCAAGGGCGCGAGGAGATTGCAGTGACGACGATAGAATTTCTTCCGGTGCGCGCGCGGGAGGAAATAGTACTGATATTTCGAAGCGAACCTTCCGGGGCGGTGGTACACGTCGTGAGCTACAGCCAACCCTGAAGTCGAAAAGTAACCATACTTTAAATGCCCAAATTCATACCTGGCCTCAAGCTCTGTGAACTCTTCTACCAAAACCAGGTGAGGCCAATCCTAGACAGAGAATTCCCAAACCTACGCTACTCCGCTGCGGTGATTGGCTGGGGTTCGGAGGTGCTGGAATTCGATACCGCGATATCACGCGATCATCATTGGGGACCGCGTGTGCTTCTATTCCTGACGCCGCAGGATTACTCAAAACTCGAACACAAAATTAACCAAAGCTTATCGAATAATTTGCCTTACGAATTCATGGGCTATTCCACGAGCTTCAGTAAGCCACAGCCAAACGGCGTCAGGCTTCCCGTCAAGATTGAACGTGGTCCAGTAGACCACATGGTCCAGATATTTACGTTGAAGTCGTTCTTTGAAGCACGGTTGAATTTGGATCCGGCAAAGAAGATCGAAGTGACTGACTGGTTAACCTTTCCGCAGCAAAGGCTTTTAGAAGTCGTGAGCGGCAGGGTTTACCATGACGGCTTGGGCCAGCTTCAGAAGATCCGCGCAAAGCTTGAGTTTTATCCGAAAGACATCTGGCTATATCTGCTGGGAGCGCAGTGGACAAAAATTTCCCAGGAGGAAGCGTTTGCTGGACGCACAGGTGACGCCGGCGACGAGCTCGGTTCTCAAATAGTTGCGGCCCGCCTCGTTCGCGAAATTATGAAGCTGGCATTCTTGATGGAGAAGAAGTATGCGCCGTACAGCAAATGGTTTGGAACCGCGTTCGTCAAACTGAAGATCGGCGACAAACTGACGCCCGTCCTGCGGGATGTACTACTAGCAAGAACGTGGAAAACGAGAGAACGGAAACTGGCGCTGGCATATTCGATTGTGGCGCGGCAGCACAACGCTTTGAAAATCACCAAACCACTGCCCACCAAGGTTACAAAGTATTTCGGCAGACCTTACCTGGTAATTCACGGCGACGCATTCGCGAGTGCTATAAAGAAGGCCATCCGAGATCCGAAGGTAAAGAGCATCACACCAAATGTTGGTTCGATCGATCAGTTTGTCGACAGCACTGATGTGCTTGAGCAGTTGTCCATAGCGAGACGACTCAGAGTGGTCTATAAAACAACTCGATGACACCCCTATAAGAAACTGATCATTGAAATGGTACGACGGCAAGCTTGAATAACATGGAGAGAGCGCAATGAAACTTACACGCCGAAAATTCGTCCAAAGCCTTGCCGCCGGTCCCGCGATCTTGAGCGAACGGCTTGGTTCGGTTGCACGCGAACAGATGGTTCAACAGTCGCCCGGTGCAAAAGAATCTCGCCCAAATATAATCTTTATTCTCGCTGACGACTTAGGATGGGGCGATCTTAGTTGTTACGGTCGACCCGACTACCGCACGCCCCATATCGATTCCCTTGCATTACATGGCACCAGATTCACCGATGCTTATTCGGCGTCAGCCGTTTGCACACCGACGCGATGCGGATACATCACAGGTCGATATCCGGCGCGGTTCAAAATTGGTTTGGAAGAACCACTAAAGGCCACGAACCTGAACGTCGGCCTGGAGCCAAGCCATCCGACAATTGCCTCATTGCTTAAGCAGAGCGGTTATGACACGGCGCTGCTCGGAAAGTGGCATCTCGGGTTTCGTCCAGAGTGGGGTCCGAATGCGCACGGATTCGATGAATTCTTTGGAATCCTCGCTGGGGCTGGAGACTACTTTCTACACAAGAACGGTCTCGGCCAGCCCGACTTGTACGAGAATGTGACTCCCGTGACTCGCAATGGTTATCTCACCGATCTCCTAACCGAACGTGCAGTAAACTTTGTGAAGAAACGTCGACGTGCTCCTTTTTTCCTGAGCTTGCATTACACAGCGCCGCATTGGCCGTGGCAGGGACCAAAAGGTGGAGAGACCATCAACTTCTCAGATAAGACAATTGAGCCCCTGAAGATGGGTGCCGGCGGTTCTCTGAAGTTGTATGCCGAGATGATGAAAAGCTTAGATGATGGCGTTGGCCGGGTAATGCAATCATTAGGAGCTGCCGGAATTGATAGAAGAACTTTGGTAATTTTCACAAGTGATAACGGCGGTGAGCGATTCTCATATCAATGGCCATTTTCTGGAGAGAAAGGCGATCTGCTTGAGGGTGGAATTCGCGTACCGGCTATTGTTCGGTGGCCCGGCGTCGTCCCTGGTAATCGCGTGACAAAACAGATGGCGATAACAATGGATTGGACCGCCACAATTCTCGCTGCCGCTAATCGAGATGCCGATGCCGGTCGTTCACTTGATGGAATTGATTTGCTTCCCGTACTCAAAGGCGCGAGTCCGGTCATTGATCGCACTTTCTTTTGGCGCATCTATACGCAGGACGCGGTGAGACAAGGAAAATGGAAATTCTTTCGTGATGGCGACGTACGCCGGCTCTTCGATCTATCCGTCGATCAGCGTGAGCAAGCAGATTTTAGTAAAAAGCTGCCCGCCGTACTCGAGCGACTGATGAGCGAGTTCGATAAATGGAATGAACAGATGCTGCCACGCCTCACAGCGCGCTAGAGGCCGGAATCGTGGTAGTGCACCGAAGTTGCTGTGCAGAACTTAAGGCTCAACCTGGCCCAGCAGTTCCGCCTTTCCGGAGCCGCGGATGACACGCACGCGCTGACCATCGTTGGTCGAGTCGCTGCTTTCGAGCATAAATACAGAATCACCAAACGTTGCGACTGCCGTGACACGCCAACCACCAACGCTCCTGTCAACCACGTGCTGCGAGCCGTCGGGATCAAGGCGAACGACATGACCGATATCGGGCAGTGCCATATAGATTCGTTTTTGGTCGTCGATCGCAATACTCCAAATCCGCGGCGCACCTGTAGAGTTCCAGATCTTCGGCTCGATCACCTTGCCGTCGATTCGCGATACCAACCACACCACGCCGTCGCTGCCCACGCGTCGGAGGTGGCCGCCGTCCGAGAGGTAAAGAGTTTCATCGGTCGCCCAACTATAGGCGATGACCTGCTGCAACGGTGGTTGGCCTTGCGCGACATCGCCCACGCCTCGGAACCGCGTCACCTTTCCGCCACGGCTCCGTTCCATAATCTGCGTTCCGTTCTGAAAGATGATTTCACCTTGTTTGCCGACGGCAAAAACCAAGGTGGCGATGTCGGATTCTTCGGCAACCTTGACCTTCTTGCCGGTGTCGAGATCGATGCGAAAAGCGGCGCCGCCGATCTCCTGAAACGACTCGGAGTAGATTTGGCCGTCTAGTCCGCGAGTGGTCCAATGTGCGTGAAAGTTCTTGACTAGCGCTTGCGGCTTCTTGCCCTTCTCGAGTCGCCAAATAGAGTTGTACATCGAATCCCCGAAGATCACCGTATTTGCATCCAAGGCGATAAGCCCGCCCCCAGGATGAGCCGCTGCAACACTTGGAATAATAAGAATTAGGAGTGCGCTGATAACCTGCTTCATTTGATCACCTCACGTCTGTCTGCGTCGACTTCGGCATAATACTTTCTCTTGGTTAATCATGCTAAAGTGCACCTCTGGAATTGGGTTCGATCCACGTGAGCTTTACATGAACAGTAAGAAGATCATTACCAGTGTTTTAACGATCTCGCTCGTTGTCACCGCCGCTTTGGGGCAGGATCCGCGACCGGCTAATGACGACCCCATACGCATTACAACAGAGCTCGTTCAAACCAGCGTCGTGGTTCTCGACAAACAAGGCCGCTTTGTCGAGGGACTCAAGCCCGAAGAATTCTTACTCAAGGTTGACGGCCGCCCAGTCATGCCTTCGTTCTTCGAACGCGTGATCACCGGAACGGTTCGTGAAGAAAAACTGGAGAAGTCTGCTGCCAAAGCTGCCGCTGCGGTGCCAATGACACCAACCGCCGCGACGTATCGCGGTCGCACAATCATCTTCTTCATCGACGATCTACACCTCAGCGCCGCGAGTGTTCAGCGAACTCGCAAAGCTATCATCGAGTTCGTCGATAACGAGATGTCGATCGAGGATCAGGTCGCGATCGCCACACCTAGCGGCCAGCTCGGTTTCCTGCAAAGGTTTTCAGATCACAAGTCAGTGGTCCGCGCGGCTGCCGGTCGTTTGAACCACAGACCATACACGGTTCGCGACACTGAACAGATTCCAATGACTGAATACCAGGCGATGCGAATCGAACAAGGCGATCAGTCTGCCTTGAGCTTCTTCGCGACGGAGTTGATGAAAGCCAACAACATCAGAGTTCCGGGCGGCATCGGACCGCCAAGTGGTGGTCCTGTGGCAGCGCGTGTGCGCGGCGGGAAATCCACCTCAGGAATGACTGGTGAGGGGGCTCAACGCGTTGTTAAGGATCGCGCGCACATGCTCATGAGACAGAGTGAATCGGTTACGTCCGCGACGCTCACCGTGCTAGAGAGCCTGATGCGTTCCGCTGGTCAGATGTCCGGTCGTAAACTCGTGTTTTTCGTTTCTGATGGATTCTTCCTGCACGACAGGAGCACGGGATACAGCAACAAGATAAGTCGCATTGCTGACGCCGCTGTGCGTGGCAATTTAGTGGTTTACTCGATCGACGCGCGCGACCTGGCCGCGTCGATTGACGCTAGTAGCAATCGAGTTGACCCGGACGGGAGACTAGCGCGAACGAATTTAGGCGAATTACAAGCGTCGCAAGACGGTCTGAATGCGCTGGCAGCGGATACCGGCGGAAGAGCGTTTTTCAACACGGGAGCTGTCAACGCTGCTATCAACGAGGCGTTGCGCGAAACTTCCAACTACTATCTGCTCGCCTGGCGGCCCAACAGCGAAGACCAAAAATCACCAAACTTCAAACGACTCGAAATCAGTATCCCGGGCCGGCCCGAGTTGTCTGTGCGCATTGCGCGTGGCTTCTTTTCAACCGAACCAAAGCCGGACGCGGGCGAAGCGAACAAACCTGCAACCGATACCGCCGCCACTGACACTCCCTCAAACGTGGGTGGCACATTGATGTCCGCACTCGCCGCTCCTTCCGCGCGCACCAATCTTTCTACGAAACTCTCGGTCAGTTTTGTCGATGTTCCTGGCTCGGGTCCGGTGATGACAGCGGCGACGCAGATGTCGACGGAAGGCCTTGGTTATGGTGCCGACGGCAAACAGCCGGCCGCGATTGATCTCGCGGGAGTCGTGCTCAACGATCAGGGCAAACAGGCTGGTAGTTTCAAAACACGAATCAATGTGAATCCCGTGACGGCGACCGCATTTAAAGATCCATCAGTTGTGTATAGTCACAAGCTGCCGCTCAAACCGGGCATTTATCAGGTGCGTGTAGCTGCGCGCGACGAGAAAACCGGAAGTGTCGGCAGTGCTGCGAACTGGATCGACATTCCGGATCTGAGTTCGAAGAAACTAACGCTGAGTTCTTTGTTGCTCGGCGGACACATCTCGAACTCCATTCAGGACAAGAAAGCCGGCGGCGATCAAGTGTTGTTCAGCGTGGACCATCGCTTTTCGCGCGAGTCGACGCTTACGTTCTTTACGATCATCTACAACGCAGCTACATCGGCCCCGGCAAAACTCGACGCACGAATTGAAATTCAACGAGGAGGCGGTCAGCGCGTGGTCGTGAGTCCGGTGCTACCGGTGGTGGTGGAACCGAACGCCGATCTCGCTCGAATACCTTACGGCGCGAACGTTGGACTAAAGACACTCGCTCCAGGCCGGTACATTCTGAAAGTCACGGTGACGGATCGCACCGCAAACAGCAGCGCGACGAATCAAGTCGTCTTCGATGTCGAGTGAGCAGCGTTTGCGATTTTCTTGGTCAATGAGACGTTTGGTTGCGGGTATCATGATCTAAATACTCCAACTACAGAGCCCAACATGAATAGACGAATGTTCGCCGGCATGCTCGCCGGTGCGGCAGTTTGCTCAACCGGCAAATTCACAACGGAAACACTAGCTCAGTCTAAACCTCCCGACGTGGCGCGAATGTTGGAAGTGACTCGCGTTCCCGGTGTTGCTGCCGCGGGAATAAAAGAAGCGAAAAAGGCGAGCCTTAATCCAGCGTCAGCTACGTACGAACAGATCGCTACGGCGTATCAACAGAACAAACAACCCTTCCTGCCGATAGCGCTATCTCCGAATATGGCCGGTTCACTTCAGACGACGATCGGAGATTACGCTGTATTCCTCGCGAACGTCTTAAAAACCGTGCCAGGATCAGATGATTTTAAGACGGGAGTTGATGTGAACCGCGATATCGCCTGGGCGCCAGGTTGGGGAGTTGATCGTTCGTCGAAAACGCCGTCGCTGTTTCACTGGGGCGATGGGCCAGGTTTCAAGAATTTCTGTTGGGTACAACCGGCAAGAAAGTCAGCCTTGGTGTTCTTCACCAACGGTGATTCGGGGGCCGCACTGTATGCGTGGCTATTCAGGCAACTGATGAACGAAGATCCTTCTGTGTTCTATTGGATCTAAGGTTGGGCCACACTCAATGGTTCACTTATCATCGCCCCACCTGCTATAGGTCGACGAATGTTCATGAGGTTGTCTTGGCCGGAGGCTTATGATGCCGGCGTCGTCGAATTCATGTTTCTCTTCCGTCTCAATGTCTCGCCCATGGTCCTTACGCCACTTGAGAATGTGGGCGTTCAACGCGGTCATTGGAACCAGCAGGAGCGGCACGATGATCATTGCTGCAATTATCGGAGAGACAAACCCAACTAATGGGAGGCGAATGCCCATCGAAGACGCGAACCAGCTGAGTAAGTAGACTGACGCGACCGCAACAATGAAACAGACACTGAGTAGCGTTTTCTTTCTCATCCGTTCAACTAGATATTAGAGCACACAGTGCAGTTAATGGAACAATCTGTTTCGTCATGAGTGGTAAATCCAATGACATCCCGGCGAGCAGTAGCGCGACGCGTTCTTGTTTACGTTTCTAAGGCAATCGTTGCACTCCTGTCTACGTTCGTTCTCGGTGTACTGATCTCGCCAATTGGGTTTTACCTCGAGAGCAGGGCCTGTGGCAGGGCCACGGATGGGGGCGGTGGTTTTTATATTCACCGCTACAGGTCAACTTATTTCATCAACGTCTGGTTCTCTTCTTCTCAATTTCACTCACCCGAGAAGGCTAATGAATGGCTTACTAAAGACGTGAAATCCGTGGTCAAAGTCATTGAGGCGGGTCCAAGGTACGATCGGGAAGGTCGCTTAATTGGACAAAGAGCTGTGCTTATCCTGTTGGATCCCGTTGACAACAAACAATACGCGGCAGTCTTCTGGACTGACGGCCGACTCCTTTTCGCGATCGTTTCGAGTTCGATGACTCATGTGATGCAGTTTGAGCGATATCGAGCTCCGTCACTTGTAGGCAGTACAAAGTGATTTATCGACGGCTCACGTCCATCACCAGGACAAGCTATGAAGTTGAGTTCGGGACGATCGACAAATCCGGCCAGCGCACCGCCATAGCTTGTCCAACTTCCAACGTGGACCAATGAGCGCTCAAGCGATCCAGATGTCCGCAGATTTCGTCCAGCTTCTTTTTATTTAATCCACGCAATTCCGTCGCCCTGGCAGAGTCTTTGACTTGCTCAGCGTTTTTAGCCATTCCCTGCGCGCGTTTTCTCAGTTCGCTTGACTGAGATCGCGCCAGCCATTCGTACCAGCAGATGTAAGTTGCTCGTTCGGAGCGCGCTGATTCGTCTCGTCCTTCTTTTAACAGTTTGGCGCCGCGCGCTTTTATACGAGTTCTGGCTCGTGCTGTTTCTCGTGCGCTCTTGTCTTGCTGCAAAGGAAGATGAAACGTGCCGGCGTCACCGCCTTGGGCCAACTGTCCGAATACACCGAGAGTGAGTCCAAGCTGCGCCTCGACCACTAAATGCATCATGTCGTGCGGCAGGAACTGGTCGTAACCTGGAGCGGGATTCATCACAACAGCAGGAAAATCTGGGCGTTGCGCCTCGATCGCGTACCTTCTCTGACCAGTGCGTTGAAATACAATTATCATTGCCCTTTATCCAAATGCCTCAATTAACACCCAAGCAAACGGAACGACAAACAAGACCGCCAGGTTCAATGCGATATACGTTAAGCCAACAGCATTAGCAATGGATAGTTTGCGCGAAAGGCGGCCACCGCTGCTGTCAGGCTTTGTCAGAAAAAGCGACACGAGAATGAACCCGATAGCGACGACACCAATCAGGATCCTGGTCATTAAGTCCGACATACCAACGAGAATATGCGCGCCGCCGCGATATGCACAACAGATCTCTTCAGTGGTATAAGGCCGTCATATTCTCCTACTCTCTATGGCTTTGCGTGGTAGGATTGGCAGTCCTTTTCGCGGAAGATCATGTCCAAGAAATGTCCACAATGCGGTCTTGTTAACTGGGAGCATGACGAGGCGTGTAAGCGATGCGGCGCCTTTCTGAACCAAGCCGCCCCGCCGGCCCACAAGTGGTACGTCGTTTACTGCGTATGCATGGCGTTGCTGTATGTGCTGACGCTAGTAATGGGAGTCGTGTTCCTGTTCGTCGAACCTGACCAGGACATGAGTGAGGCCGAAGCAAAAATAATGGGCGGTGTATTTATTGTTCTCGGGCTGATGCTGGCCGTTCCTTTTGCGGCAGCGCCGTTCCTGCCGCGTCAAAGCTGGGTCTGGGTATTTGGACTGGTGCTCATCTGCCTCGGCTTAACCAGCGCTTGCTGTTTACCTGTTTGTATTCCTCTATTGATCCATTGGTTGAAGCCCGACATGAAGGCCTTCTATGGCAGAAACGTGACGCCCGCCACTCCTCCTCCACCGCCGCAATGGAGTTGAGCCCTTGTTAGTTACTTGAGCCGAACGTAGATTTGAGAATTTGGCGATTTATCGGTCGCAGGGACTTTCCTCACTTTAAGATAAGTCTGACGGCCAACAAGTTCGCCAAGCTTCTCACACCCATAGTTCCGCGGATCAAATGACGGATTTCCCTTTACGACCAATGAACCCACACTCGACAGCGGAGCCCACCCATCCTCTTTTGCGGCAGCGGCAACTGCGGCCGTAAGAAGTGGCTTCAACGCCTGTGGCGCCTCGATCGCAGCGGGTTTAGCAACAGGTGCACGAAGAATCTCGGTGTAGATGAACTTATCGCACGCAGCCACAAATGCACGCGGCGTTTTCTTTTCCCCAAAACCGTAAACTGCAAGACCTGCCTCGCGGATTCTGGTCGCCAGGCGCGTAAAATCGCTGTCCGAAGACACGAGGCAAAACCCGTCTACCTTGCCGCCATGAAGCAAGTCCATTGCATCAATTATCAGTGCCGAGTCAGTCGCGTTCTTGCCGATCGTGAACCGGAACTGCTGCATTGGCTGAATCGCAAGACTATGGAAAACCTCTTTCCAGCTATTAAGATTCGGAGTGGTCCAATCACCATAGGCGCGCTTGATTGTGGCAGTGCCGTAACGCGCGACTTCCCTCAACAAGTCCCCTATGACTGAAGCCTGCGCATTTTCGGCGTCGATGAGTACGGCGAGTTTGTCGGTATTTGGTGAAGGCATCGGAGTTTGTGAGTTCTCGTAACTACTACATGATAGGGGTCGGTTCAATCTCCATCGAACAGTTAATAACTCATCGCTTGTCGGCTTTGTGCTGAGCCTTGATGAACGGAATCAACCGTTCGGAATAAAAAAGGATCTTCAGTGCACCAGAAGATGTCGTGTGCTGACAGCAATCAGCAACATCAACAAGCTGCAGAACAAGATTTTTCGCATGGCTGCTATCTCCACGCTACAACTTAGTTGTCCACACGGCTTCCATCATACATTGACTCGACGCTGTCCATGCTTTAGAACTGCCTCCCGATGCTGAAAAACTCGCTCGCGCTCGCGCTGCTGGCTGTGTGCTTCGGTCCAATCAACGCACAGCAATCACGTCCCCGAAAGCTCCCAATCATTGACATGCACATGCACGCTCGAACTGCGGCCCACTACGGTCCGCCGCCGCAACCGATGTGCGCACCGGTCGACAGGATGCCGCTTTGGGATCCGAAAGAACCGTGGCTGGACGCTTTA
>Ga0209486_10000947_pt1 | contig 12716 bp, 7 predicted proteins | sample NCCompost_FD_187518 | JGI IMG/M metagenome (GOLD analysis project Ga0209486, IMG submission 187518) | Agricultural soil microbial communities from Utah to study Nitrogen management - NC Compost (SPAdes) (version 2) | ecosystem: Environmental > Terrestrial > Soil > Agricultural land | place: USA...
CGAAAGTCGCGCCGGGACAAAGCCGCGCAGCACGGGAGATCGGCATCCCGGCGCGAAGCCCGAAGGCCCGCGCTTCATAAGAAGCCGAGCAGACTACCCCTCGGCTGTTGGCTCGGCCTCCCACCACGAGAAGCCGGGCCTTCCCGGCGCCCTCGGGATCCACCAGCCGGGCCACCGCCACGAACATCGCATCGCAGTCGGCGAGCAGGATTCGGCGGGGGGCGGGCGGCATGGCAGAAGCGTCAACGGTCAACGGTCAACGGTCAACGGGTGACTTACCCCGAACCCACCTCGGATAGCTTGCCCGTTTGTCTTCACGGTATTAACTTGCTGGCTGACAAGCAAGTTTCTGCACTCCCCCTTTTCTGGGGATACGACGGCATGGCTCGAACTACCAAACCGGATTCGCGCGAGCGGGTGCGGGATGCCGAGCGGTCGAGGGAGTTGATCCTCGACGCGGCGGAGCATCTCTTCGCCGAGCGTGGTTACGAGGAGACTTCGCTCTCGGACGTGGGTAAGCGGGCCGGGATGTCGCGCGCCACGCCGGGCTACTTCTTCGGCTCCAAGGCCGAGCTGCACCGGGCGGTGCTGGAGCGCTGCTTTGCCGACGTGCGCCGCGCGGTACGGGAGGGCAAGGCGCGGGCGCTGGCCAGCGGGCAGACTCCGGATGTGATTCTCGCCGGGGCAGTGGCGGATTACGCCGACTTCGTCGCCGCCCGACCCAACTTCGTCCGGCTGATCGAGCGCGAGGCCCTCTCCGACCGCACGGTGCTCGAAGGGATGCCGCTCCGGCTCGCGGTCTGGCAGGAGGCGCTCGCCGCGTTCCGCCAGGAGCTCGGTCTCGACATCTCCGATACCAGCGAAGCGGCCCACCTGCTGCTCAGCCTGGTCGCGCTCACCTGGTTCCCCATTGTGCACGGGGGAACCTTCCTCAAGGCTGTCGGTCTCGATCCCCAGGCTCCCGATTTTGCGGAGCAGCGCCGCCGGCACATCACCACTCTGCTACTCGGCGCACTGCGCGAGCGGGCGGGCAACACTTCTACCTGGTCCTGACCATGACGAACCTGATGACGCCCCCCGCCGAAAAACTCCCTTCGGGAGAGCCGCGGCCGGTGCTCGCCACCGAGCAGGAAGCCCGCGAGGTCGCCGAAGCCGCGCGGGAGCGGGAGTGGGCTTCCAGCTTCGTGAAAGCGCTGTTCGAGGGAAAGCTGCTGCTCGACCTGGTCCATCCCTTCCCCGAGCCCACCCCGGAAGACGTGGCCAAAGCCCAGCCGTTCCTCGACAAGCTCGAAGCCTTCCTGCGGGATCAGGTGGACTCCGACCGGATCGACCGCGAAGGGAAGATTCCTCCCGAGGTGCTCCGGGGACTGCGGGAGATCGGCGCATTCGGGATCAAGATCGCGGAGGAGTACGGAGGACTCGGACTCTCCCAGCTCATGTACACCAAGGCCATCGCGCTGGTGACCAGCGTGGACGGGAGCCTCACCGCCCTGCTCTCGGCCTCCCAGTCCATCGGGGTTCCAGTCCCGCTCAAGCTCTTCGGCACCGAGGCCCAGAAGAAGAAGTACCTGCCCCGGATCGCCAAGGGACAGATCTCGGCGTTCGCGCTGACCGAGACCAACGTCGGGAGCGATCCCGCCGGGCTCTCCACCACCGCACGGCTCAGCGAAGACGGCAAGCACTGGATCCTCAACGGCGAAAAACTCTGGTGCACCAACGGCACCGTAGCGGAGGTGATGCTGGTGATGGCCCGCACCAGCGCCAAGGGGATCACCGCGTTCATCGTGGAGACCGACTGGCCCGGGGTCGAGGTGGTCCAGCGGCTCCATTTCATGGGACTCAAGGCCATCGAGAACGGGGTGCTCCGGTTTCACGACGTGAGGGTGCCGGTGGAGAACCTGCTCTGGGGCGAGGGCAAGGGACTCAAGCTGGCGCTGATCACCCTCAACACCGGCCGGCTCACCATTCCGGCCGGGTGCGCGGCCGGAGCCAAGCGCGCCCTGGAGATTTCGCGAGAGTGGGCCGCGAGCCGGGTGCAGTGGGGTCAGCCGATCGGCAAGCACGACGCGATTGCCCAGAAGCTGGGCCGGATGGCGGCGGAGATCTTCGCCATGGAAGCAGTGGCCGACCTGGCCTCTCTGCTGGCCGACCGGCCCCACATGGACATCCGGATGGAGGCGGCCATCGCCAAGATGTGGAACACCGAGGTCGGGTGGCGCATCATGGACGACTGCCTCCAGATCAAGGGCGGCCGGGGTTACGAGACCGCCGACAGCCTGCGCTCCCGGGGCGAAAAGCCCGACCCAGTGGAGCGGATGATGCGCGACTGGCGGATCAACCTGATCTTCGAGGGATCCAGCGAGATCATGCGCCTGTTCCTCGCCCGGGAGGCGGTGGATACCCATCTCGACGTGGCCGGTGAGCTGATCAACCCGAAGTCGTCTGCCGGGACCAAGCTCAAGGCGCTGGGGAAGGCCGCGGTGTTCTACGCGGTCTGGTATCCCAAGCAGTGGTTCGGCTGGGGGATGTGGCCCAGGTATTCCGACTTCGGCGAGCTGGCCGGCCACATGCGCTTCGTGAACCGTGCCTCCCGGAAGCTGGCCCGGAGCCTCTTCCATGCGATGATCCGCTTCGGCCCCAAGTTGGAGAAGAAGCAGGCGGTGCTGTTCCGGCTGGTCGAGGTCGGCGCCGAGCTCCTGGCCATCAGCGCGGCGTGCAGCCGGGCGGTCATGATGGCGAGGAAGGACCCTTCCAACCGCGGTCCGGTCCGGATGGCCGATGTGTTCAGCCGGCACAGCCGCCGCAAGGTGCGGCAGCTGTTCGGCTCGGTCTTCTCCAACGAGGACGACCGGACCTACCGGCTGGCCCAGAGCGTGCTCAAGGGGGAGCAGGTGTGGCTGGAGGCGGGGATGGTGCGGTACCGCTAGGATTGGGAGTTGGGGGCTGGGGATTGGGGAACGTCCCCCAACCCCCAACCCCCAACCCCTGACCCCCGTCAGTTGGGACTGATGCTGATGTTGTCGATCTTCAGGGTCTTTGGATTTCCCTGCCCGTCGTCGAGCTGGACGAACCTGATGTTCACGGTCTGACCTGCCCGCGCGCTGATATCGATCGTCATCGTGACGAAGTTGAAGGCGGTATTGCTTCCAGGATTCGTGAAAACGCTATCCAGCACCGTCACCCCGCCCACCTGAACCGCGACCCGGCTCACGTCGCCCGGAACGTTGTGGGTGCTGGCGTCGAACCGGAGGAATCGGGCGTTGGACGGAAGTGCGATGTTCCGGGACACCGCTTCCCCGATGTCCTGAAGCGCCACCCACCCGCTGGTCAGGGGGAACTGCTGGGAGGAGAGGAGCTGCCATTTGCAGTCCGTGCTGGATGAACAGCTCCATCCCTCAAGATCGGTATCGAAGTGCCAGGCGAGGGCGGGGCTCGGATTCCGTGTCCCGTTGAAAGTTACCCGACAGGTTCCGCTGATCGAGGAACTAAACGGAGGCATATTGCTGCAACTGGCTGTCCACACGAACTGAAGCTGGCCGTTGCCCACACTTCCGCTGAGAGTGGTACTAGCCCCTGGGACTACTGCGAACGCTCCTCCGCCGGCTGGGACATTGAACACGGGTACGAACGACGTCGGAAACGGTGGCGTGGGGTTGCTGAGAAGTCCGGGTACCAGCACGTAGGGGGGTGACCCACTCAACCCGGTTAACAGCCACCACCGAGCAGGACCGGAGGAGACTGTCGAGGTGGTGAATGAGGGCGCGCAGCACGTGACGGTCTGGGTCCCGTCGTAGGAACCCGTGATGGTCGGATCGGTTGGAGCGGACGTTCCGCCGACCGTAACGCTCAGGGCCCGCTGCGCATTCTTGGTTCCACTCAGGACGCTTGCGGTGAAGCCGAAAGTTCCAGCCGTCGTGGGCGTCCCGGTGATGGTCCCGCTGGACCCCAGCGAGAGCCCGGGGGGGAGCTGACCGGCCGTGACACTCCACTGGTAGCTCCCGCTGCCACCGCTCGCCTGCAGGGAGGCGGTATAGCTCGCCCCCACGGTGCCGGCCGGCAGGCTGCCGGTATCGATGACGAGCGCGGGCTCCACGTCGCGGACCAGCGGTTCGGAGTGGCAGATCTCATCGGCGATGATCGTAAACGGGACGAATTGCCCACCCGCGTAACAGGCCGCGAGATTGAGGGTCACCGTCCCTCCGGTCGGGGTGACGAGACCGGTGTAGAAACCCGGCGGCGCCGCAGCGGTGGCCCCGGGAAACTGGAGGTCGGCTCCCTGGCCGATGGTCGTGACGAAGAAATCGGCAGGCAGCACCACGCCGTCGTTGAATCGCAGCGCGAAGGTTACGTCGAGCGTGTTGACCTCCCCCTCGACCAGCGGGTCCGGAAGTAGGAGGTTTTGGCTGATGCTGGTCGCGCAGAGACCGGCCCGAAATGCCGTAAGATCGAGGCCGTTTTGCGGGGTCTCCGCTACGAAGTATTTGAGAAGGGCGAGCCGGCGCCAGAAGAGCGCGTTGTTGAGTGCCGCCACCCGGGCGGACGCCAGGCCGGGTGCCGCACAGAGCTGTTTGTTGGCCGCAACCGCGAGGCCCGCTTTGTCGCCGAACGCCTGTTCCCACTCGGCTCGTCGCTGGACCAGCGAGGGCGCGTTCTTGCCGCCGGGAATGTTGTCGTACACTCCCATCAGATCGGGAAAAAAGTCACTCCACTTTTCATACTCGTCGACGGCCAGGACCAGCTGCGCGTCGGTGGAGACCGCCTCCAGCATGGGAAGGACGTACAAATCGAACCAGACCTCCATGAGAATGAGCTCCAGTGCGCCGTCTCGCGGAATCAGCGTCGAGAGATAGGCCAGCCGACTCAGGACATCCTGGCTCGTGTTCTGCAGCACAGGCGGCTGGGCTAACCAGAGCGCCTCCACGTCCTGAGTAGTCCCGAAACCCGCGATCACGCCGCTGAAATGGCTCACCGCGATCGTGACGGTGCTGGACTGCCGCCTGGCGGCCGTGAGGGCGAGTGAGTCGCCAGCTCCTTCGTAGGTGAGTCCAACGAGGCGCTGATTGTCGCCGGGCTCCGCACTGGTGATGATCGTCAAGGTTGCCGGCTGAGCGAACTGGAGTCCCGAGGGCTTCAGATCCACGCCCGCCACGAATCCGCCCGAGAGGGGCAGCCGGGTGACGCTCAGGAGTGGCGTCATCGTAATCGTCACCGGCGCCAGGAGAGCGAGGGGCGGCACGACCAGGGTGTACTGCACGCCGTTCTTTGCGACGGTTTGAATCCTCCCGCCGCCCGGGCCCAGGGTGACCGTGCGCGCGCCGGGCTGCTCCAGGATGATCGCGAGGGGGGCCGGCGGGACGAAGACCGTGGCGGTATCGCTTTTCCCTTCGGCGCTTGCCACGATCCGGCTCTGCCCCACCTGAAGTCCGCTCACCAGTCCGGTGTTCGAAACGCTCGCCGTCGCGGCCGTGGTCGAGGACCAGGTAACCGTCCGGCCGGTCAGAGTCGCACCCTGGGCGTCCTTGAGAGTCACCGCCAGCTGCACGGTTCCCCCCTGCGCAACCGTGGCGGTGTCCCGGTCGAGAACCACGCTGGCCACCGGCGCGGGCGGAGGCGGGGCCGGGCTGGTCGGCTCGGTTTCTCCGCAACCCAGAATCAGCAGTGCCGCCAGCGTTACGCCGAGGCCCGGTGCGCCCTTTGGATTCGACATGTCCACCCTCCCCTTCCCCGTGAATTCGTGAGTCATGATCCGCCGACCGCCCTGCTGCCCCAGGCCTCGACCAGCCGGGACAAGGCATCGCAGCCTTCGAAGGACCGCTTCTCGCCGGTGCCCAGGTTTTCGAGAATTCCGGTGATCTCGATTCCGTCCGGATTCCGGGTCGCCCGGGCCTGAAGCACGAAGTACCCGTACTGGACCGTGGCCTTCAGAAGCGGCTCTCGAGCTGCAGTCACCCGGCCCTCCCGGCGTAGTCGGCCCCTAGCCATTCCCCAAACCGGAGGCGATGTTAGCGGAAGGGTGGCAAACGGTCGTCAGACCGTGCGTCAAACCGTGGCGGCGAAAGGATTTGCGTTCACCGGTGCCGACACTCCGCAGCTTCGGCGGGATCGAGCTCACCCGGGGTGAGACCCCTGTCCTTCCGCGCCGGCGGAAGGAGCTGGTCCTGCTCGCGTACCTGGCCCGGCGGAGCCCGCGGGGAGTAACCCGGGCCGAGCTGGCCGCACTGCTCTGGGGCCATCGCGACGAGTCCCGGGCCCGCCACTCGCTCCGCCAGTCCCTCTCCGAGCTCAAGGCCGAGCTGGGAGACCCCCTCGAGATCACTCCAGACACCGTGCGACTCCGCGCCGGCGCCGTCGAGCTCGATCTGCGAGCCTTCGAGCTGGCGGTCGAGTCGGGCCGGGAGGATGAGGCCGCAAAGCTCTGGCGGGGGGATTTTCTGGCGGGATGCGAGGATCTGGGTGCCGAAGAGCTTCGCACCTGGATCGAGCAGGAGCGCGCAGGTCTCCAGGCTCAGCTGGCGCGAGTGTATCGCCGGCTGGTGGATCGCGCCCGCGCCTCGGGCGACTGGCGCAGCGCCATCACGATGGCAGAGGAATGGTGCCGCGCACTTCCCTACGACGAGGAGGCCCACCGGAGCGCGGTGGAGACCCTGCGCATCGCGGGCAGGAACGCCGAAGCCGCGGCGCGCCATGCCGGCTTCGTCACCCGGCTCCGAACCGATCTCGATACGGCCCCGTCAGAGGAATTCACAAGGCTGGGGGCGACCCTCGATCCGGCGCCCGAGTTACCGCGCCGGGGCCGCCGGGGTCTGCTCACCCCCGACCTGGTGGGGAGATCGGAGCCGCTGGGTCGGCTCCAGCAGGCCTGGGGCGAAGTGGCCGGGGGTCGCGGTGCGGTGGCCCTGATCCTGGGAGACGAGGGACACGGCAAGAGCCGGCTCGGTAGCGAGCTGGCCCGGATGGTTGAAGCCGGTTCGGAACCGGCGACCGTGATTCATGCCCGGGCGTTCGCGGCGGAGCGGGAGCGTCCCTGGGCGGTCATCCGTCCCATGCTGGAAGTGCTCTCCGCCGCACCGGGCTTCCGCGCGGCACCACCCGCAGTCCTGGCGAGCGCCGCGGGCATCGCGCCTGAGATCCGGGAGCTGCTGCCCCGGCTCGAGCAAGGTTCGGATATTTCACCGGCTGAAGCGGTGAGCCGGATCATCGCCGAGGTCGCGGCCGAGCGGCCGCTGCTGCTGATCATCGACGATGTCCCCGGGGCCGATGCCGCGAGTCTCGAGGTTATCCGCGGGCTGGTGCGGCGACCCCCGCCGGGGCTGCTCCTGGTTCTCGCGGCCGGCTCCGGATCCCTGTCCGCCTCGGGGCTGGAGCAGGACCTGCGGCAAGCTTCGGCACACCTGACCCGGGTGGAGCTGGAACGCCTCAACCGGCAGGACATCGAGTTGATGCTGGCCTCGATGATGCCGCTGACACCGGAGTCTTCCGCCAGGCTCTCCAGCCACCTGCTCAGGGCGTCCTCCGGGAATCCCGGACGGATCGAGCCGATCCTGTTCGCCTGGATGGATGCCGGGGTGCTAGCCACCGGTGCGGACGGTCGGTGGGAGTTCACCCGGGAGCCGGACGGCGGCACGAGGCGGTGGGGCTTGGTGGCCGGAGCGGCCGCAGTGCTGCTGTTGCTGCTGGGTTGGGTGCTGTTCCGCCCCGGCGCGGCATCGATAGGTCAGGGAGATCAAATCGTGCTGGCCGACGTCCAGAACGCCACCAGCGATTCGGCGCTGGGCCGGGCCTTTTACAGCGCGGCCACCATCGGCCTCCAGGGTTCCCGGCACCTCTCGCTCTTTCCCAGGAGCCGGGTCCGGGAGACCCTCGGCCGGATGGGTCGCCCCGGCGACGACAGTACGCTCAGCGAGGCAATCGCCCGAGAGGTCGCGGTCCGTGAGGGAGTTTCCCGGGTCGTCGCACTTGGGGTTACCCAGGTGGACAGCGCCTATCTGCTGAGCGCGCGGGTGGTGGATCCGGAAACCGGGCGCGATCTCGATGCGCTGAGTCTGCGGGTAGAGCGCCGGGCGGAACTGCTGGATGGTATGGACCGGCTCCTCCAGCGGACCCGGAAGAGCCTGGGCGAGTCCTCGCGGGAGCTCAGCGCCAATGACGAGCCCCTGCCCCGGATCACCACGTCCTCACTCGATGCCCTCCGCGCCTACGTCGCGGGAGGGGAGGCCTGGAGTCGGCGCGATCTGGTTGCGGCCCGGGAGCATTGGATGCGGGCCCTTGCGCTGGACAGCAGCTTTGCCCTGGCGATGGCCGCGATGGCGGACCTGGAATACTTCGGGAACAACAACCGGCCCGAGGGCGACCGGTGGATGAATCGCGCCCTCGCCCAGCTCGACCGGCTGACCGAGCGGGAGCAGCTTCGGATCCAGGTGCAGGCCGCGGTGGGTCAGGGACGGGAGGCGGATGCGGTGGAATTCTCCCGGATGCTGGCCGAGCGATACCCGACCCGAGACACCTGGTACGGTCACGGCACCACGCTGATGCGCTATTACCGCTGCCGGGATGCGATCCCCTCGCTCCGGAAGGCGCTCAGCTTCGACAGCCTCTTCGCCGTCGGCCACAACAACCTCGCCACCTGCCTGCAGCTCGAGGGCCGGATCGAGGACGCTCTCGCGGCCTATGCTGCCGCCGGACGGAGCGACTCCCTGACCCTGTATCGCGACAACATCAATCACGAATGGGGGGTCGCCTTCGTGCGAGCGGGGCGGCCCGGAGCCGCCGAATCCGCCTACACTCGGATGGCGGAGAGCGGGCGGGCCTACGATCGCGCCCGCGGGCTCCGTTCCCTGGCCTGGCTCGCCATGTACCAGGGCCGGTTCCGGAGCGCGGTGGGTCACCTGAACGACGCGATCTCGCTCTACCGAAGTGGGCCGGCTCTGGTCTCCATCTTTCGAAACCAGGTTATCCTGGCCCAGGCGTATGTCGCGCAGGGAGACACGGTCCGGGCCCGCCGAATGCTCGACTCGGCGATGGCAACGGCAAGCGGTGTCCCTCTGGAGCCGGCATTCCTGCTCTATCTCGGACAGGCCCAGCTCCGCGTAGGCAGGCTGACCGCGGCCAAAGCGAGCCTCGAGTCGATGCGCGCCGCGATCCGGGCCACCAGCTCCTACGATCGCGCCGTGCTCCAGGGACTGGAAGCCGCGGTGTCAGTGGCCGAGGGACGCCCGTCCCAGGCGATCGAGTCCGCCGCGCCGGTTCATGACTCGAGGACGGCTGCCTTCCGCCTTTCGGCTCTGGCTCAGGCGTACGGTGCCGCGGGACAGCTCGATTCGGCGCTGGCGGTGGCGGTGCGGCTCTCCAACACCTTCGCCTTCGGGGAGGAAGCCCAGATCGAGTGGGCGCGGGGGCCGCTGCTGGTGGCGCGATTCGCCGAAGCGAAGGGTGATTCGGCCACCGCCCGCGCCGCCTACTCCCGGCTGATCGAGCAGTGGAAGACCGGAGACCCGGATCTTCCCGACCTGCTCCTGGCGCGCCGGGCACTGGGGCGACTGCAGCGCCGTGAGCGGTGATGCGGAATGGGGTTGGGGGTTAGGGATCGGGGATTGGGGCATCTCCCCAACCCCGAACCCCCAATCCCCAACCCCTAAGTAGATTTCTTCGCTCCACCACCGAGGGGCGCTCATGGCCATCGCCGAAGGCAAAACAATCCCGTTCGTCGGTCCCGAGCACATCGATGCCTCGGTGCTGGAGACCTTCGGCTACGACGGCCCGGAGCAGGAGATCGTCACCGAAACCGGCGAGTTCAGCGCGGTGTGCCCCTACAGCGGGCTCCCAGACTATGCCCGGCTCACCATCACCTACCGGCCGGGCAAGAAGTGCGTCGAGCTCAAGAGCCTCAAGTACTACATCATCGGCTACCGCAACGTGGGCATCTTCCAGGAGCACGCCACCGCGCGTATCGCCGAGGACCTCTTCCGGGCGCTGGAGCCCAAGTCGCTCTCGGTGCGCACGGTCTACAATGTCCGCGGCGGATTCGAGACCACCTGCACCGTGACGCTGCCGACGCAGTCAGGGTGACTGCCGACACTCCCGCTATTACACTTCTACCGCTCAAACCGCCGTAATCCCCGAGCTTCAGACGGAAGGGCGATCCCCGTGGCCGCGAACACCCTCTCCATCACCGACAATCGCACCGGCAAGGCCTACGAGCTGCCTATCGAAGAGGGCACCATCAAGGCCCTCGACCTCCGCCAGATCAAGACCGGCGAAGACGACTTCGGGCTGATGACCTACGACCCCGCCTTCATGAACACGGCGGCCTGCCGGAGCGCGATCACCTACATCGACGGCGACAAGGGCATCCTCCGCTACCGGGGCTACCCGATCGAGCAGATCGCCGACAAGGCCAGCTTTCTCGAGGTGGCCTACCTGCTGGCCGAGGGGGAGCTGCCCGACACGGCCCAGCTGGCCAAGTGGACCAGCGACGTCACCTACCACACTTACGTCCACACCAACATCATCAAGTTCCTGGAGGGGTTCCGGTACGATGCCCACCCCATGGGCATGCTGCTGGGCGCCATCGGGGCGCTCTCGACCTTCTACCCCGACGCCAAGAACATCGAGGACCCGGCCAACCGCTACATCCAGCGGGTCCGCCTCATGGCCAAGATGCCCACCATCGCGGCCTTTGCCTTCCGGCACTCCCGGGGGCTGCCCTATGAGTTTCCCCGCAACGACCTGGATTACATCGGCAACTACGTCAACATGATGTTCTCGATCGGCGGGAAGCACGAGCCCAATCTGGTGCTGCAGCGCGCGCTCGAGATCCTGCTGATCCTCCATGCCGACCACGAGCAGAACTGCTCCACCAGCGCGGTCCGCGCGGTCGGCTCCTCCCATGTGGACCCGTTCTCGGCGGTCTCGGCGGGGATTGCGGCGCTGTACGGGCCGCTCCACGGCGGGGCCAACGAGGCGGTGCTGGAGATGCTGGGGGAGATCGGGGAAAAAAAGAACATTCCCGCCTTCATCGAAAAGGTGAAGAAAGGCGAGGGTCGGCTGATGGGCTTCGGCCACCGGGTCTACAAGTCCTACGATCCCCGGGCCAAGCTGATCAAGCAGGTGGCCGACGCGGTGTTCGAGCAGACCGGGCTCAATCCCAAGCTGGAGATCGCGCTCGAGCTGGAGGCTATCGCGCTCAAGGACGAATACTTCATCAAGCGGAAGCTCTACCCCAACGTGGATTTCTACTCCGGGCTGATCTACCAGGCGATGGGCTATCCGACCGACTACTTCACCGTACTGTTCGCGGTGGGGCGGCTGCCCGGCTGGCTGGCCCAGTGGGAAGAGATGCTGATGGACAAGGATCAGAAGATCGCCCGCCCGCGGCAGATATACACCGGCGCGGAGGAGCGGCCCTACATCCCTACCGAAAAGCGTCAACGGTCAACGGTCAACAGTCAACGGTAGAACCGGTCAACGGTCAACGGTCAACAGTCAACGGTAAGAACCTGCATTTCCGGGCTTCCCGCGTTGCTGCGGAGAGCACAGACTAAATGTTTGTCCCGTTGACCGTTGACTGTTGACCGTTCACGCTGTCCGCCGTCACTTCCTCCGGCACGCCCTCATCTTCGAGATACGTGTAGCCTTCGAGCCCCGCCACGTAGTCCGCAATGAACGCGTTGGCGTCCTGCCGGGGCAGGTCGGCGGTCGCGCCGACCTTGCGGCGGAAGGTCTGGAGCAGGTCCGAGGCCTTGAACTGGACGTAGTTGAGCACCTCGGTCACCGTGTCGCCGTGCACCATGTCGGTGATCTCGTAGCCCTTCTCGGTCACCTTGATGTGCACCGCGTTGGTGTCGCCGAACAGGTTGTGGAGGTCGCCCAGGATCTCCTGGTAGGCGCCGGTGAGGAAGATTCCCAGAATGTAGGGCTCGCCCTCCCGGAACGGATGCAGCTCCAGGCAGGGCTTGCCCTTTCTCCCCCCGGCAAACCGGTCGATCACCCCGTCCGAATCGCAGGTGATGTCCTGCAGGGTCCCCCGCCGGATCGGCTCCTCGTCGAGCCGGTGCACCGGCATGATCGGGAAGATCTGGTCGATTGCCCAGTTGTCGGGCAGCGACTGGAACACCGAGAAATTGCAGAAATACCGGTCCACCAGGGTTGCTTCCAGGTGGTTCACGATCTCGGGGTATGACGCCCGGTCATGGGCGATCAGCGCGGCGATCCCGTTCATGGTCGCGAGGTAGTACTGGTCGATGTCCGCCATGTCGCGAAGGGTGATCGCGTCGCTGGCAAACAGCTCCTGGAGGCGCTCCTTGGCGAAGACCGCGTCGTGGAACACCTCGTCCACCCGGTCCAGGGTCATCGCCTCGAGGTTTTCCTTGAGCTCGACCAGTACCGGCGGAGGATCCTCCCGGAGCGCGGGGATCACCGGCTCGGTGAGCGCCTCCACGTCGGTGACGTTGATCAGCAGCAGGGCGTGATGGGCGGTGAGGGCCCGGCCCGACTCCGAGATGATGTGGGGCATCGGATGGCTGAACTGCCGGCACACGGTGCCCAGCAGGTACACCACGTCGTTGGCGTACTCCCGGGTGGTGTAGTTCATGCTGGCCGGGCGGGTGGTGCGGGAGCCTTCGTAGTCCACTCCGAGCCCGCCGCCGACATCCACGTGGGTCAGGTCGAAGCCCATCTCCCGAATCTCGACGTAGTAGCGCCCGATTTCCTCCAGCCCC
>Ga0209486_10000948_pt1 | contig 12711 bp, 8 predicted proteins | sample NCCompost_FD_187518 | JGI IMG/M metagenome (GOLD analysis project Ga0209486, IMG submission 187518) | Agricultural soil microbial communities from Utah to study Nitrogen management - NC Compost (SPAdes) (version 2) | ecosystem: Environmental > Terrestrial > Soil > Agricultural land | place: USA...
TATTCAGGTGGCACTTGCGCATCATGATGCAGCCCTCGACCACCAGCGGCGCGGTGGCGAAGCCGAATTCGTCGGCGCCGAGGATCGCGCCGATGACCACGTCGCGGCCGGTCTTCATCTGGCCGTCGACCTGGACCGCGATGCGCCCGCGCAGGCGGTTCAGCACCAAGGTCTGCTGGGTCTCGGCAAGGCCGAGCTCCCAAGGCGTGCCGGCGTGCTTGATCGAAGACCAGGGCGACGCACCGGTACCGCCGTCGTGCCCCGCGATGGTGACGTGGTCGGCCTTGCCCTTGGACACCCCCGCGGCGATGGTGCCGACCCCGACCTCGGACACCAGCTTCACCGAGATCGCAGCATTGGGGTTGGAGTTCTTCAGGTCGTGGATCAGCTGCGCGAGATCCTCGATCGAATAGATGTCGTGGTGCGGCGGCGGCGAGATGAGCTCGACCCCGGGCGTCGAATAGCGCAGCTCGGCGATGTACTCGGAGACTTTGCGCCCAGGCAGCTGGCCGCCTTCGCCCGGCTTGGCGCCCTGCGCGATCTTGATCTGCAGCATCTCGGCGCTGGCCAGATACTCCGCGGTGACGCCGAAGCGACCCGAGGCCACCTGCTTGATCTTCGACTTGAGCGAGTCGCCCTCTCGCAGCGGGAGATCCACTTCGATCCTGGATTTTCCGATCCGCGATTGCAACGTTTCACCGGCCTTGACCGGGGCGTAACGACGCCGGTCCTCCCCGCCCTCGCCGGTATTCGACTTGCCGCCGATGCGGTTCATCGCAATCGCCAGCGTGGTGTGCGCCTCGGTGGAGATCGAGCCAAGCGACATCGCACCGGTGGAAAAGCGCTTGACGATCTCGGCGGCGGGCTCGACCTCCTCGATCGGCACCGGCTGGCCGAAGCGGAACTCGAACAGGCCGCGGAATGTCAGGTGGCGGCGCGACTGGTCGTTGATCAGCGCGGCGTATTCCTTGTAGGTCGAGTAGGCGTTGGTGCGCGCGGAATGCTGCAGCTTGGCGATCGCATCGGGCGTCCACGTATGCTCCTCGCCGCGCACCCGCCAGGCGTACTCGCCGCCGGCGTCGAGCATGTTCTTGAGGACCGGATCGGCCTCGTCGAAGGCGTCGCGGTGCACGCGGATCGCCTCCTCGGCGACGTCGAAGAGATCGATGCCCTCGATATTGCTGGCGGTGCCGGTGAAGTACTTGTCGACCAGCGAGCGCGCGAGACCCACGGCCTCGAACAGCTGCGAGCCGGTGTAGGACATGTAGGTCGACACGCCCATCTTCGACATCACCTTCTTCAGCCCCTTGCCGATCGCCTTGATGTAGTTCTTGACCGCCTTGGTCTTGTCCTGTGAGGCGGCAAGCAGGGTCTCGAGCGCCAGGTACGGATGCACCGCCTCCGCGCCGTAGGCGCCGAGCAGCGCGAAATGGTGCACTTCGCGCGCGCTGCCGGTCTCGACCACGAGTCCGGTCGAAGTGCGCAACCCCTTGCCGACCAGGTGCTGGTGAATTGCCGACAAAGCCAGTAACGCCGGAATCGCCACGCGGTCTTTGTCGACCAGGCGGTCCGAGATCACGATGATCGAGTAGCCGGAGCGCACCGCGTCCTCGGCTTGCGCGGCAAGCGAGGCAAGCCGTGCCTCGATTGCGTCCTGCCCCCAGGCCACCGGGTAGGTGACGTCGAGCTCGCAGGACTTGAACTTGCCGCCGGTGTAGCGCTCGATGTGCCGGATCTTCTCCATCTCGTAGAAGTCGAGCACCGGCTGGCCGACTTCCAGGCGCAGCGGCGGATTGAGCTCGTCGATGCCCAGCAGGTTCGGCTTGGGGCCGATGAACGACACCAGCGACATCACCAGCTCTTCGCGGATCGGGTCGATCGCCGGGTTGGTGACTTGGGCGAAAAGCTGCTTGAAGTAGTGGTAGAGGGTCTTGTCCTTGTTCGACAGCACGGCGAGCGGCGAGTCGTTGCCCATCGAGCCGATCGGCTCCTCGCCCGCCGCCGACATCGGCTGCATGATGAACTTCAGGTCTTCCTGGGTGTAGCCGAAAGCCTGCTGCCGGTCGAGGAGCTTCACTTTCGACTTCAGCGGCGGCGTCTTCTCGGTGTCGACCTCGTCCAGGCGTACGCGGATGCGCTCGATCCACTCGGCGTAGGGCTTGGCGCTCGCCAGGGTCTCCTTCAGCTCCTTGTCGTCGACGATGCGGCCCTTCTCGAGGTCGACCAGGAACATCTTCCCCGGCTGCAGGCGCCACTTCTTGACGATCTTCTCCTCCGGGATCGGCAGGCAGCCGCATTCCGAGCCCATGATCACCAGGTCGTCGTCGGTGACGATGTAGCGCGAGGGGCGCAGGCCGTTGCGGTCGAGCGTGGCGCCGATCAGCCGGCCGTCCGTGAAGGCGATCGAGGCCGGGCCGTCCCACGGCTCCATCATCGCGGCGTGGTACTCGTAGAATGCACGCCGCGCCGGGTCCATCAGCGTGTGGTTCTCCCACGCCTCCGGGATCATCATCATCATGGCGTGCGCCACGGAGTAGCCGCCCATCACCAGCAGCTCGAGGGCGTTGTCGAACGAGGCCGAGTCCGATTGGCCGTCGTAGATCAGCGGCCAGATCTTGGCCAGGTCGTCGCTCAGGATCGGCGAGGAGATCGCGCCCTGGCGCGCGCGAATCCAATTGACGTTGCCGCGCAGCGTGTTGATCTCGCCGTTGTGGCAAATCATGCGGAACGGGTGCGCGAGGTCCCAAGACGGGAAGGTGTTGGTCGAGAAGCGCTGGTGCACCAGCGCGAGCGCCGACTCGACGCGCGCATCCTTCAGGTCGAGGTAGTACTCGCCGACCTGGTAGGCAAGCAGCATCCCCTTGTAGCAAAGGGTGCGCGCCGACATCGATGGCACGTAGAACTCCTTGCCGTGCTTCAGGCGCAGCGCCTGGATCGCGTGGCCGGAGCTTTTGCGAATGATGTAGAGCTTGCGCTCGAGCGCATCGGTCACCGTGACCTGCCGGCCACGCCCGATGAACACCTGGCGAATCACCGGCTCGAGCTTCTTCGCCGCTTCCGCCAGGTCGCTGTTATCGACCGGCACATCGCGCCAGCCGAGAAGCACCTGGCCCTCGTCCTTGATGGCGCGTTCGATCTCGTACTCACAGGCGATGCGCGATGCAGGGTCTCGCGGCAGGAACACCATGCCGACGCCGTACTGGCCGGCAGGCGGCAGCTTCACTCCCTGTTTCGCCATCTCCTCGCGCAAGAAGCGGTCGGGGATCTGGATCAGGAGCCCGGCGCCGTCGGAGAGCTTTGGGTCATAACCCACCGCGCCGCGGTGAGTGAGGTTGCGCAGCACCGTGAGGCCCTGCTCGACGATGGTGTGCGACTTCTTGCCCTTGATGTGCGCGACGAAGCCGACGCCGCAGGCGTCGTGCTCGTTGGAAGGGTGGTACAGCCCTTGGGCCTGCAAGCTCATGACGGAACTACTGAATATACAATTACCGCGCTGCAGCGACAATGGCCTCGCGCACTGCCGCGGGATCGACGTCGGCGCGCAGCGCGGCGCGTCCGATCCCTTCCAGCAGCACGAAGCGTGCGCTTCCCTTCGCCGCCTTCTTGTCGAAGGCCATCAGGTCTATCAGCTGCTGCGGAGCCAGCGCCGGCCCCGCCACCGGCAGCCCGGCGCGCTTGAGCAGGGCGCGCACCCGGCTGACTTCATTTTTTTTCAACTGACCCATTAGCAAAGACAGCTCCGCGGCCATCACCATGCCGGCCGCCACGGCCTCGCCGTGCAGCCAGGTCCCGTACCCGGCGCCGGCCTCGATCGCATGGCCGAAGGTGTGCCCGAAGTTGAGTAACGCGCGGCTGCCCGACTCGCGCTCATCTTCGGCGACGATGCGAGCCTTGAGCTCGCAGCTGCGACGGATGGCGTGGGCCAGGGCTTCGCGCTCGCGCGCAAGAATCTTTTCCACATTGGCCTCAAGCCAGGCGACGAACGCGGCGTCGAGCGCGAAGCCGTGCTTGATCACCTCGGCGAGTCCAGCGCGCAGCTCGCGGTCGGGCAGCGTGTCGAGCGTTGCGACGTCGGAGACCACGGCGCACGGCTGGTGGAAGGCGCCGATCATGTTCTTGCCGCGCGGGTGGTTGATCGCCGTCTTGCCGCCAACCGCAGAGTCGACCTGCGCTAAGAGCGTGGTCGGCACCTGCACGAAAGCGACGCCGCGCTGGTAGATGGCGGCGGCAAATCCTGCCAGGTCGCCGACGACCCCGCCGCCCAAGGCGACCACCAGGCCGTCGCGCCCGAGGCGCGCGGCGAGCAGGGCGTCGACGACCTGCTCCACTCCCTGCCAGCTCTTTGCCTGCTCCCCATCGGGAATCACGACCTCGGCAACGCGCGCGCCTTTCAGCGCCGTGCGGATTCTTTGCAGGTAAAGCGGGGCGACGACCGAGTTGGTGACGATGGCCGCCGCGCCGCCCGCCAGGTATGGCCGGTAGAGCTCGGCGGCATCGAGGATACCGGTGCCGATATGGATCGGGTAGGCGCGGCTGCCCGAAATGGGCAATAGGGCTACGCTGAGCGTTTCCATCGCGACCCCAGCTGCTCGAGCAGCCCGCGCGCCAGAACCTGCACGCTCTGGCGGGCGGTGTCGACCACCACATCGGCGATCTCGCGATACAGCGGGTCGCGCTCGCGGTAGAGCTCGCGCAGCCGCCCGAGCGGATCGCCGCCCGCGAGCAGCGGCCGGTTGCGATCCTGCCGCACGCGCTCGTAAAGATGCTCAGGCGTAGCGCGCAGGTACACCACGGTGCCGTGGGCCGAAAGCAGCGCACGATTCCCGGTGGCGAGCACGGCGCCGCCGCCAGTGGCGAGCACGATGCCGTCCATCAAGGTCAATTCGGCGATCGCCTGCGCTTCGCGCGCGCGGAAGCCGGCCTCGCCTTCGATCTCGAAAATCACCGGGATCTTGACACCGCAGCGCGCCTCGATCTCGTGGTCCGAATCGAAGAAGCGCAGCTTGAGGCGACGGGCGAGCGAACGCCCGACGGTGGTCTTGCCGGCGCCCATCATGCCCACGAGATAGAGGTTGTCGTGTTTCACGCCTTGCCATTGTAGAAACAAAAACGGCCGGGAGGACCCGGCCGTCGTGCTGCGGTGCTTGGCGAAGTGCGGCGGCTACTCAGCGAATCGTAAGGCGATCATTGACCACGCGCGGGGTAATGAACACGAGAAGCTCGGTTTTCGCAGTGATCGTCGTCGTATTCTTGAACAGCCAGCCGAGGAACGGGATATCCCCCAGCAGCGGGATCTTGGTGACGTCGGTGCGGTCGTTCTGCTCGAAGATACCGCCGATCACCACCGTGCCGCCGTTCTCCACCAGCACCTCGGTCTTGACGTGCTTGGTATTGATCTGCACGCCGGCCGGCGTCGTCGGACCCGGCTGATCCTTGTTGACGTCGAGCGTCATCATCACGTTGCCGTCCGGGGTGATCTGGGGCTTCACCTTGAGCGCCAGGTTGGCCTTGCGGAAAGACACCGCGGTTGCGCCCGACGAAGTCGCCTGCTGATAGGGAATTTCCGTGCCCTGCTCGATCAGTGCCTCCACCTGGTCGGCGGTGAGCACGCGCGGGCTGGCGATGATCTTGCCCTTGCCGTCGGCCTCCAACGCGGTCAACTCGAGGTTGAGGAAACGCGTCGCCGCGCTATTGAACAAGATGAACGAGAACTGCCCGGCGTTGAACGCGTTCAGGCCCGCCGCCGGAAGGTTCACGCCCAGCGAGTTGGCGAAGAAGTCGGGGGTGGTGACAATCTGGTCGGTCTGGAAGCCGGTGTTCGCCAAGCCGCCGCCGACCGTGAAGCGCGGGCTGTTTTGACCGAGAACGCGATGCCCCGGCAGCCCGGCCTCGTTGATGCCCAGGCGCGCGCCAATGTTGCGGCTGAAGGCGTCGTTCGCCTCGACGATGCGCGCCTCGATCATCACCTGGCGCACCGCGATGTCGATCTTCGCGATCAAGCGGCGCACTTCCTCCAGCCGGCTCGGCGTGTCCTGCACGAACAGCGTGTTGGTCCGGGTGTCGACCACGGCGCTGCCGCGCTTGGAAAGGATGCGCTGCGTCGGGTCGGAAAGCAGCTTCTGCACGTCGGCCGCCTTCTGGTAATTCATCTGGAACGACTCGGTACGGGTCTGCTCCAGGTCCGAGATCTGGTTCTGCGCCTCCAGCGCCAGCTTCTCGCGCGTGGCGAGCTCATCGCGCGGCGCGATCCAGATCACGTTGCCGCTACGCCGGCTGTCCAGGCCGCGGGTCTGCAGGATGATCTCCAGCGCCTGGTCCCACGGCACGTCCTTCAGCCGCAGCGTAATGTTGCCGGTGACGGTGTCGCTGGTAATGATGTTCAGGTCGGTGAAGTCGGCGATCACGTTCAGCACGGCGCGAACTTCCACGTTCTGGAAGTTGAGCGACAAGCGCTCGCCGGTGTAGCGGCCGCGCTGGGCGGCCGCGCGCGCCGGATCGGCGACCACCGGCTTCACTTCCAGCACGAACTGCGTATCCGACTGGTAGGCGTTGTGCTCCCACTGCCCCTTCGGCTCGATCACCATGCGCACGTTCTCGCCCTGCTGGAAGGTGCTCACGGTGTTGACCGGGGTGCCGAAGTCGACCACGTCCAGGCGGCGGCGCAGGCTCTCGGGCAGCGCGGTCTTCAAAAACTCGACGACGATGTTCTGGCCCTGCAGGCGAATGTCGATGCCGGTGGTGGTGTCGGCGAGATCCACCACGATGCGGCCCTCGCCGGCGCGCCCGCGACGGAAGTCGATGTCGCGCACCGCGTGTTTGACGTCGCCCTTGCCCTCGGAAAAGTGCGCCACGCCGCCGCCGGGCGTGGTCGACGCCACCGGGGCCTCGGCGAGCGTGATGACCAGCGTGTTGCCCTCCAGCGTGGCCTCGTGGCCGACGGCGCGGCGCAGGTTGAGCACCAGCCGGGTGCGGTCCGCGCCCTGCACCACGTTCATGCTGCGCAGGTCGCCCTGCCCGATGTCCTGGCTGGAGCGGCCGAGCGCGTTGGCGGTGTTGGGAAAATCGAAGGCGATGCGCGCCGGCGTGGCCACCGAGAAGTTCGGCGGCACGCTCTTCAGCGGCTCCTTGGTGGTGATGCGCACCACCGTCTTGCCGGCCTGCTGGCTGACCTCGAAGTTATCGATGCTGTTCTGCGCGTAGGCCTGTGCGGAGAACAGCGCGAGGCCCACGAGCCAGAGCAGCCAGGCGGGACTCCAGGGAGTGGCTTTGGTATTCATCTTTTTGCCTCCACCAGTTGCAGCGAGCTGACCCGCTCGACCCAGTCACCGGTCGAGTCCTGCACCAGCTCCTTGAGGCTGATCTGCGCCTCGTCGATGCCGGTAATCACGCCGAAATTCTGTCCCATGTAATTGCCCTTCTTCACGCGGTAAAGGTTGGGACCTGCCTTCACCAGCGCGAACGTCTCTTTGCTTTGCGTGATCGTGCCGAGCATCTGGATCGACTCGAGCGGGAAGGCCTCGAGGGGCTCGGGCGGTCGTTTCTTCTGCTCGTCGATCAGCGCGGTGGATGCCGATGCTGCCCCGCGGGCGCTCGCCACCTCGATGCGCTCGGGGCGGAACGGGTCGATCTGGCCCTCCGCGGTATACGGCACCGGCTCGTAAGGCCGCACCTGCGGCAGCGGGTCGACGCGCCCGCGCAGGTCCTTGGTGAGCTGATTGAGCTCCTCCTTCAGGTCGCCGTATTCGTCGCCGCCGCAGCCGGCGATGAGCAGCACGGCGACGACCGCCAACCCGCGGGCGAGGTTCGCGCGCGTGCTCATTTCTTCGCCGGGCCCTTCGCCGAGCGGCGTTGCGCGGCGATCTCGTCGTCGTCGAGGTAGCGGAAGGTGCGTGCCGTGGCGTCCATCGTCAGATTGCCGTCGTTGCCGGCGACGATCGCCACGTCGTTCAGCGTGACGATGCGCGAGAGCTGACCGACGTCGCTCGCGAACGCACCCATGTCGTGGTAATTGCCGGTTACTTTCACCGAGATCGGCAGCTCCGCATAGAAGTCGCGCCGCATCTCCTGTGCCGCCGGCCGGAACAGCTCGAACTGCAGGCCGCGGCCGAGGCCCGCCTGGTTGATGTCGACCAGCAGCGCGTCCATCTGCGACTTGTTCGGCAGTTGCTTGAGCAGCGCGCCGAACTGGGTGTCGATTTCGCGCAGCTGCTGGCGATGCAGGTCGAGATTGACCGACTGCTTCTTCTTGCTGACGTACTCTTCCTTCAGCTTCACTTCCTTCTGCTGACCAAGCTCGAGCTCCTCGAGCTGACCCTGATTGATGGCGAAGAAGCCGCCGACCGGAATCCCGACCAGGATGGCGAGCAGCACCAGGATCTTGGGCCCGGCGTGCCAGGTACCGGGATCCTTCCAGTTGGTGCGCTGGAACTCTTCGGTGAACGCCTTGAGGTTGAACGCCATGGCTCAGCCCTTCTTCGCCGCGTCTTTCGCCGGCTCCGCCTTGGCGGCGTCCTTCGCGGCGGCGCGCTTGAGTTGCACGTACATGTCGAATTGCGAGACCCGTCTCTTGTCGGCGCCGGTGGCTGCCTTGACCTCCACCAGCAGCGGCTGATCCAGCCACGGCGAGGCCTCGATGTTGCGCATCAGCGTCGAGACGCGCGCGTTCGATTGCGCAAAGCCGACGATGTGCACCTTCTGCGCGGTCTGGCGCATCGACTTGAGGTATACGCCCTCGGGCATCTGGCGCACCATCTGCTCGAGCAGGTGCACGGTCTGGGCGCGATCCGCCTGCAGGGTTTCGATGATCTGCTTGCGCGCGAGCAGGGCCTGGATCTGGTTGCGCAGCTCGTTGATCTCGGCGATGTCCTTGTCGAGCTTCTTGATCTCGGTGGCGAGGAAGGTGTTGCGGTCGTTCTGCGTCGAGATCTGCCGCTCGTAGTACTGGTACATGAGGAAGGCGAGCGCGATGCCGACGATCGCCGTGCCGCCAGCGACGGTGGCGAAATGCTGGCGCGAGCGCTTGCGGCGCTCCTCGCGGTGCGGCAGCAGGTTGATACGGGCATTCATTGCGGGTCGAACCTCCGCATGGCAAGGCCGCAGGCCACAATCAGCGACGGCGCGTCGATCATCAGGCGCTTGAGCTGGATGCGCGGCGAGGCCTGCATCAGGGCAAACGGATTAGCGATGCTGGCCGGCACCTGGGTGCGCGTATTCACGACCTCATCGAGGCCCGGAATCACCGCTGAACCGCCGGCAAGCAGAATGTGGTCAACGGCGTGGTACTGCGTCGAAGTGAAAAAGAATTGCAGCGCGCGCTGTACTTCCATGGACAGGTTCTCCATGAAGGGTTTCATCACTTCGGCTTCGAAATCGTCGGGCAGGCCGCCCGAGCGCTTGGCGTTCTCGGCTTCCTCCGGCGTCATGCCGTAGCGGCTGACGATGTCCTGGGTGAGCTGGTTGCCGCCGAACGCCTGCTCCCGCGTGTACACCGACTGGTCATTGCGCAGCACGGTGACGTTCATCACGTTGGCGCCAACGTCCACCACCGCGACGTTTTGATCCTTGCCGCCGCCGGGAAGTCCTTGCACCACGAGCGAGAGCGCAGTCTGCTGCGCGAACGATTCGACATCCATGACCAGCGGCTTCAGGCCGCAAACGTCCGCCACGGCCACGCGGTCCTCGACCTTCTCCTTGCGCGTGGCGGCGATCAGGACTTCCTGCTCTTCCGGGTTGGTGGGCGAAGGGCCGAGCACCTGGAAGTCCAGGTTCACTTCCTCGAGGGCAAATGGGATGTACTGGTTGGCCTCGCTCTCGACCTGGATCTCGAGCTCTTCCTCGCGCAGGGCAGCCGAGACGATGATCTTCTTGCTGATCACCGCGCCGGTCGGCACCGCCATCGCCACGTGCTTGGTGCGCGTACCGAGGCGTTGGTAGGCGCGCTTCACCGCGTCGCCGACCGCCTCCAGGTTGTTGATGTTTCCGTCCACGACCGAATCGCGGGCGAGCGGCTCGATCGCGTAACGCTCGACGCGATAACCCCCCTTGCCGGCGTCGACCAGCTCGAGCATCTTCACCGATGACGAGCTGATGTCCAGCCCGAACAAGGGTGGGGCCTTGGCCGTGAACAGATCGATTTTCATTGGTTATTTCCCTTTGCGGCTCGCATCTTAGGCGCGATACGCAGAAATCGCATTAAATGCTAGCAACAAGCCCCCCGGCTGTCTACTTAATTTTCCACGGAGGGAAGCTGGGTATGATGCTACCGTCGCTTTCGCCCCTGCAACAAACGCACCGGCAATAGTCTAAGTGCCCATGTGGCTTCGCTTTATAGCCTTCCCCTTGGCCGTCCTGGCGGGGTTGCTCGTGGCCGGCGTACTGGCCGTGGGCCTGGTGGTCGTCCTCGCCTACCCTCAGCTTCCGTCGCTGGAAGCGCTGACCGCTTACCAGCCGAAGATCCCGCTGCGCATCTACACCGCCGAGGGCATCTTGATCGGCGAATTCGGCGAGGAACGCCGCTCGGTGATCTCGATCGCCGAAGTACCGCAGCAGCTGAAAAACGCGGTCATTGCGGCCGAGGACGAGCGCTTCTATGAGCATCCGGGTATCGACTACGTGGGCGTCATGCGCGCGGCATGGGCGAACCTGGTCGCGGGCGGCAGGCGGCAGGGCGCCAGCACCATCACGATGCAAGTCGCGCGCAATTTTTTCCTGTCGTCCGAAAAAACGCTCACGCGCAAGCTGTACGAGGCGTTGCTCGCATTCAAGATCGAGCACAGCCTGTCCAAGGAGCAGATCCTCGAGCTCTACGTCAACCAGATCTACCTCGGGCAGCGCGCCTATGGCTTTGCGGCAGCCTCGCACACCTACTACGGCAAGGCGCTGAACCAGCTGTCTCTCGCCGAGACGGCGATGCTGGCCGGGCTGCCGAAGGCACCCTCGCTCTATAACCCGATCGCGAATCCGCAGCGCGCGAAGCAGCGGCAGCAGTACGTGCTGCGGCGCATGACCGAGCTTGGGCAGATCGACGCGACGCAGTATGAGGACGCCCTGAAGGCGCCGCTGCGCACGCGGCGCGAAATCACCGAATACTCGGTGCACGCCGAGTTCGCGGCCGAAATGGTCCGGCAGGCCTTGGCCGAACACTATCCGGAGGACGTCTACACAAGGGGATTCCGCGTCTACACCACCATCCGCAAGGCCGACCAGGAAGCCGCCTACGACGCCCTGCGCAAAGGCGTGCTCGAGTACGACCGGCGTGCGGGCTACCGGGGCCCCGAAGGGTATGTCGAGCTGCCGGCCACGCCCGAGGACGACGATTTCGAGGACGCCCTCGCCGACCATGCGGACAGCGATGACCTGCTCGCGGCCGTCGTCGTCTCTTACGACGGGAAGCAGGTCCAGGCGGCGTTGCGCACCGGCGAGCGCCTGGCGATCCAAGGGCCGGGACTGCAATTCGCGGCGCGGGCGCTCGATGCCAAGGCCGGCCCGCAGAAGCGCATCCGCAAGGGCGCGATCATCCGCGTCCAGCGCGAAGGAAAGGGCTGGCAGATCCTGCAGCTGCCGGAAGTCGAGGCGGCGTTCATTTCCCTCGACCCGCAGGACGGCGCGATCCGCGCGCTCGTCGGCGGCTTCGACTTCAGCCGCAACAAGTTCAACCACGTGACGCAGGCGTGGCGCCAGCCCGGCTCGTCATTCAAGCCTTTCATCTACTCCGCCTCCCTCGAGAAGGGCTTCACCGCGGCGACCGTGGTGTCCGACGAGCCCGTGGTTCTGGAAGCCGAGCAGACCGGCAGCCAGCGCTGGGAGCCGAAGAACTATGACGGCAAGTTCGAGGGGCCGATGCGCCTGCGCACCGCGCTGGCGAAATCCAAAAACATGGTGTCGATCCGCGTGCTCGACGCGATCGGCCCCAAGTACGCGCAGGAATACGTCGCGCGCTTCGGCTTCGATGCCGAGCGCCACCCGCCTTACCTGACGATGGCGCTGGGCGCGGGCTCGGTGACCGCATGGCAGATGGCGCGGGCGTACTCTGTGTTCGCGAACGGCGGCTTCCTGGTACAGCCGTACTTCATGCACAAGATCGTCGACGATCGCGGCAACCCGGTCGCGCTTGCCGATCCGCGGCGCGCAGGCGATGAAGGGCTGCGCGTTCTCGATGCGCGCAATGCCTTCATCATGGACAACATGATGCAGGACGTGACGCGCTCGGGCACCGCAGCGCGCGCCGCGCGGCTGGGGCGCGTGGACCTCGCCGGCAAGACCGGCACGACGAACGAGTTCGTCGACGCCTGGTTCGCCGGCTACCAGCCGGCACTAGTCGCGATCTCGTGGGTGGGCTTCGACCAGCCCAAGACCCTCGGCAAGAACCAAACCGGGGGCGTGGTGGCCCTGCCGATCTGGCTCGGCTACATGGAGCAGGTGCTCAAGGAGCTGCCCGAGCAACCGCGCGCCGTGCCGCCCGGGGTCGTGGCGGTGCCAACCCTTACCTATCCGAGCGCCGGCGGTGACGCGAAGGTCGTGCCCGAGTTTTTCTTCCAGGAAGCCGTGCCGCCGCCCGAGGTGCTGCAGCCGCTGCCCCCGCCGGTGCAACCGGCAGCCCCGCTACCCGAGCAGGCGAACCCCCCGGCCTAACTGCTGGGAGACCAGCGTCGATAGCGCGGCGAAGAGCTCCGAGCCGTCGCGCGTATTGCGCCAAGCCGCGCCGTCCCAGCG
>Ga0209486_10000949_pt1 | contig 12709 bp, 9 predicted proteins | sample NCCompost_FD_187518 | JGI IMG/M metagenome (GOLD analysis project Ga0209486, IMG submission 187518) | Agricultural soil microbial communities from Utah to study Nitrogen management - NC Compost (SPAdes) (version 2) | ecosystem: Environmental > Terrestrial > Soil > Agricultural land | place: USA...
GGTGAGGTCGGCGCGGTGGCGGACGTAGGGGACCAGCGGGGCATAGCGGGCGTAGACGGCGTTCCAGTCGGCGCCGTGCAATCCGGGATCGTAGAAGAAGTCCCGCTCCATCCGCCAGGCTTCATCGAAGATCTGCTTCCATTCGAGGGCGGGATCGAGCTGGGTCGAGAGCGCCACCGTCAGCCGGCCCTCCCCGGGTCGGGGCGGCGCCTCGGTGCCGGTGACGGTCCAGTTTCCCCCCGACTGATAGAGCAGCTTCTTGCCGTCACCGGAGATCGCGAACTGCCCCACCCCGGTGAGGAAGCTCTCGGCCCGCCGCTTGGAGAGCTCGTACTTGTGCAGCGTAGTCCCCGGCTGGAGCGGCACCCGCTCGGCCAGGAAGACCACGCCGGTGGGACCGGTGGCCAGGTCGGCATAGTCCCGGACCGGGACCTGGAGCGCGAGGATCCGGTTGCCGATCCGCTCCAGGTCGATCCGCATCGAGGCGGTGTCGGCGCGGGTTATGGGCGGGGAGGGCGGGGAGGGCGCGGGGGACGCGGGCGCCGGCGCTGCAGACGGCGTGGTGGGCGCCGGGGGACGCGATGGCGCGGCGGCGGCCTGTCGTTCCTCGTCGCTCTCCGGCGGGAACGGCGTGGAGTCGGTGGCGCGGAGCAGGGCGAGGTAGGCACCCCGGGTCACCTGGCGCCCGATGCTCGAGATGTTAGCCCAGCCGCTGGCCAGGCCCAAATCGGTGCTGGCCAGGAAATAGAGATGGCGGCCGTTCCGGTCCCAGGCGGGACTGATCGCATCGGCCAACGCGTCGGTGACCGGGGTGGCTTTCCGGTCCGCCACCGACCAGACCACGATCCGGCGGAACCGGTTGGGAAACGCCTTCGAGTACGCCAGCCACCTGGAATCGGGCGACCAGGTGATGCCGATGAGGTTCCGGGCCAGCAGGTTGCCGTCAGTGTCGGCGGTGGTCAGGGCACCGCCGGCCAGCTCGATGACCCGGATGCGAGAGCGGTCGTCTACGAAGGCGATGCGCTTCCCGTCGGGCGACCACTCGGCGTAGTAGGCAAACTTGGCGTCGCCGATGGAGAGCTCCCGGGGAGGGGCCAGGCCATCCTGCCCCGCGATCAGCAGGCGATAACCCTTGCCGCTGTCGGAGAACCAGGCCACTTCCTTCCCGTCGGAAGACCAGACCGGCGTCCGGTCCGCGGCGCCCGGACTCCGGGTCAGGTTACGGGCGTCGCCCTTCTCGACCGGCACGGTGAATATCTCTCCCCGGGCCTGGAACAGGGCGCGCTTGCCGGTGGTGGACAGGGCCGCATTCGCGATGGAGCGGCTCACATCGCTCCAGCGGGGAGTAGCCCAGGGAAAATCGCCGTGCACCGAGATAGCCAGCTTGCGCGCCGTGCCGCTGGCGGGATCGAGGGTGTGGAGATAGCCGTCCTGCTCGATGACCAGGCTGCCGCCGCCGGCCGTGAGGTACTTGACGTCGGCATCCTTGAAGCGGGTGACCTGACGCGGCGGTTTGCCGGTTTCCCAGGCCCAGACGTTGACCGCGTAGTCGCGGTCCGAGAGGAAGTAGATGGTCTGGCCGACCCAGATCGGCTGAGTGTCGCTGGTGCGCTCGTTGGGAAGCCGGGTCTCGTCGAGAGTGGCCAGATCCAGAATGGTGAGCGGGGTGTTCTGGCCTCCCCGGTAATTACGGAACTCGGTGTCCCAGCGGGTCACCCGGTCGTACACCATCCGCTTTCCGTCGGGCGACCAGGCGCCCCGGAACGCCATCGGCGCGGGAACCAGCCGTTCGATGCCGCCTTCAGTCGGCACCGTCCACAACCGGGCAAAGGATGTGGGGGCGGTGTTCCGGTTGGAGGCAAAGAGCACCAGCTTGCCGTCGGGCGACCAGCCGCGGGCGTCGTCGTTGCCGGGATGCCAGGTGAGCTGGCGGGGGTCGCCGCCTTCCACCGGCATTACGTAGACGTCGCGGTTGCCGCCCCGGTTGGAGGTGAATGTCAGGGAGCGCCCATCGGGCGAGAGCTGGGGGTCGGCCTCCACAGCGGGAGTGCTGGTGAGCCGACGGGCCTCGCCGCCGCCCTTCTCGACGATCCAGAGATCGCCGCCATACTCGAAGGCGATGTGCGCGGCGCTCACGGTGGGCTGGCGGAGCAGCCGGGTACCCTGGGCGGTGAGGGTCTGCCAGGGAGCCAGGGAGCCGGGGAGCCAGGGAGCCAGCAGGGAGAAGAGAACAATGCGACGTATGTTCATTGGTGTTTGACCTTGTTGAGCATGCGATCGAGCCGGTCGAGATGGGTCACCGTTACCGCGATGGCGCCGAATTCCTCTTCCACCTTGCCCCGGAATATGAAGGGCCCCTGATCGAACAGGACGTGTCCACGCGCCCGGTGGACGTCGGGGAAAAGTACCGTCTCGATCAGTCCATGGCCATCGTCGAAGGTGGCGAACTGCATCGGTTCGTCCTTGGCGGTGTGCACCGGCTTGGCGGTGGTGAGCATCCCCGCCGCCAGGACGTGGCGCCCCACGTGCTCGGCCAGCCGGGTGGCGGGCACCAGGCGGAAGCGGCGGAGATCCTCCTGGCGGAGCTCCATGGGATGACAGTCGGTGGCGAAGCCGAGGAGATCGCACTCTTCGCGCCTTCGGCGTTCGGGGGAGTATTCGGGTAGGCGAGGAGACGCGGAGACGCGGAGACGCGAGGACGCGAGCTGCAAGTCTTCCGCGCCTTCGCGCCCTCGCGCCGTCGCGTCCATTTCCCACAGCATCTGAGGTCGAGACAGTCCCCCGGAAATGCTGTCAAATGCGCCCACCTTGATCAGCAGTCGCAGATCGTCGGGTTTGATCCCGGTGCGCTCCCGGAAATTCGCGAGGCTGCGAAATGCGCCGCTGTTTCCAGCCGTCGAGCCGTCCAGCCGTCCAGCCGTCCGGCTCGCGAGGATCTTCTCCGACGCCCCGGCGCTCAATCCCTTCACGAACTGCAGCCCGATCCGGATCTCGGCGCCCCGGCCGGTGGTGCGGAGCTCGCTCGCGTTCACGTCGGGCGGCAGCACCGTGAGCCCGGCGCGGCGGGCCTCCGCCACGTAGGCGAATGGGGCGTAGAAGCCGCCCCCGTTGGCCAGCACCGCCGCGAAGAATTCCGCGGGGTAGTGGGCCCGGAGGTACCCCGACTGCTGGGCCACCTGGATGTAGGAGCAGGAGTGGCCCTTGCAGAAGCTGTAGCCGGCAAAGCTCATCACCATGTGCCACACTTCCTTCGCGGTCTCCACGCTGCGCCCCAGCGCCAGCGCCCCGGCGAAGAATTCTTTCGCGTACGCCGCCAGCGCCTTGGCCGGGCGCTTTTTGGACAGCGCCTTGCGGAGCCCGTCGCCGGTGGCGAGCGGCATGCCGGCAAACACCGAACAGACGTTCACCACGTCTTCCTGGTAGACCATCACGCCGAACGTCTCCGAGAGCACGTCGCGCAGGCTGGGATCGAGGGGCTCCCAGGCTCCGCCATGGAGCCGCTCGAGGTAGATCCGGATGAACCGGTTGGAGGCGGGACGAATGATGCTGGTGTTGAGCACCAGGATCTCGTAGTCCTCGGCCTTGCTCTTGATGCAGAGGGCCCGTGACGCGGGGGATTCGGTGTAGAACACGCCCATGGTGTTGCCGGTCCGGAAGAGCGTCCGGGTTTCGGGATCCTCGCCGGCCTCGGCGCTGGTGTAATCGAGCTGCCGGCCGGTATTGGTCCGGACCGCCGCGATGCCGTCGCGGATCACCGCAAGCGACCGGTTGCCCAGCAGGTCGATCTTCACCAGGCCGGCGTCTTCGGCGCCGTCCTTTTCGAACTGGATGACCGGCACGGTCAGGTCGGGGGCGCCGTCCAGCCGCTTGGCCGCCGGCTCGATCGGGACGTAGTCGGTGAGCGCGCCGGGAACGATGACTACTCCGCCGGGATGCAGGGAGAGATGCCGGGGAGTGCCGACCAGCGTGCTGGCTCGCCGGGCCAGGCCCTGCCAGGCGGCGGGAAGGTCGAGCCCGGTGAAGTTGGGATGCTCGGCCAGGAGCTGCTCGATCGGCACCTCGTCGCTGTACCAGGGAATCCGCCGGGTGACCTCCCGGATTTCCGCCGGGGGCCGGCCGTCCACCTTGGCCACCTCGCGGAGCGCGCCCCGCAGCTTGAGGGTGTTGTGATTGGCGACCATCGCCGCCCGGGGCATGGGATAGCGGCGAAACACCCAGGCCAGGATGTGGTCGCGCTCGTCCCAGGGAAAATCGAGATCGATGTCGGGCGGGTCCCTGCGCTCGGGATTGAGGAAGCGCTCGAAGAGAAGTCCCGCGCCCAGCGGCTCCACGTGGGTGATGCCGAGACAGTAGGACACGATCGAGTTGGCCACCGAGCCGCGGCCGCAGTGGGTCGGACCGTGCTCCACGATGTCCTTGACCACCAGGAAATAGTCCGCGAAGCCCTTCATCCCGATGATGGCAAGCTCGTGCTCCAGCCGGTCGCGGGTGATGGGGGCGATGGTCCCGTAGCGCCGCGCCGCGCCCTGGTAGGCCAGGACCCGGAGCTGCTGCAACGCATCGGTGGCCTCGACATAGCGGGGAGGGATCACCCGCTCCCCGATGGGCATCAGGTAGCGGCAGCGCTCGGCCAGCTCGCCGGCCCGATCGATCGCATCGGGCACATCGGGGAAGTGGCGGGCGAGCTCGGCTGCAGGTTTAAGCCATGAGGAGGACGGCTGGACGGCCCCTCGCTGTGCTCGGGGGAGCCCTGGACGGCTGAACGGCTGGTGAGTGACCTCGAGTCCGCTCATCGTGGTATTGGCCGCGATGGCCGAGAGCAGCCGGTGCCGAGGATGATCCTCCGGATGCGCGAACATGGCGGCGTTGGTGACCACCGGAAGAAGGCCCAGCCGGCGGCCGGCGGCCAGCACGGCGTGGCGTTCCTTGCCGGGGATCAGCTCGGCGAAGATGTCGGTGGGGCCAGAGCGCGAAACGATACGGTCGAGAAAGGGGACACTGGCCGACAGGATCAGTGCCCCCTGCCGGTCGGGGGCGAGGATGTCGGACAGGCGGACGCCGTCATCCTGAGCGAAGCGAAGGAGCGAATCCCCGGACATGGCCCCTTCGCTCCGCTCAGGGTGACATCCCCGCCAGTGAATCGCCGTCGCGGCGCGACAAATCGCCCCCCACCCCCGCTCGTCTACCGCCAGCGCCACGCATTCCTCGTCGCCCAGCACCAAGTGGGCGCCCAGGATCGGACGGATGCCGGCTTCGAGTGCTGCGCGCTGAAATTCGACCGCCCCGTACACCCCGTTGGTGTCGGTGCAGGCGAGGGCGGCAAAGTCCCGGGCCGCCGCAGCGGCGATCAGGGCCTCTGGGCTGGAGGCACCCTGGCCCAGGGAGAACCAGGAATGGGCGTGGAGGTGGCTGAACACCCCCTAGAAATACCGAAGAAACACCGAAAATCAAGTCCAATCATGAGCGTTGTGCCGGAACGGGCCGGTGTTCGGGGAATGATTGGAATTCGTCCTCCGATCATGAAGCTCACCCGCCTGATCCGGTCGGCATCGCTCGCACTGGCCACCGCAAGCCCGCTCGTGGCCCAGCAGGGGGAAGAGGCGGTCGCGACTCGATGTGCCCCTGAGGCGGCGCTTCCCCCCATCGTGAAGAGCATGCTGTGCATGATCAGCGAAGCGTATCGCAGGCCCCTGCATCCAATGGTCCGCGAGATCGCGCCTGGTGGAGGCCTCGGTGCCGGCTTGGAGTTTACCCGGCGAGCCCGGGGCCCCTGGCAGGCTCGAGCCGCGGGTACGGTCACCATGCGAGGTTCCTGGAGCGGCGAACTGGGCGCGGGCTACCAGGGCCGACGCACGGCAGCGGAGATCTACGGCCGAGCCCGCGACCTGCCCCAGTTGGACTTTTTTGGACCGGACATCACGGGGCTGACCGCCCACACCAACTATCGGCTGCGGGAAACCGTGGTCGGCGCGATCGCGACCCTCCGTCCCGTGTCGGGGCTGACTCTCGGAGGACGGGTGGAGCGACTGTGGCCCGAGGTGCGGAGCGGGCGTTCGTCGAGTCTGCCGAGCCTCGAGGACCGATTTGACGAATCCGAGGCTCCCGGGGTGACGGCGCAACCGGCCTTCATGAGGTATGAGGCCGCCCTCGACCTGCAGATTCCCGCCGCGCTCGGAGAGGCACTCTATCAGGGCGCCCGGTATCGGATTGCTTACTCGATTTATTCCGATCGGGAGCTCGATCGCTTCAGCTTTCGACGGCTCGAGCTCGAAGCCCAGCAGCGATTCGCGCTGCTCGGGCCGCTCCGCCGGCTGACCCTGCATGGGTGGCTCTCGCTCACCGAGACCGACGCCGGACAGGCGGTTCCCTTTTACCTCCAGCATACTCTCGGCGGCAAATGGAATTTGCGCAGCGTCCACGAGGATCTGGTCGGGTCGGACGGCACCCAGGCTACGTTACGCGGATTCCGGAATTTCCAGTTCCGCGACCGCAACGTGTTGCTGCTCCAGGCCGAGTACCGCATCCCGGTCTGGGGTCCCCTCGATGCCACGGTATTCGCCGATGCGGGCAAGGTGACCAGCCGGCGGGAGGATCTCGACCTCTCCGCGCTGCGGCATAATGTCGGATTCAGCCTGAGCGTCATGCGGGGACCGGCCACCGCGGCGCGAGTCGATTTCGGGGTCGGGGAAGAGGGGATGCGGGTGTTTCTGACGCTTCGCCGCGAGGCGATACCGTGAGGCTCATGATCCTGGGCGGCCTGTCCCTCTGCGCCACGGGTTGCGCCCTCACCACGCGTCCGACCCTGCCGCCCGGCATCATGGCGGAACTGTGGCAGGAGCCGGCGGATCTGGAGCATCGTGACCTGTTCTACGGCGCCGGGGGCGCGCGTCGCGCGCCGGATCCGAACGACCGGCAGCAGTTTCTCGGTGCCAAGGCGACGGGTACCCAGCCGGGGTACGACGTAAAGGACAGCCGGGGTCGGCAATGGAGCGTCAAGATGGGCCCCGAGGCGCGCGTCGAAGTCGTGGTATCGCGTGTGGTCTGGGCGGTGGGGTACCACCAGCCGCCGGCCTACTACCTGCCGCGATGGACGCTGGTTCGGGACGGCAGGAGCGTGGTGCAGGAAGGAGGCCGGTTCCGCCTGGAGCAGCCGACCACGAAGAAAGTCTCGATGTGGTCCTGGCGGAAGAGCCCCTTCATGGGCACCCGGCCGCTTGCGGGGCTGTTCGTGCTGATGGTCATCTTCAACAACTGGGACCTCAAGGCGGCGCAGAACGCCGTCTACCAGGTCGGCCCCGACGGCGAGGATGCGCCGCAGCGGTACATGGTGCGAGACCTCGGTGCGTCCCTGGGAAAGACCGCCTGGCCGACCTTCGGAAACAAGGACAACCCCGACGACTTCGATCGGGAGCCTTTCATCCTCGGAGTCGAGGGCAATCGGGTGCGATTCGGCTATCAGGACGGCTGGTTCGAGCCCCAGCTGCTGAACAGCGTGGTGCCCGACGATGTCCGGTGGATTTGCCGGCTGCTGGCGCGACTGTCTCCGAAGCAATGGAGCGATGCGTTTCGCGCCGGAGGATTCACCGATCAAGAAGCCGAACGGTACATCCGGCGCTTGCGGGAGAAAGTCGCGCAGGGCCTCCACTTCGACGCGTCATCGCCTTAGCGGCGGCACGCAGCCGCAGCATCGAAACACAAGGGGGCGGTTTTGCCGCCCCCTTCGTGTCTGCTTCAGGGCTTGGAAGCAAATTTCTCGGGGAACTGTTTGACGATTCCGCTGGACAGCAGGTCGGCCATGGTCAGAATGTGGGCCACGATTTCATCGTAATCCTTGATGTCCTCGTCGTACTTCCCCGCAATCCGGTCGCTGGCCTCTTCGAGGGTCTGGTCCAGATGCATCTTCATCGCGCTCTTGAGCGTTTCCACCGGCCAGTGCTTGGGATTCGCGGCTGACAGAAACACAGCGATCTCGTCAGCGTTCTTGTACCAGCGGGTCTTCGCATCCGCCGCCTTGGCCTGGTCGCCCGCCTTGGACGCGGTCACCAGCTCGGCGGCCTGGAGAATGTGGTCCTTGAGCAACGCGGTCAGTTTGGTTCCCGCCTCGGCGCCGTAATAGCCGGCCACTGCATTGCCGATGTCCGCCTGATTCTGAAGCAGCCGGTCGGTGGTCGGCTTGGCGTCGGGCAACCCGGCCGCGGCGCTGATGATGTACATCCTGGTCCAAGCGACGTGGTCGATCCAGAGCTTGCGCATGGTGTCGTGCAGCATCGTCGCCGGCGTATCCCCGATCGGCGCCGCCGCCGGGCGGGGACCGGGTGCGGCAAACACGACCGCGGCCAGCGCGGTGGGTCCCAAGGTCAGTTTCATCATAAGAAGTCCTTTCTGTACAAAAGGCGCTAACACGCGCGAACTGCACAATCCAATGTAGGAACGCCGGACAGGGTGTCGTCAACACACCGTCGCGGCAGGGCTGTGCGCGTCGTTTCCACGACTTCGTCTCACCTCATGGATCGCACTGCGGCCCGTGGATTTGAAAGGAGCGCATTGAATCATGAAACAATTGCGTGTCTCCGCCGCCGCGGGTCTGGCGGCAGGGGCTTTGCTACTCTTCGCGTGTCAGGAACCGTCGACCACCGAATCGGCTCCGGCGCTGGCCAAGGGCGGCCAGCCGGGGCAGGTGGCCAGCGGAAAAGACATTTTTCGTTTTGACACCTTCGGGGACGAGACCTGGTGGACCGATACCCTGCAGATGCACACGGTCATCAGCGCCGCTCTGACCCCCACGCTGGCACTTCAGCTCGGGCTCAAGGTCGATATCGACGCCCTGCCGGCTCCGGTGCGCGCCGACCTGGAGGCGGGACTTGTGGACCTGAGCAGTCCCGCTACGACGGTCTTGCTGATCAAACTGGGTGCGGTCGTCGGTGTGGTCGGCTCCGGGGCGGGCACCACGCTCACCCGGGTGGGCACCACGTGTGCGCTGTGTCACAGCACGGTGGACAATTCCTTTGGGCCGGGGATCGGCAAACGGCTCGACGGGTGGCCCAACCTCGACCTCGACCCGGGGAGGATCATCGCGCTCTCGCCCTATCCCCCGGTGGTCGCGCAGGCAGCGGTTTACAACTCCTGGGGCCCGGGCCGTTACGACCCGCGGTTCAACTTCGACGCGATCAACGGTCCGGTGGTGATTCCGCCGGCCTACGGCCTCCGCCATGTGAACAGCGTGACCTATACCGGCGACGGAACCGAGATCGCCTACTGGAACCGGTATGTGGCCGTGACTCAAATGCACGGGCACGGCTCCTTCAGCGAGCCGCGGACCGGGGTCAACAAGAACAATCCTCCCGACCTGGTCAGCGACAAGCTGCCCGCGCTCCAGGCCTATCAGCTGAGCCTTCAGGCTCCCGCCCCGATTCCCGGGAGTTTCGATCCGGCCGCCGCAGGGCGAGGCCGGGCGGTGTTCGTGGGCGCCGGACGCTGCGCCGATTGCCACTCCGGGTCCGAGCTCACCGATGCGAATATCCGGCTGCATCCGCCCTCGGGGGTGGTGAGCGAGCCGGAGCCCGGCGGGGTGCCGAGCTACGCCTCCCGCAGCGCGACCAAGCTGTACCGGACCACCCCGCTTCGCGGTCTGGCCCATCGGGGCCCGTACTTCCACAACGGGATCGCGGCGACGCTGGAGGCGGTGGTGGAGCTCTACAACACCAAGAAAGGTCTGAATCTGACGGCAAAACAAAAATCCGACCTGGTGCACTACCTCAGGTCGCTGTAAGAGGGTGAGACGTGAGAAGTGAGAGGTGAGACGGACCGGCACTTCCGTCTCACCTCTCACTTCTCACGTCTCACTTGTAACCGCAGGTAGGGGGGCCGGGCCGTCAGCACCCGGGAATACACCGGACAACTCTCCCGGTGCGCGCCCGGGAGGTAACCGGTGCTCAGCAGAAATTCCCCGACGATCTCGCCCCCGGTAAACCGGAAAGTCTTCTTGAAGAGCGCCACCCACTCTTCCTTAGTGCGCGCCCGCTTTACGTCTTCGTCCACCGCCAGGTGGGCATCCAGCCACCCCGCAAACGAGCCATGCGATTTCCGCAACGCGAGCACCGTCTTCGCATTGGCGATCGCCGCCTCGATCTTGAGCCGGTTCCGGATGATGCCGGCGTCGGCCATCAGGCGGCGAACCTCCCGGGCGCCGAACCGGGCCACCACCGCAGGATCGAATCCCCGGTAGGCGGCCCGGAAGGCCTCCCGCTTCTTCAGGATGGTAAGCCAGGAAAGCCCGGCCTGGTTGATCTCCAGGATCAGCCGCTCGAACAGGTCGGCGTCGCCCTGGAGGGGAAAGCCGTATTCGGCCTCATGGTAGGGGCCGTGCCACTCGTGGCCCAGCGCGAAGTCGCAGTAGAAGGACATGAGACCAGGTGAGACGTGAGAGGTGAGACGTGAGACGGATTGTGCAGCTCCGTCTCACCTCTCACATCTTACGTCTCACGTTTCGGCCGCCTGCATCTGCGCGAAGCCTACCGTGTGCCCGCCCGGCTCCCTGACATAGATCTCCGCGCTGCCGTAAAAGGTCGTGTGGCGTGGCTTGACCACCGGCGCGCCGGTCACCGCCTGTTCCACCGCATCGAGATCGTCCACCTCGATGAACAGCACGATCGAGCGGCCGGCCAGCTCCACGGCCATCGCCGGGTCGTCCTCCAGCACGCTGGCCCGGCTCTGATACATCACCTCGATGCCCCCCTGCTTCACGCTCGCAAACATCAGCTTGCCGTTCGGTCCGGGAACCTGGTGGACCTGTTCCAGGCCCAGGCCACCGGTCCAGAAGCCGAGGCAGGGTTCGATCTCGTCGACGATCAGCACGGGAGTCAGCTGTTTCAGCATCGGTGCTCCTCGCAGCGGTTCAGGTATAGCTCATGGCCGGGAGTCCCGCGTGCTTCCGCAGCAGCGAGAGCTGTCCGATATGATAGCTGTCGTGCTGCACCATAAAAGCCAAGAGACCGAGCACGGAAGTATCCTCGATCGGCATCTGGGTGCCGTTCGGCGCATCAAGTGCCTGCGGCGTGATGTTCCCCATCCGGGTCTCCAGCGCGGCGGAGACCTCGGCCCAGGCGGCCCGGATCTCCCGGTGGGAAGGCCATTCGGTGATCTCGTCGATGCCACGCCACTCGCCCAGATAGCGCTCCAGCGGACAGGGGACCCCGGCGCCCAGCATCTTGAGAGTGTAATAGCGTGATTCCACCAGGTGGGCCGCGACGAAGGTGGCATGGTTGGTCGCCTCGGACGGCCGGATCCGGGCCTGCTCCTCCGTGAGATCGTCGAGACAATTGCCGAACAGTCGGGTGTTGATCCGAAGGATTCCGGCCAGGGGGGCGATGCGGGCATCCATGGTGCTCTCCTCAGTTGACTGTTTGGCGTCCTTCGTTGACCCTTCTGCATGCGCGCGCTCACCCATACCGGATCCGGCGGAGTCGAAGTCCTCGCTCTCGCGGAGCGGCCCGACCCCGTTCCCGCCGCCCACCAGATCCGGGTCCGAGTGCATGCCGCCGGTCTCAACCGGGCCGACATTCTCCAGCGCCGGGGCCGCTATCCCGCGCCGCCGGGGTGGCCCCCCGACATCCCCGGGCTCGAATATGCCGGGGTCGTGGAGTCAGTGGGCGAGGGCGTCACCCGCTGGCAGCCCGGCGACCGGGTCATGGGGCTGGTGGGTGGCGGCGGCCACGCCGAGTACGTCGTGGTGCACGAGTCGGAGGCGCTGCCGGTGCCCGGCCATCTCGGCGATACCGAAGCGGCGGCGATTCCCGAAGCGTTTCTCACCGCGTACGACGCGCTGGTCACCCGGGGCCGTCTCACCCACGGCGAAGGCGTGCTGATCCACGCGGTCGCGAGCGGGGTGGGGACCGCGGCGGTGCAGCTGGCCAAGGTCCTCGGCGCCGTCGTGCTGGGCACCTCCCGGAATCCCGACAAGCTGGAGCGCCTCGCCGGACTGGGACTCGACCTCGGCATCGATACCTCCGGGGGATCCTTTCGGGATCAGATCACCCTTCCGGTACACCTCATTCTCGACGTGCTGGGAGGACCCGCCCTCCAGGACAATCTCGCCCTGCTCGAGCCCCGCGGAAGGCTGGTGCTGCTGGGCTTTCTCCAGGGCTCGTTGGTCCCCGAGGCCGACCTCAACCCGATCCTGCGCAAGCGGCTGGAGATCATCGGCACCGCCATGCGCACCCGCGGTCTGGAAGAGCGCGCGGCGCTGATCGCCGAGTTTGCCGGCCGGGTGCTGCCGCTCTTCGGCCCCCACTTTCGTGATGACTCGCCGATGCTCAGCATGAGCCATCCCGAGCAGAGTGAGGCGGTGCTCCGGCCGGTGGTGCACGGGGTGTTCCCCATGACCGAGGCCGCCGCTGCGCACGAGGCCATGGAAGGCAACGGCACGGTGGGGAAGGTCATTCTGACCTGGTGAGTGAGACGTGAGAGGTGAGACGTGAGAGGGGGCTTTACGTCTCACCTCTGACGTCTCACCTCTCACCTGGTCAATCGCCCGCTGGAGCACTTCGGCACGGGTGGCAATGCATTCGGCGGGTGAGTCGAAGAGCTCCAGCTGGGCGCGAGCTTCCAGCAGGCGGTCCGCCGTCACCGTCACCATCCGCACCGCGAGCCGCCGGGTCAGCGCTTGCCCCAGGGCGCGGCGGGCGCCGTCCCACAGCTCCCGATCCAGCGC
>Ga0209486_10000950_pt1 | contig 12702 bp, 10 predicted proteins | sample NCCompost_FD_187518 | JGI IMG/M metagenome (GOLD analysis project Ga0209486, IMG submission 187518) | Agricultural soil microbial communities from Utah to study Nitrogen management - NC Compost (SPAdes) (version 2) | ecosystem: Environmental > Terrestrial > Soil > Agricultural land | place...
CTCGAAATTTACGCCGTCGATATGGAAAGCGTAGTGCGGATACTCGTCCTCGGGGCGGGTCCAGCCGTCCTGTTGCTCGGCAAGTCCGATGATGATGTCTGCGATTTTGTACTCGACGAACCTCGCGATCTCGTGCACCAGCTCACCGCCCAGAACCTGAGAATAAAAAATCTTCGATTCTTCCAGATCGCGGCATGGAAGACTTACGTGACTGATACCGGAGAAACGCGGTGGGGCTGCCGGAGAAATTTGATCCGTCGTTGCGGAAGCCACCGTTTCCATTTTGCACCTCCTCTTGATTTAAGTCGCTGAGGCTGCGCACCCAGAACCGTCAAAAACTCCGAACGCTAAGGTCGCTGCATTGATGATGAATCTGTTTCACTCTCTATTTTGCACGTGAATCCGGCACTACAATCGTACCGCCGGTTGGATCGGAAAGGCTTGCGATAATCTCCGTGGGCACAGCTTGCGCTTTGATCGCGTTCGCTCGCTCCGGATGCGGACCGGCCCAAACACGTTTTTCGAAGCCGTCGAGGGCAAGCTCCCCTTCTCTAAGCACGCGATGGCGTACGGTGAAGCTGCTTCGTCCCCACTCGCCCACCTCGCTCTCGACGATGACCGTCTCATCGAAGCGGCATGGCTGGACAAATCGCGCGCCCACTTCGACCACCGGCATGCCGACGATGCCGTATTTTTTTCGCATCGTCGCCGGCGACAATCCGGTGCGCTCGAACAAGTAGCCCGTCGCGGTGTCGAAAATAATCAGATATTGCGGATAGAAGACGATTCCTGCCGGATCGCATTGGCCCCATTCGATGCGCAGCGTGCGACGATTCACTAGCATGGCGTGACCAATATTTTATTTTTGAATCGAAGATTGTTTTTTCGCGCCAAGTTTTGCCAAATCACCACCGGCACATGACTGCGCGCCGCATTGAGCAAACCGTTCATACCGTTGGCCGTGCCGACGTTCACATGCACCATCACCGCCTGCGGCCGGCCGGTGACAAGAAAATATCCGATCGCCATGTGCATCGCGGTGTTCTCGTGCGGGCAGGTAATCGGCGTCGGCACCTTTGTCTCGAGTACCTGCGACTTGGCCAGCGTCTCAACGACGGGCGCGAAATCCGTTCCCCGCGTTGGCGAACCAATAGTCGATGCCGCGGTCGGCGAGCAATGCCATGTAAGCATCGGAGACCGTAACATTGTTGAGCGTGATTTTCGCCATGAGCGCCAACCTTTCCGGTTCTAGTTTATCGTATTTCTAACGAGCTGTTCGTGTGTCGACTCGGCCGGGTTTTCTTCCAGCCTGGCAATCCAACGGGTTTCGTGAGTATCACTGCGCTAAAATAAAAACGGACAGGTTTTGCAAAACTAGAACTTATAATTTGCAAAACCTGTCCGCGCAGTGACCTTTTTGGATCCGCCTCCGCCCGCGTCTACTCACTTCGCCAATGGATCGGGACGAAGTTGAAAATGTACGGCCATAGGCCTTGCGCCCTTGCCGCGTTCGTTTAACCATGGCGCGCGATCGCCGCTGGTGGTCCACAGACCGCGCCCTTTCCAACCAGCATTAGGATCGTCGATCCGACCATCGAACCCTTTGGCGTAGAAACCCATCGGGTAGGGTATGCGCAAGACGATCATCTTGCCGTCTTTCATCGCGATTAGGCCGTCGTTCAAATTGCCGGTAGACATCGGCACGTCCTCGCCAAGCCCGAAGGTGTTATGCTGATCGACCCAGGTATAGTAGCTCGACTCGGCGCTGTTCTCTCCAAGGCCCTTGAATCCGGGGCCCGGATACTGGTGGAATGCCCAGCCCTCGGGGCAATGATTGCCGGTCGCCTTCGGTCCGTTAAGCGGGCCTTTGCACTTACGCCGATCGAAACTGCCCAAATGCCCGCTCGCCAGCGAGACCCAGACTACGCCCTGACGGTCGATGTCAGCGCCGCGAATGCCGAAGCCCGGCATCGGCACATTGTAGATTTCTGTAAGCGCCGTTTCCGACGGATTGGTTCCGGGCATAACGCGCACGACCGCGCCGGGATTGGTCCGCCACGATCCCCAAATCGAGCCATCGACGGGGCTCGGCATGACAGCGTAGAAACCCGCGACGATCCGTTTGTCCTTGGTCGAATCGACGGGCTGGTTGGCCTCGACGTACGCATCGCGTTTGCCGTTGCCATTGGTGTCGAGGATCATGGGTGTCCAGCCTTGCGACTTTGCGATGTCGCCGGTCTCGTCCAGCATTTTAGTGTTCACCCACCCCACGACCGCACCGCCACCGCTCGTCCACAAGGTGTCATTGGCGTCGTAGCCAAATTGCAAATGATGCGTTTGAAAACAGATATCGACGAATGTGTACTGGTTGGTCTTGGGATCGAAGTAGGTAAGCTGACGGTTAGTCCGATCCAACGGGACAACCTTCGCCGAAGGATGATCGGAGCCCTTTTTACAATAGGCGGGATTGTCAGCGTCGCGAAACCTCGCGGCAAACCAAACTCGTCCCTTCCGGTCGAACATGCCGTTATGGTTGTTCGCCTTGGTGTCCCAAATCTTCTCGGTGCCCCAGTAAGGCGACGGCTGCATGGGGTTGATGCTCGCCGCGTGGCCAGGCCCGAGCGCTTCCTTGGTGTTAGGGTCACGGATCGGAGCCGGCAAGTTCGTCACCGTGTGCTTCTTCGGATCGAGCACCGGAATGAGGTCGACACTGTACTCGGTTGAGCCATAAAGCGGCCCGTACGGATTGACCGTCGGGTTGCGCCGGTCCGAAGCAATCAAATCATGAAGATAATGTTTCTCATCGAGCCAATCCCAGGTCGTGACGACGATGTTGCGTTCCGCGCCTTGCGGTCTCGTGGGCTTCGCATGGGGCAGTTCGCCCTTGGCGATGCGATCGGTCCAGTCCGCGAAATACTTAAACGGAACGGCGCCGAGTTGATTGACCAACGTATTGAACATCGACTCGCCGGACTGCCCTGACTGGACGCGGCGAAACCACGCCTCTTGCGACGTCGGCGCGTTGATCGGATGGGGTGCATTCTTCGGAAACGTGCGCGTGGAGAGCTGGCCCAATTGATGACAGCCAATGCAACCATTGTTCTTCATCGAATTGAGCCAATCGGTCTGGGTAATCTTCGCCGGAATTGCGCCCTTACCGCCGAACTCGCCCGCCGCCGGAATCGTCATCATCGAATACCAATAGATCGCCGGATAATACTTCGCCGCGGCGGCATCGTTCGGCGCAACCATCGCTTTCAAATTGAGATTCTTGCCAGGCGTGGCTTTGACTTTCGGCGAATCGACGAGGCCATAGCCGCGTACCCATATACTGTAACTGGCTTTCGGCAGATCGGGCAGCAGGTAGCGTCCTCGGTCGTCGGTAACGACTATCCTGGCAAACCGGGTGGGAAGTTCGGTGGTCTCCGCGATCACCCAGACACCGGCTTCCGCCCCCTTGGCGCTACTCACCATGCCGCCGATATCGTTATCGTCGATGCTCACGGTCACGCCCTGCTGGCTGCTTAACGGAGTCGTCGTTAACAACAAGAACGCCCCGATAGCCACGATTGCGATACCAAGGAATAATGCCGTTGTTCGTTTCATGTTCTGCCTCCCGTTTTCCGTGACACGTGCTTCACCCACTCATGCGCGACCGGAGATTATCCAATGGTACGGCGGTGTGTCAACCGGGAGTGAAATCCTGGAAAGTCATTGAAACGGCCAGGGTTCGTTCTACAGTCAGCAATCTCCAGCCCGGCGGCGGTAAAGGCTAGAATCAGGAACGCAGCAAACAAATTTGTCAGTTCTTGGCGCAAGAATTGTCCCCTCGGTCGATAAATGTGCTGTGCAGCCGGCTGGCCCAGAGAGAAATCACTCTTAAATCCACATCTTATTAAAAATTTTGCACCGGCGCTTCTACACGTTTGCGTGGCATATGGGTTGCACTCAAGCAAAGCCAATCCAATGTACCCGCTGGAATGATGATAAAGTATCTCAAGAATCGTGAATGTCCCAAGTGCCGCTCCAGCGTTATCGTGATGCTTGTCCGATTCAGTTCTCAGATGAGCACAATCAACGGGATCTGCGGTAGCTGCGATCACTCGATAAAGTGGCTCATCATTCGCGGCAGCGCTACCACAGCTAAACAGGTCAATCTCCACAACAAGATAATCCAGCCGCCACATTTCGAAAACGGGCAGGCAGCAAAGTAGAGGTGCCAAGACTATGACGGAACCGGAACAAACTTTATGGAGCTCGGTATTGACTCAGGCGATTCAAGATCTCGCCGGACCAGACATGGTTGCTAAACCCGCGCGCGCGTGGTTGACATCGCGGAACACATCTCTCGGCAGCCTCATATGGATCTGTGATCAACTCGGTTTGGATCCTGCTGCGGTCCGCCAAAGCGTACTACGACGGCGAGCGGAAGAATCCGCCGCGCGAGAACGATCTCACGCGGTCGAACAGGCAGCATAATTCCAGCGGCGCCGGATGAGCTTCGCGATCTCCGCGGCTTTTTGGCAATTCTTCACGAACGGTTTTTTTATTCACAAGCACCGGCCTTCCCGGCTACAGGGTGCCGCGCTTGCGTTTTTTTTCCAGCCGCAATAGGAATCCGTTTTTCTCAACGTAAACATGATTCCATGTAGAACGTCTGGCGAGCTCACCGATCAGACGAACGAGTGGCTGGCGCGCGTTCAGGTATTCCGCGGGCGCTCCCGCCGCCAGCATCGCCTCGACCGCCGCCTCGCCGGCAATCACGCGCAGCACCAGTTCTTCGTCGGACACTCCTGCACCACCGAACTTTTGCCGCACCTCGTGTAGCGATAAATCGGGCGGCGACCAGTTTTCCCAATCCTTGGCGCGTGGACGGTTGAGAATCTTATCCTTGACGTTGGCGTTCATAACGAGCGGCGCCTCCCTGCCCCAATGCCCGAGAGCGTATTGGATCGACTGATCGGTCACTTCCTTGTAGCGCTCGCCGGTAATGATATTGATCGCCGCCTGGCTGCCGACAAACTGCGCCAGCGGCGTAACCATGATCGGATAACCGAATTCGGCGCGTACTCGCCCTGCCTCCTCTAATGTTTCCTCCAAGCGAGCTTCCATCCCCATGGTGCGAAGCTGATGGCGCAAGTTGGAAATCATGCCGCCCGGCACCTGATGGAGATACTGCCCCTGGTCATATTCCCGCTGCGCGCCGATCGGATGTCCTTCGCACTTGGCGATGTAGGTAAAATGATCTTCGACCGGCTTGATCGCCTCCAGATCGACGAGCGGTTTGAAGCCGAGAGCGCGAGCGTTGGCGGCCACGTTAAGAATCGACGGTTGCGCCGAGCCGTTGGCGAGCGGCGGGACCGCGGTATGCAACGTGTTTACACCGAGTTTGATCGCTTCAAGATAATTGAACGGCGCCATGCCGTTATTGCAGTGGGCATGAAACTCCAGAGGCACATTGCCAATGTTTTTCTGAATGAGGGGTATCAGGGTACGCGCCCGCTCGGGCGTGAGAAGCCCGGCGACGTCCTTGAAGCAGATTCGATAGGGTTTGATCGCCGCCGCCCGGCGCGCCCTTTCGGCGTAGTATTCATCGCTGTGGCGCGGCGACACGGAATAAATGACATTGATGATCACCTCCATGCCAAGTTTCGTCAGCGTATCGATCTCCACCCGGGCGGCGTCATAATCGTTCCAGGGATCGGAAGAGCGGGTGAGCGTAATGCCATGGGCGATCACGCGCTCGATCATCAAAAGCCTGACCGATCGCGGGATCTTTTCGAAACCCGACGCCAGGCCGCCATGGTAGCGCAGGCGGGTGCGGTGAAATTTTTTTCTACCCAACCCGATCCAGCTCCACGGATTCTCTTTGTGTTCGCGGACCATCTTGATGTAACCGGCGAAGCCGAAAAACTCCATGGACTCAAAACCGCACCGGTCCATTTGCTCTGCGATGGCGAGCATGGCGCCAGTCTTCATCCCGAGGGCCCACAGGCTGAGTTGGCCATCGCGTAGCGTGGTGTCGACGATGTGAATCTCTTTCATGGCGATTCGCCAACCCCTGATCCAACGCCGCTGTCTTGAGAGAATTGAGTCATCCCTTGGCTGCGTTGCTCGACTTGTCGAATGACTGTCATAGCTAAGGCGAGTGTCGACGTGTCGACCTGGTCGTCGAACAAAAAATGATCGCGTCCCAACTCCGACAGCGTTACGCCGTCCGGGGCGATCAAATCGGCGAGTAAAGACAATCCGTCGTTGGGTCCGTGCACACGCAATTGTAAATAGCCGCTGCGCGCCAACATCGACACGCTGCCGGTAAACGGGATGCCGATGTAGTTGACGACGAAGATGTGGCGCGGAATGCGAAATCCGGCAAAGCGTTGGCGGCTGCGCGCCGCGCTCAGGCTCTCCACACCTGCCACGTCGACTTTGCCGATCACCTCCTCCATTTGCAGCAGACTTTCATCCGCCAGTGGACTACCCTGCAGCGTGCCGGCGATATTGACCCAGGCCGCGACTTCGCTGGTTCCGCTCGCTCCGAGGCGCGTCAACGCCGTCGCCACTTCCGCTCCCGATTTGCTTACGCTGACGACAATCAGCCGGCGGCCGTTCTTCGCGCGGGATCGTATCGCCGCAGCGACAATTTCCGCGTTCGCTTCGATGGCGCCGTCCTCCACCGTTTCGACAAAATGCTGCGCCATTCCGGCTCGATCAAGCGCCGCTCGGGGCGCGGCAAGATCCGCGCCGGTGACGGGATGGCGTTTGTAGAGATAGCCTGGGACGAAGACGACTTCATAGCGCGCCGCCGAATTGAATGGTTGAAGTGAAGCATTTCGCGCGCGCTCGTAGGCGTGATCGTAAACCTCGCGAAACTCGCGATTGGCGGGAATGCGCGCGATTCGGTCGGCGAAGTAGAGCGCGGCAAAGTCGACGGAGAATGCGTCGCTCAAGCTCTTGAGCTCGTCGCGATCGGGCAATCCCTTATCGCCGTTACGATAGAGGCGATCGATGCGCTCGTCGTAAAGTAAGTTATCACGTTTACTCGCCAGGTAATTCGCCAGATAATAACGCGCCACATCCGAATCCACCCGGGTCTCGATGATCTGCCCGCCCACGCCGCCGCGCACGGGTAGACCGGCGCACCCCGATGCCAAGATCAACGCGGCCAGCGCCGCGAAGAATTTAGCTGAAAACAATTTCATCGCGCTGCCGGTGGTGCATCGCTCTTGGCCGCGGCGCCGTGGTCGGCCGCGGCTATTTTATCGCCGTCCAATATTCCGTTCAGCTCACGGTCGAGGGCGCTGCGCCGGCCATCGCCCGGCGGCACGCAAGTGAACGTCATCGGTTCGCCGCTGGACCGGTACCGGCCGAGTAGTCCATCGAGCTCGACGGGCTTTTCGTCGCGCCGATCGCCGTGATAGGCGTAGTCGCGATACAACCAACCGCGCTGCGCTTTTCCCTCCCAAACACGCACTGTCAGATCGCACTCCTCAGCCGCCGATCGAATCTCCAGTAACTTGAGCAACTGCCGATCGTCGGCACTCGGCTCGCCGGCAACAGTGACTTGCCGGCCCACGGCCGGAGCCATGCCGGTGTCGAAAGACATGACATAGTGATGCAACTGGCGGCGAACCACGTCTTTATCCGCCTCGGTGTTGCCGGGAAAAATGAATCCATCCATGCGCAGAAAATTGGCCACGGTATCAAACGTCCCGTCATGGATGAGACCGAAGCCGGAAACCTGCGGCCCCGCCACGTTGAACCGTCCAACCTTATCGTACACATTGCGCAGATGCGCGGTCTTCATGTCCCGGCCAACCTGCGTTTGCTCGAAGTTGACCAATCGATTGGTGCCGGTCGGCAGACTGTGGCAGCCAACACAGGTCTCGACACCGGACCCCGAAAGAAACGGACCGGTAAAGAATTCGAATCCTGCCTTCTGTTCGTCGTTCATAAGGCGGTCGAGCCGCTGATTGGGATTGGGCGGGTAGCGAATTGCCAGCACGAAACGCGCGAACGCTTCCATCGCAGATTCAGAAATCTCGTCGGAGCGACCGAGCAATTCGACGAATGCAGGATTGAAATCCTTAAAGCTCTCCACGTCCCCTCCGGGGGTAGAGGGAACGCCAAACCGATCACCGCGCCAATGAAAAGGGGCCGTGCCCGCCAATCCGCGCAGGCTTTGGGTCACCATCGGTCCTTTGAGCGGGTGCAAAGACTGGCGCGGCTCCAAGAGGCCGCTGTTTCTCAACCTCAGAGGATAGTCCATGCGCCGGCCGCCGGGATCGCCCAGATCCCACGCCAAACCATCCGTATCGCCAAACACGTGGCAGCTGGCGCAGGAAAGATCGCCGTGCCGCGATGTAAAGACCGCGTCGTAAAAGACCTCGCGTCCAGCTTTGACCACGGCCGGGATGGGATCGTGGCGCAGCGGCACCGTCGCCACCGCTCGCTGCCGGTCCAAGTCGACTACCGAAATCGTCGCGTCGAGATGATTCAAAACATAAAGCCGCCGGCGCGCCGCGTCGAGCGCCAGCCCGGCGGGGCCGAAGCCCACACCGATGCTACCAACGACCCTTCCGTCGCGATCGAGCACGCCGATCTTGCGCGAACCAAACGCCGCGACGTACGCCACGCTGCCGTCAGGTTGAAAAACCAAGTCCAGCGGTTGGGCCAAACTGCGGTCGCGTTCGCCGGACGAGATGTTTGGCGAATTCCGATCGATATGAGGATTCAAATCGACCGGCCGAACTCTGCCTGCCGAGCCGCGCATAGAAGCGATTCGCGTGATGCGATTCTGCGCGAACTTTCCTTGCAGGCGCGGCTCGTGCGGCAGAAAATTAAAAGCTTCCGTATTCGACACCCAGATCTCGCCGCTGCCGGGCTGGACCGCTAGGTTGAACAGCACCGTACCGACATCGCTGATCGAATCCAAGACAGTGGGCTGCTCTGCAGCCGCGTCGATGACGAAGACATCGTAATCGGGCAAATCGAAAGGAACCACTGTCGTCCAGTCGCGGTTTTGGTGGTCGCGCCACCGACCATCGATGCGCCGGACGATCGGCCCCTGCTTGGGAACGGCGGAATAGGGAATGTTGTCGAGATACAATTGCGGCGCGCGGCCCATGCGTACCGCGTCTTCTCCCGACACGGTCGTGGTGCCGTTACCCGACAGATAAATAGCCGCATACACGCGACGCCCGTCGCTAGACGCCGCCAGCCCCCTTGGCTTGCTGCCGAACAAAGTCAGAATCTTCGGCGCCGCATCGGGCCGCGCCGCATCGAAGATCCAAATCCGCGCCCTACCAATGCCCGGAGTGAGGGTCTCTTCCCGATATGCCGTCGCGACAAAAATTCGATCCTGTTTTGGTCCAGCAACGACGATTCCTCGCGGCTCATCGCCTACCTGCAGCGTACGAATCACCGTCGGCCGCGTCGGATTGCTGACGTCGACCACACTAACGGAATCGGAGAGGTGATTGACGACCCACGCTTGAGCGCCGCGCAAGGCAATCGCGACCGGCCGCAAGCCGACCGAGGTTTCGCCCACCGAGCGCAATTGCTCGCCTTGAGCATCGAAGATTTCCAACCGGTCATCGGCCGTGTTGAGCGCGTAGAGATAACGCCCGTCAGGCGAAAACGCTAACGGCCGCACCGGCTCGGTTTCGAAGTTCGTGAAGCCGTCCGATGCTACCGAGGTAATCAACCGGCTATATCGGGAACTGTTAGGCGCGGAGATGCACCCAGACAGGGCCAGCAGAACAAAGAGCACCAAGACGGAAGAGCGAAGACTCGTCGAAGCGGCGATCATCTCTCTCGTTGGTTATCACAGATTTCCGGTTTCAGTCGAGTGGCGATGATAGGCCGAGAAGCGATCGGTCGCCGCGAGACGAAAGCCTCAGAAGGGCCTGCGAGATAGTTCGCTCATAGGTTCGCGCTCGGCACGCTGAATTTCAGAGAAAAGAATGGCGCAGTGGTTAGTCTCTAATACAAGTTCAATGGCCAGCCTGAGACCGAGTGATGTCGGAACGTCTATACTGGTAGGTTCCCAGCCATCTTCCGTACAGCTGCGAGAGTCGCCACTCTTCGGTGCGATGACCGGCGGCGATGGCGTATGCGAAAGCGATCCGGTCGCCTCGTTTGCTGACGGTCAGCAAACGAGCTGCCTCAGCGTCGACGCGCTCGCCGACCATGCGTAGGGCCTGGGCCAGCTTTGTGAAATCAGGAACGCCAACGGAGCTGGGACTGCGCCGAGTGATTCCTGCGGCTGCCAATTTAAGGATACCTTCCGTCGTAAACAGAATGCGCAAAACCCCGGGACCTGGCTCCAACAACTTTCGAGTCGAAGAAGCTTGCCCGGTTAAATTTTGCCAGGAAGCAAGCAGCGTGTTCCGCAAACCAGTTGCGCCTGATTGTGCCGCCTTGGCGCTCGCCGCCTGGCCGCGTCGAATCCCTAACGCAAAGTAATCATGTCCCTCCCCTTGCAGATCGAAATCCTCCACGTCGAGCGATTCCAACCCTTGGCCGATGGTGCGAAGCTCCTGGCCCATCGACATAGACGTTCGGCTATTGAGCCTCAGATCGCTGGTTGAGAAGTTCATGTAAGCAAAGTGACGCAAAAAGCATACCTTGGATTCAATGGATCAACGAAAGTAATCTTTCCACCTTCCGGCGCCGCCGAACGGCTCGAATATGGATCGTGTCGATTCCCCAATCAACAATTTTGTTCAGATCGAAAGTGAAAATAGGCAAGCACCGGGTTCCACTAGAGCGTGATAGCGGCTTTGACGATCGCTGAGATCTGTTCGATATGATCGAGGCTCACGCTGGGCTCGCATGGGAGCTCGACCAGATCAGACCAAACTCGATCCGCATGCGGAAGCTGATCCCAAACGCACATGGAGCAATCAGACAGGTGATGCAGCGGCACATAGCTCCCTCGCACTTCATAGCCCGCGTTCCTTAAGCCATCCGAGACTGCAACGGCAAGATCCTCGCTCGGCCGTTTTCTTCGAACTCGAACGACTTGAGCCAAACACGCCGATCCCGTGCCATGCGGTATGAGCTCCAATGCCGACAGATCGCCTAGTAATTCACGATAAGCGCGAACTCGATCACGACGACCCTCGATGTTTTCCGGCAACGTCTGCATGAGAGTGAGAGCAATGGCCGCGTTGAGGCTCCCAAGGCTTTCCTTGCGATAGGAATCCGGCAACGTTTCGGGACCAACGGAATCTTCGGATAAAAACAAGTGGAGCACCGGCAGGGTCCAACGCCGCCACCGCCGCAAAACCAACGTGGAAAGAAGCTTTTTCAATGTTTGCGATCGAGCAGGCAGCCCCAGATCAATTCGGCCATCACCGCCGAAAAAAAGTCCTTTCTGAGAAATCACTGCGCCGCCGCCGATGCCAAAACAAATTTTTTCCGCGCCGAAGCTGAGAATGCCGAGGTCGCCGAAGCTCCCCACCGGCTGATCGTCGATCGTCGCGCCGAGCGCCTGGGCCGCATCGTCAATGACGCGAATATTTTTTTCTCGTGCTAGCGAGAGGATTGCACCGATCGGAGCGGGGTTGCCGAATAGGTGCGGCACGATGATCGCCTTGGTTTTTCTTGTCAAGACAGCAACGACAGTCTCCGCAGTAAGATTGAGCTCGGCGCCGACGTCGGCGAGAACGGGAACAGGCACCGACCGCCAAGACGGGCAGAACAACTGCGCTGCAGCAAAAAGTGGGAATAACGACTTCGTCGGCGGGCCGCACACCGCAGGCGCGCAAAGCGATTTCCAGGGCTAAACTTCCGGAGCCGCACAGAACGGCGTCTGCAACGCCGAGTTGCTTGATCAGTAAAGTTTTAAGCGCGTGAAGCTCCGCACCGTCGATGACGCCGCCACGGAGAATCGAGCGGAGAATCGAGCGGTAAGTTGACCCGGTCCAATAGGGCACGGCCAGTGGAACGCGATAGATATGCATGCCAAGGATTCGCAACGCACGGTTTAGCTTCCGTGCTCACGGGAAAACAAGAATTCAGTCAATATTCACATCCCACCTTGTACTTGGTTTTGGGAGTTATACACTTTTAGCAGTAGTAAATCGCGCGCCAGCCCAGGATCTTCGGGCTTCTGGCGCGCTCCGAATGTCACCACGTCAGGCCGACGCCACGACGTTCCCCCTAACAGCAAGGGGAGCCTGTGCGTCGTTGGCAAGGGAAAGGTCATGGAGAGAATTTTCGATCCGAAGCGTAAAGAGAGACAACGCCCGGCTGCGCTCGGACCCGCGTGGGCCATCGCCGGCTTGATCCAGATATGCGTTTTTCAAATCAGCGGCTGCAGCACGGCCAACCCGACTGAGGCCTTGTCCAGGGCGGAGCTCAATCTGCGCACAGCGCTTGAGGCGCGGGCCGACGAATTGGCGCCCGTGGATCTTCAAAGGGCTCGGGAGAATCTGGCAAGTTCGAAGAAGGCATTGGCCGCTGGCAGACATGACGAGGCCCGGCGGCTCGCGGAAATCGCTCAAGCGGAGGCCGAGCTTGCGGAAGCAAAGGCCGACGCGGAGATTGCGCGCGGAGCCGCAGACAAGCTTCGCCGGAGCATAGATGCGTTGCGCCAGGAAATGGAGCGCGGCACGACCAGGACCACTTCCAAGGAGTAAATCATGAAGCTGGATACTCTACTGGATCACTACGGAGCGAGCGCCGCGGCTCTCG
>Ga0209486_10000951_pt1 | contig 12690 bp, 11 predicted proteins | sample NCCompost_FD_187518 | JGI IMG/M metagenome (GOLD analysis project Ga0209486, IMG submission 187518) | Agricultural soil microbial communities from Utah to study Nitrogen management - NC Compost (SPAdes) (version 2) | ecosystem: Environmental > Terrestrial > Soil > Agricultural land | place...
TCCGCTGGGAAGCGGTGGTCCGCCGCCTTGCGTCCGAGGGCGTTACTACGTATGTTGAGGTAGGCCCGGGAACGGTGCTGAGCGGTCTCGTTAAGAAAATCCACCCGGATTCACGCATAGTCTCGTTCGGGTCGCCGGCGGATCTCGCCGCGGTCGTCGCTGCATGCTCGACTTAGCCGGAAAGATTGCGATCGTGACGGGCGCCTCGCGCGGCATCGGCCGTGCGATCGCGCACACGCTTGCGGCCCGCGGCGCCGTGGTCGTTGCGGCGGCGCGCGGTGAGCACTCCGCCGCCACGGTGGCCGAGATTCGCGAGGCGGGACGGCAGGCCGAAGCCGGATCCGTTGACGTCACGGACGCCGCGTCCGTCGACGCGCTGGTTGCCGGTGTGCTGGAGCGCCACCAGCGCATCGATATCCTCGTCAACAACGCCGGCATCACGCGCGATCAGCTGATGCTGCGGATGAAGCGCGACGACTGGGATCAGGTGCTGTCCACGAATCTGACGGCGGCGTTCACGTGCGTGCAGGCGGTGTTGAAGCCGATGATCAAGCAGCGCAGCGGCCGCATCATCAGCATCAGCTCCGTCGTCGGACAGATGGGCAATGCGGGGCAGGTGAACTACGCCGCGTCAAAGGCCGGACTGATCGGGTTCAGCAAGGCGCTCGCGCGCGAAGTCGCGTCCCGCAACATCACCGTGAACGTCGTGACGCCGGGATTGGTCGACACGGACATGACGAAGGCGATCACAGGCAAGGCGCAGGCCGATTGGGCGTCCGCAATTCCGCTCGGCCGCCTCGGAACGGCGGAGGAAGTCGCCGCGGCCGTCTGTTTCCTGGCCTCGGATGAGGCGGCGTATATTACAGGGCACGTACTCGCCGTTAACGGCGGTATGTACATGTGAGGGCGTGTAAGGCAAAAGTCAAAAGGCAAAGGTCAAAAGATCTTTTGCCTTTTGCCTTTTGACTTTTGACTTTCAAGTTTCACTTGGAACCGGAGGAATAGATGGCAGTCGCAGATAAGGTGAAGAGCATCATCGTCGAGCAGCTGGGCGTGGACGAGGAAGAAGTGACGCCGGACGCGTCGTTCGTCGACGATCTCGGCGCCGACTCGCTCGACACGGTGGAGCTCGTCATGGCGTTCGAAGAGGAGTTCGGGATCGAGATTCCGGACGAGGACGCCGAGAAGATCACCCGCGTGAAGGAAGCCATCGAGTACATCGAAGCCCACGGCAAGGGCAAGAAGTAGTTTCGGGCCCAGTCCCTGGAATGGAGCAGCGTTGAACAGGCGGGTCGTCATTACCGGCATCGGACTGGTGTCGGCGCTCGGTCTCGGCACGCGCGAGACGTGGGTGGCACTGCTGGCCGGGCAGAGCGGCGTCACGCGGGTCACGCGCTTCGACATCACCGGCTACGCGGCGCAGATCGCCGCCGAGGTCAAGGGCTTCGACCCGCTCAACTGGATCGAGAAGAAGGACATCAAGAAGATGGACCTCTTCATCCAGTATTCGATCGCGGCGGCGCAGTTCGCGATGGACGATGCGAAGCTGACGATCACGCCGGAGATCGCGCCCGACGTCGGCGCCTTCATCGGCTCCGGCATCGGCGGGTTCATCACCATCGAACGCGAGCACGAGGCGCTGCTCAAAGGCGGGCCGCGGAAAATATCGCCGTTCTTCATTCCGTCGGCAATCATCAACCTGGCGTCGGGCCAGGTGTCGATCCGGTTCGGGGCCAAGGGGCCCAACCTGGCGACGTGCACCGCGTGCTCGGCGTCGGCGCATGCGGTCGGCGAGTCGTACGAGATCATCAAGCGCGGCGACGCGACGGCGATGATTGCCGGCGGCTCCGAGGCGGCGATCACGCCGATGAGCCTCGGCGGGTTCGCGCAGCTGCGGGCGCTCTCGACCCGGAACGACGCGCCGGAGCGCGCCAGCCGGCCGTTCGACGTCGATCGCGACGGCTTCATCATCGGCGAGGGGGCGGGCGTCCTGATCCTCGAGGAGCTGGAACACGCCCGGCAGCGCGGCGCGACAATCTACGCGGAGATCGTCGGCTACGGCTCGACGTCCGATGCGTACCACATGACCGCGCCGTCCGAGGACGGCGACGGCGCGCGGCGGGTCATGGCGATGGCGATCCGCAAGGCGGGGGTCGCACCCGACCAGGTCGATTACATCAACGCCCACGGCACCTCGACCCCCTACAACGACAGGCTGGAGACGCTCGCCATCAAGAACTGCTTCGGCGAGCACGCCCGGAAGCTGGCGATTTCCTCCACCAAGTCGATGACCGGCCACCTTCTCGGCGGGGCCGGCGGGCTCGAGGCCGGGATTTCGGCGCTGGCGGTCTTTCACGACGAGGTGCCGCCGACGATCAACCTCGACAATCCCGATCCGGAGTGCGATCTCGACTACGTCCCGCACAAGAGCCGGAAGATGCCGGTTCGCTACGCGCTCTCGAACTCCTTCGGTTTCGGTGGCACGAACGCTGCTTTGCTGTTCAAGAAGTACGAAGGCTGATATCCGAAATCGCCACGGAGGCACGGAAACACGGAGCATAAACAGGATTCTTCTCCGTGCCTCGGTGTCTCCGTGGCCTATGAGCATGGGACCCACGGATGAAGATTGCTGTCTGTATCAAGCAGGTCCCCACCCGGGAGTGGCAGCCGCGTCTCAACGACGACAAGACGTGGATTCGCGAGCAGGACGCCAGCTACGAGATGAACGAGCCGGACGCCTATGCGCTCGAAGAGGCGCTGCGTCTGCGCGAGCAGCACGGCGGGGAAGTGGTTGTCTGTTCGGCCGGCCCCGCCCGCGTCCAGCAGGTGATTCGCGAGGCGCTGGCGCGCGGAGCGGACCGCGCGATCCATGTGGAAGACGATCGCCTCGCCGCCGCTGATGCGTTCGTCACGGCGGACGCCCTTGCCGCCGCGATGACCGACGAACGATTCGACCTGGTCCTGACGGGGCTGCAGTCGGACGACCAGGGCCAGGCGCAGACGGGGGTGGTGCTGGCCGAGCGGCTGGCGATGCCGCACTCGACGATCATCATGGACGTCCAGATCAGCGATTCCTCGCTGAAGGTCAAACGCGAGCTCGAAGGCGGCTGGTTCCAGTGGATCGCGATGCCGCTGCCGGCGCTGCTGACCATCCAGAGCGGCATCAACCAACTGCGCTACGCGACGTTGAAGGGCATCATGGCGGCCAAGAAGAAGGAGATCCGGAAGGCCGCCATGCCGGCCGACCTTCGACCGAGCCAGCAGATCGTCGGCCTGGCGGTGCCGGCGCGCGCGAAACAGACGCGGCTGATCGACGGATCCGCCGGCGAGGCCGCCAAGGAGCTGACGCGCCTCCTCCGTGAAGAGGCGAGGGCGCTGTGATTCTCGTCATCGCCGAGCAGCGGGACGGGAAGCTGAATCGCGCCTCGTGGGAAGCGATCGCCGCGGCGCAGGCGTTTGCCGGCTTGTCCGCCGGAGCCTCGGCGACGGCGGATCCTGTAAAAGTGGCCATCCTTGGCGCGTCGATCGGCGCTCCCGCATCCGAGCTGGCGGCCGCGGCCGTCGCGGAGGTCCTGGTCGCGGAGAACGCAGCGTTCGCGTCGTACACGCCCGACGGCTACACGATGGGCATCAGCGCGCTCGTGGATCAGACGAAGCCGACCTTCGTGCTGATGCCGCACACGTATCAGACCCGCGATTGCGCTCCGGCGATTGCGGCGCGGATGCGGAAAGCGCTCATCACGGACGTCACCGGAATTTCCGGCGCCGGCGCGAACGCGACGTTCACGCGTCCCATGTTTCAGGGGAAGCTCGCCGCACAGGTGAAGCCGCTTGGCGATCCGCCATTTTTCGTCACGGTCCAGATCGGCGCCTTCCGCGCCGACGCAGTGCAAAAGGGCGGTTCCGCCCAGGTGACACCGGTGGCCGTGCCGATTGACGCCTCGGCGATCCGGCAGAAGCCGGAGCCGCCCTTTCAAGAGGCGAAGCAGGCCGTCGATCTCGGCCAGGCCGAACGCATCGTCGCCGTCGGCCGCGGCATCAAGTCGCAGGAGAACATCGCCGTCGCCGAGAAGCTGGCGAAGGCGATGGGTGCGGAGCTCGCGGCGTCGCGCCCGATCTGCGACAACGGCTGGCTGCCGATGGAACGGCAGATCGGCAGTTCGGGTCAGACCGTGGCGCCCAAGCTGTACGTCGCGCTCGGGATCTCGGGCGCCATCCAGCATCTCGTCGGCATGAAGGGCGCGCGCACCATCGTCGCCATCAACAAGGACGCCGACGCCCCGATCTTCGAAGTCGCGGACTATGGCATTGTCGGCGATCTGTTCGAGGTCGTGCCGGCACTGATCGCCGAGCTCGAAAAGTCTTAAACCGCGAAGCTCGCGAAGAAAAACTACAATTTGGGTTGTGTGCGTCGCGGCCTTCGCGTTCTTCGCGCCCTTCGCGGTTGAAAACCAGTGACACGCGAAACACTCGACGTAGACATCCTCATCGTCGGCGGTGGCCCGGCCGGGATGTCGGCGGCCCTGCGGCTGGCGCAGCTGCAGAAGGAGCACGGCGGCGAGCCGATGTCGATCGCCGTGCTCGAGAAGTCGCGCGAGCCCGCCGCGCACGCGCTGTCGGGGGCGGTGCTCGATCCTTCAACGCTTCGGGATTTGATGCCGGAGTTCCCGCAGAAGGGTGCACCGCTTGCCGTACCGGTGCTTGCCGATCACGTCTATTTCCTGACGCAGGCCGGCCGCATCGCGTTTCCGATCATCCCGCCGCCGCTCAGCAATCACGGTAACTTCATCATCTCGCTCAACCTTTTCACGCGCTGGCTGGCGCAGCAGGTGGAGTCCGAAGGCATCGATGTCTTCACCGGGTTCGCCGGACAGGACATCCTGATGGATGGTTCGCGCGTCGTCGGCGTGCGGACAGGAGATCGCGGGATCGGGCGGCACGGTGAGCAGAAGCCGACGTTCGAGCCGGGCGTCGACGTGGTGGCGAAGGTCACGATCTTCTGCGACGGCGTTCGCGGCAACCTGACCAAGGAGCTGGAACGCAGGCTCCAGCTCGGCGCCGGGCGGCAGCCACAGCAGTTCGCCCTTGGCCTCAAGGAGCTGTGGGACATTCCCGCTGGCCGCCTTCCAGCCGGAACCGTCATGCACACGATGGGTTACCCGCTCCGGCTGGAGGAGTTCGGCGGCGGTTTCGTTTACGCGATGGGAGATGGGCAGCTGTCCGTTGGCTTCGTGGCCGGCCTCGACTACAAGGATCCGCTGTTCGATCCGCACATGGCGTTCAACCGCTTCAAACAGCATCCATTCGTCGCGTCGCTGCTCGACGGCGGAACGATGGTGCGCTACGGCGCGAAGGCGCTGCCGGAAGGTGGCTGGAACACCATTCCGCGTCCGTACATGGATGGCGGGCTCATTGCGGGAGACGCCGGCTCCTTCCTGAACTCGATGCGGCTCAAGGGCATTCATCTCGCGATGCGAACGGGAATGCTGGCGGCCGAATCGGCGTTCGAAGCCGTCCGCGAGAACGACACGTCGGCATCCAGCCTGGAGCGGTATCAGCGGAAGATCGACGCCAGTCCGGTTCGAGCCGAGTTGTATCCCGTTCGCCACGTGCATCAGGCATTTGGTCACGGCCTCCTGGCCGGCCTCGCCTTCTCGGGCGTCTCGCTGGTGACGCGCGGCTGGTCACCCGTCGACCTTCACGGCGACGCCGGTCATGCGCGGATGCGAAAGCTGGATACATCCGTTTCACCTCAACGCGACTTGCGCGCGAGCAATGAGACAGCGATCGACCGCCGCCTGACGTTCGACAAGGTCACCAACGTGCATTACTCCGGCACCGCGCACGACGAGGATCAGCCGGCGCACCTCCTCGTGCATACCGAGGTCTGCAGCTCAATTTGTGGTCCGGAGTACGGCCACCCGTGCACGCGGTTCTGCCCGGCCAACGTCTATGAGATCACGCGCGATGCGGATGGCACGCCCAGGCTGCAGATCAACGCGTCGAACTGTGTGCACTGCAAGACGTGCGACATCATGGACCCCTATCAGGTCATCACCTGGGTGCCGCCCGAGGGGGGCGGCGGGCCGCAATACAATGGAATGTAAGGTGAACTCCCAAGTCCCAGAGTTGGGAGTTGGCGTGAACGACTGGCGTGCGTTCGCGTGGAAGCGCGCGCAGGTGTCGCTCATCGCCGGCCTGGGATATCCGCTGATCAACGTTCTGGGTCAGACGCTGCGGTTCCATGTCGAGGGCCTGCACCACTACGACGCGATCATCGCGTCCGGGCGCCAGCCGGTGATGGCCTTCTGGCACGGCCGCATTCTCCCGGCCACCTTCTACTTCCGCCGCCGCGGCATCGTCGTCATCACCAGCGAGAACTTCGATGGCGAATGGATCGCGCGAATCATCGAGCGCTTTGGCTACGGAACCGCCAGGGGTTCGACAACGCGGGGCGGACGCCGGGCGATGGTGCAGCTGATCCGCGCGATGAGAGCGGGCAAGCCGGCCGGCTTCACGCTCGACGGACCGCGCGGGCCGGCGCACAGCGCGCAGCCCGGGGCCGTCTGGCTCGCCCATGCCACCGGAAATCCGATCCTGCCGTTTCACCTCGAGGCGGCACGCGCGTGGACGCTGCGCAGCTGGGACCGGACTCAGATTCCGAAACCGTTCACGAACGTGGCGCTGGTTGTTGGTGAGCCCATGCCCGTCGGCGCGGACGCCACCGACGCGCAGCTGGAATCTGCGCGCGTGGAGCTGGAGCAGCGGTTGGCGAATCTGGAGCGCCGCGCGCAGGAAATGGTCAGGTCCGCCTGAAGGCGGACACTACGACCGTACGGACACTACGACCGTACGTAGTGTCCGCCTTCAGGCGGACTTGTCAGGCGCTCTTCACAGCCAGAATCTTGCGGCCCTGTAGGACCGCTTCGGTAATCAGCAGCGGCAGGGCCCATGAACCCCACGCCGCCATGGCGAGCTGTTCCTGCACGTTGCCGACCCCGCTCGTCTGAAGCAGCGGAAACATGATGCGGAAGGCCACGAACGCCGTCGTGACCACATAGCTGCGGATCATCCACTCCTTGTGCTGGTCGTACAGCTGCCGCCTGATCGCGGTGAACGCCATGCCCGTTGTAATCAGCCAGGCGGTTGCCAGACCGGCCAGACCTGAACCGAATGCGACACTGAGGTCAGTCGTGAACGCCAGATAGTAGGCAGTCGCCGCGCTGAGGACGATAGCCGTCATGTAGACGTATCCGAGCCGGCGATGCAGTCGCGGCCGTTGATCGCTGATTCCGAGCCACAGCTGAAACGGGCCGGACAGCAGGGCCACGATGCCGGTCGAGATATGCGCCAGCAGCCACCAGCGGCGCGGCCAGTAGCGATCGAACTGCGCCTCGTTGAGGGCGAAATACGGCAGCGCCGCGACCACGATGAACACCGCACCCGCCAGGAAGACCAACGACAGCACGACCAGCGCTGTGCGATGAGTGCGTGCCGGGGACGCGGCGGGCAGTTGCGACTCGAGGGTAACGGCCATGGGTGCGCATTGTGCCACAACCGCGGTTCGCCTCACGATGCTGCCGGGGTGTGGTAGCTTCTGACCGTGAATGTCTTGCGCGCGATCAAGTATGCGACGCTCGCTCGTCAGGAGGGGTCGTTTACCGTTGCGAATGCGCGCCACGGCCGCGCCAGATCATGAGTCGCATCACGCTCAGAGTGAACGGCACGCCACAGACGGTCGACGTGGACCCGGCCACACCCCTCTTGTACGTCCTCGCCGACGATCTCCAGTTGAACGGGCCCAAGTTCGGATGCGGCCTCGGCCAGTGCGGATGCTGCACCGTGCTGATCAACGGGCAGGCAGTGCGATCGTGCATCGCTCCGGTATCGACGGTGGCTGGCGCCGAGGTGACCACGCTCGAGGGATTGGGCAGCGTGGAGAAGCCTCACCCCATTCAGCAGGCCTTCATCGACGAGCAGGCCGTGCAGTGCGGCTTCTGCCTCAGCGGTGTTGTCCTGACGGCCAAGGCCCACCTCGATCGGAATCCGAAGGCGAACGAAGCCGAGCTCCGCAAGGCGATGTCCGGAGTCCTGTGCCGGTGCGGAGCCAACACCCGGATGCTGAAGGCAATCATGCGCTACGCGCGCGGAGTGAAAGCGTGAACCGTCGCCGCTTCATCGTCCGAACGGGCGCACTGATCGTCAGCGTCGGCGCGGCACGGCTGGCGGAGAATCTTGCGCTGGGGACGACGGTTACGGCGCAGGGATTGAATGGTCCGGGCAGCCGGCAGCTCGATGGCTGGATCGCGATACGGGCCGACGGCAGCATCACCGCGTTCACCGGCAAGTGCGAGCTGGGCCACGGTTTGTACACCGCGCAGACACAGCTCATCGCCGAGGAGCTCTGCGTTCCTTTCAGCCGCGTCACGCTGGTGCAGTGCGACACCGCGGTCACGCCGGATCAGGGCACGACATCCGGAGCACAGTCACATCCTGCGAATTTCAACAACAGCAACCTGGCGCTGGCCGGTGCCACGGCGCGCGAGGCGCTGGTGGCGATGGCGTCGGAACGCCTGGGCGTGCCTGCGGGACAACTGGCTGTCAGAGACGGGGTAATCAGCGCCGCGAGCGACTTCGCGAAGCGCGTGAGCTACGCGGAGCTCATAGGCGGCCGGACGTTCAACCTGACGCTGAACCCGAACGCCAAGCGGAAGTCGGCGTCGGACTGGACCGTTCTGGGGACGCCGGTCCCGCGCGTCGAGATCCCGGCAATGGTGACCGGGCGGTTCGAGTTTGTCCATAACGTCCGCGTGCCCGGAATGCTCCACGGTCGCGTCGTGCGTCCGCCATCGACCAACGGCGCTGTCGCCGGGGTGGATCGTCGTTCGATCGAGCACATGCCTGGAGTTGTCCGTGTCGTCGTCAAGAACAACTTTGTTGGCGTTGTGGCGGAGAAGCCGTGGCAGGCGCTTCGGGCTGCCGCCGCGCTGAAAGTCACCTGGACACCTGGCGCTGCGCTGTCACCACAGAGCGATTTCCATACGCGTCTGCGCGGTCAGGCGCCGACGCGCGATACGCGCATGGTGGATTCGGGAGATGTGGACGCGGCGCTATCGAAGGCCGGCACGATCATTCGCGCGACGTACCTCTACCCATACCAGATGCACGGCTCCGTTGGCACCGCCTGCGCTGTTGCCGATGTGCAGGGCGACAAGGCCACGCTCTGGGCCGCATCTCAGGCGGTATGGCCGCTGCGGAGTTCAGTGGCGCTGGTGCTCGGCTTGCGGCCCGAGAACATCCGTGTCGTCTTCAAGCAGGGGCCTGGCTGCTACGGCATCAACGGCGCCGATACCGTCGCCTACGACGCGGCGATCCTGTCGCAGGCTGTCGGCAAGCCGGTTCGCGTGCAGTTGTCACGCGCCGACGAAATGGCGTGGGAGAACTACGGCGTCGCCTACGTCAGCGAAGAGCGCGCCGCGGTCGATCAGGAAGGTACGATCGTCGCCTGGGACTACGAGGCGTGGACGCCGACCCGCGGCGGTCGGCCGGGCGCCGGAACGCCCGGCAACCAGGTAACCGGGACGCTGGCCGGATTCGAACCGGCGGCATTTCAGCCGCGAAGCCCGGCACCTGCGCCAACGGCATTTGCCAACGGCAACAACTCGGTGCCGAGTTATGTGACTGGCACCGTCAACGGCCGCGCAGGAGGTACCGGACGAATTGCCTCGGAACGTGTGGTCATTCACAGCGTGCGGTCGCCGTTTTTCACGGGTCCGCTGCGTTCTCCCGATCGGCTGCAGAATACGTTCGCCCATGAATCGTTCATCGACGAGATTGCGGCCTCACGCCGCGTCGATGCCGTCGAATACCGGCTGAAACATCTCAGCGATCCCAGGTTGATCGCGGTCGTCAACGCGGCCGCAAAGGCGGCGAACTGGCAATCGCGCCCGTCGCCCTTGGGCGCCGGAGCCTTGCCGGGGGCGGCCCCCGCCTTGATTCGCCGCACGGGAATCGCGAACGGTCGTGGCATCTCCTGCGTGCTCTACGAAGGCAACAACGGCTACTGCGCGATGGTCGCCGACGTCGAGGTGAACCGGGACACCGGCGCGGTCGCCGTCAAGCGTCTGGTGATTGCCAACGATTCAGGGCCGATCTCCAATCCCGACGGCTTGCGCAACCAGCTGGAGGGCGGAGCGATTCAAGGCATCAGCCGGACGCTCCTCGAGGAAGTGACCTGGGACGCGCGGCGGGTGACCTCGGTCGATTGGAGAACCTACAGGCCGCTCTATCTCAGCGACGAGATGCCCGTGATTGAGACAGTCCTCATCAACCGCCCGGACATGCCTGCCGCCGGCGCCGGCGAAACGGCAGTGACCGTCGTCGCGGGGGCAATCGGGAACGCAATCTTCGATGCCACCGGCGTGCGGCTGCGCCAGGTTCCGTTCACGCCGGAGCGCGTGAAGAGAGCGCTGGCTGCGAAGTAGAGATGGCGCTGACTGTTTTTGCTTCTGACCGCTTCGCGGATCACCTCACGCCACCGGGTCACCCTGAGCGGGTGGAGCGCCATGCGGTGATGCAGGTGGTTGCCGACGAGTTTCGCAGGAATGGCGGGTCTGTCCGCGATCCAGGGCCGGCAACCCACGAGGATCTCGCGCGAATCCACGACGACAGTTACCTCACATTCCTTCGTGAAACGGCGGGCCGGGCAATCGCGCTCGATCCCGACACGTTTACTTCGCCCGACACGTACGACGTGGCGTGTCTCGCCGCCGGCGCCGCGGTGACGGCAGTCGATCATGTTCTCGACGCCGGCGCCGGGACGCGTGCGCTGGTGCTGGTCAGGCCGCCCGGCCACCATGCGGAACGAAACCGGGCGATGGGGTTCTGCTTCTTCAACAACATCGCCGTTGCCGCCGCCCATGCGCGGGCCCGCGGACTGTCGCGCGTGGCGATCGTCGACTACGACGTTCACCATGGCAACGGCACGCAGTGGAGTTTCTACAGCGATCCGTCCGTGCTGTTCGTGTCGTCGCATCAGTATCCCTACTACCCGGGAACAGGCGCTGCCAGCGAGGTGGGCTCCGGGGCTGGCGCCGGTTTTACGGTGAACCTCCCGCTGGCGGCTGGCGCCACCGACGGCGACTACGAACGCGCGTACGACGCAGTCGCCTGGCCGATCCTCAGGGCCTTCAAGCCGCAGCTGCTCCTGATTTCGGCGGGGTTCGACGCCTACAAGGACGACCCGCTGGCCGGGATGCGCCTCGAAGCCGAATGCTTCGGCCGCCTGACGGCGCGGCTCGTCGCGATTGCCGACGAGTGTTGCGACGGCCGCATCGTCGCGCTCACGGAAGGCGGGTATCACCTCCGGGGGATCGCGGACTCGCTGCGCTCGGTCATCGCGGCGTTCGAAGGCAATCGAGCGCCGGCGGCGCCGCCACAGACTGACGCTCCGCGCGGAGAGGCCGCGATCGCGGCCGTAAAACCGCACTTAGCGAAGTACTGGCCTTTATAATTAGAAGGCCCCAGGAATCAGGCCTCAGGCCTCAGTGCGTGCTGAGGTCTGCGGCCTGAGCCCTGTGGCCTGGGCCCTGTGGCCTTCCCATGCCTGACTACAAACCCCAAGATCTGGACAAGAAGTGGCAGCATCGCTGGACCCATACGCGCGCCTTTGAAGTAGAAGTCGATCCGGCCCGGCCGAAGTTCTACTGCCTCGAGATGTTCGCGTACCCCTCAGGGCACGCGCACATGGGGCACGTCCGCAACTACAGCATCGGCGATGTGCTGGCGCGGACGAAGCGCATGCGCGGCTGCAACGTGCTGCACCCGTTTGGCTGGGACGCGTTCGGCCTGCCCGCGGAAAACGCCGCCATCAAGAGCGGAACTCACCCGGAAGCATCCACGCGCGCGAACATCGCGCACATGAAGGGGCAGCTCCAGCGGCTCGGCATCAGCTACGCGTGGGAGCGCGAGCTGGCCACCTGCGACAGCGAGTACTACAAGTGGAACCAGTGGCTGTTCATCAGGATGTTCGAGCGGGGTCTGGCCTATCGACGCCGGTCGTCGGTCAACTGGTGTCCGAGCTGCCAGACTGTTCTCGCCAACGAGCAGGTCGTTGACGGCGGCTGCTGGAGGTGCGGGACCCCGGTTGAAACGCGCGACCTCGAGCAGTGGTTCTTCCGCATCACGGCCTACGCCGACGAACTGCTCGACCAGACCCGCGACCTGACGCAATGGCCCGAAAAGGTTCTGACGATGCAGCGGAACTGGATTGGGCGATCGGAAGGCGCTCAGCTCAGCTTCGCGGTCGACGGCGATCCGGCAACGCGTATCGAGGTGTTCACGACACGGATCGACACCATCTTCGGGGCGACGTTCGTGCTGCTCGGTCCGGAGCATCCGCTGGTGGCTCAGTTCGCCGAGCACTCGTCGGACCCGGCGGCGTTTCGCAAGAGAGTCCAGGCGTTTCGCACGCAGGATCGCGCCGCGCGCATCAGCGGCGAAATCGAGAAAGACGGGTTCGATACGGGTGTCCGCGCCGTGAATCCGTTCACGAGCGACACGGTGCCCGTGTGGGTCGCCAATTTCGTTCTCGGTGACTACGGCACCGGTGCAGTCATGGCGGTACCGGCACACGACCAGCGCGACTTCGAGTTCGCACGCAAATTCAGCCTGCCCATCCGGGTCGTCGTC
>Ga0209486_10000952_pt1 | contig 12689 bp, 11 predicted proteins | sample NCCompost_FD_187518 | JGI IMG/M metagenome (GOLD analysis project Ga0209486, IMG submission 187518) | Agricultural soil microbial communities from Utah to study Nitrogen management - NC Compost (SPAdes) (version 2) | ecosystem: Environmental > Terrestrial > Soil > Agricultural land | place...
CCAGTGGACAGCAGGCAGTGACACGGCGTTCCATCCCGCCGACACGTGTTGTTACTTCTACCCAAAGTCTTTCCTCTTCTCATGCTGATGTCTTCTATTCGCGTCGTTCGTGTAATTCGTGTAATTCGTGGATCCTCTTTTACAATTCGTCGAAAAAGCTATCCACGAATACACGAACTGACCCAAAGTCGTCTGCTTTCTGCCTACTGCCTTCTGCCTACTGCTTTCTGTCTTCCCGAGCTGGCCGCCGTCGGCAGTTGCGGCTCTTGCGCCATTCGGTCTTGCGGTCGCGAAGGCAATCCCTGCTGCACTACCTGTTTCATCGCGTCGCCAATCCGAATACAGGGCTGCATGTCTGTGGGCGCTGCATGCTCAGGCTTCGTTGTGTGCTCATCCGTCGCTGCATGCTCATCCTTTTGGCAATGCAGTTGGTTTTGCCATTGCTGGTAAAGCACCCGAAACTCCGCTTGCGGCTCAGCCAACTCCAGCGGCACCCATTGCCCGTCTGCCAGCTTCACACCAAATCCCTTAGCCGATTGCAGGCGCGGTTCAGGCGGCAATTTCTCGGCTTCAGTCATAGCCATTGGACCCTTCGGCGGCTCCTTCTTAACTTCCTGCTGTTTGAAGAAACCAAACAGTCCCCACATGAGTATCGCTACCAAAGCTGTCATGACGGATAGCGCAACTACAAACTTCAGCAGCCCGCTGACGCTGACGTCACTAGTCTCGTGCGTGACATCGATATTCTTGATGTAGCTCACGTCTGGTACTTCCGAAACGTGGCCGCGATGATCGAGACCCTGACCGTTATGTCCGTTGTGCCCTGTCTTAGCCATAACTCAAACTCAGTGCGCGTGTGCGTGCTTCTGTTCCAACACCGATTCGTACTGTGGATCGTTAAAAGGAACCAACGGCCGCTTCGCGAGCGCCCAACAAAACATGGCCAGCCACAGTCCGCCCATGGCAATCGGCGCGACGACGTCCATCCAGCTAATGTGGAAGTGCTCGTGCGTCCAGGTGGGCGCGATGGTCCAAAGCAAATCAAACAAGCGCATTACTAAAATCAAAATGGCGACGACCACTAGTTTCCTTGCGTTGCGTTTAAACGAACGTGACAGCAGGAAGAGAAATGGAAACGCAAAGTGAAACAACACGACCAGGAGCGCTATCACGCCCCATCCACCATGCACGCGGGGCATGTACCAGCGCGTCTCTTCCGGCAGATCGCCCGACCAGATAATCAAGTACTGCGAAAACGAAAAATACGTCCACAGCATTACCAATGCGAGGAGCAATTTGCCGAGGTCGTGGAAGTGTAATTGCGCAACAAAACCTTCCATGGGTTCTTCCCTGACCAGACAAGCCATCACAGCGATGGTAAACGCCAATGCGCTCAGCGCCCACGATGCGACAAAAATCAACCCGAAGATCGTTGAGTACCACAACGGATCGAGCGACATGAACCAGTCGATTGATGCAAAGGTGACGGTGAATACCAGTAGCACCATCCCCGGCCCGCTCAGGACCCGCATATTCTTGGTGTACTTCCGTTCGGCAGTTTGGTCCTGAAGCCGGGACCAGCGATTAAGCAGGTAGGCAAGCAGGATCCAAACGGCGAAACAGATCACAGCGCGCACAGTGAAAAACGGCATGGTCAGATACGGCGCCTTCACCTGCAACGGCACGTGCTTCTGCATTTCCTCCGGATGCGTCCAGATATAAATCGAATGCGCGCCCAGCACGATTGGAATAAAAAGCAACACAACCAAAGGGAGCGTTTGGGTGGCAGCCTCGAGTACGCGTCGAATCGCAAGGCCCCAGCCGCCGCCCGTCAAGTGTTGGAGCATCAACAGCGCCAGCGAACCAACTGAAACTCCAGCCCAGAAGGAAAATGCAAACAGGTAGGAATGGAAAAACTGCTGGCGATCCAGGATCAGCCCTGCGATCAGTAAGATACTGAACACCACGCCGGCAATCAGCGCGCGCATTTGCCAGCGCTTCAGCGAAGCGGGTGCCTGATAAGAAACGCGCATCTACCGGTGACTCCCTTCCGCCTGTGGAGAAGGCGAGACGCTCGCAGCGGGTGCTGTTCCCTGCTCGTTCGGCTGGGTAAGTTGTAGCGCGCGTATGTAGGCCGCGATGGCCCAACGATCTTTCACGGAAATCTGGTGCGAATAACTCGGCATCGCGCCCCAGCCATTGGTCATGGCGTCGAAATAGTGACCGACCGGCGCTGCGCGTAATTTTTCATCATGGAAGGATGCGGCGCGCCGGAACCCGCGTCGCACCACCATGCCGTCACCTCTGCCGGTGTACCCATGACAAGCGGAACAGAAGATGTCGTAGCGTTCCCTGCCGCGCGCGACCAGTTCATCGGTAACCGGAAGCGGAAAGACTTCTACGTCATCAGGAAAAGCTGCCGCCCCAGTCGCGTTAGCGCTAGTCGCGCCCGGTTGCGGACCCGAAGTAGCGGCGCCGGAAGTCCTGCCTGCTTTCTTGCCGGTGTAATACTCAGTATCTTCATTCAAAAAACCACGCGGCACGGTGCCTTCCACCCTTGGTCGCGATGACAGTCCATCTCGATAGAACGTGGTTGAGCGATACGGCTTCATCTTTGGCTGGTCTTGCATATCGCGCCGGCACGAAGCCGTAAACAGCAGACAGCAAACAGCAAAAAACAGGAAGCCGAAGGACGCACGGCTCCGTGCTGATTGCTGATTGCTGTTTGCTGTCTGCTGCTTATTAGACTTCAACATCACTAACGTTCTTCGCGCCTTCCAACGACTTCATGAACTCAATCGCTTCATCATGTTTGAAGAGAGGGTCGTTTGCTTCAATTACCAGAAAGAAATGATCGCGCGTCGCTAAATCGAAATTCGGGGCGTTGAAAACCGGATGGTATGGCTGCGGCAACTTATTAAGGGCAAGCATGCCAAACACCGCGGCAAACGCTGCGCACAACACCGTTGTTTCAAACGTAATCGGAATGAATGCCGGCCAGCTGTTGTATGGCTTACCACCGACGTTCAACGGGTAATCAATTACTTCCATCCAGTACTGCATGAAGAACCCGCCCAGTCCGCCGAGTATTCCGCCAATCAAAACAATCAACGGAAGACTGGTGCGCGTAAAACCAATCGCCTCGGTCAGCTCTTCAATCGGATAGGGCGAATAGCCGTTGATGCGGCGATAACCGGATTCATACGTGCGGCGCGCAGCCGCCACGAGATCGGATGGATTATCAAACTCCGCCATGATTCCGTAGAGCGGTGGCGTCGTGCGTCTCCGGTGCACGCCGTGCTCATCAATCTCGTGCGGTTCGATCCCTTTTTTCACGTGCTCAGCCATCGCTCTAAATGCCCGTTCCAATCCGAACGGTTCTCATCAACACCTGGCTTTAGCCAGGTGTTAGAGCCTTCTCGATCAATCAACGGTTTTAACCGTTTCCGGCGAAACCGTTGAAACGGTTTCTTTACAAAATCCACCGCTACATCACCGCACTGAAGTGCGGTGTTAATGAAACACTCTCTACTCTTCAACTTCCGCTTCCGGCAAAATTGTCCGCATCTCAAAAATCGAAATCATCGGCAGGAACCTGATAAACAGGAACAGCAAGGTAAAGAAGAAACCAATCGTGCCGATAAACATGGTCCAATCCCACATTGACGGCTGATACATGCCCCAGGAGCTCGGCATGAAGTCTCGATGCAAACTGGTCACTACGATTACAAATCGCTCCAGCCACATGCCTATGCTCACAACCAGCGACAACAACCACAGCGCCAGCAGGTTCGAACGCACTCGCTTAATCCACAGGAACTGCGGCGCCACGATGTTGCACAGGATCAACGCCCAGTAATATCCCGCGTAAGGTCCATGCATGCGGTTCCAAATCATGTAACGCTCGTAACGATTGCCGCTGTACCAACCAAAGAACGCTTCCATCACGTAGCCGTAACCTACGATCAATCCGGTCGCCAGCATCACCTTGGCCATGTTGTGCATATGGCGCATGGTGATGAAGCCTTCAAGTCCGTACAGCCTGCGCAAGGGAATCGTCAGCAGCAGCACCATCGCGAAGCCTGCGTAAATCGCGCCCGCCACGAAGTAAGGGGGAAACATCGTCGCGTGCCATCCCGGAATTACGCCGACGGCAAAGTCGAAGCTGACGATCGTATGTACTGACAACACCAGGGGCGTCGCCAATCCGGCGAGCAATAAGTACGCCATTTCGTAGCGGTGCCAGTGTCGGGCAGAGCCACGCCAGCCCATTGCCAACAAACCGTATAAAATCTGGAACGGTTTGCTGCGCGCGCGATCTCGCAGCGTTGCAAAGTCAGGAATCAGACCTACAAACCAGAAAAGCGCCGACACCGTTGCGTAAGTCGAAACGGCAAACACGTCCCACATCAACGGGCTACGAAACTGGGGCCAGATTCCCATCGTGTTCGGATACGGGAACAGCCAGTAGGCCAACCATGGACGTCCAAGGTGCATGATCGGATACATGCCGGCCTGCGCCACGGCGAACAAAGTCATGGCTTCTGCGAAACGGTTGATTGAAGTTCGCCACTTCTGCCGCAGCAGCAGCAGAATCGCGGAGATCAACGTGCCGGCGTGGCCGATACCGATCCACCAGACGAAGTTAAGAATGTCCATTCCCCACGCGACGGGAATGTTGACGCCCCACAATCCGATACCGACGAACAGCAGGTTCGTGATCGTCAATAGCATCAGCTGGAAGAGCACGAACGAGATGCCGAAGCCGAGAAACCACCAGAGCGGCGTTTTGCGTTTCAGGACGATCGAACTGATCTTGTCCGTCACTGAAGCAAACGTCAGCCCTGGTTCAACGACTGGCGCCGTGGAATGGTGCAACTGACTGTGTGGCTCTTCGTGCATTCGATCTACTGTCTCAAGTTCCGTTCAGACGTCAGTTCAGAGTTCAACCTTCAGGTTGCTTTCTGTCCAAAGCAGCAAGCTAAAGCTTGAACTCTGAACTCTTGTCTAAACGCTACGACCTGATCTCCGGGTTCGGATTCTTTAAAGCCGACAAGTACGTGGTGCGCGGCTTCGTGTTCAACTCTTCCAGCACTGAATAATTTCTCTTGTCGGCCTTTATCTTCGACACACGGCTGTTTGGATCGTTAATGTCACCAAACACAATCGCCTCCGTCGGACAAACTGCCTGACACGCTGTCACAATCTCGCCATCCCGAACTTTACGATCCTCGAGCTCAGACTGAATCTTGGCGCCCTGGATTCGCTGGACGCAGTAAGTGCACTTCTCCATAACACCTCTACTGCGCACCGACACATCGGGGTTACGCATTAACTGGTAGGTTGGCGTTTCCCAGTCCTGGTAGAGATAGAAGTTGAACCGGCGAACTTTGTACGGGCAGTTGTTCGAACAGTATTTCGTTCCGACGCACCGGTTGTAGACCATGTCGTTCAAGCCTTCCGTGCTGTGCACGGTGGCGTGAACCGGACACACGGGTTCACACGGCGCCTTTTCGCAATGCATGCAAGGCACCGGCATGAAGTGTGTGCCTTCGGGCGTACTCGGATTGTCACCTTTGAAATAGGTGTCGACGCGAATCCAATGCATCTCGCGGCTGCGGATCACTTCATCCTTGCCGACAACAGGAATGTTGTTCTCGGACTGGCAGGCGATGGTGCACGCGTTGCAGCCAACACAGTTGTTGAGATCGATCGCCATGCCCCAGGCGTAGCCCATGCCCTGGTTCTTGTAATCAAAGGGCTCATACATCGAGCCTTCGTGGTGCTCGGCATGCTCTTCGTGTTTCGGGTGCAGATGATCTTCGACGGTGGTGGCGCGGAGGATGTCGCGATCTTCTTTACTGAAGTCGTGATCCTCCATATTGAAATGGAGTTGCGTGGCCGCGACAACGTACTGCTCACCGGTTCTCTCTACCTGAATACCGTTGGCGGACCACGGCGAATCTGACGTGCGAATTTCGTAAACGTTAAAGCCGTGACCATTACCAACGCGACCAGCCAGTCTTCGACCGTAACCAAGGTGAACTGTGATGACTCCGTCAGGTTGTCCGGGCGTTATCCAGGTGGGGATAGTGCCCGAGATGTTTCTGCCCTGATTAGAAATGCGGACGGTATCTACCCAGATATCGCCGCCTTTCTGACCGACTGCTTTTTTCAAGCCAAGTTGCTGCGCAGTATTCGGGCTAACTAACGCAGCGTTGTCCCAGGTGAGTTTGGATAAAGGCTTCGGTAACTCCTGGAGCCAGCCGTTGTTGGCAAAACGGCCGTCGTAAATCGTCGGGTCAGTACGGATAACAAGTTCAAACTGGGAGCCCGACGTCGCTGGTTGATTACTGGTTAAAGCCTGGGCCAGGGCGCCAGTGTTAACTGAAACAGTCTTGACCGGAAGTGCCGAGTTTGGAATAAACCCGTCATGTACCCACCGGCGCCAGTTGGTTTCAAAGTCAGTTGATACAACAGGACTCGCGGCAGCGGATTGCGGATTGCTGACTGCGGATTGCGGAAAGCTGGCGGATTGTGGAGCGCTGATCGCGGATTGCGGAGATGTAGCGGCTTCCTGCGTCCCTGCTCCTGCCGTCTGCCGACTGCCTCCTGCTCCTGCCGCCTGCGGTCTGCCTCCTGCTCCTGCCTCCTGCTGACTGGCGCCTGCCGCCTGCCCTCTCGGAGGGTTCCTTTGCCAGTACTCGCGAATAATGTCGTAGGGCTTTCGATCGTACTGCGGCGAGAAGACGGCAAGCAGTTCGTGTGCACTACGACCTTGATACAGAGGCTGTATCAAAGGCTGCACGATGGATACAGTGCCGTCGTAAGCGCGCGTGTCGCTCCACTCTTCCAGGTAATGGGTTGCCGGAATGTGCCAGTGGCAAAGTTCAGAAGTTTCGTCGCGATACTGACTCAGGTGAATGCGCAATTGCGCCTTGAATAATCGCTCCTGGTTTAGCTTCAGATCCGCCGGTGTGTTGTAGACCGGATTGCCGCCGATGATCACCAGCATCTTCACCCGGCCACCGTCCAGCTCGTTAACCAGTTCCTGCAGCGATTGGCGCTGATCCATTGGATTCACTTCCAAAGGATCTGTGTAGAAAACTGTTTGGCCCACATTGCCGAGCGCACCATTCATCGCATGGGCCAGGGCATGCACGACCGGAGGGGCTTCTCTTCCCGCCATTACGATGCTTCTGCCGCGATGCTGTTGCAGGTCACCGGCAATTGCATCGAGTCCGCTGATCGAAATATCGCCCGAAATTCCACCGACGCCGACACGAGACGCAATGGCACTGGCAGCCTTTGGCAGCTCGCTTGGCCGAATCGCCCAATGATGGTCGGCACTGGCGCCGGTGGTTGTCGGCGTCGTTTCGATCACGTAAAGGCGGTTCATGGTGTTCTTGTCTTCAGACACGCGGCGGCGAGCAGCAAAGTCGCGCGCGTAACGCAACGTGCCCGGCATAGCGGCCAGAAAATCCGCGTCGAGTGAAAGAATTCGATCGGCCTTCGAGAAGTCGTAAATGGTATTGACTGGTTGGCCCAAAGACATCTTTGCGCCGGCGTGCGCCTGATCGTTATTGACAGGTTCGTACTGATGCCATTTCGCTTGCGGAAACTCAGTCAGTATTCCTCTCAACTGTTCCGCCAGCGACGGCGAGGTGATGGTCTCGGTAAGAAAATGAAGTCCGGCACCCTGTGTCGGCCGCAAACCGTCCAGTGCCGTGCGCAGCTCGCCAACGAAAGTGGTCCATGGCCGGGTTTCGTCTCGGAACAGCGACGTTTGAGCACGGTCCGGATCGTAGAGACTCAGGATTGAAGCCTGCGAAAAGATATCGGTTGCGCTCGAGCCGACTTCATCAGGATTTGCGCTTTGATTCTGTGGGTGATCAGGATTTCCTTCGAGCTTGGTTGGCCGTCCTTCATTGCTTCTCGCCAACAATGGTGTGGCCACACCACCCAGGCTGAGCGCCGTGGCAAAGAAGAGCGATTTTCCTGGATTTCCGTATTCGGGCTGCGTAACAGACGGAACAATTTTTTCCGGTGGTTGAAACACGCAACCGCTAAGGCCGGCCAGGGCGAGCGACGCGCCCATCAATTTCAAGAATGATCGGCGCTCCACCGGATCGTCCCAACGCTCGGCGTGCTGCGGATACTCGCGAGATACAAACTCGCGGAACTCAGGAGCGTCGGCCAGCTCTTCAAGACTGCGCCAATATTTTTTGGCAGCGACCGCGGGCTTCTCAGCGTGCGCGTCGGCTCGCTTTTCAGCCTGCGCGTCGGCTGCGTCATCCTGATGGTCCAGGATGTATTGGGACATCAGCTTGAAATTAATGTGTCGGTCGTCCATCTCTCGATTGCGGATTGCGGATTGCGGATCTCAGATTTCAGGATTCAGATCTCAGATCTCAAATTTCAAATTCAAGATTCTCCTGTCCCTCGCCTCCTGCTCCTGCCTCCTGCTCCTGCCCCTCGTCGTCACCGGTGGCACGTCGAACAACTAGTCAACGTGTACTTATCCTGAATCTGATATTTCTTCACCAGTGACTTTCCCTCATCCAACTCTTCACTCGTCTTGTTCTCGGGCCGCCAGGTCATGTCAAAAACTTTCTCGCGATCGCGCACGAATCTTTCCGGCTCGCGGTGACATTCCAGGCACCACTCCATCTGCAGTGTTGAAGCCTGGTAGGCGATCGGCATCTCATCCACACGTCCATGACACGTGGAACACCCGACACCTTTCTTTACGTGAATGCTGTGATCGAAGTAGGCGTAATCTGGCAGGTCGTGTACCCGGATCCACTCGATAGGTTTGTTGTCCCGGAAGCTGGCGCGGACGGGTTCGAGATATGTGCTCTCAGCCCAGATCTGCTTGTGACAACTCATGCACGTTTCAGTTGACGGCAGACCCGCAGTCGCAGCGGTTTCCACAGTGGTGTGACAGTACCGACAGTCAAGACCGTCATCGCCGACATGGTGTTTATGACTAAACTGGACCGGTTGTTGTCGCTCGACCCACTGTCCGGTATTCCATGACGAACGATTTAATTCTGCCGTCATCCAAAGCAGCGCCACGAGAATGAAAACTGCTCCGTAGATCGTGAGCTTAGCTAAGGCGTTCGTACTGTGATGGAAAATCTGTGGCATCGCCGCAGCTTACTTCCCCATGTCTTCGGTCAAACCCTCAGGATAAAAAATCTGTGGCTCGTAAGAGAACCAAGGCTGAACTCCGAACTGCAGGGAGAGTTCAGTTCGTGCAGCCCAGGTTGCAGGGCGGTAAGCTGCACATACGAGGCTCTACGCTGACTACTGTGCTTTGCTTACAAAAACACACAGCCGTGCGCAAAACTTCTATTGAAATGCTGGTTCTTACAAAGTTGGGCGTTACTTTAGCAGATGACTAAGCATTTTCAAATTCTCATTAATGCACAGCAGAAGTTGAGAAAGTGTGGCGGTCGTTCAGGCGGAGGGACTATCCGCAGATTCCGCAGATTACACAGATTCCAAGAGAACTGAAGCAGGCTACAAACCGAAATGGTGGAGAATTCTTAACTGTCTAACGTAAGTTGTAATCTGCGGAATCTGCGGAATCTGTGAGAATAGTCTAAGAACAAATGAGAAATAATGAGAAATGAGATATGAGATATGGGAAATACGTTTTTCTGACTCTCTGGCGTTACTCAAGAGGCGTCGCGAGCGAGAAGAGCCGCGCCGATCGTAGCTGCGTCTGGTCCGAGAGAGGCGGCCATTATTTCTGTGGCTTCAAAACACGGTTGGAACGCGCGGCGCTTCGCTTCCTGAATTACCGGGTTCAAAATTATTTCGCGCGCTTGCATCACACCGCCACCGAGCACAATCCGTTCAATGTTCAGCAGGTTAATCACGCTCGCCACACCCGTGCCGATATATTTTCCGGTGCGCTCCAGCATCATCAACGCAAAATCGTCGCCTTCAGTCGCTTCCCGCGCCATATCATCGGCGGTGAAGTCTTTGTTCAAAGCCAACCTGGACAATGATGAAGTCGAATCTCGATTCAACCGCTCATTCGCCCGACGCACGATGTTTGGCGCTGACGCTACTGTCTCCAGGCAGCCGCGGTTTCCACACAAACACTCGGCGCCTTCCGTATCGATCGTGATGTGTCCCACTTCACCGGCGAACCCGGATGATCCGGTCCAGAGTTTGCCGTCAAGGACTATTGCGCCGCCGATGCCCTGACCGATAGTGATGTAAAACATATCGCGGCTTCCGCGACCGGCGCCCACCACATACTCACCGTAAGCGGCGGCGTTGGCATCGTTCTCGAGTTCAACACGCAGACCAGTCGCTTCAGTTAGATCAGCATGCAGGTTATTGCTTACAGTCGATGGCAGGAAACTCGACGCAATCACCCGATCGCTTTGCCGGTTAACTAATCCGGGAATGGCAATTCCGACACCGCCGATGTTTTCATCGCCGGCTTTCAGATCTGCGACCATGGCGGCGATTTGCGCTACCAGACCTCCGCCGTTGACGGACGTCTCGGCTCGCTTTTCTATCTGTCCGTTGCTGTCGACGGTAGCGCCGCTCAACTTTGAGCCCGAAAGCTCGATACCGATGAAACTGGATTCCGATGGCGACGGCATAGTTAACGCAAAACCTTCCGGCTGTGTGTATTAGGTAAGAAACAAGCGAAGCATAATGGAGGGTATGGGGGCTGTCAAACGGCTCTTTCTGCGTGTAGAATTGCTGGCAAACAACTTGTGTGGCTTCGATCTCCGGTGTTTGAAAAACTACGCGCGCGTCTAACAAACACCAATATTTCAAACGGGAGCTAAGCGCCCTTATGCAGATTCGCTCCATACTGCTGCCGACGGACTTCAGCGAATGTGGCAACTACGCTCGTTCCTACGCCGCGTCGCTCGCGCGTAAATTTGGTGCTTCGATAATCGCCGTGCACGTGATCGAACCAATGGTGCCGACCGTGGGTTACTCCGGGATGACTGAGCCGTTGCCGATCGCCGACATTGCCGATCAACTGGAAACGTCGGCTGAACGCGAGCTGCCAAAGATCACTGAATATGAAGATTGTGCGGGATTGGACATTGAAGAAGTTATCGTGCACGGCGAAGCGGCCGCGGAAATTGTTCGCGTAGCTAAAGAAAAGCGTGCCGACCTGATCGTGCTCTCGTCGCATGGACGAACGGGCCTCGGGCGCATACTCTTTGGCTCCACCGCAGAAGCCGTTGTACGACATGCTGCGTGTCCGGTGTTGGTGGTGAAACCTGCCAAAGCCGGCGAGAATTCTTAAAGTTAATTGGTTAGTGGACTGTCGGCAGTTGGACACTAATGGGAGCGAAAGATTCCCGCGTGCTCGCTGCCCACTGCTCACTGCCCACTAATCCAACGATGCACCTAGAATTCCTCTACGACCTGCTGGGTCAATACGGCATCTATGCGGTATTTATCCTCGTAGTGATCGAGGGGGACATCACACTGCTGATTGCCGGTGTGATGGCGCAGAGCGGATTCTTCGGCCCGCACAGCTTTTTGTGGGTAATGTTGGCAGGCACGTTGGGTGGCGCAGCCAGCGACAACATTGCTTACTTTCTCGGCCGCCAGTTTCGCAAAGGCGTGCGGGACATACGTTTCTATCGCCTTGCGCAGCCGCGCATGGAACGACTGACACAAAACTTCGGCACGCTCTCGATCTTCCTTTCAAAATATATTTACGGTTTGCGTTGGGCGTCGTGCATTTTTTACGGCGTCGGACGCATGCCTTACTTGCGTTTTCTGTTACTGTCTCTGTCGAGTTGTTTTGTTTGGGTGTTATTACTGAGCGGCGCCGGTTACTTTTTCAGCGGCGCTGTGATGGGTTTGATTGGCGATTTCGAACGCCTTGGTAAGGCGCTGCTGGTAATCGTAGTTCTTGGAGTCATCGGTTTTTATCTGGTCGAACGTTTTTATCTTTCGCCAAGGGTTGAAGAAGCCGATCCGGAAAAACTGCAGGAGTTTGAGCACGCGGCGCAGGAGAAGTTGCACGACTTGAAGCAGGAGATTCAGGAACATATTCCATTCAAACCAACACGCCACGACGACTCCACTAAATCAGGGCCCCACGAGCCGGAAAAATAACTCAAACAAAGGACTGCTACTTACTTAACTTGATCATCGAATCTTCAGCACCTACCCGCGTTGACCTGGCCGGCGGCACAATTGATATCTGGCCGTTGTATTTGTTTCATCCCCAGGCAGCCACGGTTAACTTTGCAACTTCTCTGCGCGCCAGGTGCCGCATCGAAACTCGCGACGACAGCAAAGTTATTCTGGAGTCGCGCGATCGAAAAGTTGTTTTTGAAACAGAGCTCGCTGCTATTGACGACCTGGTTCGCGAGGAACGGCTCGAGTTGATCTCGAAACTGGTCCATTTCTTTAAGCCCACCACCGGATTTCATTTGATCGCAGATAGCCAGGCCCCTGCCGGCGCCGGTATGGGTGGTTCGTCTGCCTTGGCCATTGCCTGCATCGGGGCGCTCAATCATCTGGTCGGTAATCGCTACGATAACAACAAGTTCATAATTTTGGCGGCCAATATTGAAACCACCGTAATCAAAGTGCCCGCCGGATTTCAGGACTATTATTCGGCATTTTACGGTGGCGTCTCCGCTGTTCATTTCCGTGCTGATGGAATTGAACGCGAACACTTA
>Ga0209486_10000954_pt1 | contig 12664 bp, 9 predicted proteins | sample NCCompost_FD_187518 | JGI IMG/M metagenome (GOLD analysis project Ga0209486, IMG submission 187518) | Agricultural soil microbial communities from Utah to study Nitrogen management - NC Compost (SPAdes) (version 2) | ecosystem: Environmental > Terrestrial > Soil > Agricultural land | place: USA...
AGACCATGTAGGCCCCATTTGCAACGTGTGAACCAAGCCCGGGTTGGTTGGCCTTTAGCCAATAAGTTCCCAGAACCTCACCGTTTTCTTCGGCCGAATAAACATGCTTCTCAGAGGAGAACCAGTATGCGATCATCTCGTCTTTCGGCGTTTCGGGATCGAAGACATACGTATCACCTCCCGCAATGACGGCTTTGATGATCTGCCAAACGGCAGGTTTGTCGCTCTCGACGGCTTTTCGCACCTCAAGCATAGTTAACGAAAAAGTGTCTAAATCTTCGCTTTCGCTTTAAGATATTTTGCACGTACTATTTCCGTTTCACAATGAGAGGTCTATGGCGAACGATCTGAAGAATATGCACCTTGCGTTTATCGGCTGCGGAGTAATGGGCGAATCGATGGTTGCGGGACTGCTGCGAAAGGAGCTTGTCGAGCGGAACGGTATTTCGGCGAGCCATCCCAGGCAGAATAGACGGAAGGAACTCAAGGAAAAATATGGCATCTCGGTATTCGAGAGCAATGCTGACGCCGCAAAGGCCGTGCTCGATGAGGCGAATTCGGCAGTCATGCTATGTGTAAAACCGCAGCGGCTGTCGAATGTTTTGAATGATCTAAACAGTGTATTGTCTCATGACCAGTTAGTTGTTTCGATAGTTGCCGGCGCAACGATCGACAGCCTGAGTACGGCATTGGGGACGAAGCGGATCGTGCGCGCAATGCCGAACACTCCTTCGCAGATCGGTGCGGGTATTACAGCCTGGACGTGCACCGACGCCGTCGGAGACACCGAACGCGCTCACGTTAAGGAGCTGTTGGCGGCTCTCGGTAAGGAGCTTTTCGTCGAGACCGAAAACATGATCGATATGGCCACTTCCCTCTCGGCTACCGGTCCGACTTACATCTTTATGGTGATGGAAGCACTGACGGACGCCGGTGTGCATCTTGGCTTTTCGCGGGATATGGCCAGGGAACTCGTTCAGGAAACGATGCTTGGTTCAATCCGATTCGCTATGGAATCGCATAAGCATCCCGCCGAACTCCGCAATATGGTGACCTCGCCCGGCGGCACCAGCGCCGAGGCCATCTACCAAATGGAGAAAGGCACCCTGCGTACAGTGCTTTCAAAAGCTGTGTACGCGGCCTACAAGCGCGCGGTATCGCTCGGTGAGAAAAAATGAACAGCCCTAAGCGCAGACTACTTCTGCGCGGCGGTTCCCATTAAATACCTCTCAAACCAATCCAGATTGCTTTGCATTGCAGCGATCTGCATTTTTGGTTCGTTGGGGCCGTGCGGCTGTCTCGGCAGGACGATCATCCGGGTAGGCACGCCCTGACGTTTTAGTGCGTGATAAAGTTGATAGCCTTGTTCGATCGGGACGCGAAGATCGGCCTCACCGTGTTGGATCATTGTCGGCGTCGAAACGCCCTTGATATTGAACATCGCCGAGTGCTTTGCATAGATCTCGGGCTGGTCCCAAAATTCTCCTTCGAAATAATCCGGTAAGAATGAGGGGATGTCCGCTGTCCCGTTGAAGCTCATCATATTCGTTACTGGAGCACCGGCCGACGCCACCTTGAACCGCTTCGTTTTTGTGATGATCATTGACGTCATATAACCGCCGTAGCTCCAGCCCATAACGCCTAAGCGTTCGGGATCGGCAACACCCAGCTTGATCACGTGATCGACGCCACTCATGAGGTCTTCGTAATCCATCCCCGCCCAGTCCCTGATATTCGCGCGCCGAAACTCGGTACCGTAACCGGACGAGCCGCGAGGATTTGGGCGTAAAATAGCGTAGCCTCGTGAAGCAAACGTAGCTAACGGATACGAACCGCGTCCTCCGATGAAGCTTTGATTAAAAACCCCCGCGGGGCCGCCATGAACATTCAGGATCAGTGGCACTTTGGTACCCGCGACATAGGTCGCGGGGTAAGTCAGCAGTCCTTCGATCTCACGGCCGTCCTTGCTTTTCCACTTGATAACTTCGGTCTTGCCCACCGGGATCTTTGCCTGATCTGCGTTCGCCGAAGAGACCTTAACGATACCGTCTCCCGGTTTTTTCAGGACATACACCTCCGGCGGCTGGTTCGTCTTCTGCATAACCATCGCGATCGCAGAATTGTCTTTACTGATCTCGACGCCGTTTATGACCGCATCCTGATAGTCGGCCTGGCGAATCGTTCCCGCAGTTACGTCCGCTTCGTAAAGGGCAGTTCCGGTTCCCTTAGATTCAGTGAACATTATCTTATTGCCATCCGCCGTCCAGGTAACGATGTTCGGTTGGCCGTCATGGGAAAGCGGCATTATCTTTGCCGGCCCGCCGTTCGCGGGGAAAACATGAATGCGCTCGCTACGCGCCCAACGGACGGGAGTTTCGCTGACAACCAGCGCGATCGATTTACCGTCGGGTGAAAACGTCGGCGAACTCTCCGACGTCTGTGTTGCGGCAAACGGAGTCGACCTGGCCGTCGCAACATCAACCATGGCGACATCAGAAGTCGGCCAGTCGTTCGCGATGCTCGTCTTCACGTGGCTATAGACGATCTTTTTGCCATCGGGCGACCAATCGAATCCGCTAACATGCCGATCATCGGCAGTTAGTTTTCGAGGCGGCCGTTTTCCCGCGGCGTCTTTTTCGATCGGAACCACATACAGTCGCGCGTATTTCGGATTTTCATCGATCCAACGAAAATCGTTCCGTCCCTTATCATTCTTTTCTTCGTCGTCCGACTTTGGATCTGTCAACGCGTAAGCGATCGACCTGCTGTCAGGGGCCCAGTCAAAATTGCCCGCAGCCCCCTTGCCGTCCGTAATTTGCTCGGCCTCACCGCCAGCGACCCGCAATACATAGATCTGGTTCCGGTTATCTTTTCGGTTCGATGTGAACGCGATCATCGAACCGTCCGGCGACCATTTGGGATTTGTTGACGATTTCTCTCCGAAAGTGATCTGAAAATTCTGCTTTCCGTCGGTCGAGGCCATCCAGATCTGCGTGACAAATTCACTTTTGTCAGCGGCCATCACCGCTTCGTTGATCGTGTATACAACGCGCGTCTTGTCCGGAGAAATCCGCGGGGTACCAACTGCGCGGGTCTTCACCTGCGTCTCTGGTGTCCAGGAAGCCTGGGCCGCGGTGAGTATCGACAAAAAAACCACGAGCGAAACTGCGTAGATGTAACGTAATCCTTTCATTTTGAATCGGTCTCCAGATCTTGATATTGAATGCGAGTATTTTGTATCAATTCGCAGAATTTAACAATCACAAATCGGACACTTTCGAAGCTCGAATCGCCATACCATCCGTTCCCGGCTTTCATCGAATACATATTCAGCTGACACTACGGTCCAGCGTCCCAGATACTCCCAGCGGTTCACACTCACTTTGTTAAAAAGTGGGACCGCGTGGCCGGTCGGAATGGCGTTACGCAAAGCTCTATTGGGAGCATCCAGTTTTTGGTTCCCGCGGCGGCCCGATCCCGTGTAGTGGATAACATCCTGCGTCCCGCCGTGAAAGTCGGGGTAACATGGATTGATCTTACCGAAGTCGGTGAGAAGTGAGATCAGCCTTCCATTTTTGTGATAGATACCGTTTCGCGATCGGTGAATACCTGAGACGATGGCCCATGTCACAATGTCGCCGACGCGAAGCTCCACTTCCGAACCAAGTATCATTTCCGTCTATCATATTAGATACTGAAGATCCGCAATAACACCGCTCCTCTCATTCAACAGTAAAGAAAGCTATGATGTGTTGGCATAGCTGCATTACGAAATGCTGAAAAAAGCTCTCAGTCGGATCTGGAAACTTCTATCCCCGCGTATGCGGGCGAGGCTTGTGCGGTCAACTCAAACCTCGTTTACAGTTTCTGTCGCCGCCGTGATCACTAACGAGGAAGGAAAGGTGCTGCTCCTGGATCATGTCCTGCGTCCCGCTTCCGGTTGGGGATATCCGGGAGGCTTTCTGGGCAAAGGTGAGCAGGCTCAAGACGCCATCCGTCGCGAGATCCTTGAAGAGACCGGCATTGAACTCACGGACCTGAAGCTTTCGAATATTCATACAAGCGGCAACGGGACGCATTTGGAGATCCTCTTTACTGCGCGTCCCGTTGGAGAGCCAGAAGTTCGCAGCCATGAAATCACCGAGCTTGGATGGTTCGGCGCCGACGAGCTTCCTAATGAAATGCCATTGCGGCAGCAGGAGCGAATCCGAAACGGGTTATCCGAGACGTAGATACTTCCGCGAAGTACGCTAACGAACAGTATTCAGAGCACCATCGATGCAAAATCAGAACATCGTAGAGCGTGACATACGAAGGAGGTAGGATATGTTGAAGTTCAGGAGTGTTTTTGCGGTGTCCATCTTGCTGATCCTCGCTTCGGGATCATATGCCCAGAATAAGGAGATCAGGGATGCAGCAAAAACAGCAGACAAGGCTACAAAAGCATTAAACGAGGTAATGGCCATTCCGGCCGATGCGATACCGGAAGCACTGATAAAAAGGGCGCACGCCGTTGCCGTGTTTCCGGACGTTATCAAGGCTGCATTCCTTGTGGGAGGTAGCGGAGGAAAAGGATTGATAACACGTCGCCTCGGCAATAGCTGGAGCGCCCCAGCAATGTTCAATATGGGCGGCGGCAGTTTCGGCGCTCAGATAGGGGCGTCTTCTACTGATTACGTTATGCTGTTCATGACGGAAGACAGTTTGCAAAGCCTTCTACAGGATAAGTTTGAGATAGGCGGCGAGGCGTCGGTCGCAGCCGGACCAGTTGGCCGCACAGCAAAAGCATCAACTGATGCCCAGCTAAAAGCTGCCATCTTGTCTTATTCACGAAGCAAAGGTCTGTTCGCCGGTGTTTCGTTGTCAGGTGCTGTGATAAGCCCGGACAACGACGCCAACCGGGCGTTGTATTCGTTGACCGCTAAGGAGATCCTGACCGGCGCTAACAAAGTGCCCATTGCGTCCATTCCAGCGGCAACAAAAGGCTTCCAAGAGGCCGTCACCAGACACGGCTTGTAAACACTGCAATAAGGGTGTTTAAAGGGCCTTGCCTGAGCAAGGCCTTTTTTGGCACCTACCGGACCGCCTGACGAAATAGACTTGACAATAGGACACTCAACTATTATCATTCTGAAATGCTCATATTGGCAGAGATTGCTTTTTTGTGAGCCGCAATAATACGAACGGAGAAAAAGGATGAGCAAAATCATAGGTATCGATCTTGGAACGACCAATTCGGTTGTAGCGGTAATGGAAGGCGGCGAACCGGTCGTCATTACGAATTCCGAAGGCGGACGAACGACGCCCTCTGTCGTTGCCTTTGCAAAAGATGGCAACCGGTTGGTTGGTCAGGTGGCCAAGCGACAGGCCGTAACCAACCCTGAAAACACGCTCTTCTCGATCAAGCGCTTTATGGGCCGTAAGTTCGACGAAGTTCAGGATGAGATCAAGCAGGTACCCTACAAGGTCGAAAAAGCGCCTAACGGCGACGTGCGCATCACAGCTGACGGGAAACAATATAGCCCTCCCGAGATCGCTGCAATGGTGCTTCAAAAATTGAAGCAGTCAGCAGAGGACTACCTGGGTGCAAAGGTTGAAAAAGCCGTTATAACTGTGCCGGCGTATTTCAACGACGCACAGCGCCAGGCGACGAAGGACGCGGGCAAGATCGCGGGCCTTGACGTTCAGCGTATCGTCAATGAGCCGACTGCCGCAGCACTGGCATACGGACTGGACAAGAAAAAGGATGAGACCATTGCCGTGTTCGATTTCGGCGGCGGTACGTTCGATATCTCTATTCTCGAGGTCGGCGAAGGGGTCGTTGAAGTTAAATCTACCAATGGTGACACCCACCTTGGGGGTGACGACATTGACGAGGAACTGATCCAGTGGATCATCGACGAGTTCAAGAAGGACCAGGGAATTGACCTCCACAACGACAAGATGGCTCTTCAGCGTTTGAAGGAAGCCGCAGAAAAAGCGAAGGTCGAGCTGTCATCGGCGATGGAAACTGAAATCAACCTGCCGTTCATCACGGCGGATGCGTCGGGACCTAAACATCTCGTTACGAAGCTCACCAGGGCTAAGTTTGAGCAGCTCGCGGAACCTATCCTGAAAAAGCTCATGCCGCCGGTTGAACAGGCGATCAAGGACGCCGGAATTTCAGCAAAAGATATTGAAGAGATCGTTCTTGTCGGCGGATCGACGCGTATCCCGAAGGTCCAGGAAATGGTTAAAGGGTTCTTCGGAAAGGAAGCAAATAAATCGGTGAACCCTGATGAAGTTGTGGCTTTGGGGGCGGCGGTTCAGGCAGGAGTACTCGGCGGCGAAAAGACCGACATACTACTTCTCGACGTCACGCCTCTGTCACTCGGTATTGAAACGCTCGGTGGTGTTGCAACGCCAATGATCCAGAAGAACACGACAATACCGACACGTAAATCGGAGATCTTTTCAACGGCATCGGATAACCAAACGTCGGTCGAGGTGCATGTGCTTCAGGGCGAACGTCCGATGGCTTCTGACAATAAGACGCTTGGAAAGTTCCACCTTGTCGGCATTCCGCCCGCACCGCGGGGCGTACCGCAGATCGAAGTGACGTTTGATATTGATGCGAACGGTATCGTGAATGTTTCCGCCAAGGACGTTGGCACTGGCCGTGAGCAGAAGATAACGATCACGGCGTCATCTGGGCTGTCAAAAGAAGAGATCGATAAGATGATGAAGGATGCCGAGGCTCACGCCGGAGAGGACGAGAAGAAGAAAGCAACCATTGAAGCCCGCAATCGGCTTGACGGCTTGGTTTACAGCGTCGAAAAATCGTTTAGCGAGAACAAGGAAAAGCTCGACTCGGCCGCGAGTGGCGACATCGAGTCGGCGATCGCAGACTCGAAAACCGCCCTTGCCGGTGAAGATGTCGACGTAATGAACAACGCATTCGAAAAACTGCAGACTGCATCGCACAAGCTGGCTGAAGTCCTTTACAGCCAGGCTGGAGCGGCTTCTGCTGAAGGCGGTCCGACCGAAGAACAAGCATCGTCGGCCTCGGCCGGTGCAGAAGGTGACGGAGGGGGATCTTCATCTGATGACAATGTGATCGACGCGGAATACGTCGATGTCGAAGACGAAAAGAAGTAAAGGCCAGGCAATGAGGAGGGGCGAGAGACAAGCTAAATTCGAGTTTGCCTCTCGCCTTTCGTCTTCTAGACTTGTGCCGTACTCACGATGGCAAAGAAAGACTATTACCAGGTTCTGGGTGTAAAGAAGGATGCTAAGGCGGACGAGATAAAGAAATCGTACCGGCGTTTGGCACGCAAATTCCATCCGGACGTAAACCCGAACGACAAGTCCTCCGAAGAGAAATTCAAGGAAGTTCAGGAAGCCTACGATGTACTTTCCGATGAAAAGAAACGCAAGGTCTTCGACCGATTCGGACACTACAACGACAACCTGGATCCGGATTCGCCGTTCGCTTCGGGAGCCGGCGCCGGGGCGGGCCAGGGCGGATTCGATTTTTCGGGATTTCAGTGGGACACGACATCGGCCGGAGCGCCGGGAGGTTCCAGTTTCCGCGATATCTTCTCCGATCTCTTTGGCGGCAGCGGTACAGGTGCAAGGCCAGCTCCGGAGCCTCCGCGTGCGATGCCCAAAAAGGGCCGTGATATAGAGATACCCCTTGCAATGAGTTTTGAAGAGGCATTCAGCGGTCTGACGACGAACATCACCGTCAACCGCAGTGAACAATGCTCACGATGCCAGGGCGCGGGCGATACGGGGGGCCCTGTCGTGCAGTGCACGACGTGTAAGGGCACCGGCCAGGTGCTGAAGACTGGAGGGCGGCTTCAATTCTCTCAAGACTGTGCGGACTGCGGCGGGACCGGACGACGGCGTACACCTTGCTCGCTTTGCAATGGAAAAGGCGTTACCCCGAAGACTGAGCAGGTGAAGATCCGGATCCCTGCAGGTGTCGATACAGGATCGCGGGTTCGAATCCCTAAAAAAGGACATGGGGGGCGGCTGGGTGCAGAGCCGGGCGACCTTTATATTCTGACGAACATCGGCAACCATCTTTTCTTAACTCGAAAAGGCGATAACGTCTATGTGACGGTGCCGATAAGTGTGCCTGAGGCGGCACTGGGAGCAAAGATCGAAGTACCGACCGTGGAAGGCAAGGCGCAATTGAAGATCCCGCTGGGAACTGAAAGCGGACAGAAGTTTCGTTTACGCGAACGCGGATTCCCGTCGTTGAGAAATCCTAAACTTCGCGGCGACCAGTTTGTCGAGGTAAAGATCACGTTGCCCCGCGTAATTTCAGAGGAAACCAAAGAACTGCTCCGGCAATTTGAGAAGCTAAACGCGGAAAATCCGCGCAGGGCAATGGGATTGGAATGAAGAAGCGAGTCAAAACCTACACCATCAGTGCGGTTGCTGAGCTTTACGACATTCACCCGCAAACGCTGAGGCTTTATGAGCGCGAGGGCTTGTTGAAGCCTTCTCGGTCGGTGGGCAACACGCGTCTTTATGAAGACAGCGATCTGGAGCGTCTGGAGATAATCCTGTCTCTGACCCGTGACCTCGGCGTGAACCTCGCCGGTGTTGAGATCATCCTGAACATGCGTGAAAAGATGGACGCGATGCAGCGTGAATTCGAACGCTTTTTCGATTATATAAAAAACCACGCAAGCGAGATCGGCCGTGGTGAAGGCTCGGAACCCTCCGATGCTCTCGTCCCCGTCTCCCGGGTTCGACGCACGCAATTTCAACAGATCGTAGTAGACGACGAATAGGACGAGTTGCTCATCCCGGGCCCACTTTACAAATTTCTTCTCTTAATTCACAATACCGCCGTTCCACATCCTTATAAAGATCAACTTTAGGAGCTTCGAAAATGATTTTTTCGTTTGGAAGATTTGCGTTTTCCACTCTTTCTCTGTTCATTATTGCCGTTGCATTTACGGTTAATTCCCAGGATCTTGACGACGTTACTATTAGCGGCCGGATTGCTGATACGAATGGCCTCTCGATCGTCGGTGCAACCGTAAGGGCAACGGAGGTCGCTTCGGGAACAGAACGTACGGTTACATCAAACGAAGAGGGACGCTATCGTTTCATCGAGCTTAAGCCCGGCACATACAAGATCAAGGCATCTTCGAAAGGTTTTGGTGCAAAAGAGCGTATAGGCCTCACCGCCGTCTCCGGCCAGAACCTTCAACTCGATTTCAGCCTCGCACCGGCCGACGTGCAGGCTGAAGCGACGGTGACCGTTTCGGAAGCAGATGCCCCGGTCGTCGATATCACTCGTACTATAGTCGGGGGCACGGTCACTCAGCGTGAGATCGAGGAGATACCTATCAACACACGGAACCCGCTCGACCTGGTTCTCACGCTTGGCGGAACTTCCGAAGAGCAGCTTTCGACGAGCGGTTTGGCCGAAGACCGATTTCAAAATCCGGCAACGGCTCCTCTCGAGCAGGGCAACTTTTCACTTTCAGGCGGTGTAGCGTATTCGAATAACATCACTATCGACGGTCTGGATAACAATGACGACCGATCTTCTCGGGACAGGTTTCAGCCCTCGCTTGAATCCATCGATGAGGTCCAGGTGATATCGAATCAGTTTTCTGCGGAATACGGCCGTGCTTCGGGCGGACGGGTGAACCTGCGCACCCGGGCAGGCGGAAACACTTTTCGCGGACGATTGTTCATGTTCTTTCGCGACGACAACCTCAATGCAAACACCTGGTACAACAACAGCCGTAACATTGCTCGAACTCCGCTGACCGAATACAATCCTGGATTTACATTTAGCGGCCCGGTGATACTCCCCTTCGGCGAACCCGGCCCATTCTACGATGGCCGAAAGAAGACTTTCTTCTCGGTCGCCTACGAATACCTAAACCTTCAGGACAGCACGTTTATTGATACATTCGTGCCAGTGGGATCCAATCCGCGGTTTCCATTGCCCGGTTCGAATGCACCTTGTCCGGTAGCGACTTGTAGCGATACGATGAGTACTCCGGCGACGCCGATCTTACCCTTTCAACAGCTCGTATCTACGCCGAACCTAAATCATAGTTTCACGGCGAGGGTGGATCACAACTTTAACGAAAACAACACGCTTACGCTCGGGTTTCAGTTGGGAAGACGTCACAACCAGCGAACCACCTTTGCCAATACTCAGCGCCTGGACGAAGCGCTTCAGATCCGGAATGCAAAGACGGAAGCTTACAACTTTACGGACAATCACGTGTTCAACGCATCGGTAGTTAATCAACTTCGTGGGCAATATTCCATCTACGAGCCCAGTTTCCAGACCACCGACCCGTTCGGACCGGTTGTACTTGTCGGATACACGAACCCGATTCCGGGCGAAGGGAACCAAACATTGATCGCCGGAAACTCCACGGCCGCAATTTTTGGAGATTCAACGGGTTTTCCGCAGAACCGGAATGAAAAACGATACCAACTACAGGACGCGTTAACGTGGCTGAAAGGTATGCACGCGTTCAAAACGGGATTTGACGTTCAAAAAATTCGCTCGCGGGCCATCGGCCTCGGGGATGCCACGGGGACGTTTAACTTCAGCGGGGTTCTTAATTTTCAGAATAACGAAATATCAAGGTATAGACAGAATTTCGGTACGGTGTCGGATGTAGAGAACACCTATTGGGGCGTTTTCTTCAATGACGAAATGCGCCTTAGACCGTCCCTCACACTGAGCGTCGGACTGCGGTATGAGCGTGAGACTGCCGTTTCGGACAATGACAATTTTGGCCCGCGAATCGGTGTGGCCTGGTCTCCGTTCAAAGATGGAAAAGGAGTGGTCCGTTTGGGGACAGGTATTTTTTACAATCGTGTGCTGCTACGTACTGTCGCAGATTCCATTCAAAACACAGGCGGGAACCTGGTTTCGTATGATACGAATACCATCGGCACAGCTGCTACCGACCCGCGTCGCATCGCGATCTTGAACGCGATCGAGACAAGGTTTCCAAATGCATTCGCGTCGGTGGAAATCACCGCAATGCTTAGTTCTGTGTGCCCAACTGTTGTTGCTCCGCCCGCGCCGTGTACGACGTCGACCGGATTTGTCGACCGTGTAACTAGCACCGGAAATCCCCTAAGGACCGTCGAGGCCGACTTGCGGATCCCCGAAAGTTATCAGTTCAACGTCGGTTTTGAACGTGAACTGATCAAAAACTGGGTATTTGAGGCCAACTACACAATAAACAAGACCGTACATCTTTGGCGTGATTACAACGGTAATGTTCCAGTCTTGCCGCCAGGATATTCAGATTGGACAGAATATCTTTTGGCGAATGATTTTCTTGTAAGAAACACCAACGGAACTACCCGGCGATATGATTTCGTTTTAGGTCCCAGCAATTCTACGACTGTCGGTCCCTGCAGCTTTACAGCCAATGTTACGTGTACCGTAAATTTGAACACTACCAGCACCTCGACGGCGGTCCCGCTCGCGTCATTCCCTGGTAATAACAACAACGCCACGGGCGCTCCTTTAGGGATCGCGCTCGCGGCGATCGGTCAATTCCGTCCGGATCCTACGGTGTCCGAAACATCGATCATTGGATCAATGGGCAATGCTTTTTACCAAGGATTGATCCTTGAACTTCGCAGCAGGTTTCGAAGGTTCGGAGATAGCGGATTTGCCGCCTCGTTCCGGTTTGCGTATACCCTTTCAAAAACGATGGATGACGGTTTGAACAACACGTCAAACGCCGAGATCAACCGTGATTTTTCTCGTGAGTGGGCGCGGTCGCTGCAGGATCGTCGGCACCGTATAGCATTTTCGGGTGTCTTTGATACGCCGTGGTGGATGGGGCGGCTTCGTTTCTCGCCATTGTTTCGGTACGGAAGCTCTGCACCGTTCAATCTTGGGAATGGCGGGAACGACCGAAACCTTGACGACCTTTCCACTGATCGCATCAACTTCTTTGGCGATCTGAACGATCTTGTTTGGAGGGCTCCCGGTTCGTCTCTACCAACTGACCAGTATCTTTCTCAGTTCTCGCTACCGACGATCGGCGCCGCCGGTGGAAATCTGCCGCGAAATGCCGGCACGGGCCCGAGCTTTTATACTTTCGATCTCAACGTTACGCGCGAGTGGAAATTCGGTGAAAAGATGCGGCTCAAGCCCAATATTCAGTTCGATAACATCCTGAACGCCGCTGTTTTCAATTACGGAGCTGGGTTTATTGACTTCAATGCCCTTTCGTCAACAAGCTCTGTGACAGCTAAAGCTGCTTTTCTTGTTCCTACACGAACTTATAGACAGCGGCAGATCCGGCTGGGCGTAAGGTTCGATTTTTGACCGTATTAGGTGTCCCCGGTTTGGCACGGGATGCGGTCTTGCGAATCAGACACAAATATTCATTCGGCGAAAAGCTCGATCAGGCGCGCGACTATCATCTTTTGGGAATCCGGGTCGAGGCCGCCGATCTTTTTGACAAGTCGTACTTTATCGATAGAACGGATCTGATCGAGGATCACATGGCGTTCGCTTCCGAGAAAATCAACCGAAACACGCGTCGGATATTTTGCGCGGGTCGTGGCCATGGGAGCAATGATCACGGATTCAAGATTATTGTTCAGTTCGTCAGGCGACACTATTACGGCCGGCCGCGTATTTTTTGGGTCGCGGCCC
>Ga0209486_10000955_pt1 | contig 12659 bp, 13 predicted proteins | sample NCCompost_FD_187518 | JGI IMG/M metagenome (GOLD analysis project Ga0209486, IMG submission 187518) | Agricultural soil microbial communities from Utah to study Nitrogen management - NC Compost (SPAdes) (version 2) | ecosystem: Environmental > Terrestrial > Soil > Agricultural land | place...
GGACCCATGCCCCACACCATGATCTCGGCGACCTCGTCCTTCGCGCCGTCGTAGTGCATCTCCCCCGCCTTGTGGAAGACGTACGTGCCCGCTTTCACCCCGACAGTTTTCTCGCGGTCAAACGTGGACCCGGACCCCAGCCACCAGGTGCCCGAGATCACCACGAAGAAGCGGTCGTGCGGATGCGAGTGCGGCTGGCTCATGTTGCCGGGCAGCCAGCGCAGCCGGACGACGTACGGCCCCTCCTTGGCGGGGTCGCCGAACAGAACAGCAGTTTCCTGAGTCCCGGCAGCATTCTTCACGAACTTGATGTCTTCGGGCTTCGTGAACAGCACCGCCTTCGGGTCGAGCTGCGCCGACACGGACGCAGGCACGTTCAGCACCACGGCCAGGACCACAAACGCCATCGCAACGCGTCGAGTCATCGGAGCTCCTCCTTGGACCGGCGATAGGATACGACTAATGGAACAACGGCTGCAGAAGATCCTCTCGCAGGCCGGCATCGCCTCGCGCCGCGCCGCCGAACGGCTGATTGCCGAGGGCCGGGTGACGGTCAACGGCAAGACGGTGCTCGAGATGGGCACCAAGGCCGACGGGGACACCGCCGACATCCGCGTGGACGGCCGCCGCCTCCGCGCGCCCGAGCGTAAGCGCTACATCCTGCTCAACAAGCCGGCGGGCTTCGTATCCACGCGGTCGGATCCGCAGCGGCGCCGGACGGTGATCGACCTGCTCGCGGGAGTCCGCGAATACGTCTACCCGGTCGGCCGGCTCGACTACGAGACCGAGGGGCTGCTGATCCTCACGAACGACGGCGACCTGGCCGCGCGCCTGACGCATCCGCGCCACGGCGTCGAGCGCTCGTACGAGGCGCGCGTCGCCGGCATGCCCGACGACGCCGCGCTGCGACAGCTGCGCGAGGGCATCCCGCTCGATGGCCGTCGCACGCTGCCCGCCGAGGCCACGCTGCTGAACGCGCGCCGGCCCGCGGGCACATCTAAAGATGTGCCCCTACGAAAGGGTGGCTTGGAACGCGAAGGGGTGCTGCAGATCACGATCCGGGAAGGGCGCAACCGCCAGGTGCGGCGGATGTGCGAAGCCGTGGGCCACCCGGTGCGCGAGCTCGCGCGTACGCGGATCGGCCCGCTGTCGGACCGGCGGTTGAAAGTGGGAACCTGGCGCGACCTGACGGCCGACGAGGTCAGGACGCTGCAGGCTCTGGCGAATCGCCCTGCGCCGACACCGCCTCCTCGTCGCCCTCGTCCAGGGGAAGCACGTCGTCGGTCGGCGTCCGCTCGATGAGCCCGGCAGGCGGGTCGAAGCCGAGCGCCTCGGCCATGTCCTCGATCTTGGGGAGGTCGCCGAGGTCCTTGAGGCCGAAGCGGATGAGGAACTCCTTCGTCGTCGCGTAGACGAAGGGGCGGCCCACCACGTTCTTGCGGCCGGCAATCTTGATCAGGTGACGCTCGAGCAGCGTCGAGAGCACGCCGGACGTGTTCACGCCGCGGATCTCGCCGATTTCGAGCGCCGTGATCGGCTGCTTGTAGGCGATCACCGCCAGCGTCTCGAGCCCTGCGACGGTCAGCCTCGACGCCGACTGTTCGTGGAAGAGGCGCCGCACCCAGTCGTTCAGTTCGGGCCGCGTGACGATCTGATAGCCGCCCGCCACCTCCACCATCTGCAGGCCGGGACGGTTCTCGTAGTCGGCCTTGAGCGATTCGATCGCGGCCAGCACGTCTTCCTTCGGCTCTTCGGACAGCAGGCGGCACAACCGCTTGGGCGTGATCGGTTCGGGCGACGCGAAGATCAGCGCTTCCACCGTCGCGCGCACTTCCGCCGACGGCGCCGGCCCGGCGCTGTCGTCGGCCACGAGTCCGGCCAGCGGATCCGGCACGGGAGTTTCGTTCTCGGTCACGACGGATCTCCAATCGGATGCGGGGCATCCGCGGGACGGGCCCGCTTGTAGATTCTGATCTCGCTGCTGCCGCCGGCCTGGAATGCCCGCACCAGCTTGAGGCGGATCATCTCCAGGAGCGCCAGGAACGTCACGATGAGGAACGGCTTCGAGCCGTCGCCGTCGGCAAACAGATCGTCGAAGCCGCAGGCATCGGTTTCCGACAGCCGCGAGAGGAGCTGCGCCATGCGATCCTCGATCGAGATCTGCTCGGGCGGGATCACCATCCGCGGCTTGCGCGACGCGCGCTCGAGCACGCCCCTGAAGGCCGCCATCAGGCTGAACAGATCGACCTCGAGCTCGGGCTCGTAGTCGGCGCCCACCACGGCCTCCACGCGCTCGTCGGGGCGCGCGTGCTGGGCGCCGCGCACCAGCTCGCGCTCGTGCAGCATCCCGGCGGCCGCGCGGTACTTCTGGTGCTCGAGGAGCCGGCGGACCAGCGCCTCGCGCGGATCCTCGTCGACGCCGGCGGCCTCTTCGGCCGTCTCGGGACGCGGCAGCAGCATCTTCGACTTGATGTGGATGAGCGTGGCCGCCATCACCAGGAACTCGCCCGCGACGTCCAGGTTGAGTTCCTGCATCAGCGTGATGTACCCGAGGTACTGCTCGGTGATGAGCGAGATCGGAATGTCGTAGACGTTGACCTCGTTCTTCCGGATGAGGAAGAGCAGGAGGTCGAGCGGGCCCTCGAACGCGTCGAGCTTGACCGTGTACGCGTCGGGCGAGCTCTCGAACTCTTCGTGCTGCATCACAGTGCTTTCATCCGGACGCCCGTCAGTACTGCAGCTTCACGGCCTCGCGCACGCGCTCCATCGTCGCCTGCGCGATCGTGCGTGCCCGGCGCGAGCCCTCCACGAGGATCTCCTTCACGCGATCGGGCCTGGTCATGATCTCGTGCCGCCGCTCGCGAATCGGGGCGAGCATGGCGTTCATGGCCTTGGCGAGCTTCGTCTTCACCTCGACGTCGCCCACCGCGCCGGCCCGGTAGCGCGCCTTCAGGTCGTCCACTTCGGCGACGTCCGGGTTGAACGCGTCATGGTACATGAACACCGGGTTGCCCTCGACAGTGCCCGGGATATCCGCCCGGACGCGATTGGGGTCGGTGTACATCTGCCGCACCTTCTTGGTGACGGTCGCGTCGTCGTCCGACAGGTCGATGGTATTGCCGTAGCTCTTGCTCATCTTCCGGTTGTCGAGCCCCGGCAGGCGCGGCACCGGCGTGAGCAGTGGCTGAGGCTCCGCCAGGACCTCGCCGTAGTAGTTGTGGAACCGGCGAATCGCCTCGCGCCCCAGCTCGAGGTGCGCCACCTGATCCTCGCCGACCGGCACGAATCTGCCGTCGTAGATGGCGATGTCGGCCGCCTGCAGCAGCGGGTAGCCCAGGAAGCCGAGCGTGGACAAATCCTTTTCCGTCAGCTGCTCGCGCTGCTCCTTGTAGGTGGGCACGCGCTCCAGCCAGGGGATCGGCACCACCATCTGCAGCAGCAGATACAACTCCGCATGCTCGGGAACGAGCGACTGGATGAAGAGCGTGCTCCGCTCCGGGTCCACGCCGGTGGCCATCCAGTCGGCCGCGTTGTCGAGCGCGTTGGCCGCGAGCCCTTCGGTGTTCGCGTACTCGCTCGTGAGCGCGTGCCAGTCGGCGACGAAGTAGAAGCAGTCGTACTGTTCCTGGAGCGCCGCCCAGTTCTTGAGCGCGCCCACCAGATGGCCGAGGTGCAGGCGCCCGGTCGGACGCATGCCGGAGACGACGCGGGCTTTGGATTGGGGTGCCGGAGCCATGAAGAACGGTCAGCGTACCATAACGAAGCGGGTCTAAAGACCACTGCTACGTACGCGCGCGGGCGAAGTGATCGATGACGGCCGATGCCACCTTCGGCCCCACCACGCCGGTCAGCTCCTCGCGGGTGGCGCGACGGACCGCCGACAGGCTGCCGAACGCGCGCAGCAGCGCGCGCCGCCGGCGGGCCCCCACCCCCGGCACGTCGTCCAACTCGGAGCGCAGGTCGCGCATCGAACGCGCCTTGCGGTGGAACGTCACGGCGAACCGGTGGGCTTCGTCGCGGATCCGCTGCACGAGCAGCAGCGCCGGATCGTTCTCGGGCAGCACGATCGGATCCGGCCGATTCCGCTGCACGAGCAGCTCCTCGCGTTTGGCGATGCCCACGGCTTCGAGGTTGGCCAGGCCGATCGACTCGAGCGCCTCGTACGCGGCCGACACCTGGCCGAGGCCACCGTCGATCACGATCAGATCCGGAAACGGGCCGCCGGCCTCGAGCACCGCCTTGTAGCGCCGCTGCACCACCTCGCGCATGGCGGCGAAGTCGTCGGACCCCTTGTCCGGCAGGTGCCGGATGCGGAACTTGCGGTAGTCGGCCTTCTTCATCCGGCCGTCCTCGCAGACGACCATCGACGCCACCGTCTCGCTGCCCTGGATGGTCGAAATGTCGAAGCACTCGATCCGCCGCGGCAGCGCCGCGAGCCCCAGCACGGCGCGCAGCGTCTCGAGCGCCTCGAAGTGCGCGGTCGTGTTCTCGTTGTGCCGCGTGCGGTACGACAGCTCCGCGTTCCGCGTGGCCAGGTCCACCAGCGCCCGCCGATCGCCGCGCTGTGGCACGAGGAGCCGCACCCGGCGTCCGGCCCGCCCGGAGAGCCACTGCCCCATCGCCTCGTCGTCTTCGACCCCGATGGGCAGATCGATTTCCGGCGGCGGGACCCGCCGTTCGTAGAACTGTCCGACCACGGCGCCCATGACGTCGGCGTCGCCACCGGCCACGGCCCCGGCCTCGATGGCGAGCTCTACCCGTTCCACGACACGGCCGCCGCGCATGGCAAACACCTGCACCACGCCGCCGCTCGGTCCCACCTTCAGGCCGAAGACATCGCGGTCGGCCGTCTGCGGCGTGGCCAGCTTCTGCTGCCGCTCGGCCAGCGTCTGCACGGTGCGGAGCGCGTCGCGGAGCTGCGCCGCCTCCTCGAAGCGCTCCGCCTCGGCGGCCGACTGCATCCGGCCGCGCAGCGTGTCGGCCAGCTCCTCGGTGCGCCCTTCGAGCAGCAGTTTCGTATTCACCACGGCCTCACCGTAACGCGCTTCGGTACAGAGCTCGGCGACACACGGCGCGATGCACCGCTTGATGTCGTATTCGAGGCATGGCCGGCCGCGCCGCCCGTTGATGACCTCGTTGCAGGACCGCAGGCCGAACAGCCGGTGCGACAGCACCATCGTCCGCCGACCGAGCTTGGCCGGCAGGAACGGCCCGGCGTAGAAGTCGCCGTCCTTCTCGTCCACGCTTCGGGCCACCAGCAACCTGGGGAAAGCCTCGCTCGTCGTGAGCCGCAGATAGGGATAATTTTTGTCGTCCCGGAGGAGGATGTTGTACTTTGGGCTCCGTTGTTTGATGAGATTGTTTTCGAGCGCCAGCGCTTCCATCACCGAATCGGTGACGATCACCTCGAGGGTGGCAATCTCGTCGAGCAGGGCATCGTGACGCGGGCTCATGCCCCATGCGCCCAGATAGCTCCGCACGCGGTCGCGCAGCGAGCGGGCCTTGCCCACGTACACGGTGTCGCCGCCCCGGTTGCCCCACAGATACACGCCAGGCTGCTCCGGGAGACGCGCGATCTGCTCCTTGAGGTCCTGGATGGGCATGGGCTAGTATGACGGGCCGAGTTCGAACGGCCCGAATCCACCATTTTACCAACGGATGACAGTTACCGGGTTCATAGGAACCGTGTGCATGTTCCCGCTGCGCGCGATCATCGGCGCAAGCGTGGCGCTCCGGATCCACCCGAACACCCTCACGCTGATCGGCGTCCTGATCAACATCGGCGCGGCCGTGGCGCTGGGCAAGGGGCACTTCTATCTCGGCGGCGTGATCATGATTGCCGCCAGCATCTTCGACTTCATCGACGGGAAGGTCGCGCACATCACCGGCAAGCAGTCGCAATTCGGCGCCTTCTGGGACTCCACGCTCGACCGGTTCTCCGACCTCATTCTGTTCCTCGGCCTGATTCACCTCTACTCGAACCTGCGCCGGACCGACTACGTGATGATCGCGGCGCTGGCGGCGATCTTCTCGATCATGATCAGCTACGCGCGCGCTCGTGCCGAGTCGTTGATCGAGAAGTGCAAGGTCGGGTTCATGGAGCGCCCCGAGCGCATGGTCTTGTTCTGGGTCGGCGCGTTCACGAACCGCATGGCGGCGGTCATGTGGGTGCTGCTGGTCCTGTCGATCATTACCGTCGCCAACCGCATCCACTACACCTACCTCGAGCTCAACGGGAAACCGATCCCGACCGGGAACAACCTGCTGACGCGCGGCTTCTCGCGCGCGTTCTTCTGGCGCGACGAGCGCGCCACGCTGCCCTACGACCTGTGGGTGGTGGCCATCCTCGCCTTCATCTGGCTGACGCCGCCCGATTGGCTGCGCGATCCAACGGCGACCGGCCTGGGTATCTGGGACTGGTTCTGATGGATCCGGCCGCCACGGCGACCGAAACGGCCTACGCGCTCGAAGCCATGCGCGCCTTCGGGCCCGTCCTCGCCATCAAGCTCTATCGCATCTCGCTCGACGATCCGCCGGCCCTCCCCACGCTGCCCTGCCTCGATCACGAAGCCATGCTGCACGCGGGCGTCCCACCGCACGCCGCGGCGTACGTTCAGGACTCGACGTCGGGCGACCTGCACGAGCTCGTGTTCATCCCAGCGAAGAAGCGCATCGAGATCGAGACGATGTCCACCTGGCAGGAGCAGGCGGAAGACTCGCGCGTCCGGCTGCGCGCTCACGTGACCCAGCGGTTTCCCGCCTACAGCGTCAAAGTGAACAAGGGATCGTTCTTTCGCGGCGACCGCCGGGTGGCCAACGCGTGCCGCGCCCAGGTGTCGCTGCGGGACGTGCTGACCGGCACCGACATCACCGCCACCAAGGCGCGGATCGACCGGCTCTTCACCGTCGGGATGCTGATGGAGAAGGAATCGCGCGTGGCCTCGTGGGGCGTGCGCACGGTCACCGGGCCACTCCTCGCCGCGGCCGGCTTCGTGCTCTACAGCATCCTCGGCTACTTCGTCGCCGAGCTGGGCGCCGGCGGCGTGGAAGCGCTGCGCTACGGGCTCGTGGCGGTGCTCGGCGCGGTGTTCCTGTACTACGGCCTGAAAGCCGTCCAGCTCACCGGCATGTCCAACCGCGTGTGGAAGCGCGCGTCCGAGTACAACCTGATTCTCACCGAGCGACGGCGCCTAGCTGGTAGCTCGTAGCGGGTAGCTAGTAGCTAGCCGGTAGCTCGAGCTGGTAGCCGAAGAACGACTAGCTGCTACTAGCTACCGGCTACGAGCTACTAGCTAGCTTTGCGCTTCTTGCCGTTGGCGACGGCCTTGGCTTTCGCGGGCTTGGCGACCTCCACCTTGGCCGGCTTCTTCTTGTCGGCGCTCACTGTGTTGAGGCTGCGGCGCAGCGCTTCCATCAGGTCCACCACCTTGGGCGGCTCCTGAATCTCGGGCGCCACTACTTCCTCGCCGGCGATCTTGGCATCGATGATCTTGCGCAGGCCCGCTTTGTACTCGTCCTGGTAGTCCTTCAGATTGAGCTCGGCGTCGAAGGTGGCAATCACCTGCTTGGCGAGCTTCATCTCCTCGGGCTTCACCTTGGACGGCACCGAGTTCAGCTCCTCGACCTGATCGATGCTGCGGATTTCGGCGTCGTGGTGCAGCGTGTACATCACGAGCCCCTTTTTCTGGGGCCGCACCGCCACCAGGTACTCGCGCCCGTACAGCGCCACCTTGCCGATGCCCGCCTTCCCCGCCATGCCCTCGCGCATCACCGCGAACGACTCGGCGGCCATCGGACCGTCGGGGGCCAGGTAGTACGACTTGTCCACGTAGATCGGATCGATGTCCGTCACGTCGGTGAACTGCGACAGGTCGATGACTTTCGAGGACTCGACGCGGACCTTTTCGATGTCCTCTTCGCTCAAGACGACGTAGTGCCCCTTCTCGTATTCGTAGCCCTTCACGAGCTCGGTGTTGGGGACCTCACGCTCGCACTGCGGGCACCAGCGCTTCTGCTGGATGCGCGTCTTGCACTCGCCGTGGAGCTGGTTGAACGACAGCGTCGCCGCCGATTCGGTGGCTGGAAATACCTTCACCGGAATCGTGACCAGGCTGACCTTCAGATAGCCTTTCCAAGTCGGACGTGCGGCCATAACTCCTCTATCGGCACTAGGCGCCCCCCTGTGCAGGGGTGCGCAGGGGTGAGCCGGTTTGCCTTTGGCCTCTGGCCTCTAGCCTTTGGCGAGTTGCACTAGAGGCTAAGGCCTAAAGGCTAAAGGCGACAAGCGTCAGACGACGTCCTGTTCCTCGCGGCTCCCCAGGTCGAGCCCCGCGCCGCCCATGTGCATCTCCTGGGCTTTGATCCGGTCTCGCAGCAGCCGCCGAGCCTGGCCGTAGAGGTGGCCTGGGACGTCTAGACGCCGGGCGATGCTCCGAAAGTGCGAGATGAGGACCAGGGTGACGCTGCCCTCCTCCTTCCACGACACCGCCGAGATCTGCCCCCACTTCATGAAGCCGCTGTCGGACCAGACGCCGTCCTCGTAGAAGCCGCGTGCGATCCGGGCGCTGAAGGGAAACGCGTAGCCGTAGTAGGTCAGCATCATCAGCTCGCCGAACAGGTCGCGCAGCGGGCGGTTGAGCCAGAAGACGTTGTACGCCAGCAGCAGGCCGAACACGGCGCCAAGCGCCAGGTTCAGACCGTAGTATTTCGGGCGGACGCCCTCCCAGACGAGCAGGGTGTGCCGGCGACGTCGGCGGTACTTAAGCAGCTCGACCAGGAGGCGGAGGTTCGCGACCAGGAACCCGAGACCGAACAGCAGCGACAGCCGCGGCGACACCCACCGGAAGTACTCGACGAAGTCCTCTGGGGTCATGCCGCCTTTCGCCCTCGGTCCCCGCGGCCCGTCTCAGGCCCCGGAGGCCTGCTTGTCCAGCGCCGCCGCCACGAACGGCACGAAGCAGGCCCGGCAGCGGGCTTCGTAGAGCCCGGTCGCCCCCAGCAGCACGCGGTCGCCGCTCGGGACCAGGCGCTGCGTGTGGCTGGCCGGATTGCCGCACACCATGCAGATGGCGTGCGTCTTGGTGATGTACTCGGCGATGGCCAGAAGCTGCGGCATCGGATCGAACGGCTTGCCCAGGTAGTCCTGGTCCAGCCCGGCCACGATCACCCGCTTCCCCCGGTCCGCCAGCGTGTTGCAGATCATCGGCAGCTCGAGATCGAAGAACTGCCCCTCGTCGATCCCCACGACCTCGGTGTCGCGCTCGACCTTGTCGAGCAGCATCCGGGAGGTGGCCACCGGCTCCGATTCGATCCGCATTTCGCTGTGCGACACGATGTCCTGGGCCGAGAACCGCGTATCGATGGTCGGCTTGAAGACTTGGACACGCTGTTTCGCGATTCGGGCACGGCGCAGCCGGCGGATGAGCTCCTCGCTCTTCCCGCTGAACATGCAGCCCACGATGACTTCTATCCAGCCCTGGGTGGGCTGCCTGACGACGTCCATGGCGCGCAGTGTACCCGACACCGGCCGCCTGCCGCCCCGCCGAAGGCTCTGAGGCGGAGCCTCGCCCTAGGCGCGCGAGAGGTACTCGCCCGTCTCCGTGCTCACGCGAATGAGATCGCCCGTGTTGACGAACGGCGGCACGTTCACCACGAGCCCCGTTTCGAGCGTGGCCGGCTTCACCTGGGCGCTCGCCGTCGCGCCCTTGATGCCCGGAGCGGTGTCGGTCACGGCCAGATCGACGGTTGCCGGCAGCTCCACGCCGAGCGCTTCCTCACCGTAGAACTCGACTTCGACCGTCATTTCCGGCTTGAGGTAGTTCACCGACTCGCCAAGGGCCTCGGCGGTGATGTGAATCTGCTCGTACGAGGACGTGTCCATGAAGCAGAAGCCGTCGCCGTCCTTGTAGAGGAACTGCATGTCCTTCTGTTCCAGCGTGGCCCGATCGAGCGTGTCTTCCGACCGCAGCTTCTGGTCCGACAGGCTGCCGCTCCGAATGTTGCGGAACTTCACACGCACGAAGCCGCGGAGGTTGCCGGGCGTAACGTGCTGGAGCTCGAGGACCCGGAACAGGTCCTGTTCGATCTTCACCAGCATGCCCTTCTTGAGGCGCGTCGCTTGTATGGCAGCCATTTGTCGGTTGAGATAACCCGCGGATCGTAACATACGGCCATTGCCCCGCACCCGCGCGTGGCGCGTCCAGAATTCAGTAACGCGCTCAGCGCCAGATAGATAGCGCATGGCGGAGGCGAAGCCTCCGCCATGCTAGGATGCCGACGTGGCCTTCGCCCGCTGGGATCCGCTTCGCGATCTCCTCGCGATCCAGCAGCGCCTGGACCGGTTTGCGCCAGGGCCGGCGGGCTGGCAGCCCCCGGTTGACCTCTACGAAACCGCCGACGCCTACGTCCTCACCGCCGAAATCCCTGGCGTGGAACGCGACGACATCGACATTCAGACCGGCGACGGGCGCCTGACGCTCTCGGGCACCCGCCGGGAGCGCCCGATGACGTGCGAGCAGTTCCACCGGATCGAGCGGGGCCACGGGTCGTTTCAGCGGTCGTTCGCGCTGCCGCTGCCGATCGACTCCTCCGCCGTGACGGCCGACCTCAAGGACGGCGTGCTCACCGTCCGGTGCCCCAAACTGCCGGAGTCGTCAACCCGTCGAATCCCCATCACACCCTGAGGCCCTCGTGCGGAGATTTACCCTCATCGCGCTGCTGCTCGCCGGGCTCGGCTTCGTGGCGGGCCGCGTCATCACCGGCCTGGCCGACAACGGCGCCCAGCAGACGGCGTCACCCGGCCGCCCCGTCACGGCGCCGGCGGCCGCGGCGGCAGGCGCCTCGTTGCCCGACTTCACGCGTATCGCCGAACGCACCGTGCCGGCGGTGGCCAGCATCTCGGCGCGGCAGATCGTGCGGCGGCAGCCGTCGCCCTTCGACTCTTTCTTCGGGTTCGACGACGATCTCTTCGGCGGCGGCCGGCGTGTACAGAGCAGCCTGGGCTCCGGCGTGGTGGTGGGCGCCGACGGCTACATCCTCACCAACAACCACGTCGTCACGGGCGAACAGCAGCGCGTGTCGCTGCGCGACCTGAACATCACCGTGTCGATGGGCGACCGCCGTGATGTCCCGGCGGCGCTCATCGGCGTGGATCCGGCCACCGATCTGGCGCTGCTCAAGATCGACGCGAAGAACCTCCCCACCATCCCGTGGGGCGACTCGACGAAGCTGCGGATCGCCGAATGGGTGCTGGCCATCGGCAACCCCTTCGAGTTGAACTCGACGGTGACGCTCGGCATCGTGTCGGCCACCAACCGCACGAACCTGGGCATCTCGGCGTACGAGGACTTCGTGCAGACCGACGCCGCCATCAACCCGGGCAACTCGGGCGGCGCGCTCGTCAATGCGCGCGGCGAGCTCGTGGGCATCAACACCGTCATCTTCAGCCAGAGCGGCGGCTACCAAGGCATCGGCTTTGCCGTGTCGAGCAACCTCGCGCGGCGCGTGTTCAACGACCTGCGGCAGTACGGCGACGTGCGGCGCGGCACGATCGGCTACATCCAGGTGCTGCCGCTCACGCCGCAGCTCGCGAGCGAGCTGTCGGCGCCGGACACGCAGGGGCTGGCCATCGCCGGCATGGGGCGCTCCGCCCAGTCCGCCTACCAGGCCGGTCTGCGCGTGGGCGACGTGGTCAAGACCTTCAACGGCACCGCCATCACCGATGCGGGCCAGCTGTATCGTCTGATTTCGGATGCGGCCATTGGCAGTACGGCCACGCTGGGCGTGCTGCGCGAGGGCAAGAGCATCGCGCTCAAGGTCCCGATCGAGAAGCCCCCGAGCCGGTGAGGCGGGCCTGAAGGCCCGCAACCACGTACGTAGCGGGCGGTCTTCAGGCCGCCCGACGATCAGTGCGTGACGGTAACGCGGCGGACGGCCGCCACCGCTTCGCGGATGTCGTCGTCCGAGATCGTCTTGCGATCGTCGGCCACCTTCATCAGCGCACGGTAGACCTCGATCAGCATGTCGCCTTCGAGCGCGAACCCGAGATCGGCGCAGCGCTTCTGCACCGCGTGCCGCCCCGAGTGCTTGCCAAGCACCAGCGGATTCCACGGCGCGCCCACGTCCTCGGCGCGCATGATCTCGTAAGTACGCCGATCCTTCAGGACACCGTCCTGGTGAATGCCCGCTTCGTGCGCGAAGGCATTGCGGCCCACGACGGCCTTGTTCACCTGCGCGGGCTGTCCCGAGAGCTTGATGAGGAGCTCGCTCGACGGATAGATCTCCTTGATGTTGATGTTCGTGGTGTACGGCAGCCGGTCCTGGCGGGTGCGGAACGCCATCACGACCTCTTCGAGCGCGGCGTTGCCGGCGCGTTCCCCGATACCGTTGATCGTGCACTCCACCTGCCGCGCGCCGCCGAGCACCGAGGCAATGGAATTGGCCGTCGCCAGGCCGAGGTCGTCGTGGCAGTGCGTGCTGAACACCACTTTGCCGGCGTTGGGCACGCGCTCCTGGATCCTCGCGAAGAAGTCCCGGATCTCGTCGGGCGTCGTGTAGCCCACCGTATCCGGCAGGTTGACCGTGGTGGCGCCGGCGTCGATGACCGACTCGATGACGCGGCACAGGAAGTCGAAGTCGCTCCGGGTCGCGTCCTCGGCCGA
>Ga0209486_10000957_pt1 | contig 12647 bp, 6 predicted proteins | sample NCCompost_FD_187518 | JGI IMG/M metagenome (GOLD analysis project Ga0209486, IMG submission 187518) | Agricultural soil microbial communities from Utah to study Nitrogen management - NC Compost (SPAdes) (version 2) | ecosystem: Environmental > Terrestrial > Soil > Agricultural land | place: USA...
GGGAAGAGAAATCTTTGACGTCGCGCTGTGGAATGTGAACGTCGTGACACGTCGAACACGTCATGTTCGATGACTTGAAGCATTTGCTTCGTTCGAGTAACGCGACCTGGTTGCCGTGAACGTCAAGTGACTCGGTTTCTTTAGGCGACTCGAGTCGCAAGTGATCTTCTAAAGCATCGCCTACCTTAAAAGAGAACACGGGAGTTTTGGCGACCCCAATCCCTCCATGACACCGCGAACACAAAGCGAGCTGCCGATCGCGCGGTAGCTTCGCTGGATTCACGATCGCCTGGTCAACAGGCTTCGCGTTAGGTACGGAATTCACCGACGAATGTTGAGCGCCTGGTCCATGGCAGCGCTCGCACGTCACACCGAGCACTAAACTCGCTTTTTGAAATCGACTGGGTGCGTTCGGATCGGCGATAGGCTCGGCAGACGTAGCGTGGCATTCGAGACAGCGCGGCAGCACCGGGCGGCTGAATTCTACAACTCGATCTCCATAACCCGGGCTATTAACCCAGCTCGCGATCTCGGTCCAATACGAGACCGGAAGTTGAAACAACCGATCTTTGCCACCGTCAGCAGTTCCTCCCCAGGAAAGATACGTCTGTCCCTTCCGTCCTGACCCTACGACGAGATCGAATCGCCGCGAGATCGTAATCGTTTGCGGAGGTGTGCCGACCACTCCGGTTTGAAAGAAACCGTCGTTGCGAGCTTCCATGTGGTATTGCAACTCGGGCTCGGGAGTCTTCAACACGTTCTTGCCGGGAGCGAAACTCCCGGCGATCGATTCACGCGTTGCTGCTCGTGACGTGAGATGGTGAGCGGTGCGGCGAAACTCTTTTTGCTTCGGATGACACGAGAGACACTTTTCGTCCCCGGCGTAGCCCGGCCGCGTATCGCTTTGCGCAGGATAGACGATCAGCGCGACCACAACTGCGAGACCGATAATTGCACAACACCGGAACACGGATCTAAGGAACTTGCGACGTCACCCTTCTTGGTTGTCCGATTTCGGTCGCTGCCGTCACTAACTGCTTCACCGCTGGTACAACCATAAACTCCAACGCCGCATAAGGCTTTGCAGCTTCATCCAGCTTTAACGTACTCGCCTCGCGCCACTCTCTCGTTGGCGGCTGGCCGAGTTTCAAATACGAGATCGCTTCCAACCCGACGTCGCCGAGCTCGGAAAGGCCTTTCGTCAACGGCTTGATCTCCTTCAACGCCGGCGAACGATCAATCATCGGACCAAGCGACGCTCCAGATTCCTGCCAATCAGACAACATTTGCGTTAACTCCGCCCGGTACAACTGATACCGCGGGGCATCTGCTAGAAACTCTTTTACCATCCACGAAAATCGACGCGCACCGTCAGCATCTGGAGTCGCCGCATCGATAACACCAGTCAACGGGCTGAGCATCGTCTGCGGCCTCATCTGATACCGGCGGTATTCCTTCACCGGTTCCACCACCGATACCAGCGTCTTCAATGGACCAATTTCGTCGTTGCGCACGAGACGACGCAGCATCATGTCCTGGTTCCTCTTATGCATCAGTCCCAACTCTTCCAACTGCAAACTGATGATCGTCGACCGTCGGTACATGTCGTTAACGTCGGTAACGGTTCGAGGAGACCAGAGTCGCTCGGCTATGGCAGCGGTACGTGGCCAGATGCGCGAGTCGATTGTCTCGGGCGTTACCCACTCGGCCCACATCGTCGCTTCGCCTCCGAGCACGTGTCTGGCTTGCTCGGGCGTTAGCGTGCTGTCGGCCGGGAGCGGATCGGAAGCGTAATGATGCGACGCTGGTTGAATCAGATCGATGTAGAAGCCGTTCGAAAGAATTCCGTCGTAACCTTTGCGTGCGGCTTCGGCGAGCGCTGCCGTGCCGCGCCACGAGTGAATCACGATGTCTTTCGGCAACTCCGGTTGCAGAATTTCGTCCCAACCGATCATCTTCTTGCCATTCTTTTGCAGGATCTTGAGCAGGCGCGTGTTGAAGTAAGCCTGGAGCGCGTGGTTGTCCTTGATCCCTTTAGCTTTCATGAACGTTTGGATCGCCGGATTGCGGTCCCACTGCTTGCCTTCGTTCTCGTCACCGCCGATGTGCATGTATTCGTCGGGGAAGAGCGCCGCCATCTCGCTCAAAAAGACGTCAAGAAACTTGTAGACCTCTTCGCGAGTCGGATCGAGTGCGGGCTCGAAGATACCCGGACGCCGTTCGATCGTGTATGGACCAGGAGCGCTGCCGAGTTCGGGATAACCAACGAGCCAGCTCGTGCTGTGCCCGGGAATATCAAACTCAGGCACCACGCGAATGCCGCGCTCGCGTGCGTAAGCGATGACGTCTTTTATTTGTTCCTGTGTGTAGTAATTGCCGTCGGATCCGAGTTGATGCAGTTTCGGATACTTCTTGCTTTCAACACGAAAGCCCTGGTCCTCTGTCAGGTGCCAGTGAAAGACGTTCATCTTCACAGCTGCGAGGCCATCGAGATTACGTTTGAGCACTTCAATCGTCTGGAAGTGACGAGCGACGTCGATCAGCAACCCGCGCCACGGAAAGCGTGGCTGGTCTTGAATTAGAACACCCGGAAGAAAGTAGCCATTTCGATCCGCGCTCAGTAACTGCAACAGAGTTTCCAGGCCGCGTATTGCGCCCACGACGGTCGGCGCTTTTAATATCGCTTGCCGATCGGTGATGTCGATGCGATAGCTTTCGTTTTCACGCACCGAAGGAATGTTTTGTCCTGGTCCATCGGCGTGAACGATGAGTTGCGTCATCTGATCGTCAGTGGCGAGTCCCGGCGCGAGCGTAAACACGGTGCGTCCCTCGAGACGCCTCATGAACCGCGCAATCGCTGCTTTGAGACGATCGTCGGAGTGACCGCGAGTGGCGACTTTAAACGAAGCGTCGACTGGGAGGCGGTCTCCCGGATGAAACGTCACCGACGCGGGAATCGGCATCAAGTTAATCTGCGGCGTCGGCGTAGCTTGTTGCGCATTGGCCCTCGATACACACGCGGCCAAACACATCGCCACACAGGTCAACACGACCCGGGAAACGAAGGATTTTTTGGTTGTCATTTGGTTCTCACTTCAGCGTGAATTTCCGGGTCAAACCGCCGATGCTCACAACAAACTCGCCAGGCTCCGCAATGGGTTTGTTGTCTGGTCCAATGAAAGACAAGTCGTCGCGCCGCAGTTTAAACGTCAGCGTGCGGTTTTGTCCCGGTTCGAGATTGACTTTCGCGAACCGGCGCAGGCGCTTGTTCGGAGGAGAGAGCGTCGCAACGAGATCGCTGACGTAGACGAGCACGGCCTCCTTGCCCGGTCGACGGCCCGTGTTTGCGACCGTGACGTTGACGGTTAATTCTTCGTTGCCGCTAATTTCCGTCTTGCTAAGTCGCAGATCGCTGTATCCAAACGTTGTATAACTCAGACCGTCGCCAAAGGCGAACTGCGGTTTGAAAGCCAGGTTACCAAACGACGTGTTCTCGGTTTCGAACGGCTTGTGATCGTAGTTGATCAAACCGTTCGGTGTGCGAGGATAGGTGAAGGGAAGTTTGCCGCTCGGATTTACATCGCCGAACAACACGTCGGCGATTGCAGTGCCGCCTTCGTTACTCGGGTTGTAAGCCATTAGGACGGCTTTCACACCATCAGCGATGCGGTTGATGATCCGTGGACGCCCCTCGACGAGCACGAGCACGACAGGTTTGCCTGTAGCAAGAATAGCCTCAGCGAGTTTCAACTGCGGTGCACCGATCGTCAGGTCTGTGATGTTGCCCGGAGTTTCACAGTAAGAACCCTCTCCAAGCGCGAGAATCACAACATCGACATTCTGCGCTGCACGAACGGCCGCTGGAATATCGACCTCTTCTTCCTGATCCGTAGGGTTGTTATTCGACGTCGTATTTGGCTTACGAAAGATTCTCGTACCCGGAACATACGTGACGTTTGAGGCGCCGATCTTTGCTTCGATCGCTTGTCGAACTGTGTGTCGATCTTTTGGATAGAGCGATTCTTCAGAACCTTGCCAGACGTAGGTCCAACCGTTGTTCAGTGAAATGAGCGAGTCGGCGGTTGGTCCAGTGACGAGCACTTTCGATGTTTTCGAGAGAGGAAGAATGTTGTCGGTGTTCTTCAGCAGCGTCAGCGACTCGCGCGCCGCTTCGAGGCTTGCCTGACGCGATTCGGGAAGTGCGAACTTCGCTTTCAGCGAGGCATCGGCAGTGGGCTTCTCAAATAGGCCCAGTTCAAACTTCACGCGAAGTATGCGGCGCACTGCTTCGTCAATCCGCGTCTGCGGTACCGCGCCTTCTTTCGCGAGGGCGATCAGATGATCGGCGAAACTGTAGTCGAGCGGCACCATGCTCATGTCGATACCAGCCATCACTGCCATGCGCGTTGCTTCTTTCTCGTTGCCCGCGATGCGCCACATGGTGACGAGTTTCTTGATGTCTTCCCAGTCGGAAACAACGAAGCCGTCGAAGCCGAGCTCCTTGCGAAGTATCGTCGTCAGGATGTGATGGTTGACGTGGCCCGGAACACCGTTGATCTCGCCGGAGTTGATCATGATCGTGCGCGCGCCCGCTTTGATGGCTGAGTCGAACGTGGGCAGAAAATACTCGCGCAGGTAATTCTCCGGAATCCAGGCGGGCGTTCGATCTCTTCCAGTCAGCGGGAAGCTGTAGCCCATGTAATGTTTCAGACTGGAAGCGACCTGTTGTTGCGAAGCGACATCGGAACCTTCGAGTCCGCGGACGAACGCGACGCCCATCACTTTAGCGAGATATGGATCCTCACCAAACGTTTCCCAGAAACGAGGCCAGCGTGGATCGCGTCCGAGATCGAGCACGGGCGAGAAGCTCCACGGAATTCCGGCGGCGCGAGTTTCGAATGCGGTGATCTCCGCGGCGCGCTTCATCAATTCCGGATTGAACGTTGCCGCCATGCCGATCTCTTGCGGGAAAAGCGTCGCGTTCTGGACGTAGTTGGCGCCGTGAATCGAGTCGATGCCGTAGATCACCGGAATGCGAAGTCGCGTTTTTTGGGCTGCCGCTTGGATCTCACCGATGATTTCGTGCCACCGATCGATTGTCAGCGCCTGATCGGAGACGTTGAGAATCGATCCGACACCGTATTTGACGATCGCTTTTTCGAGTTTTGCGGGATCAATTTTGACGGCTTGGTCCCTGCCGCTGACGATCATTTCGATCGTGAGCTGGGTCATCTGCCCGACCTTCTCTTCAAGCGTCATGCGCTTGAGGAGGTCTTCAATCTTTTGCGAATGATCGGGGAGCCGGGGCCGGCGGATCGTGCGTTGGTAAAACTCATCGCTGTCGACTAGTCCGGTCTGGGCCTGAATTGTGAAGACCGGTTGAAGAACGAAGCATAGTAAAAGACTGACTACCCACAGGGCACGTGCGGAATTCCTCATCTATTTGCTGTCCTCACGGCAGGGATTAAACGGAAACGCCGGGTATTTTCTTCTATTTAGCCGGACTTTTCAATGGTCATCAAACAAAGCCTCTACAAGAACTTCAAACAGACGGGCATAGGGACTTGGGCCGTTTGACCCGCAGGTTTGAGACGCCCGGTTCGCGGGTCGATCCGGAAGACCACGACGTTATCGCTGCGCTGATTGGCTACCAGCAGAAACCTGCCCGTTGGATCGATAACGAAGTTTCGCGGCCAATTGCCTTCGGTCGAAACGTGTTCGATTGGTGACGGCTTGCCGGTGCGTGGATTTATAACGAACACAACGATGCTGTTGTGACCGCGGTTTGAACCGTAAAGAAATCTGCCGGAAGGGGAGACGTGGACGTCGGCGCAGTAACTTGTGCCTGTGAAGTCTGCTGGGAGAGTTGTAACGATGTCGATGACGGTTGGCATTCCGGTGGTGGCGTTGTATTTCAACGTCACCATTGTCGAATCGAGTTCGTTGATGACGTACACGTAACGGCCGTTCGGGTGAAGTGTGAGATGACGTGGTCCGGCGCCGGCCTGCAGCGTGATCGACAGTTGTCTGCCGGGATGGAACTTATCGGTCACAGGATCGAAGCGATAGACCAGCACTTTGTCGCTACCGAGATCTGCTGCGATTGCGTGAAGTTCAAGAGAGTCGAAGATGATGCAATGTGCGTGTGGTCCTTTCTGTTGTTCCTTTGGACCAGAGCCTTCGTGTTTTTTGACGTCAACGGCCGGTCCAAGTGTTCCGTTTTTCAGGATCGGAAGAAGAGCCACATTGCCGCCGGTGTAGTTTGCCACCAGGAGCTTTGTTCGTCTGCGATCGACTGTGAGGTGACACGGATCGGCGCCCAGCGATGGTTGTTGATTGAGAAACTTGAGCGTTCCGGTTCTGTCAATTGCGTAAGCACTCACCGCGCCGCCAGGTTTGCCTTCGAATTCAGCTAGTTCGTTGACCGCGTACAGATATCGTTTGCTGCGATCGAGTGTTAGAAACGAAGGGTTTTCCGATTTGATCGAAGTGAACTTGGTTAACTGGCCCGTCTCGCTGTTCATGCGATACGTGTAGATGCCTTCGCTAGTGCTTGAAGTGTAAGTGCCGATGAACAGCGTCGTCTCACGCGGGCGCTGCGCCCAGGCAGTGTCGCGCAGCGCGACCGCACCGATCGTCGCCAGACTACCGGCTTGAATAAACCGGCGGCGGGAAAGTTTGTGTTTGATCAAACGGAAGGACTCCTCAGACCATGACATGTAATATCGTGGGCGATTCTTCTAGACGAGTTCGAAATAAAAAGCAAGGAACTTTTTGGAACTCCGATGGTCTAACATCGTGGAACTGATGTAATTTGCAATCTTGTTAACAGGGGCGAAGACCGGAGTAGGTTTTCCTGTCTTCCTTCATACGCGAGGCCTCGCAAAACTCGCAAAATAAATCGCCACTTAATTCTGCTTCCATCGACTATGGAAGAATATCGGAAATCAACTTACTTCAAGGAGTTTCTCCATGAACCGTCTCTTTTTCTTGTCCTGGCGTCTGCGACATAGATTATGGCCTTTGCGACAAGTTCACGTTTAATGGCTTCAACGGTACGCAGCGTTTCATACGAGTGTCTAAAACCAACCTCGGGAACGTTCTGCGTTCTGGATCGTCGCTACAAACGCCGGCAACCCTGTTCCCACAGCTTGATGGCAGCAGTTCAACGTACCACGATCCTCAAGTAGTGTCGGCCGTCTGGCTCCCGGACGGTCGGAGTTATCAGTTTCGCTACAACAGCTACGGAGAGTTGGCGCGGGTCGAGCTTCCCACGGGAGGGGCGTTTGAATACGACTATGCAGCGGGACTAGTGAGTGGTGCGGCGTCAGGTTTCTTCTACACCCCATTATATGGCCACTCAGAAATATATCGGCGCTCAACAGAGAAGCGAGTTTATCGAGAGGGTGGCATCCTTGAACATAAAATAACCACTAGCCGCACCGATAACCTTTCATTGAATGACACTACCGTAACCGTCGACAAGCTCAGTTCGACCGCCGCGCTATTGACTCGGAGCAAACATTACTTCTTCGGCAACCCCGCAAAATCCTTCGACCTCGAGTGGTATGAATATCCGAAATGGAAACACGGGCGCGAGTACAAAACGGAAGTTTTCAACACCGATGGCGCAACCGTACTGCGACGCTTGGAGCACACGTGGGAGCAGCCAGCCGCCGGTTATGCCTGGCCTTTGTGGCAACCCGAAACGAACGACGCCGCTAAGGCAAATGACCCGCACATTACGCAGACTCGAACGACGCTCGAGCCGTCAACTGCCAATGAAGTGTCGATGCAACTCTTCGCCTATGACCTGTTCAGCAATAGGATAGACGTGTGGGAGTACGGAATCGGTGTTGGAGGACCGGCTGGCGCTATGCGCCACACGCAGACTTCATTCCTGATAACCAATCCTGTCAACTCACTTGATTACGCTAGTCCGAACCCGACGGCGAGTAGCATTCATATTCGAAACTTGCCGCAGAATGCGCGCGTGTATACCTATGCCTCTCAAGAGATACTGTTGTCGGAGACTGAGTACGTCTACGACGAGACGGCGCTGAGTCCATGGTATGGATCCGTTACGCAGTGGGCCGACCCCGGAGGCGCGCGCGGCAACGCGACTAAGATAAGAACCTGGCTAAATCCCGGTAATACGTGGCTCGAGTCGCGCTTCCAATTTGACCAGGTGGGGAACGTCAGTAAATCGTGGGACGCAAAGAACAACCTTACGGAAATTGCGTATTCCGCCACATATCACTTCGCCTTTCCAACGCAGACTACGTCTCCAATACCAGATCCTGCCGGCCAGACGGGATCGGCCACAGCCTTGGTAACAACAACCGTCTATGATCTTTCCACTGGTCTCGCTACTTCTACAACGGATGCAAATAACCAGACCACCAACGTGTCGTTTGATGACGCGCTTAACCGTCCGACACAGGTGATTCGAGCTGTCGGAACTTCAGCACAGAGTCAAACGACCTTCAGCTATGACGATAACAATCGCACTATTACGACTACGAGCGACCTTTATGTGTCCAACGACAACGTTGTTAAGACGCAGACGGTTTACGACGGTTTAGCGCGTACAGTTGAGACGCGGCAATACGAAGGCGGCACCAACTACATCGCATCGCAAACGCAGTACGACGCGCTTGGTCGACCCTTCAAAATCTCAAACCCATTTCGTCCCTGGCAGAGTGAAACAGCAGTATGGACCACGCGAGCATTTGACGCTTTAGGCCGTGTGACTTCAGTGACGACGCCGGACAATGCTGCGGTGACTTCCAGTTACAGCGGGACTGCGACGACTGTAACCGATCAAGCAGGAAAAAGGCGCAAGATGGTGACAGACGCGCTCGGCCATCTAAGTAGCGTCTATGAAGATCCGGAAGTTCCTGGTGGTCCTGCTGAACTGAATTATCAAACCAACTATACCTACGACGCCCACGGTAATCTTATAAAAGTCACACAGGGCAGCCAGCAGCGCTTTTTCATGTACGATTCGCTCAAACGGCTGATCCGTGTTCGCAATCCTGAGCAAGGCACGCTGCCGAGTTTGAATCTCTCGGACCCACTTACCGGCAACAGCGCGTGGTCCGTCGGTTATCAGTACGATGCAAATGGTAATTTAACGCAGAAGACTGACGCGCGAGATGTAGTCTCCACTTACGCCTACGACGCGCTCAATCGCAACACCACGGTAAATTACTCCGATACAGCTTCAATCAATCCTGATGTGAAACGCTTTTACGACGGGGCCACAAATGGTAAGGGCCGTTTTTGGTACCACTACTCCGGCGGCGATTACTCAACCGGCAGCAATGTCGAGCACACATCGATCGACAGTTATGACTCGCTCGGCAGACCTCTGGTCCAACGACAGTTGTTTAAGCTTAACGGCACGTGGAGTGGAACTTATCAAACCTCGCGCACTTACAATCGCGCTGGCGGAGTGACAGCCCAGACGTATCCTTCTGGTCACTCAGTGACTTACAACTACGACAGCGCTGGTCGCTTGGGTGATAAGGACGCCTCGAACCTGGCCTTTACCGGAAATTTGGGAGACGGCGTGCTACGGACGTACGCATCCGGAAATATTTACAGCTCATGGGGCAGCCTCAGCCGCGAGCGGTTCGGCACCCAAACATCGCTGTATCACAAATTGTTCTACAACATTCGCGGACAGCTTTTTGACACGCGGCTTAGCAGTGTCAACGACATGTGGGATTGGAACCGTGGGCGCTTGATTCTCTACTACAGCAGCAATCATTTGTGGGGGCAGAGCGGGACCGACAACAACGGCAACGTGCGTTTTGCGGAAACGTGGATTCCGCCGGAGAACGCGACGTTGGACCAGGCGCAAATGCTGATCGAACAGGCTTACAATTACGACGGTCTAAACCGGCTCACCAGTGTGACGGAGCAGAAAATAGAAATGCCTGCCTGGGTCTGGCAGCAGCAATTCCGCCAGGCTTACAGCTACGATCGTTATGGCAACCGGACGATTGACGCCGCGCAAACCTGGGGCACTGGAATCAACGCTAAACAGTTCGCGGTCGACACGACGACGAATCGCCTCGCTGTGCCCACCGGCCAATCAGGCGTGATGAGTTACGACAACGCTGGGAATTTGATCTCGGACACTTACACCGGTGCTGGTACGCGCACTTACGATGCTGAGAACCGAATGACCACGGCTGCGGACTACAGCAATCAGACTAGCCGCTACACTTACGATGCTGATGGGAAGCGGACGCGGCGGCAGGTAGCGTCCAGTCAGGAAGAGTGGCAGATCCATGGGTTCGATGGTGAACTGCTGGCTGAGTACCCGGCCAACGCACCTGCTTCGTCGCCCGAGAAAGAGTATGGGTATCGCAACGGACAATTGCTTGTCACGGCAACAGGCCGTTTCAATGTGGCGCTGGCGGCTAACGGTGCGGTCGCCACAGCTTCGAGCGCACACACGTGTTGTGGTTTCTCCACGTGGGGAGCCATTAATGGCAACAACCGTGGTCCATGGGCGCTCGGTGAAGGCTGGAACGACGCGACCGAGAATCAGGTGCCGGACTGGATTCAGGTTGACTTCGCGGGCAGTAAGACGATCGATGAAATCAGCGTCTTCAGTCTCCATGACAACTACACGCAGGAAAACACTCCCACGGAGACGCAAACCTTCACTCTGTACGGATTGCTCGCTTTCGACGTGCAGTATTGGAACGGCAGCACTTGGGTAACGATACCGGGCGGGAGTGCGACTGGAAATAATAAAGTCTGGCGGAAGTTCACCTTCTCACCCATTACGACAAATAGAATTCGTGTCTTCATCAACACCGTGCCTGATGCGTGGAGTCGTGTAGTTGAAATCCAAGCCTTCGGCACTTCAGCCAGCGGTGAGAAAGTCCGATGGTTAGTGCCGGATCATCTTGGTACACCGCGAATCATAGTCGATCAAACAGGCAGTCTGGCAGGTATAAAGCGCCACGACTATCTTCCCTTTGGTGAGGAACTCTTCGCCGGCGCTGGCGGCCGCACTGCGGCGATGGGATATGCAGCCGATGGCGTGAGACAGCAGTTCACCTCAAAGGAGCGCGATATCGAAACGGGACTCGATTACTTCGGGGCGAGATACTATTCATCGACGCAAGGTCGCTTCTCGGGCGTCGATCCGGGGAATTATCAGGCAAGGCTTGACCTATCCGCGCCACAGTCTTGGAACGCCTATTCATACGTGGACAATAATCCGTTAGTTAGAGTTGATCCAGATGGGAAGGGGTTCTTCGACAAGTTGAAGAACTGGCTTTTGTGGGACGTGTGGGGTGAAGAGGAAGATGTTAAAAGAGAGGAAGAAAAGCGACGCAGTGATCTGCTGCGGAATGCCGATCAAAACGGCGGAATAATTATCATGAGTCCGGTCACTGGGCAGTATGTGCGAGTTTATCCCAGCGAGATGAATAGAGCTAATGTGTGGCTTTGGTCCAACGCGGTATATTATTGGCAAGAACAGGGTGGGGGATATCATCAGCTTACACCTGATCAGTTGGCCAGTGTCATCGATATCAAGAACTATGCAAAACAGATCGCCGATGGCCATTCATGGAGTAAACACCAAAAAGAATTTCCAGGATGGGATAAGCAGAAGTTTACGGATAAGATTGACGAAACTGTTAGAGAGGCAAAAGGTTCAAACGTGAGGAACCTCTCAGGCGGGCGCACGGCATACTGGAACGATAAAGAGAAAATGGTTGTTATTCGTGATCCAAAGAACCCTGACGGCGGCACGGCCTTCCGACCAACGAATGGCAAAGCTTATTTTGATAACCTGAAGTAAAAATGACGACCATGATAGTGGGCATGAATCAACTTTTTTTCGAACTCAAGAATGTTCATTTATTCCGCAGTGTTTTAAACGAAGTTCTAAATGGCTTTGTTGTTGACGATTTTGACGCGGCCATCGGCATGACGCGGGCAGATCTTCAGCAACTTCTCACGCAACTGAACAGACTCCCCGACGATGTTGGGATAAAGCTTGACCTGAACCGAACCAGGGCCTTCCATAATGCTCTGCGTAGAACACTGCGTGAATTGGGAGTCGAAGAGTTTCACACGCGAACCGGCTTTGACTTTCAAGAAGGCAAGAGAGTTCTAAAAGAATTAGACGATAGACTCCAGGACTCCTGAGAGAATTTCGGAACGAATCTCATGAAGCGTCTGCTGGTGTCAGTGTTCGGCGGATTCGCCTTACCGTTCCTTTACAGCATCCTCATCGGTCCGCTCTCACCGCACATTGGAAATGAACGCATCCGCTATGTGCTCTGGCTACCAATTGGGTGGCCCAACATCCTCTACACCCTCCTGTTTCCGCCCTTTTCAGGGCGTTCGCCTAATATCGGAGTCAACATTCTGCTAGTCATTAACATTCTGGGAAATGTCATTTTCTACTCCACTCTGACTTACATTTTTCTGCTGTGGCGGTTGCTGAGAAAATCAAAGACTGTTTGTCAGCCGCCGCTGCCAACAGAATTCAGCAAGCGGTTTGACTTGTTTTGAGAGCATGGAAGACACTGATTTGGCATTGAGTGGATTTCACTCGGATTGCGGTTAAATGTGTTATCTGTTTTATCGATAGCCGCTGTTAGTGTGTG
>Ga0209486_10000959_pt1 | contig 12621 bp, 11 predicted proteins | sample NCCompost_FD_187518 | JGI IMG/M metagenome (GOLD analysis project Ga0209486, IMG submission 187518) | Agricultural soil microbial communities from Utah to study Nitrogen management - NC Compost (SPAdes) (version 2) | ecosystem: Environmental > Terrestrial > Soil > Agricultural land | place...
GGGCCAGCACCGAAGTAGATATCGCCAATTCTGTGACAGCGAGCCTCGTTATCGGCATGATATTGCTCCCCAGTAGCTGGCTGGATCGGTCTAATGTTCATAGGTTCATGAGGAACAACTCTGCCGTTCCACTGCTGGTCAGGGCAAAGCAGCCCCCTCTATTTTGACTTACTTCTTTGTTCTTTAAGTTGCGCGCCCTTAAGCACGTAGGCTGTCTTTCCCTTAATACTCGGACAGCAACGCGCGTCGTTATCGGCATAGTCCAGTGTCTCAAACAGAATCTGCTTATTTTTTATGCCCTTGAGTTCCGCGGTGCGATAATACTTCCCGCCTACAACGGCATCCGTCAGCGGTACAAGTACACCCCTCCGGCGCACGAAGACAGCCAAGTGCTGAACGTAGTTATTAGTTCCATTCTGGCCTTCCAACATGTATAGAACAACCGCGTCAGAAAGACCATCGTGATTCAAATCGCCAATCATCATGGTTCGTTCGTTACCCTCATCTTCGAATCCGGTGTCTTCGGATTGCTGCTTGACAATGAATCTGTCGATTACGACATGATCCGCTCTTCGCAAATTACTTTGCGCCTGTCCAGCGACTGGGCCACTTGCATAAATCAACAGCAAGGCCAACGTTGCGATCCCAAATTGTTTAGGCATGGTGATCATTCTCCCCTTAAAGTGGCTTGGAGTGCAGCGTCGCCCGCTCAAAAGGCCGCAGGGTTGCCGCACCCCAATATCCTACGTCTTTTGTTTCGTCAAACGGCCAATGAAACTGTCTTTTGGGCCAGAGAGCGAACCATCTGAGTTTCGCGTCAGGACGATTTTCTCATCTTCGGCCTCAATGATTATCTGGTCGCCGTCAACCTTGTAAGAGCCTTCAGCGGTCAGAGCTCCCATGGTGACGAAAGCCTTATCCGTGCTGAACTCGATTACTACCATGCCGGTCCCATTTGTGTATTTGCCTTCGAGTGACGATGAGCAGGCGATGACCGAAAAGCTCAAGGTTGCAATCACCACAGCCATTAGCGTTTTGCGAAAATCCGTACTCATTTTTATTCCTCCTCCGAATCTTTCGTTCCTCTTTGCGGGCGAGCCAATCAGGCTGCCATCACCTACCGAGTGCAAACTACTCTGAAACATTTCAGCAATGCTGAAGTGAAATGTTTTGACCCGCCCTGCACTCTCTCAGCGGAAGGTGTGTCCTGCTCGGCAATTGCCCGCGCAAAGTTTGAGGATAAGATCCAGTGGCGAGTGATAGAATGTGCGCGCTCCAAAGACCTTCATTCAGCAGGTCCTCCGATCGTGGACAGCGCCCCTTCCAGCAAAAAGCATTGGGTACTGACGCAAGCCGCGTTTAATGGGTTGTTGGCTCAACTGGACACCGACCGCGACTCCGCCGGCATTAAGTATGAGAACACGCGACTCAGACTAGTGAAGTTTTTCGAGCGACGCTCATTGCCATCACCGGACGATCACGCTGACGAGGTCGTTAACATCGTGGCCCGGCAACTCGCGGAGGGAAAAATGATCGAGAACATAACAGCATACTTCCTCGCGGTAGCCAAACGCCATGTGATCACGATCTTGCGTGGCCCAGACATCGATCCGCTCGAAGATCCGGAAGCGCTGCCGGCGAGCACTGCTGGACCACGTTTCGAATTCTCGAACGACGATGATCTACGGGAAATTCAGGAAACACGGCTTAAGTATCTGGATCATTGCCTGGAACAGATCGACCCGCAACAACGCGTGCTGATTCTCGGTTATTACGAGGAAGCCAAGCAGGCAAAGATCGATAACCGGAAAGCATTGGCAGAACACGCAGGCATCGATCTCAATGCCTTGCGCATTAGGGTCTGCCGTATTCGTATGAAGTTAGAAAAGTGCATTAAGGAATGCGCCACCAGAGAGGCCGCGTCAGAAATTCGCGTTGGCTAAACGGAGCAGTTGCGTTATGCCGGGGACGAACCAGCAAAACAGCCACAATCAATTACTACGAAGATATCTACTGGGCGATCTCTCTGAGTCGCAGCAAGAGCTTACCGAGCAGCTTTACTTCACTCAGGATGATTACCTGGATCAGTTATTGGTCGCGGAAAACCAGTTGATTGAGGATTACCTTACTGCAAGGCTGACGGCCGCCGAGGCCAAACAATTTGAGAGTAACTATCTGACCACTCCAGAGAAGCGTCTCCGTGTGGAGTTAATCGGACGAATTCAGAGACAGGCAAACCATCCGCTCACGGCACAGGTCGATCTCCTCAGCGACGGAGCACAAGTAGAAAAGACGCCGTGGTGGCAAGCATTGGCAGCGGTTTTCTTTAGCAACACTGCGGCGCGTTATGGGCTGGTCCTTGCGACCTTGATCATTTTTGTTGGCGGCGTATTCCTGGTGAATCGCAACTCGCAATTGCGCACACAACTGGCACGATCCAACCAGGAAAAGATCAACCTCGAGCAGAATGAGGCTCAACTGAGAGAACAACTTGCCGAGCAGCGACAACGAAACCCCGAGATTGGGAAGCCACTGGATCAAAGACGAGAGCAAGTCCGGTTGCCTGACGAGGAGCGCGACGCGCAATGGCACAGTCAGCTCGCTCGTGCCGAGCAGGAAAAGAATCGGCTGCGACAGAGTGAACGGCAGCTCAGGGCACAGCTCTCTGAGCAGCAGGCACGCACTGAACAAATAGCGAAGTCGTTGGAGCAGGCAAATGAAGAGCGTCGTGTTCTTGACGAGCGCGAAGGGCAACTTCGTAGTCAAATCGACCAGGCGGAACAGCAGCGGGTTAGACTTGCACAAACTGAAGAGCAACTAAGACAGCAGCTCGCCCGCCAGCAACAGCGCACTGAGTTGATCGCTAAATCATTGGCCCAGGCGGAGGAAGAACGCCGTTTACTTGATGAGGAAATTTTACGCCGTCAAAATGCCAATGCTCCGCGCATTCTCTCACTTGAACTCGGCGCCGAGCCGGCGCGCTCGTCTCTCTTTTCTCTGCGGTCCAACCGAGGGCAGACGCCAGTTTTGGTGATATCACAAGAAGCCAGGCTCGTCCGCATCACTTTTAAGACAGACACGCGCGGATTTCAAAGTTATCGGCTGCGGTTGTTGTCAGCAGATGGCACGGAGCTCTGGACCCGTTCAGAGGAGTTAGGCGATGGCCGCGCTATTTCATTTTACTTACCGGCAACACTTCTCAACCCCGGCTATTTCACTTTCGCGCTGCACCTCGAGAAAACAGATGGTGGCGCTGACCACCGGTACACGGTGAGGGTGGCGCGACGATGATACGCACCGTGAAATGTTTCACGCCATCTTGCACTCACCGCTGAAGGGCATTACACACTGGTTCATCAACCTGAGAGTAGTGGAGCAAAAACATGAAGACAATGCGAAACAGCTTAGAGACGGTCCAAAAGTCATCTGTGATTCTCGTCCTCCTGAGCTTTGGCTTTTTGACGAATGCACAGACGCAAGAACCTGCTCAGACGACTAAACCGCTTACTGATGTGGCTGGAATCGAGGCCTATTGCAAAGAACTCGATAGCTTCAAGAAGCGCAAACCAAATCAGGCCCGCTGGTTCGGTGATGTGGCTCCATGGGATCGCTCGGGCATGACGCTTAATGCCCCGTCCGCCAAATGGCAAGAGTTTAAGAGTCGAAAGGCAAGACAGTCAGCTGCCACGGGTGACAACCTTTATGACGTCGCTGACATTTGGATGAAGGATGAGAAGGTAGTACTGGCGGATCTCTGGTTCGGAAGTCCTTCGGGTGACTGGTCACAGTTCGTAACGTATTACTTTCGTGACGACGGTACGATTGCGAAGATGCGCAGCACCTTCGCAGGTTTCAACCTTCATCCGTTTGCCAACCCGGAAGAATCGGGCGCCCGCCTGGTGCAAACGAGAATATATGACGCTAGCGGAAAGCGTTTGAGTAAACGCTTGCAATGTTTTGAACTAGGTGAAAAAGGCCGGCAGAAAAAGTGTTCGGGAGATTACTCACGCTATGAAGGGCCGGCTTACCTGAAGGTACAGCGCCTGCCCATGTATCGCTTGCTCAATTCTCAACGCCTCAACGACGTAGCATCGATTCAAGCTTACGTCAGGAGCCTGGACACATTTAAGAAACGCAATCCCAATCGGGCCAGGATCTTCGGCAATCTCATTTCGCCAAATCAGGCGACCTATCCTGTTCCCCACGATGCATCGCGATTCTGGGAGGAGTTCCCAACTCGTAAGGCAAGAGAATCTACGGCGGTGAAGCGCCCGGATTCCCCATCCTACGACGGAGCCGACGTGTGGATAAAAAATGGGAAGGTAGCGATAGTGCAGTTTGAGCCGAACCGTTACTTTTATGGAGGGGAGCGGGTTGTCGCCTATTACTTTCGAGAAGACGGTTCACTGGCAAAGATGCGTTTTAAGTTTCATGACCCTGGCGTAGACGGCGACGTCGTGAAGGAAATGATTTACGACGTGAAAGGAAGCGTCTTACAGACAGGGATGCAGTGTGTTCAGACGAACGACGTACGCCGTCCCAGGAGAGTGAACTGCTCAAGAATCCTTCAGGATGACGATGCTCCGGTTTATCGCAGGGTTGAAGAACTGCCGTTCGTTGATCTCCTGAACGAGCAAGCAGTCAAGCTTTGGAACGCCGCGGGTGAAATGCTTTTGCGAACTTCGCATCACGGATCAAGAGCGGCAGATTCGCTGTGACGTGAACCGTGCGAAAATCCACAACGTCAGAAAATGGAAGAGAGTATGAACACGATACGTATTGCTACCTGGTTTTTTCTGTTAAGTATGGGAGTCATTCCGGCAACAAAAGCAATTGATTTTCCAGTCATTGTTACAGTCGCGCCTCAATTGCAATCGAGCGAGGATCAATCCGATAATGCCGGTGAGGTACTCTCGGACAAGAACTGGCAGAAACATCCGAAGATCGTTGCGATCCGCAGAATAGTCAATTCGGATATTGCCGGCGTCAGGAATGGCGCGTTCAAGACTGAACACCGAATTTGTGATAAGGGCTGGTTTAGTCGACTTAGAATCGCGCGCGACTCAAAAGGCGTGGTCAGGTGGTATCAGAATTATGGGGAGGGAGAAGATTCATCCCGTGATGATAATTACTACTTCGACGATGCTGGTCGCCTGCGGTTTGTGTTAATGACCACTTATGCTGCCAATGGCACTCGAGAACAGCATCGCGCCTATTTCGATGAAAGCGGCCTTCTCATCTACCACGGTCGCCGGCTCCTCAAGGGCCCTGGATACTTTGGCCCTCAAGTCGATGATCTTAAGAAGCTCGTGCAAATGGATCCAAAAAAGGATTTTGCGGAAAGTGGCCAAGGATGCAAAGAGATAAAGCCCTCCGCAAAGCATCACGGAGGAGTTCGCGCAACTGGAGGACTGCAATGAAACAGTCAGTGCGTCGTGTAACACCCATTATTGTTGCAATCGTTGCAAGCCTGTGGGCGGGGTCGACATCTTTGGCCCAGGTTCCCAAAGAACTTGACTCGTCCGCTCGAGCGCGCATCGAGCAGTCACGTTCTTCGATCGTAATAGTGAGAGTGGAGAACGAGTCAGGTCAACCAGTCTCTCAGGGGGTCGGTTTCTTTATCCGTAACGATCTCGTCGCGACTGACATCCAGAAGCTTGACAAAGGTTCGCGCGTGCGCGTTGCGGCTGTTATAAAAGAAGGCGTACTCAAAGTTTTGTCTGCAGGAACCTATTTTCTCCCTTACGTCCTGCTGGAAAAGCAATTGGAAGTATCGCCACTACGTTTGAGCGATAGCGAACGAGTCGCGGTAAACGACAGCGTGTACATGGTCGGCGACCAGGGAGCCATCGCAGCGGGCACCGTGACCGGTACAACGACAATGAAGGACACGAGCGCGTTCCTGATAAGTATTCCAATTAACTCCGGCAACAAAGGGGCGCCGGTTTTCGACCGCCATGGCGACGTGATAGGTATAGCGGCGGAAAGTGCCGATCGCAGCAGTGCCGGTTTAGCCTTCCCCTCTTCTCTGCTCGCCCACCTAAAGCACTTAGGTGAACCAGGGGTCGGAGCCGGTAGGGGAGACGGCCCGGCGTTTTCGCGTGATGCAGCTCCGCGCGATACCGAAAAGTCGGTAGATTCTCGCGTCGACACAAAACCTGTGCGCCTAAGTGGACCGACTCCGAAATACACCCAGGCAGCTCGTGCTAGTGGAATTCAAGGCACTGTAACCCTGCGGGTCCTTGTGGGTGAGGGTGGTGATGTGCGGGCGATCCGAGTCGTTCGCGGGCTACCAGATGGACTTACCGAACAAGCAATCGAAGCGGCGCGTCAAACGAAGTTCAAGGCGGCATCGAAAGACGGCCAAGCGGTAGCATACTGGGTTGTCCTGCAACTGGAATTCACACTCCGTTGACGCGGAGATTCCGAGCAAGTCATTGAGAATCAAAATGACTGGCAGGCAAATCCTTCTAACGACTCGAGGTGATGCTCGGCAGCGCAGCAGGAACGCGGTGGCATTCAGCACGGCGGCGGTTGTGATGCCCGTTTCGAGTGCGGGTCCGTAAACTCGCGCATCGAACCATCCATTTTCACTCCAGTAATCATCGAAAACGTAAACATTCAGTACTCGAAGTGTCAGCCCATGACTCCGGATTATCGATCAATTGATGCCACAGACCATCCGACCCCCTGATGCTTAAGCAGCGCCGCCCTCATCTCCCGATAACTCGCAGGATCTGCGTGCGTTTGGATTCGATGGAAAGATGTTTGGCGGCGACGGCGGTGGTCGGCGCCTGAAAACGGACAGTGGATCTACCTCTTTCGTCCTGAGGATCGGCGGCGAGTCTCGTCGCGCAGTTACCGAATCCGCAACAGATGATTATGCCGGGAAAGTTTAAGACCGAAGGCTGGCGAATCTGGCGAAACATGATTACAGTCTTGAGCCAAACGTTTTCACCCCGGGACACTAAGTGGATTGTCAAGTGTTCCCAGTCGATGAACAAAGGAGCTTCACGATGTCAGAGTCAAGCAACGTATCGCGCAGAGATTTTGTGAAGACCGCCGGCACCGCTGCGGCGGCGACGTTGGTGCTGAGGGAATCCGCCCTTGCTTCAGTGACTGCTCCGCGGCGCCGTTACGCGATTGTGGGCACTGGCGATCGGGCTACCGGCATGTGGGGACGTAATCTGGTCCAAAAATATTCTGACGTGATCGAGGTAGTTGGGCTTTGTGACATCAATCCGAAACGTGTGGCCGTGGCGCGAGAGATCATGGAGGTACAGTGTCCGACGTTTACCGATTTCAATCAGATGTGCGATCAAGCGAAACCCGATCTGCTGATGGTGACGACGGTGGATGGTTTCCACAGCGAATACATTGCGCGCGGCTTAGACCGCGGCATCGACGTCATCACCGAAAAGCCGATGGTGATCGATGAGAAGCAGTGTCGCGTGGTGCTGGATGCGGAGAAGCGGAATAAGCGAAACATCATCGTGACGTTCAATTATCGCTATGCTCCGAAACACCAGAAGATTAAAGAAATCTTGATGGCGGGCGAGATTGGCCGCGTCATTTCTGTCGATTTCAGTTGGTACCTCGACGTGTATCACGGTGCTGATTATTTTCGTCGCTGGCATCGGTTGAAATCGAAGGGCGGTAGTTTGTGGGTACACAAAGCCACCCATCACTTCGATCTGATCAATTGGTGGCTCAACGCCGATCCCGTCGAGGTTTCAGCGCAAGGCAGCCTCGAAGTCTACGGGAAGAAGGGCGCGTTTCGTCACACGCATTGCCGGCCCTGTCCGCATAAGTCTCAATGCAAATTCTTCTATGACATCACGAAGAGTCCCGCGCGCATGAGACTCTACGTCGGCCCGGAAGACGCTGACGGATATCATCGCGACGGCTGCGTCTTTCGTGAGGACATTGATATCTACGACACGATGTCCGCAGTGGTTAAATACTCAAACGGAGCGCACATGAACTATTCGCTGAATGCGTTTATGCCGTTTGAAGGTTACCGACTCGCGTTCAATGGAGAGAAGGGCCGTCTGGAAATCCGCGATTATGAACGCCAGCCGTGGCAAGTGGAAGTGGAGACTGAGGTGTTTCTGACGCGGAGCTTCGGAAAGCGTGAGCAGATAGCGATCGCGAAGTTCGAAGGCGGACACGGTGGCGGAGACAGTCGTCTACAGGATGTAATCTTCCGCAAACCTGATGTGCCGTCGCACATGCGTTTACCGGATTCACGAGCCGGAGCGATGTCGTGTCTTACAGGCATCGCGGCGCGCAAGAGCGTGGAATTAAAGCGACCTGTGAAGATCGCCGATCTCGTTCGTCTCTAAATCAAAATAACTGGCGCACGCGTGACGCGGATATCGACACTCTTGGATCCGAGTGTCGCATGGGTCGCCGTGAGTCGAATCGTTCCCGCCGCTTGCCTCGTCTTGATCCAAACAGCTCCCGCGCCTCCAAACAACGAGAACGGGTTATCGCCAATAACCTCGCCTGGTCCGGAAATATTGAGTGCTATCGCGCCCGTGGCAAAAGGACGAGCGCCGCCAAACTCGTCAGTAACACGCATGACGACGCGAGTGGCGTCGATGCCGTCACCAACGAGTTCGCGATCGTCTGCTTCAAGATGAAACCGTTGATCGGCGCCTGTTCCTGACAATGTTTTTGAGATCACTTTCTTGCCGCCAATGTAACCATCCATCCGCAGGTCACCCCAAGGGCCATTAAACTTGCTGCGGATGTTTGCGACGAAGGGCGGATACCTCAGATGCGGAAACTCTTTGCGATCCGGATCGAGTTCAGCTATCAGGCGATCTGCCATATAGATCTTCACGTGCTCACAATTGGAACAGATCATCGCAATTGTAAAGGATTCGTTTCGATCCCCGCGCGCCCAGTCAAAAGCGGGCTCAAGCACGATCTCTTCTTTCGGATCGCATTGCGATTTGTAAAATCCAGCCGCTGGTTTCGGAATACGAAAGATGTCGCTGACGCCGTGATAGCAAACGCGGTCGCCTGAACAGAAATTCGAATGCGTGTTGTAGTCGAACGCACACCACCCGAGACCGCCCGCGTATCGCTTATCCGACGCTAGTTGATTGTGAACCCGCGCGTGGCGCATCGTGTGTTCGGTGATCCGCTCGACGTTATCATTTCGTTTCGTTGGATACATGTGTCCGATGAACTCGGTGTTTAAGTAAAGCGGACGGTTGGGTGGTCGCAGCGGAATCTGAAAATCGTTCATCGTGAAAACATCTTCGAGAAGTTCCGAGTCATATCTGAATCGAACGCCGCCTGTTTGTCGCGAGTCGTCGAGCGAGCGGGCCAGCTCATTCGTCCGCTTGTAAAAGTCGTGATCGTCACGCGATTCGTTAACGCGCACTCCCCACAAGATGATCGACGGATGGTTCCAGTCGCGGCGGATCATTGCGTCGACGTAGTGAACCGAAAGATCCTTCCACTGCTGGTCGCCGATATGTTGCCAGCCGGGAATCTCTTCAAATACCAGCAAGCCGATCTCATCACAGGCATTCAGAAAATGAGGGGACTGAGGATAATGAGACGTGCGGACAACATTGCACTTCAACTCATTCTTCAAAATTGAAGCATCGCGCCGTTGCACCCGCGCCGGCATTGCCTGGCCCAGGTAAGGATAAGTTTGATGGCGGTTCAATCCTCTCAACTTGAGATGACGTCCGTTGAGAAAGAAACCATCTTCTCTGAACACGGCCTCGCGAAAACCTACCGTCGTTTGATACTCATCCAGCGGACCGCTTGCTGATTGCATCGTCACGTGCACGCGGTAGAGTTTTGGCCGCTCAAGATCCCACAACTGGATCGAACGCAGGTTCGCTAGACGAAAGTCGTAATGAGGGGCGCCTGTCGCTGGAAGTTCGCCGGTTGTTGTAGCCAACACTTGGTTGCCGTCACGCAATTCAATCGTGACTTTCAGCGCGCCAGCAAAAGGCCCCTGACTGTTCAGGAACACGCGTACATCAACGCGACGATCGTCCTTCAAAACGTTGACCGGTTTCGCGAAAACATTCTCGAGGAAGGTTCCGGAGACGACGCGGAGACTGACATCCCGATAAATTCCTCCAAATGTCAGGTAATCAATTTCGCCACCAAATGGTGGAATGTCTTTGCGTTCGGTAGAGTCGACCTCAACCGCCAGCACGTTGTCGCCGCGCCAATTGATGTGCGGCGTGATCTCAAACGAGAAGGGCGTATAACCACCGCGATACTCACCCAAGCGATGTCCGTTAATACTCACAACTGCTGCCGTCATCACACCGTCGAAGTCGACAAAGATACGTTTTCCGCGCATCGTCGGCGGGAGCTTGAAATGACGACGATAGAGGGAAATGAATTGATATGACTTATCGTCGAAACCATGCCAGGGAAGCAGTTTATTTGTATGCGGAATCGTTACGCGCTGGAATCGACTATCGTCGAGTGTGGTGCTTGCACCATTCGGCAAAACTTTGTCGCTGTAGAGCCAATTATGATTAAGCGGTATGACGATCCGCGCGGCTGGCGGTGATAATTGGGCATATCCGGATGTTGAAAACGGCGGCAACAGGCCAAAGCCCGCCAAACCGGCGCCGGTTGTTTTCAAAAACTCGCGGCGGGGGAGTCCATCACTGGTTTGTTTTTTCATTGGCTTCGTGGATTCAAGCTTGGTTTTACAGGTTAACGCACTATTGTAGGCCACCACACTCACTTCCAGCGGCGAGATCTGACGGATCACGATTCTCGGGTTACAATCGCCCGCCATGTCTTACTATCTCGACCTGGAAACCTGGCCCCGCCGGGAGGTTTTCGATTTTTACCGACATTTCGATAAGCCGTACTTCAATGTGTGTCTCCGGCTCGACGTCACGAACCTTCTTAAAGAACTCAAAGCACGCGAAGACAAGCAAAGCGTTTGGTTGACGTATCACTACTTCGCACTACGCGCCGCCAATGACATCGAACAGTTTCATTACCGCTTGCGAGACGGAAAAGTGTTGGTCCATGAAGTGATTAACGGTGGGACCACGGTAATTCTCCCGAACGAGACATTCACGCTCGTCTATTTCGATCACTCTGAAAGTTATCGAAACTTTATGGACGGTGCAACGCGAGCAGTCGAGGAAATCAGAGCCGGCGACGGCAGGTTTCTACCCAAACATGAAGACGATGCGCGGATCCATTGCACGACACTCCCCTGGATTGCGTTCACCAGTTTTTCACATGCGCGGCGCTGGTGGGGCAGGGAAGACTCAGTTCCCAAAATCTCGTTTGGAAAGTTCGTGCAGGAGAATGGACGGACATTGATGCCCTTTTCAGTTGAAGTACACCACGCTCTGATGGATGGACTTCACGTCGGAAGATACATCGATCGTATGGAAGAGATGTTGGCCACACCGCAAGCGTTCTTAGATTAGACCACGTAACACAGATCCCCGTGCGTAAACTCTTCATCGCAATCCTGGTGCTTCTGATTCTCGGAAGCGCTGCTGCCTACGTCATATTTCGACTGACGCGTAAGCCGTCGCCGACACCGCGTGGTTGGCGCGCGAATGTGATCACCGTTCACGGTGACGGTTCCCCGACCGTACTTTCTGATCCGTTTGGTGTTGCTGTCGACAACGATGGCGCGGTCTACGTTGCAGACGCCGGCGAGAGTAATCGCATTCAGAAGATCGCACCCGACGGAATCGTTACCACGCTCGCCGGTGGCAAAGAAGGATTTGCTGACGGTGCCGGCGGACAAGCCGCGTTTCACACGCCGTCGAGTCTCGCGATGGACTCGGCAGGCAATCTTTACGTCGCGGACACTGGAAACAATCGCATACGAAAGGTGACACCGGAAGGTGTCGTGTCGACGATCGCGGGTGACGGAACCGCCGGGTACGTGGATGGCACGGCGGCGCAAGCGCGGTTTAATGGTCCAATCGGCGTCGCTGTGGACGGAAACGGAAACGTTTATGTCGCAGACACTTACAACGATCGCATTCGCAAGATCTCAACGGACCGCCAGGTGACGACAATGGCCGGCTCATTCGATACGCCTTGTGCGGTTGTCGTCGCCAGCGACGGTTCTGTGATAGTTGCCGATACCGGCAACAATCAGATACAGAAGATCTCGCCAGACGGTAACGTTAGTACGCTAACGATAAATCACACGGATCTTTCGCGTCCCATCGGTCTGGCAATCACTTACGACAACTTCCTGTACGTCACCGAACTCGATCGATCGCGTGTGATCCAAATCACGCCCGAAAATGCGAGTTACACAATCGCCCCCGGAGATTTCAATCAGCCGGCTGGCGTGACCGTGAATGCAAACACTCATGAACTGTACGTCGCCGACAACGGCCACTATCTCGTCAGAAAACTGACCGCACAAACCGACCCCCAACAGAACATAGCCCAACAGAACACTGCGGAACCGGAACCGTTACCAAAACTGACGAACGGCACGCTGGGCCAACAGTCGTTACTGTGGCCGCTCGATCCGCAACAGAGCCCGCACGAAGTTGTCGCCACTATCGGCGAGGTGCGTGGAAGTTTCGACTCGACTGACAGCCGTCATCACCTGCACAGCGGACTCGACGTCTT
>Ga0209486_10000961_pt1 | contig 12612 bp, 9 predicted proteins | sample NCCompost_FD_187518 | JGI IMG/M metagenome (GOLD analysis project Ga0209486, IMG submission 187518) | Agricultural soil microbial communities from Utah to study Nitrogen management - NC Compost (SPAdes) (version 2) | ecosystem: Environmental > Terrestrial > Soil > Agricultural land | place: USA...
GACTGGTCCGAGGTGAGCTGGGATATCTCCGCCAACTACGCGCTGAACGACCGCATGAACGTGTACGGCACGATCCAGAGCGGCTACCAGTCCGGCCAATTCCCGGCGCGGCCGTTCTGCCTGTTCGGTTCCCTGTTCCCGCCGCCGGGCGTGGGACCCTTCGATCCGCTGTCGGAAGACCCGAACTACTGCTTCGTCGCCAATGACAACGTAACCGCGCTGAACTACGAGGTCGGCCTCAAGGGCCAGCCGCTCGACAACCTGCAGATGAGCGTCGCGGTGTTCTACACCGACTACTCGGACCTCCCGTACCAGGTGAGCGAGACCTTACCGGGTGCCGGATTCGACACCCGCAACATCCTGGTGGACCAGACGTCGATCGGCGTCGAATGGGAAGGCATCTGGCAAGTGACGGAGCAGTTCCGGATCCACTCGACGCTGGGTTACATCGACACCAGCGCCGACGAGCGGATCACGGACCCGACCGATCCGCCCCCGCAGGCCGTGGCCCCGCTCACGCCGGAGATTACGTTCTCGATCAGCCCCGAGTACAGCCTGGCGCTCGGCGACGGCAACCTGACGATGCGCGCCGACTACTCGTTCCGGGACGAGATGTTCGGCGAGCCGAGCGCCGACCCGGGCCGGTTCACTCAGATCGACAGCCGCGACCTGGTCAACGTCGACATCACCTACGAGCCGGTGGACGGCGACTGGTCCGTCTCGGCGTACGGCAGGAACGTCACGGACGAGCGTTACGACAACGCGCGGCTCAACACGGGCGATTACGTCCTCGTGATCCTGTCCAACGACGCGAGCGAATACGGGGTGCGTGTGACGCGGGATTTCTGAGGACCGGCATTGCCGGATTTTCGCTCCGTTGTCCTACATGGCCGACGGCGGCAGAATGAAATCTTATGCGAGTGCGCAGGAATGTCCTTGCAAGCTTCCTGATAGCGGCGGCGGCCTTCGGGCCGCCGCTTTCCGCTGCCGAGAGCGACTACCTCGGCCTGCTGCGCGCGCGCGACCTCACGACCTTCGGTTTCCTGCGCCTCGACATGCGGCCCGCGCACGCGGTCCATTCGGCGCCCGGCACGTGGGCGATCGAGACGGAGCTCGCGCACCAGAACACCTGGGCACTCAGCGGCGGCGCACGCGATTACCTGGATGGGCTGTCGGGGGGCCGGCGCAGCCTCGGGCCGGACGAGGTCGAGGACATCCTGGCGCTGCCGGGCGAAAATTATGTGTTGGACATGGAGCTCGCCCAGCTCGACGTGACGCTGCACTACAAGTTCACGGAGCACTGGGGCGGCTACCTGGTGATGAGCGGCGTCAACTACAGCGGCGGCTTTCTCGACAGCGCCATCGAGAACTTCCATGACGTATTCGGATTCGACGACAACGCCCGGCCCGCGGTCGAGCAGAATGCGGTCAACCTGATCGCCGACCTGAACAACGCGAACATCGCTGTCTTCGACGCCCCGACGAGCGGCGGCCTGCTGGACCCGACGATCGGCGTGCGCTATTCGAGCCCGCAGCAGCTCAAGGGCTGGAACTTCGTGGTCGAGGCGGCGGCGAAGCTCGCGCTGCAGGGGGAGGAGGAATTCCTTTCGACCGGCAAGTCGGATTACGGCGTGCAGGCGACGCTGCAGCGCTTCGGCGACCACCACGCCTGGTACGTCAGCGCCTCCGCCGTCTATTACGACGGCCGCTCGAGCATCACGCCGACCGATCCGCAGGTCATCCCGACGCTGGTGCTGGGGTACGAGCGCAAGCTGAGCGACAGGACGCACCTCGTCCTGCAAGGCTACGTCAGCGACAGCATCTATTCGAAGAAGGACACGCAGCTCAACGAGCTGCTCGACACGAAACTGCAGCTCAGCCTCGGCATCTACTGGCGCATGGGCCGCAGCGTGGTCTCGTTTGCGTTTACCGAGAACCTGCAGAACTTCAACAACACGCCCGACGTCGGCCTGCAGCTCGGCTGGGCCTACAGCCCGGCGCTCGCGAAGACGAGCGACTGATCAGGCTGGCTGGACGTTCGCGTTCAGCCGGAACAGGTTCCCCGGGTCGTATTTCTTCTTGACCTCGCGCATGCGCGCCAGGTTTCCCTGGTAGTTCTCGTCCACGACCGACTGGGCTTCGTCCGCGACCTCGTTGGTGTAATAGCCCCGGGTGAAAGGCTCGAGCTTCGCCCACGAGCCGCGCAGGTAATCCACGTGCGGCGTCCGGTCGAGCTCCAGCGGCCATGCGACGAGGGTCAGCATGTTGTGGGTCGCGTAGCGGTGTGGAAACGCCATGGCGTCGGGCGCAACCGTGGCTACCGCACCGCCTCCGTGCTGGAAGAACAGCATCGTGGCGCGTTCCGGGTGTGGCTGGTAGGCGTCGACGATGGTATCGACGAGCTCCTTCCTGAAGCCGCCGATGAAGCCTGACTTGAGGTACGTGCCGACACTGCGCGGGTCCGCATTGTCGTTCATCCGCTGGACCGCGACGTAGTCCTGCAACTTGATTGAATCGGCAATTGGCTTGCCGAGCTTGCGAATCGGCGCGAGCACGCGGTCGGCGTCGCCGGCGGAGCCTGAGTAGCAGGTATTCAGCACGAACACGCCGGGCTTGCCGCCGGGTGCGGCGCTCAGGATTGCGTCGACGTAGAGCTCCTTGGGAGCGCTCGCGGTGTATTCCGCGTAGAACTGGAGCAACTCCCGTGCCCTGTCGATCGGATATACGACGTTTCCCGCCACGACCTCGCGCTGCATGGGGTGCAGGCCGAACTCGAAATTCGTGACGACGCCGAAGTTTCCGCCGCCGCCCCGGACGCCCCAGAACAGGTCCGGATTCTCCTGCTCGGACGCGTGCAGGTAGCGGCCATCGGCCGTGACGACGTCGACCGAGCGCAGGTTGTCGATCGCCAGGCCGTAGCGACGCGCCAGGCGGCCAAAGCCACCGCCGAGGGTCAGGCCGCCGACGCCCGTGTGGGAAACGGTGCCGGTCGTTGTCACCAGCCCTTGCGTCATTGCCTCGTGGTCGATCTCTCCGAGCAGGCTGCCGCCCTCGACCCAGGCGATCCGCGAAACCGGATCGACGCGCACGCCGCGCAGTTTCGCGAGGTCGATCTGCAGGCCGCCATCGCAAGTCGACTTGCCGCCGAAGCTGTGGCCCCCGCACTTCACGGCTACCAGCAAGTCCCGCTCACGGGCGAACGTCACGGCGTTGCGGATGTCCGCGACGCCCGTCGGCTGCACGACGAGCGCCGGCCGCTTGTCGATCGAGCGGTTCAGCACGCGGCGCGACTCGTCGTAACCCGGGTCGCCGGCCAGCAGCAGCGGCCCGCGAAGGCTGCCCTTCAGGTCCTTGACCGCGGCCTGCTCGATGACGGTCGCCGAGCCGTCGAGCTTCACCGCTGCGAGGCCGCCCGCAGCCTGCGAGGCGGCCTGGTCGAGCGCGTAGAGCCGAGGCGCCGGCAGGGCACATGCGACGGCGGCGGCGAGCGAGGACTGGACGAAACTGCGTCGATTGATCATCGGGTGTCTCCGGGTACGGCAGCGGGGCCCTTGATGGCGGAACGCAACAACAGGAAGGAGGCGTAGAGCACGACCACGACCACGCCCCAACGGAGCAGTACGATGTCGAGCTCTTTGACAATCAACGCCGCGACAATCGTCGCCGGGATGCCGCCGATCGCGAGGCCGAGTACGACACGAAGGTCGATGCGGCTGCTCTTGACGAAGCTGAAGCCGGTGGCTGGCATCAGGAACGCGCAAGCGCTTGCCATGATGGGGAACGCGAGCCGCGGATCGAGGCCGAGCAGGCTCAGCAGGATCAGCGACGGTGCGTACAAGCCGATGCCGAAGGCCATCAGCGCACCGAGCAGGAAGTGGACCGCGACGGCGACGGCCAGCGCGGCCATCGGCAGCGCCGTGGCGTTGCCGCCGATCGGGAACAGCTCGAGGTTGCTCATTGCATACAGTGCCGCCGCGATCAGGAGCGCGACACCCACGATGCCCTGCACGAGCTGCACGGAGGCGCGCACCACCATCGGCACGCCGATCAGCGACCCGAGGACTGCGGCGACGATGCAGGAGGCGAGCAGCAGCGGGTCCACGCGCACGCCGAGGATCACGAGGTAGATCCCCGACTGCACGACCGTCGGCAATGCGTGGCCGGCGTTAAGCGTCGCCGGTATGAAGCTGTCCGGCACCATGCGCCTGAACTTGATCCAGGCCGTCGTCGTCGCGAAGGAGCCGATGCCGAGGGTGTCGAAGAAATTGGTGACGGCGCCAAGACCGATCGCCTCCAGGTTGGGCTTGGTCTCATTTCGTTTGGCGGCAGTGCCGAGAAGGACGACGGTGAAAGCGATGCCGAGTGCCGCGAGCGCGGCGAGCAAGACGGTAATCGTCACATGACCCCCCGTTTGCGCAACGCGCGTACTCTACATCAGAATGTCGGCACCTGCCCCAAAGGGACCTGCTGATGCGTCACATTCTCTCCGGGCGCCGCCTGGCCGCCATCGCCTTGTGCCTCGCCCCGTTTGCGGCCGCGACCGCCAAGGAGCCGGCGGTTCCGCCCGACGTGTCTGCGAAGGCGCTGGAGATGCTGAAGCGCTCCATCGCGTTCAATACCGCCGAAGGCGAGGGCCAGGTGCCGAAGTACGCGCAGTACCTCGCAGAGGAGCTCAAGTCGCACGGCTTTGCGGCGGAGGATATTGCCATCACGCCGCGAGGAGAGACCGCGACGCTCACGGCACGCTACCGCGGCACCGACCCGAAGCTGAAGCCTATCCTCGTCGCCTCGCACATGGACGTCGTGCCCGCGAAACGCGACGACTGGGAACGCGATCCCTTCGAAGCCGTCGTCGAGAACGGCTTCGTTTACGGCCGCGGCTCTTCCGACAACAAGTTCGGCCTGGTCACTTCCACGGTCGCGCTCTTCTGGCTCAGGCAGGAGGGCTTCAAGCCGAAGCGCGACGTGATCCTCGTCTTCTCAGGCGACGAGGAGACGTCCATGGAGACGACGGCCGCTCTTGCGCAGGAGCTGAAGGACGCGGAGCTGCTGCTGAACACCGACTCGGGCGGCGCCAACCTCGGCGACGACGGCAAGCCCATCGTCTACTCGATGCAGGCGGCCGAGAAGACCTACATGGACTTCGAGGTCACCACGACGAACCCCGGCGGGCACAGCAGCCGTCCGGGCGCCACCAACGCGATCTACGACCTCGCGCGCATCATCGACCGGCTCGCCGCATTCCGGTTCCCACCGAAGCAGAACGAGATCACGAAGGCGTACTTCAAGGCAGCCGGACCCACGACCGCGGCGCCGGCCGGACCCGCCATGTTGCGCTACGCGGAGAATCCGGCGGACAAGGAGGCCTACGAAACCCTGCTCAAGTACCCGGAGTACGTCGGACAGGTCGGCACGACCTGCGTCGCGACGATGCTGCGCGGTGGCCACGCACCGAACGCGCTGCCGCAGAGCGCGACGGTCGGAATCAACTGCCGCGTCTTCCCCGGCGAGTCCGTGGAATACGTGCAGAAGACGCTCACCGAGGTCATCGATGACCCGAACGCGCGGATCAAGCTGATCTACAAGCCGGTTCCGAGCGACGCGTCGCCGCTGCGCGAGGACGTCATGAAGGCGCTGCGCAGGGCCATCGACCTGCGCGCGCCGGGCTTGCCGATCGTGCCCGGGATGTCCGCGGGTGCGACGGACAGCCTGCATTTCCGCAATGCCGGCGTCCCGAGCTATGGCGTCGGCGGCACCTTCATGAGCCCGAAGGACAGCTTCGCGCACGGCCTCAATGAGCGCGTGCCGGTCGCAACGATCGACGGCGCGCTGGTCCAGTGGAGGAGCCTGATCCGCGACCTGTCCCGTTAGCTCAGGGCGGAGGGACCGGCGCGAGCCGGGCCCTTTCCCGGTGCATCAGGTAGAGGCCCGCGGCAACGACGATGCCTGCGCCCACGAACATGCGCGCGCCCGGGACGGTTTGCCAGACGAGCCAGTCGATGCACGCGCCCCACATGATGGACATGTACTCGAAGGGGGCGACGGTCGATGCGGGCGCGAGGCGAAATGCCTCGGTGATGAGATGTTGCCCCGCCCAGCCAGACAGTCCGAGAAGCAGTATCCACGTCCAGTCGCGCGGGTCGATGGCGATCCAGCCGCGAGCTGAGATGGCTCCCGCGCCCACGGCGGACAGGAACAGGAACCAGAAAACCATCGAAGCCGTCGTCTCCGTCGTGGCCATGGTACGTACCATGACGACGACGACAGCCCAGCATACGGCGGCGCCGAGCGCGGCGAGGCCGGCGAGGCTCGCAAATCCGGCGGCCGTCGGCCGGAGGATCACCATGACGCCAACGAGGCCCGCGAGGATCGCGGCCCAGACGTGTCCGTCCGTCTTCTCGCCGAGGAAGAGCGCGGCGAACGGCACGACGAGCAGCGGCGCGCTCAGCGTGATCGCATAAGTGTTCGCCAGGCTCATGCGCGAGAGCGCCCACACAAAGCTCCAGAGCATCGCGATCGACAGGACGGCGCGGATGAGGTGCAGGGGGATGCGGCGTGGCCGCAGCTCGCCGAGGCGCTTCGTGACGGCGTAAGTCAGGAACACGAAAGGCAGCGAGCTCCCGGCGCGCAGGAAGGCGATCTGGACGGGCGAGTAGGTCGCCGCCAGGTGCTTCATCAGCGCATCCATCACCGAGAAAACGCCGACCGCCACGATCATCAGCATCACGCCGCGCAGGCGGCTTTCGCGGTCAGTCATCGGCCGTCGGCAAGCGCTCGAGCAGCAATTTCGAGAAGCCGGCGAGTCCGGTCAGGTCCTGGTCGTCGGGGCCGTCGGGGTCCCGGCCATTGGAAAATGCGGCGATGATCACGCGCCGGCCGTCCGGCAGCTCGGCGTGCACGATCTCCGCGAGCGTGTCGTAGGCGTCGCCGACCTTGCTCTCGTAGAGAGTGCCCTCCGGAAAGCCGCCGCCCATAAAGCTGTGGCGAGAGACCGGCGGGCGACGCAGCCTCGCTCGGAGGTAGTCCGTGGCGGGTCCGCCGAACCTGCCCGAGACGATCGCGAGCATGAGGTTCGCGGCGCCATCGGCGTGCATCGCATTGCGGCCGTGCCGCTCGCGCGCGAGTGCCTCGAGCCCCGCCGGCTCCTCGCCGGAGTTGGTCGGGTAGGTCTTGTTGATGAAGCGCTGCCCGTCCAGCAGCCCGTGCCCGGCGAGCAGGTCCTCGGTGTAAAGGCGCTTCGCAAACCAGGCCGCGTAGTCCGCGCCTTCCGCCGGTCCGTTCGGGGCGCCGCTGACGGCGTCCACTACGAACCCGGTCTCGACGTTGTCGGAGACCTGCAGCATCGGCGCGACGTGCGCGTCGAGGCAATCCGCCGGCCGGCCTGCCGATTCGCACCAGTGCGTGGCGGCGACTGCGAAGCCGAGCTTCACGCAGCTCGCCGGGTACCAGGAAGTCCGCCCTCCGACGCTGCCGCGCCGCCAGCGGCCGTCCTTCGCGGCGAGCAGCACGGTCGCGTCGAGCCGGTCGAGGCGCCCGGCTGGCAGGAAGCGTGCACGGGCGTCTTCCACCGCGGACTGGACGCGGGCGTCGTCGCGCAGGGCCAGCGGGGCGTCGACGGCGCGCACGGGACCCGCCATCAGCAGGACGCCGGCGAAGGCGAGGGCAGGGGCGATCGTTCGCCAAAGCACCGAGCGTCTCCCGTTACAATTGCGCCATGAAAGTCTACCGCAACGTGCTCGAAATGATCGGCAGGACGCCGATGCTCGAGCTCAGGCAGCTCGACGCCGGGCCCTGCCAGCTCTTCCTGAAGCTCGAGCTGCAGAACCCGGCGGGCTCGATCAAGGACCGCATCGGGCTTTCGATGATCGAGGAGGCCGAGCGACGCGGCGACCTGCAACCGGGCGGCACGATCATCGAAGCGACGGCGGGTAACACGGGACTTGGCCTTGCGCTCGTCGCGCTCCAGAAAGGCTACCGCGTCGTATTGGTCCTGCCGGACAAGATGAGCCAGGAGAAGATCTTCAACCTGCGCGCCATGGGCGCGGAGGTCGTGCTCACCCGCTCGGACGTGGAGAAGGGTCATCGGGAGTACTACCAGGACCTCGCCACGCGTCTCGCCCGCGAGCGCGGCTACTACCACGTCAACCAGTTCGGCAATCCCGACAACCCGAAGGCACATCGCACGACGACCGGCCCGGAGATCCTCGAGCAGATGGACGGGCGACTCGATGCGATTGTTGTCGGCATCGGCTCGAGCGGGACCATCAGCGGGCTCACGCAGTTCTTCCGGGAGCGCCTGCCGGCCGTCGAGATGATCCTGGCCGACCCCGAGGGATCGGTGCTCGCCGACCAGGTGAACAAGGGCAGTTACGGCAAGGCGGGCTCCTGGCTGGTCGAGGGCATCGGCGAGGACTTCATTCCCGAGATCTGCGACTTTTCGATGTGCCGCCGGGGCTACAGCATCCCGGACGCCGAGTCCTTTGCCGTCTCCCGCGAGATCCTGCGCAAGGAAGGCCTTCTCGTCGGGTCATCGACCGGGACCCTGGTCGCGGCGGCACTGCGGTGGTGTCGCGAGCAGCCGGTTCCGAAGCGGGTCGTGACCTTCGCCTGCGACACCGGCAACAAGTACCTGTCGAAGCTCTTCAACGACTTCTGGATGGAAGACCAGGGATTCATCCAGCGCGAGCAGCACGGCGACCTCCGCGACCTCGTCGGCCGGCCGCACGGCGAGCGCGCGACCGTAACGGTCGGCCCCGGGGACGTCCTCGCGACGGCGCACAACCGGCTGCGCAACGCCGGATTCAGCCAGCTCCCGGTCATGGAGGGCGAACGCCTCGTCGGGTTCATCGACGAGGATGCGATCCTCCGCCATGCCTTTGGCAAGCCCGAGCGCTTCAACGACCCGGTGTCCGCCGCGATGTTCCGCGATTTTCCCGTCGTCGCTCCGACGCTGCCGATCAACGACCTCGTGGCGATGCTGGAGACGACGCCGTACGTCGCCGTGATCCAGGGCGGCGCTTTCCACGGGCTCATCACCCGCGCCGACGTGCTCAACTACCTGCGCCGCCAGATGACCGCGGCGCACTGAGGCATCGATGAAGGACACGAAGAAGCCGCTCGGATTCTCCACCCGCGCCATCCACGGCGGGCAGTCGCCGGACCCGACGACCGGCGCCGTGATGCCGCCCATCTACGCGACCTCGACCTATGCCCAGTCGAGTCCCGGCGTGCACAAGGGCTACGAGTATTCGCGCACTCAGAACCCGACGCGCATGGCCTACGAGCGCTGCATCGCCGACCTCGAGGGCGGCACGCACGGCTTCGCCTTCGCGTCGGGCATGGCGGCGACGGCGACGCTGCTCGAGCTGGTGGACTCCGGGGACCACGTGGTCGCGATGGACGACCTGTACGGCGGCAGCTTCCGCCTGTTCGAGCGTGTGCGGCGCCGCTCGGCGAATCTCGACTTCACGTTCGCGGATCTCTCGGACCCGAATGCCGCCGCGGCCGCGATCAAGCCGCAGACGCGCATGATCTGGATCGAGACGCCGACGAACCCCTTGCTGAAGCTCGTCGACATCGCCGCCGTGGTCGCGGCGGCGCGCGGTCGCGGGATACTCGTCGTGGTGGACAATACGTTCGGCACGCCCTGGATCCAGCGTCCGCTCGAGCTCGGCGCCGACATCGTCATGCACTCGGCGACCAAGTTCCTGAACGGGCATTCGGACATGGTGGGCGGCGTCGCGATCGTCGGGGACGCGGCGCTCGCCGAGCGCATCGGCTTCCTGCAGAACGCGATCGGCGCCGTCGGCGGCCCGTTCGACAGCTTTCTAGCGCTGCGGGGGCTGAAGACGCTGCCGCTCCGGATGCGCCGCTCGAGCGAGTCGGCGCTGGAGATCGCGGGACGGCTCGAGCGCCACCCGCGCGTCGAGCGCGTGATCTATCCGGGCTTGCCCTCGCACCCGCAGCACGCGCTGGCGAAGCGGCAGATGGGGCCTGGGGGCAGCGGGATCGTCACTTTCTTCCTGAAGGGCGCACTGCCCGAGGCGCGGCGCTTCCTGGAGCGGCTCGAGGTGTTCACGCTTGCCGAGAGCCTCGGCGGCGTCGAGAGCCTCGTGGACCACCCCGCGATCATGACGCACGCCTCGGTGCCGCCGGAGGCGCGCGCGAAGCTCGGCATCAGCGACTCGCTGGTGCGGCTCTCGATAGGGATCGAGGATGTACCCGACCTTGTCGCTGACCTGGAAGACGCGCTCGGCTGAGCGCTACTCTTCCTCGTCGGGGTCGATGTCCTCGATGGTGCCGTCTTCGGAAATGATCTTCGCGTCGCCGGATTCGAGCGTCGTGGTCACGTCGCCGGCGGCAAACCGGACGGTCACGGTGTAGTCGCCCGGCCAGGGCGTTCCGACCAACAGGTCGTACTGGTTCTGGGAGCGCAGCCCTGAGCCCGAGTCCACGACGCGCGCCATGATCCGGTTCGGGAAACCTTCCGGCACCACGCGCACGATGCGGCCCTGCTGGTTGCGCTCGCCGCCGGGTCCGACGATCCGCAGGCGGATGCGGCGCGACAGCGGCGTGGCGCCGCGCAGCAACCGCAGCGTCTCGTCGCCGCCCCGGCGCGAAAGGATGTCGATCATCCCGTCGTTGCCCTGGTCGCCGCAGGCCAAGGCGAAGTTCGGTGAAAGGAAGGCATCCGGATTCGCGGCGGTGCCGCGCTGGACTGCCGAAACGTGAAGGTCGCCATCGATGTTCAGCAACGTCCGCGGCGTGCCGCGGCCGGAGATCACGTTGTTCCTCGCAACGATGACGTCCTCGAATCCGTCGCCGTTGACGTCGCAGGCGTTGAGCCCGAGTCCGACGGCGGGGATTGTCGCTGCGTCGACGATTTCGCCGCCGTCGAACACGCCGTCCAGATTGCGGAACAGGCGCGTCGCTGCGCTCGTGTGGTGGGCCAGGTCCAGGTCGCCGTCGAGGTCGACGTCGAAGAGTTTGAGACCCTCGTCCGCGATCACCGGAACGTTGGCGGCCACGCTGCCATCGCTGAAGCTGCCGTCGCCGTCGTTGAGCAGCAGCCGGGAGCCGAACAGCAGGTCCACGTCGCCGTCCTCGTCGAAGTCGACGGCCTGCCCGCCATTTGGCACGTACGCGTCGCCCGCGGGATTCGACTCCACGCCCGCCGCGGCGGCGACATCCGTGAATGCTCCCTCGCCGTCATTGACGAGCAGCCAGTTGCGCGCGCCGTCGCCCTGGTTCTGGTCGTTCGGCACGAACAGATCCACGTCCCCGTCGTTGTCGAAGTCGGCGGCGAGCAGGGTGCCGCCGAATCCCCCGATTGCGAGGTCCGAAACGGCAGTCGAGGTCGCGAACTCGCCGTCGCCCTGATTCAGGTGCAGGAGCGAGATCGAGCCGCCGTCCGACGCGGGTGCCGCCACGTTGCTGAAGAGATCGTCAAAACCGTCGCCGTCGAAGTCGGCGAAACGCATGTCGCTGACCGCACGCGGTTGCGCCGTCAGGTCTTCGAGACCGACCTCGTCGAGCTCGCGCGCCACGTAGCTGGCGCCGCAGACGCCGGTGTTTATGCTGCCGAGCGCCGTCGGAACGTCGAGGCAGTCGTCGTCGTTCACGAGGCCGAAAGCGGTGCCGGCAAGGCCGGCCGCGCCGACTTCGTGATCGCTGATGATCCGGGAAGGGGAAGCCGCGACCGGGCCGCCGGTGCCGACGCGCGAATCATTCATCGGAACCACGCGGTAATAAATCCCCGAGGTCACGAGGATGTCCTCGCGAACGGCTGGCGAGCCGTCCGCCTCGACGAACTGCGCCACGGGCCGGCGCCCAGCCACCTGCAATTCTGTGCCTGCAAAGTAGATGCGGTAGCCGTTCGCGCCCGTGGTCTCGGCGAAGTGGATCGTGTGTCCGGGGTTCTGCGCGGTCACCACCGTCCACTCTACGGCGCCCGGCACCGGCCCCGGGGTCGCCGAAACGGTGACGCTCTCGGGACCCCGGCCCCCGCTCGTCTCGGCAACAATCCTGTAGCGATACCGGCGAAAATTCTCGAGGCCGGTGTGCGTGTAGCTTGTCCCTTCGACGCCCGTGATCTCATTCTCGAAGGTTGCGCTGCCTGCGTTGTTGTCCCACCGAATCACGTACCGGGTAGCGTCGGTGACCGCCCCCCAGTCCAGCTCCACCTGGCCCTCCAGCCCCTCGGCAGACGGGTTTGTGGGAGCCGCATGCGGGGGGCTCGTGCCGAACGCGCCCTCGCAGGCCGAGAGGGCCAGGAGGCCCCACAGGGCACAGATTCCAGCTACCGCCCGGGCGGCGGCTCGTACTGCCAATGCCATTCGCTAGAGATCCCGCTCAGTTGAGGTGTGGCGACCGATAGACGGCCGCGGCGTCCGACAGTTCCGCCCGGTCGGCCCGGGCGGGAACCGGGGCATTATAGCGGGCCGCCTAAGGAACCTCTGATTTACCCCAGCGTGGGCGCGACCGCGGCGATATTCGTCCCTGGCAAGGCGCGAGGAGCGAGATGTATCAGGGCATACATGAGCGACGAGCAACGCCGCCAGGGACGAATAGCGCCCGGTCCCTGCGGGTTACGCGCGGGCCTTGACGGGACTT
>Ga0209486_10000962_pt1 | contig 12606 bp, 12 predicted proteins | sample NCCompost_FD_187518 | JGI IMG/M metagenome (GOLD analysis project Ga0209486, IMG submission 187518) | Agricultural soil microbial communities from Utah to study Nitrogen management - NC Compost (SPAdes) (version 2) | ecosystem: Environmental > Terrestrial > Soil > Agricultural land | place...
AATGGTGAATCACGCGGCGGCTGGCGGCTCGCTTGGCGGCGGCGACGGCGCTGCCGCGCCCCTCGGTGTGCGCGACCACGCTCTGGCACAGCACGATTGTCCCCAGCAGGCTCGCAAGCACGGCACCACGCAGCAGTTGTCGAAGTCCACGCATTGTCACCACTCCCTGACCCTGAAGAGGTGCATTGCGCTTGCCCAAGTCTGAGAATCGCGACGAGGCGTGCAGTCACGCGCGGCGGCGTGCCCAAAATCTGAGCGCCTGTGCGCCCGCCATCACGAGGCTGTCGTCGCGGTGTGGCTCGAACCGGAACAGTGCTCCACGATTTCGTGCGACAGTGGAGCACACCGCGCGCAATCGAAGTCAGATTGCAGCCAGACTGTGTGTCTAGCGCCCGATCGTCAGCGGCAGGCGGCGCGTCACGGCTCCTGCACCTTCTCGCTGGTGGACACATCGAAGCGGCGGAAGCGGCTGTAAGTGGCCGTGGCACGGTAGTCGGTGCGGCCGAGGGTGTAGTCGTCGCGCATCTCCACCGGCACGGCCAGGCCGATCGCCTCGTCCCACGCGAAGGTGGTCACGACACGGCTCGTCGTGACCTGCATCTCCGACTTGAGCACGCGTCCGTTGCCGGCCTCGATCCAGAGACGCCCACGCGAGGGCGCGTCGCCGCCCAGGACTCGAACGAGCGTCGGCCGATCCTGCTCCTGGAAATCGACGATCCAGACGTCTTCGCCGACCTGGCGGTCGCGCGCGCCACGCGTGTAGCGGAACCGCGCCTGGTACCGCGCCTGAAGGAACACCAGCGCGAGAAGCGGGTCGTTCACCGAGCGCACGCCGGGATCGAGCTGGTGGCGCGTCCGCTCCAGCGTGAGACGCCGCGCCAGCGCCTCGTTCTCGAGCGACGGGTTCGCGAGCAGCTTCACCAGGCGATCGCCGCGGTCGCGCACCGGACGCCCGTCCACCTCGAACGTGTCGCGGAAGGTCATCCAGTCGTCGCTGGCCTGACGGCGGACGAAGAGATAGTCGGAGCGGATTTCCCGCCGGCCGGGCGCGGGCGCGTCCATCTTCTGGTTGGTGCCGGTGCCGCTCACGCTCGGCAGCGAGTTGGACTCCTGCACGAAGTGCTCTTCGCACACGATCTGCGAGAACCTGGCCAGGAAGTCCTCGACGTAGGCGGTGGCCCGCTCACGCAGCGCCTCGACGCGCGGCGGCGACTGCGCCGCCACCGCCATCGGCACCGCACACAAGCAGCAGACGAGACCAACTCTGCCCACTCTGCCCACTCTGCCTACTCCGCCATCGTCACCTCGGGCGCTGCGGGAGCGCGAACGCGTAGAGCGCGCTGCCGCCGCCCATCAAGACGTACTGCCGTCCGTCCAGTTCGTAGGTAATCGGCGCGTTGCCCACGCGGCCGATGCCTGAGTGCCACAGCGTCGAGCCGTCGCTCGTGCGCAGGGCCAGGGCGCTATTGGCCGAGTCGCCGGTGAAGGTCACGCCGCTCGCCGTCGTCAGGATGCCGGCCGCCCCGGCGCCGCCGTGCAGATCGTGGCTCCACCGCACCTGGCCGGTGCGGTAGTCGAGCGCGCGCAGCACGCCGCGGCCGTGGACGGTGTAGTCCGCGCCGGCCCACCCGTACTTGCCGTGCTCCTTCTTGAAAAAGTAGATGCCGTAGGCGTCGTGCGCGCTCACGAGCATCAGTCCCGTTGCCGGATCGAAACTGGGCGATCGGTAGTTGGTGCCGCCGGCTTCGTCGGGCGCCACCAGGCGGCCCTCGCGTGCCGGTTCCTTCGCCGGGTTCGGGATGGGACGTCCCGCCTCGTCCACCCGGCTCGCCCAGTTGACCGTGGCAAACGGCGTCGTGAGCAGGTTCTTCCCCGTGGTGCGATCGAGCACGAAGTAGTAGCCGTTGCGCGAGGCCTGCAGCAGCAGCTTCCGCGTGACGCCGCCGAAGTCGGCGTCCACGAGCACGGGCACTTCCGCCGCGTCCCAGTCGTGCGTGTCGTGCGGCGAGGCCTGGAATCCCCACGCCAGCGTGCCGGCGTCGGGGTCGATCGCGAGGATCGATCCGGTCCACCGGTTGTCGCCGGGCCGCGCCTCGCCGTTGAGCACCGGCGTGGGGTTGCCCGTGCCGACGAACAGCAGGTTCAACTCGGGGTCGTACGTCCCGGTCATCCACATCTGGCCGCCGGTGGCGCCGCCGGCGATCGACCCGGGCGTGTCGGGGGGCGGCGTGCTGTAGAACGTCCACTGCGGCTTGCCGGTGTCGGCATCGAACGAGCGGAGGATGCCGGGCAGATTGTCGAAGTCGCCGGAGACGCCGACGATCAAATGGTTGCGGATGATGAGGGGCGCGTTGGTGGACCAGTAGCCCTTTTTCGCGTCGGCAATCACCACGTCCCACTTCACGGTGCCGTCGCGGGCGTCGAGGGCGATGAGGTGGGCGTCGGGCGTCGTGAGGTAGACCAGGTCCTTGTAGACGGCGGCGCCGCGGTGCCCGATATGGAACCCGTCGTTCGCCGGGTACGAGTAGCGCCACAGCTGGCGGCCGTTGCGCGCATCGACGGCCCAGATGTTGTCGGGCGTGGTCACGTAGACGATGCCGTTGGCGACGAGGGGCGTCGCCTTGATCTGCTGCGTCTGTCCGGTCTGGAACGCCCACGTCAGCGCGAGCTGTCCTACGTTGTCGGGCGTGATCTGGCGCAGCGGGCTGTGGTGCCGGCCCGAGTAGTCGCCGTGATACGTCAGCCAGCTGTCGGCGGCCGGTTTCAAGAGCGCGGACGGCTCGACGCCCTGCGCCGCCGCCGGCGCACTCACCAGGAGTACGTAGAGGGCGGCTCGTACGTAGAGGGCGGCCTTCAGGCCGCCCTGCACCGCGCTACTTGAGCGTCTGCAAGTACGCCAGCACATCGTGCATGTCCCCATCGGTGTATTTCCCCAGCTGCTCCACGTGCGCCTGCAGCCGATCGTCAACCGTGAAGGTCACGTCGGCCGTCGGCCACGACCGGCGCCAGCCGTTGGCGTCGGTGATCGAGATCGTGAACTCGTCGCGATACGCCAGCGCGCCGGTGACCACCTGGCCGTCGCGCTGCGTGACGCGCACCGCCGGCGGTTTCGGCGCCGGGCCGGCGCCGCGGCCGCCGGATCCCGGATAGAGCATGCGCTGCAACAGCGGCAGCCCCACGTAGCGGGTGGCGACGCCCTTGAGATCGCCGGTCGTGGAGTGGCACCGCGCGCAAGCGGTCTCGAAGTAGCGCCTGCCGGCGTCGGCATTGCCGGTCTGAAGGTCGGACAGATCGACCGCGCGCCGGCCGCCGGTGGCCGAGGCGGCCTGGTCGCGCTGGTCGTGAATGAAGGCGACGATGGCGGTGATGTCGGCGTCCGACAGCGTGAAGGCCGGCATCCCCTTGTCGGGCCGGCCGCTGCGGACGAGCGGCCCGATCGTGTTCCCGTTCACGTCCTCGCTCACGAGCGTCGAGCGCGTGAGATCCGTTCCGCCCTCGCCACCGGCGGCGTCGCGCCCGTGACAGAAGCCACACTGCGCGGCAAAGCGCGTGCGCCCGGTGTCGATCTGTTCGCGGGTGTAGCCCTGCTGTGCAGTAGCCGGTGCCGGCCGCACCGACGCCGGGCTCGCCCCCTGCCCGCGGCCTTGCGCCCCGCCTCCGCCAAAGGCTTCGGCGCGGCAAGCTACCGCGGCCGCGCATCCCAGGAGCACCAGCGCCGTCAGGTGAAGTACACGCATCGGCGCGAGTATGATTTGGCCCGCCCATGTGGAGCAAGCTTTCGTAGGGGCAGGTCTTTAGACCTGCCCGACCAGAGACGGAATGAAACGTATCGGAATGGGACTCGTTGGCGCGGGGTTCGTTGGCCCGCACCACGTCGACGCCGTGCGACGGCTCGGCTACGTGGACATCGTGGCGGTGGCGGGCAGCACCGACGCATCGGGCCAGGACAAGGCCCAGGCGCTTGGCGCCCGGCGTGGCTACGGCAGCTACCAGGCGCTGCTGGACGACCCCGAGGTGGAGGTCGTGCACAACGCCACGCCGAACCACCTGCACTATGCCGTCACGTCGGCCGCGCTCGCCAAGCGCAAGCACGTCGTGTCGGACAAGCCGCTGGCGATGACGGCGGCCGAGTCCAAACGGCTCGTCGAAGAGGCGCGGCGCGCCGGCGTCGTCGCCGCCGTCACGTTCAACTACCGGGGCAACCCGCTGGTGCAGCAGGCCCGCCACGCCATCGCGCGCGGCGACATCGGCTCGCCGCACTTCGTCCACGGCCACTACTTGCAGGACTGGCTGCTGAAGGACACCGACTACTCCTGGCGCCTCGACCCGGAGAAGGGCGGCGCCTCGTCGGCCCTTGGCGACATCGGGTCGCACTGGTGCGACCTGGCGCAGCACGTCACCGGCCGCCAGATCACCCACGTGCTCGGCGACATCTCCACCATCGTCAAGCAGCGCAAGAAGCCACGCGGATCGCGCGAAGCCTTCCAGGCCGGCGGCGGCGGCGACGTGGACGTGGTGGACATCCGCGTCGAGGATCTCGCGTCGGTGCTGGTGCGGTTCGAAGGCGGCGCGCGCGGCGTCTTCTCGGTGGGACAGGTCTGCGGCGGACACAAGAACGATCTGGTGCTGGAAGTGTGCGGATCCGCCGCATCGATGCGCTGGCGGCAGGAGCACCAGAACGAGCTGTGGATCGGCCGGCGCGACAGCCCCAATGAAGTGCTGCAGAAGGACCCCTCGCTGCTCGACGCCGAGACGCGCGGCTACGCGCACCTGCCGGGCGGGCATCAGGAGGCGTGGGCCGACGCGTTCTGCAATCTGATGCGCGAGATCTACGCGACGATTTCGGCGGGACCGCCGTATCCACCGATGGCGCCGATGGTGGCCACGTTCGAGGACGGGTTTCGCGCCAACCGCATCGTGGAGGCCATCCTGGCGAGCGCCGACGATGGCGGCGCCTGGACACGCGTATGACCTCAGTTGAGCTCACCCCTTTTCAGCCGAAGTTCATGCGAGTGGGCGTGCTGACCGCCGCCCTCCAGGAGTTGACGCCCCGCGACGTGCGCGACGGCGACCCGGATCGCGCGATCGACGACTGGCTGCAGTTCGCGCTCGAGATCGGCGCCGGCTACATCCAGCTCTCGGCCGCGCTGCACCCGTCGCAGGCGGACGTCGCGCCCGAGGCCATGCTCGATCCGGTGGCCAACACGCTCGATCTGCGGCAGCCGTTCGATCGCGCGCGCGCCGCGCGGGTCCTCGCCGCCGTGGCCAACGCCGGCGTCGGGCTGTCGGACCTCGCCTATTTCGACAACCTGCTGCACCACGAGCCGGCGACGCGCAAGAAGAAGCACGATTTCCTGCTGCGCGTGTTCGACGCGGCGGCGCTCCTCGGCGTCAACGCGGTGTGCGGCTTCGTCGGGCGCAACCAGCAGCGCGGCATGGACGAGAACCTCGTGGACTTCGAGGAGCACTTCGTCCCGCTGCTGAAAGCCGCCAAGGAACGCGGGCTCACCTACCGCGTCGAGCAGTGCCCGATGCCCGGCTGGACGACCGGCGACAACTGGCACAACAACATCGCCTACACCCCCGGCGCGTGGATCGCGCTCCACCGCATCTGCGAGCGGCACGGGGTGGGCGACCAGTTCCGCATCCACTACGACCCGTCGCACGCGATCCTGATGGGGCAGGACACGCGCGCGATCTTTCAGTATCTGAAGGACGAGGGGTACGGCTTCCTGATCGGCGGCTTCCACGTGAAGGGGCAAGTAATCGACGGGAAAGGCGTGGCCGCGTGGGGCTACGGCGGCCAGACGATGGAGCGCGGCGACTGGGTGCGCGGGCAGCCGTCGAAGCGCGCCGCCGACCAGGTGAACGCGTGGAAGAAGCAGACCGTACTCTGCGAGCACGAGCTGCCTGGCACCGCGCGGCACGACCCGCTCGCCTACCTGCAGAACCGTACCGTCGACTGGCTCGATCACCAGCTCGCGGCGCGCGAGCTGCTGCCGCTTGACGTCTCGAACACGCACCTGGTGGTCGAGCACGAGTACCCGGCGGCCCGCATCCAGGATCGCGCGCGGCTGAAACCGATCCTGCAGGGTTCGCTCGCCTTCGTGCGGCACATCGACGAAGCAGCCGGCTGCATGTACGCCTTGCAGCACGAGGTGCTCGCGTCGCAAGGCATTCCGGTGCAGGGGGTTGGACGACAGCCATTTCGTACGTAGCATTCCGTGGTGAACCATGCCGAGACTTCTTCTCTCAGTCGTCCTCGCCGCCTCGGTCGCTGTTGCGGCACAAACGCCACCCGGGATCCCGGTGATGCTGCTCGACGGCGAGAGCGCCGGGCGCTATCACGACTGGCAGCGCGTGACGCCGGTGCTCAAGAAGATGCTCGACGAGACGGGCCTCTTCGCGGTCACGGTCGTCACCGCGCCGGCCACGACGGGTGAGCTCACCGGCTTCGATCCGCAGTTCTCGAAATATCGCGCCGTGGTCATGAACTACGACGCGCCGCAGGAGCGCTGGCCCGCCGCGCTCAAGGCGTCGTTCGAGCGCTACATGACCGGCGGCGGCGGGCTCGTGGCGGTGCACGCCGCCGACAACGCCTTTGCCGGCTGGACCGCCTTCAACGAGATGACCGGTGTCGGCGGCTGGCGCGCGCGCACCGAGCAGGCCGGTCCCTATTGGTTCTTCCGCGACGGCAAGCTCGCGTCCGACCCGTCGCCAGGCCGTGCCGGCAGTCACGGCCGCCGAACGCCGTTCCCGGTCACCGTACGGGACGCCAGTCATCCGATCATGCGCGGCCTGCCGCCGGTGTGGATGCACCAGGGCGACGAGCTCTACGCGCGGCTGCGCGGCCCCGGCAAGAACATGACGGTGCTCGCCACCGCGTTCTCGGATCCGGCCAACAGCGGCAGCGCAAGGGATGAGCCACAGCTGATGGCCTTGCAGTACGGCAAGGGGCGGGTGTTCCATACGACCATGGGTCACGACATCGTCGCGCTGAGCTCGGTGGACTTCGTGGTGACGCTGCAGCGCGGCACCCAGTGGGCGGCCACCGGCAAGGTCACGCAGAAGGTGCCGGCCAGCTTCCCCACCGCGCAGACGGTGAGCTATCGCAGCGATCTGGCCGCCATGGATCCCGACTATTCCAACGGGCTCGACAACCTCGATCTGGCGACGCCCCAGCGATAGCCATGCGCACCGCCGAGAGCAGCGCCACGCTGGGTAATCTCTTCTCGGAGCTCGTGGACGGCGCGGCCCCGTCGGGCGGCTTCATCCTCAACAGGGGCGACGTGGGCCTGCTGAAGTCGATCGAGAAGCTGTCAGCCGCCGACGCTTCACGCTCGACGAACGACGGGGCCACGGTGGCCGCGCACGTCCAGCACGTGCGCTACGGCCTGTCGCTGATGAACCGCTGGGCGGCGGAAGGCGGCAATCCGTTCGCGGACGCCAAGTGGGACGAGGCCTGGAAGACGAGTACGGTGGATGCGCGCACGTGGGACGAAATCCGCAACGGGTTCCGCGACGAAGCGCACCGCTGGCTGGCGGCGTTGCGCGCCCCGCGCGAGGTCAGCGAGATCGAGTTCAGCGGCATGGTGGCGAGCATCGCCCACCTGGCGTATCACATCGGCGCGATCCGGCAGATCGACAAGCAGGCGCGCGGCCCAAAAGACGGAACGTTCTAGCCTGGCGGGCTCGTAAGCGCCCCGTTCAGCACAGCGGCCAGGCGGAGCCCACCGAGGGCGAGTCGCTCTTCGATGGCGCCGATGTGTTTTCGGTAGTACGACTCGTTGGCCTCACCACCGGGCGCCAGCAGCGCGGCCTTCGCCAGCGCGTGCGACTCCATGGCCCACTCCGCCGGCGACCCGGACGCGGCCCATTTCCGCGAGGCGATCTGCCGCTCGAGCTCGGCCGCATAGGCACGATCGCGAAGTTTCCGATGCGCGAGAAGCTCCGAGTCCCAGAGGCCGTGCAGGTTGCAGGGGCGGAGCGGAACGCCGCGGCCGCAGGTGGTGGCCCCGAAGATCGACACGGGAATTCCGTTGCCCCCGCGCTCGACGCCAATAGCGTGGAAGGGCTGGTGCAGGTCGCCGACGAAGTGCACGAGGAACTTCAGCGCCATCGCGCGATCGGGACGGCGCAGTGACCGATTCGCCAGACGTTCCTGGTGATAGCGGATGCGATCGACAACACAATCGCCGCGCAGGCAGTCCCGATCGGACACGTAGCGTTGGCCGTCGGCCGGGATGTTCACGTAGTGCCAGGGGGCGGTCTCGCGGTGATCTTCGACGTACTCGTCGGCCCACACGGCCACGTCGGCGAGCGACGCGTCGCCGAGCAGCCACGTCACGTTCTTCCGCGCCACCGGCGTGAGGTGGTTCGCGGCGACCGTCGCGACGAGCCGATGTCCCTGCGGCCCCCACCCCTCAAGCGAGGCCGCCGCCAGGACGAATGCGAGGGCGAGGGTGCTTGCTCTCCCCACCCTGCCTACCCTGCCTACCCCGCCCACCCTGCGTCCAGGCTCTTAACGCACTTCGATTTCCATCAGCCGCGCGTCCATGTTGCCGAGACGCACGACGGTGTGCGTCTCGCCGCGGGGCACGAGCACCCACTGGCCGGGCGAATCGAGGCGCTTCAGGCCCACGGGTGCCGGCGCGAGCGCCTTGGCCTGCGCGTCCGGGCCTTCCGACATCACGATGCCCGAGATGAGCACCGCCACTGTCGGCACCGCGTGGGTGTGCGTCGTCTGGGATGCGGGCGTCGCGAGCCGGACGTCGTAGATACGCAAGGCGCGGCCATCCGTGGCCAGCGTGGTGGCGAGCGCCGACACCGGCGGCGCCGCGGACCACGTCTTCTGGTCGCGCAGGTTCTCGACGGCGAAGAGCATATAGGGCGCGGCGCCGACGTTGTCCACCTTGTGGCTGGCCGGCTTGCCCGTGTATTCGGCCACCGTCGCGTCGGCGAGGGGCCGTCCTGGCCGGTCCTGCGCCTTCCCATTCGCCACGATGCGCGTCGGCGTGCCGGCGTTCATCGACACCGTGACGATGTCGTGGTCGTGCCGGTGATCCAGGGTGGACTGCCCCGGCTCCACGCGGACGTCGAGCACGCGGAAGTCCGCGTTGGCGAAAACGGTGCGATGGTGCGGCTCGTTGTTGACGGGCACCTGGGCCGCGAGGGTGGCGGTCAACACGAACAGGGACAGTCCGAATACCTGGGTCGCTCGCATATGTGGCGATGATCCCTCATCGCGCGCCGCCGCGCCATCCCATAGAATGCGGCCCCACACGTCCATGTCTGGCGCAGCCTGCCGCCTCGTGTTCATCTTCCTCGGCCTGCTGGCCTGTCCGGCAGCCGCCAGCGTGAGGACGGGTACGAGCTGTGGCTCCGCTACCGGCCGGTGAGCGACGCCACGCGCCTGGCTCAATACCGGGCCGGCGTCGCCGCCATTCTCGTGTCCGGGAATTCCGCGACCAGTCAGGCCGCCCGCGAGGAGCTGACGCGCGGCCTGCGCGGGCTGCTTGGCCGCGACGTGCCCGTCGTGCGCGCGGAGGCGCGCCAAGGCATCGTCCTCGCGGGCACGCCGTCCACCTCGCGACGGATCGCCGCGCTCGGGCTTCGGGCGGAGCTCGCGCAAGCCGGCGAGGAGGGCTACGTCATCCGCAGCGTGACGGCAGGCGGGTCTTAAAGACCCGCAACCACAGCAGCCGATCGACGCTTAGGGCTTAGGGCTTAGGGTGCGCGACATTGTCTACTAGGCAGACGCTCGCCATCTTCTTTGCGATCGCCTATACGTGGGCATGGCTTGTGTTCGTGCCAGTGGTGGTGCTTCGGGCTCCACTCCAGTGGATAGTCGCCGCTACGTTCGGACCCACTGTCGCGGCGCTCATCACGCATCGAGTCACGACGGGCAGCTGGCGAGCCTTTCGCATCTCAACCACATGGCGGCGAACTGTCGGTGCGACCGCCACTGGTATTGCGCTGATGGTGCTGGCTTACGTGGTTCTCCCTGGAGTGCTGACCGCCGATCCAAGACAACTCCGTTGGAGCATCCTCACGTCGCTCGCGGTGTACAACTATTCAACTCTTCTTGGCGGTCCACTTGGTGAAGAGCCAGGCTGGAGAGGATACGCGCTCCCTCGACTTGAACAAGCCCTGGGGCCCGTACGAGCCTCGCTCGTGCTCGGGTTGTTCTGGACCGGCTGGCACTTGCCCCTGTTCTTTTATCCCGGTTGGACCAGTTCACCGCTGTGGGTTTATGTTCTCTTCTTGACCGGCCAGAGCCTGATCCTGACCTACGGTACCAACTTGGCTGGCTTCGGGATCATCACGCCGATTGCCATGCACGCGACCTTCAATACAGTCTCGAGATTCCTATCGGGCTTGTTCGCCGATACGCAGCCCAGCGCCCCCGTGCCATTCGTACTGGTGATGGCGCTGTGTGGGCTCGCCACTGGCATAGCCCTCATTGTCGCCACACGCGGCCGCCTGGCGTACCGTGACGATTCCGCGACCCGCAACCGCGTAGGCGCCCGGCAACTTGACGTATAGAATCACGCCGCCGTGACGCCGCTCGACTGGCTCGCCCTCGGCGCGTACTTCGCGCTCCTGCTCGGCCTGACCTGGTGGTCGATCCTCCGCAACCGCGACACCGTGGACGACTACTTCCTCGCCGGCCGGCATCTCGGCTGGGTGGTGGTGGGCGCCTCGATCTTCGCGTCGAACATCGGCTCCGAGCACCTCGTGGGCCTGGCCGGCTCCGGCGCCACGAGCGGCGTGGCGCTGGCGCACTTCGAGCTGCACGCCTGGTGCCTGCTCGTGCTCGGCTGGGTGATGGTGCCCTTCTACATGCGATCGGGCGTCTACACGATGCCCGAGTTCCTCGAACGCCGTTTCTCGCCCGCCGCGCGCTGGGTGCTGTCCCTCATCTCGCTCGTTGCCTACGTACTGACCAAGATGGCGGTCGGCATCTTTGCCGGCGGCGTCGTGTTCGGCGTACTGCTACCGGGAGTCCACGCCGAGATCTTCTTGCCGGGTGGCGGCATGATGTCGTTCAACAGCTTCTGGATCGGCTCGGTGGCCGTGGTCGTGCTGACGGGCATCTACACCGTGCTGGGCGGCATGCGCGCCGTGGCCTACACCGAGGCGGTGCAGACCGCAGTGCTCGTCGTCGGGTCGCTGCTGCTCACCATCTTCGGCCTCTCGGCGCTCGGCGGGTGGAGCGGGCTGCGCGCGGCGCTCGATCCGGAGATGTTCAACCTGTGGAAGCCGATCGTGCCGGCCGGCGTCGAGAGCACGTGGGCGCCGGTCAACGAGCCGGGCCGGATGGCGTGGTACTTCAACCAGAGCTACCCGTGGCCCGGCATGCTCCTGTGCGCGCCGATCATCGGCCTCTGGTACTGGTGCACCGATCAATACATCGTGCAGCGCACGCTCGGCGCCAAGGGTGAGCGCGAGGCGCGGCAAGGCACGATCTTCGCCGCGTACCTGAAACTGCTGCCGCTCTTCATCTTCATCGTGCCGGGCATGATGGCGGTGGCGCTCGCCCGCAGCGGGCGGATGCCGCTGCTGGCGCCGCTCATCGGACCGGACGGCGCGCCTGTCGCGGCGCAGACGCAGGCGGCGTTTCCCCTGATGGTGCAGGCCGTGATGCCCTCCGGCCTGCGCGGCGTTGTGGTGGCGGGGCTGCTGGCCGCGCTCATGAGCTCGCTGGCGGGCGCCTTCAACGCCTCCTCCACGCTCTTCACGCTCGACTTCTACAAGAAGCTGCACCCGTCGGCATCGCAGGCGCGCCTCGTCTGGGTCGGGCGCGCGGCCACGACGGCCATGGTGCTGATTGCGCTCCTCTGGATTCCGGTGATTCAAGGCGCGCGCGGCCTCTACGACTACCTGCAGGGCATCCAGGCGTATCTCGCGCCGCCAATCGCCGCCGTGTTCTTCCTGGGCGTGTTCTTCCGGCGGCTGAACGCCGCGGGATGTCTGGCAGCGCTCGTGGCCGGCTTCGCGATGGGACTCTTCCGCCTCGCCGTGGACACGCCGGTGACGCTCGGCGTCGAAGGCTACGCGGGCGGGTATGCGCCCGGCACGTTCCTGTGGATCGTCAACAACATCTACTTCCAGTACTACGGGCTGCTGATCTTCCTCGTGTCGGTGGCGGCCATGGTGGGCGTCAGCCTCGCCACCGCGCCGCCGCCCGATCGGCAGCTCGCCGGACTCACCTACGCCACGGTGTCGGCTGAGCAGCGCGCGGCCTCGCGCCGCAGCTGGGACTGGCGCGAGGTTGCGGCGTCGGCCGTGGTCCTCGTGCTCATCGCGATCACCTACCTCTACTTCACCGGATAAACGTCACGCATGGCTCTCACGCCCACTCCCGCAGACAAGTTCACGTTCGGCCTCTGGACGGTCGGCAACCGCGGCCGCGATCCCTTCGGCGACTTCGTGCGCCCGCCGCTCGATCCCGTGCGGGCGGTGCTCCGGCTCGCCGCGATCGGCGCCTGGGGCGTGAACTTCCACGACAACGACCTGGTGCCGATCGACGCCACGGCGGCCGAGCGCGACCGCATCGTGCGCGAGTTCCGCGCCGCGCTCGACGCCACCGGCGTCACCGTGCCG
>Ga0209486_10000963_pt1 | contig 12600 bp, 12 predicted proteins | sample NCCompost_FD_187518 | JGI IMG/M metagenome (GOLD analysis project Ga0209486, IMG submission 187518) | Agricultural soil microbial communities from Utah to study Nitrogen management - NC Compost (SPAdes) (version 2) | ecosystem: Environmental > Terrestrial > Soil > Agricultural land | place...
TTGCATACAAGGCGCGGCGCGCGTGCTCGTAGATGCGATCGACGCGCGCGAGGCTCGTGGCAGCGTCGCCGGCGATATCCAGTCCCCTGTCCCTGAGAACCGCGACCTTCCGCCGTCCGTCCGCCTCGAGCTCCGTCATGCTGCGCGAATCGCCGTCAGCCTTCATGTAGCGCGCATACAGCCGCGACACTGCGTCGGTCCGGCCGGCCACTGCGGGGAGTCCGAGCTCGGACAATCGGCGTTCCATTGGACTGGTGAGCGCCGCCGCGGCCTCGCTGCGGAGAGCCGGATGTTCTCTGAACGACGTCGTCAGATATCCGAGCATCGGATCGGCATTCCCGGCAACGGCCATCAGATACGCCGGCGCGCCGCGGCGGACAACCCGCGCCGTCAGGTCCCTGAGCTCCGCGGGCCCGATTCCCATGTGAAACGTGGAGCAGACGTCGAGGCCCATCGTGATGCCGTGCAGCCTCGCCATCAGCAGGTCCTCGAGACAGGCCCGCTCGAGCTGCTGCGGCGACCGGAACACCTCCGGGCCGATGAAACCGGCGACGTCGTTGACGATCATCCAGCGTCCGGTCTGCTGCTGGATGTGACGTGCCACGCCGTAGGCCCGCGATTCGAGGGTCACCATGTCGATGCCCTCGGCAGTGCCGTTCGTCACCGCCGATCCCTGTCCCGTCTCGAAGTAGAGCGCTTCGAAGCCGCGGGCGAGGTCGAGAATGCCGTTCACGTCCAGCCCCACCATGCCGACGAGCGCCGTGCTGGTCCCGGCCAGGCTCTGGAACCCGACGTCGACGCGCGTCCGGGCCTGCGCTTCACGCTGCTTGACGATGTCGGAGAGCACGCAGAAGCGGGTGGGGAGGTCGAGCCGCCGCACGACCTGTTCGAGCAGCCGCTCGAGCCGCACGATGGTGTCTACTTCGTCTGCCGCCGGGTTCAGTCCGATCATCACGTCGCCGCAGCCGTGGGTCAGACCGTCGAAAATCGAAAAGAGGATCTCTTCTTCGTCGTCGCCGGGACTATTGGGTTGAATGCGCGATCCGAAATGACCGGCCGCGCCGATACCCTCCGGCAGCGCGTTCACCAGCCGGCGCGCAACCCATGCCAGCTCGTCGTCGGTCATCACCTTGGCGACTGCAGCAATGACCTCGCTGGCAAGCGCTTCTGTATGGTGACGGGCCCATGACGGCCCGGCCGGCGACAGCAGCATCTGCTTCAGCCCGCCGACGGTCAGCGTATCGAGATCCTGATCCCTGGTGCGGTCGCGCGTCCGTTCGACAGCCTCGGTAACGCCGTCGTCCAGAAAGGTCTCGCGCCGGATGTCGCGGACAATGGTGTGAAGCAGGCGCCGTCGCGCCTCGACACGGACGGCTTCGTCTGTCGTGCCGCCTACGAGGAGGTCGCCTTCCTTGAACGCGTTGGCGAGGACGAAAGCGCGCCGCAGGTCATTCAAGGGTCACGGTTTCGGAATGTCCACGGCGATCCAGACCGCCGGCACCTTCCCTGTGTTCTCAGCCCAGTGCGTGGTGGCGCGCCCTTCGGCGAAACCGCCGCCCGGCCGAACGACGACGTCCGGCTTGCCTTGCTGGTGATACGTCATCTCGCCCTGCAGCATGTAAGTCACGGCGGGACGATCGACATGATTGTGGAGGGCGAGCGCGCCGCCCGGCTGCACTGTGATCTTGCGCATCCTGAGCGGACGCCCCTTACCTGATTCGAGCTCTCCGGAGAGGTCGAGCGACCGGAGCGCTTCCTCGCTCTGCCCGACGGTCTCTTTCGGCGGCTGCCGCTGGGCAGCGGCGGCAAGCGTTCCGCCGGCTTCGGGCACAATCGGCAGGTCGTAATACGCTGCCAGCATCATCATGACAAATACGATGATGGCGGCCAGCACCGTTTGCGCGACGAAGCGGAAGATCTTTCGGGCCATAAATACCACCATCCCGCGTGGCGCGCCGTGGGGCGCCGTGGGGAGCGCCTTGTCAGGCGCGCCTGGCGAACCCGACAGGGTTCGCGCCACGATCCTCGATCGATTTACGCCCGCGCGACCGCGGCCAGCAGCGCGCGTTTCGCGAACACGCCGACCATCGCACGGCGATACTCTTCGCTCGCATGGATGTCGGCGTTGACGTCCTGAACCTCGGCGCCGGCGGCAGCCGTTGCTGATCCGATCGCATCCGCCGTCGTGCCCTGCCCGGCGAGCGCCTGTTCGAGCTTCGAGAGGCGGACGGCGTGGGTCGTTGCTCCCGTCAGGCCGATCCGGGCCGACTGGATCTTCCCGCCGTTGACGTCCAGCGCCGCCGCTATGCCGACGATGGCGTAATGCGACGCCTTCTGGTACAGCTTCTTGTACGCCGCCGTTTTCACCGGCGCAAAGCGTACGGCCGTGATGATCTCGCCATCCTGCAGATCGACGGTAAAGAGTCCCTGAAAGAAATTCACGGCCTTGACGGTCCGGCTGCCCTTGGCGCTCTGCAGTTGAATCTCCGCATCGACCGCCAGCATGACCGCCGGCAGATCCGCGGACGGATCGGCGTGCGCGAGGCTTCCGCCGACCGTGCCGCGGTTGCGCACCTGCGTATCGCCAATCGTCGAGGCCGCATCGGAGACGACGGGGCAGCGCTCCTGCAGCAGCGTCGACGTGGCCACCGCGTGGTGAACCGTCGCCGCGCCGATCTCGATCTGTCCGCCCGTTTCCCGGATCCCGGCGAGCTCCGGAATGCGCGCGATGTCGATCAACGTGCCCGGCTCGCTCAGGCGCAGCTTCATCAGCGGCACCAGACTGTGTCCGCCGGCGACGAACTTCCCGCTGCCGCCCGCCGCCGCCATTGCCTTGAGCGCGTCATCCACCGACTTCGCGCGGTGGTACTCGAATGCGGTCGGGATCACGCCGCACCTCCTTTCCCCTGGATGATTCGCCAGAGCTTTTCGGGCCTCAGCATCATGTCGATGTGCTTCACGCCGAATTCGCTGAGCGCATCAACCGCCGCACACACGACCGCGGGCGTCGAGCCCAGCGTGCCTGCTTCGCCTACGCCCTTGGCGCCGAGCGGGTTGACGGGCGTGGGCGTGCAGGTCGAGTGCATCTCGAACCTGGGGAAGTCGGTCGCGCGGGGCAGTGCGTAATCCATGAACGACCCGGTGAGCAGCTGGCCGTCTTCGTTGTAGACGGCTTCCTCGATCATCGCCTGGCCGATCCCCTGCGCCAGCCCGCCGTGGATCTGGCCCTCGACGATGAGCGGATTGATCAGATTGCCCGCATCGTCCGCCGCGACGACACGAAGGAGCTTTGGCTCGCCGGTTTCGCGATCGACCTCCAGCAGCACGATGTGGCAGCCGAACGGATAGGTGTTGTTGGTCGGCTCGAAGTAGGCGTCCCCGCTCAGGCCAGGCTCCATGCCTTCCGGCAGAGGAACCGGGATGTAGGCGAAGGAGGCGACTTCGGCGAACGACTTCGCCTTCGCCGGCGCGCCCGTGACCATGATCTTTCCGCCTTCGAACACGATGTCTTCGGGCGCCGCCTCGAGGAGGGCGCCGGCAAACTGCGCCATCTTCGTCCGCACCTTGGTACCGGCCATATGCAGTGCCGCGCCGCCGACCGCCTGCGACCGGCTGCCGAACGTGCCGATGCCCTGCTTGACGACCGCGGTGTCGCCGTGATGGATCGTGACGTGCTCGATGGGTACGCCGAACTGATCGGCAAGCATCTGGGCGAACGTCGTTTCGTTGCCCTGACCGTGCGGCGATGCGCCGGTCGAGGCGCTGATGCGCCCGTCGCGTTCCACCGTGACCTGCGCGTGCTCCCAGCCGCCGGTTGGCAGCGTGGCCGACGGACCGATGCCGCACACTTCGACGTACATGGCCAGACCGACCCCGGCGAGGCGTCCCTGTTTGCGGAGCTCGTCGCGCTCTTTGAGCAGGTTCTTCCAGTCGGACGCCTTGAGCGCCGCGTCGAGCGACGCTTCGTAGTCGCCCGAGTCGTACACGGCACCCATCTGCGTCTGATAGGGGAACTTGTTTTTCGGGATGAAGTTCTTCCTGCGGACCTCAGCCGGATCCATCTTGAGCTCACGCGCCAGCATGTCGAGCGCCCGCTCGACGAAGAAGGTTGCTTCCGGACGCCCGGCGCCGCGATACGCATCGGTTGGTGTCTTGTTGGTGAAGACCTCGGTGAGCGTCGCCCGAATCGCCGGGATGTCGTAGGTCGCGTTGGCCATCAACATCGTCAGCGTCGGGATGGCCGCCGTGAGGAGCATGTTGTAGGCGCCGATGTCCGCGATGAGGCGCATCTTGATGCCGAGCACCTTCCCATCGCGCTTCGCGGCGACGTCGATGTAGCAGAGGATGTCGCGGCCGTGCGTCGTCGCAACGAACGCTTCCGACCGGTCCTCGATCCACTTCACCGGGATGCCCAGCCGCTTGCTGACGGCGGCGCAGACGTATTCCTCCGCGTAGATGTTGATCTTGGCGCCGAAACCGCCGCCCACTTCGGGAGCGATCGCCCGAACCTGATCTTCGCCCAGGCCCAGCATGCCCGACACCATCGATTTCAGAATGTGGGGATTCTGGGTTGACGACCAGATCGTCAGCTGGCTGCGACCCGGTTCATAGTGCGCGACGACGCCGCGTGGTTCCATCGCGTTCGGAACCAGCCGGTGGTTATACATCCGCTGCGACACGACGATCTCTGCGTTCTTGAACGCCGCTTCGACGGCGGAGTCGTCGACCTTCTTGCCGTCGGGGCTGACACCCGTCCCGCTGGGAATCGGACCGAGCGCGACGTTATTGGCGAACTTCTCGTGGACCAGCGCCGGCTTGCCCTGCATCGCCTGCTCAGGATCGACCACCGCCGGGAGCGGGTCGTAGCTGACCGTGATGGCGTCGGCCGCATCGCGCGCGACGTAGCGATCTGCGGCGACGACGACGGCGACAGGCTCACCGGCAAAACGCACCATGTCCACCGCCACGGCATGGTGGTCCGGCGAGGGGAACGGCGTGCCGATCGGCATCGGCCTGAGGAATTCAGCGATGTGCCTGCCCGTGAAGACGGCTTCGACGCCTTCCATCGTTTCAGCCGCGCTGGTGTCGATCGACACGATGCGGCCGTGGGCGATGTCGCTGCGCTTGAAAGCGATGTGCTGCAGTCCCGGGATCTTGATGTCGTCAACGTAAGTCGCCCGGCCCTGAATGAGCCGCGGGTCTTCGCGCCGCTTGACGCGCGACCCGACGAGCTTCGGAAGGGTAGGAGAAGAAGTCGCCATGGCTACCGACCTCCCTTTGCCGCCGCGTACTGGATGGCGTTGACGATGTGCTGGTAGCCCGTGCAGCGGCAGAAGTTGCCCGAGAGGCCCTCGCGAATCTGCTGTTCGGACGGCTTCGGATTGTCGTTGAGCAGGTTGACGGCGGACATGATCATGCCCGGCGTGCAGTAGCCGCACTGCAGGCCATGCTCTTCCCAGAAGCCTTCCTGCAGCGGGTGCAGCTGATCGCCCTTGGCGAGCCCTTCGATGGTGACGACGTCGGAGCCGTCCGCCTGTACCGCGAAGACGGTGCACGACTTGGCGCTTCGCCCGTCGATGAGCACCGTGCACGCGCCGCACTGGCTCGTGTCGCAGCCGACGTGTGCGCCGGTGAGGTTCAGGTGTTCGCGCAGGAAATGGACGAGGAGCATGCGCGGCTCCACGTGGCCTTTGCGTACCTTGCCGTTCACTGTGATTGAAATTGGGACCATGCGTGTCCGCCCGTCTTCGTAGAGTCCGGCTTCCGCCGGATTGACCGTGGAGTCCGGCGTCTGCCAGACCAGACCGACGACAATATTTTCCTCGCACCCTGCAAGTCAATCTCGCCCCGCCTTCGCCCTTCGTCCGGCCCACGCTTCGGCGAGGCAGGCTGGGGAATGACCTCGGCTGTCACAGCCCTGTCCGAAGATGCTCACGGAGGGTGGCTATGTCGGGTGAGGTTGTGTGTTTCGAGACGTTTCGGCAGGCGCGAGAGCGCCGGACGGCGCGCGTTCTGCCCTATCTGGCGCCAACGCAGCCACGTTTCGGCGGGGATAGCGGCGTGCTCGAGTCCCCGTTTCGCGGTGTGGAACTCACGGACCGGGAAGTCGAGCACCGGCAGCGCATGTTGCAGCATCTGACCGGTAGACCCGCCGGAGGGTCGGCGTAGTGTCCGCCTTTTAGGCGGACCCGCGCGACGTATTGTCCGCCTTTAGGCGGACCGACTGGCATTACTAGTACGAAACGACCACCCGGTACCCGCCGGTGTTGTCGTCGAGCCGGTCGTCGTTCACGCCAAGGTAGAGCCGGCCGCTGCCGCGCACACGGAACGGGCCCACGTCGGTGCCGATGAAAAAGATGTCGCGCTCGCCGATCCGGCCGATCAGCGCCCCGCTGTTTCGCTCGGGGAGAGGCCGGTTCGTATCGGGCTTGGAGTTGCGCGTGCCGTCCGCGTCAACCCTCCGGTTGGGCGACCAGGTGACCTGGCCCGACGTTTCGAAGTAGACCTCCTGCCCATTCCGCAGGTTGATACCCGTGTCGGTCCAGGGTTCATTCGGGTTGACGATGACGTTCCGTTCGCGCAGACGCGGCGGCACGGCCCTGCCGTCGTCGCGGCGTCCAGTGTCGCGCGAGTTGCGGTCGTCGATGAATTCGATGCGGTCGATCTCGGCGCGCGGCACCCGGACGATCCGGCGGCCGAATCCACTTCGCTCCTCGAACTCGATTTCGCGCCCGTACACACCCAGCAGCTCGCCCGGAATCCGGCGTCCGTTGGTGAGGACAAGCGTGTCTGCCGATGCCACGATGCCGGCGGCAACAACCAAGAGGGAAACTACAGCAAGATGCCGTTTCATGTGAAAACCCTCCGTCCTCTGTTTGTGACGTGCGCCCTGCGCTGGCGGGGGACTGGGCAAGCCGCATGCCGGCTGAGGTCCCCATCGGCGCGTCTGTGAGAAACTACGCACCATCTCACGCATCGTCCTTATCTGGTGTATCGGAGTCACGCTGCTTCTCGGCAGCGCGTTCCGTCAGGTCCAGTGGTCCTACGTCGATACGGCGATCAACCTGTCGGCGGCCGGCGACACCCGCTCGTGGCACGAGGTCCTCAGCGACTCGCTTACGAAAAGCGCTGAATACCGCCCGTTTCTGGACGTGTTCACCAGGCTCGGGTATCAGGTCGCCGGTCTCAATCTCGGTGTGTATCAGGCCATCGTCATCGCCGAGTTCGCGTTGATCCTTCTGGCGCTGGCGTTCATGTTCCGGCCAATCGGAGGGCCGCGCGTGACCGCCGCGATCCTCGCACTCAGCGTCGTTGTCGGACTGCACACGTCCAGGATCCTTTTTCTGTTCGTGCCGTTGAACGCGTACGCGACGTCGATGCTGATCGTCCTCGCGGTTGCGCTGCTGCTCATGACAGCGCGCCTGCGCGGTTACGAGTGGGTCCTCCTGCCGCTGACGCTTGCGGGGCTGCTGTGGCTCGAGCTCGCGGTTCTGATTGTTCCGCTCGCGATCGTCGCCTGGGTAATCAAGGCGCCTGGCGCAACGTGGAGAAGCGCCGCAGCGGCGGTGGGCGGCCTGACGATTTATCTGGTCGCTCGTCTGGGATTCGCTCCCAGCCTGATGGGATCACCGGAAACAGGCTTCGGGTTTTCCAGCATCAGCCCGGCCGAAAGCGCCGCCAGGTTCGGCGATGCGCCCTGGCTTTTCTGGCTGTACAACGTCGGCTCGACGGTGCTCACCGTATTCGCCTCGGAACCGCGCGCGGGCAGGTTTCAATTCGTCCAGGCGCTGACGCTCGATAACGTTCCAGCCTGGATGTGGCTGCACGTCGTGTCATCCGTCGTCACCACCGTCGTGGTCGCCGCAGGTCTCGCCGGTATCCGCAGGCGCCCGCATCGGGATCAAATCATCGCCGCGTTCGGGGGCGTGCTCATCGCTGCCGGCAGCGCCCTCGCGTTCCTCTATACCCGTGACCGCATCGGACTGCCGGCCGGGATCGGGTACGCGATGGTCACTTATGTGGCGGTGAGCGCGCTTCTCGAACGCCCGCGCGCCGGTCGGCCCTTCGTGCTGGCGACGATCGCCGCTCTGGGCCTCTGCTGGTCGATCCGCAGCGCCGAAATGTATGTCGCGCTCAGAGATACGGCCTGGGATTACCGGCTGGAGTGGGACCGCGGCGACGCGGTAAACGCCGGACGCCAGAACCCGGTAATTGCGAGAATGCGGCAGTCGGCGCTGAGCCGGACTCCAGCCGATGCCGAACGGGATCCACGCTGGACATACAGGCTCTTCGAGCGACGCTTTTCGCGGACTGAAAACTGACGACTGAAAACTGACAACTGAAGACTGACAACTGAACACTGACAACTGAGCACTGACCTATGACTCGACCATATTCCCCGGCTGCGACAGCACTGTTCCTCCTTGCGGTCTCGATCACGACCAGCGCCCAGCGCGGAGGCGGCGCCCCGGCGGCACCTCCGTTGGTACGTGAAAACGCCACTGAGAAGATCTCGGAACACGTGTATGTCATCCCGGACAACAACGTCGGGATGGTTCCGAACGTCGGCATCATCGTCGGCTCACGCGGAACGTTCGTCGTGGATACCGGCCTTGGCAACCGCAACGGACAGACGGTGACGAGAGAAGTCCAGAAGGTCAGCAAGACCCCCGAGCTGTATCTCGGAACGACCCACTTTCACCCCGAGCACGATCTGGGCGCCAACGGATTCCCTCCGCATACAAAAATGATCCGCTCGCAGGATCAGCAGAAGGAGATTGCGGACCAGGGGCTGGCGACGGCCGAGCGATTCCGGGGTTTCAGCCCGGCCAACGCCGAACTGCTGCAGGGCGCCGAATTCCGCAAGGCCGACGTATCGTTCGATCGGGAACACACCGTCGACCTCGGCGGCGTTCGGGTACGCGTGCTGGCGATGGGCTACAACCACACACGGGGCGACACCGCCTTTTTCGTCGAGCCCGACGGGGTGCTCTTTTCTGGAGACGTCGTGATGACTGCGCTCCCTAATGTGGGCAACGCGACCGTTCGTCAGTGGCTGACGAGCATGAACATTTTCGAAAAGCTGCAGCCGAAGCGAATCGTGCCGAGCCATGGCCCGATGGGCGACACAGGGCTCATCGCCACCTACAAGACGCTGCTGACAACCGTGTCGAGCCGTGCTTCCGAACTGAAGAAGCAGGGCAGAACGCTGGAGGAGGCGACCACCGCAATCGCCGCGGAGCTTCAAGCGAAATATCCAAATGGAGGAGCGCGGCTGCTGGGCACGATCCGAGCCGCCTACAACGAAGCGCCGTAGCGCGTATTTCGCTTCCGTGGCGCGAACCCTGCTGGGTTCGCGAGGCGAGCCTGCCAGGCTCTCCGCACGCCAGCTGATCGGTTCCGGCCGCTCAGCTGAACGGTTCTGGCCCAAAATCCGGCATTAATCCTGAAGGTAAAAGCCACAGGAGGGTTTTCCCCATGTGGCGTGTAGTTACCAGCACAATTGCAGCGCTCACGCTTTTCTCAACGGTAGCTGCGGCTCAGCAGCCGTGCACGACGGACGCTAATCGCGTTGTCGCCGAGGTCTACCGTCACACGTTGGAGCGCGGCGCTGATCCCGGATCACAGACTTGGGCTCGGCAATTGGCGAACGGACAGCTCAACGTCAAAGAGGTCGTTCGCCGCGTCGCCAAATCCCAGGAGTACATGCAGCGCTTCGGGCAGACCGAGTCAGGCGAGGCGCAGCCGTTTGAACGGGCGGTTGCCCGGCTGTATCGACATATTCTCGGCCGTCAGCCCGATCAGGGTGGTCTGAACAACTGGGCCCGCACCGCGCAGCAGCGCGGCCTCGCGGCCGTGGTGGACGGATTCGTTGATTCCGCCGAATACAACAACAACTTCGGCGAATGGGGCGTGCCCGGTTCAGGCGGCCTGCGATTCTGCGCGAACGGGCAGTCCGGTGCCGACCAGCAGTCCAACGCCCCGGCCGGCCCGCTGAACAACAGGCGTTTCCAGACCATGGACGTCAACAATGACAACGTCGTGTCCCGGCGGGAATGGCGCGGGAGCGCCGAGTCGTTCCGTTCGCACGACTGGAACAACGACGGTGTGCTGTCGGGAAACGAAATCGATACCGGCAGGTTCCGTCAGGGCCGGAACGCCGAGTTCGAGGACTTCGATCGAGCGGAGGAATTCGAATGGCTCGACGCGAACAATAACAACCGCATCGAGCAGCGTGAATGGCACGCGAATTTCCGTTCGTTCGAACGGCTCGATCGAGACGGAAACGGCGTCCTGAGCCGTGCCGAATTCGCGGCCGGGCGCGACACGGGCACCGTAGCCACGGCGGGGCGGGCGATCGCCGTCGGCGGTGATCGGCAGTGGGTGGACACCGGCATCAATGTCCAGGCCGGCGACACCGTGTCGATTAACGCCAATGGTCAGATTCGCGTCGCTCGCGACGGCGGTCTCATGACTGCGGCCGGCGTCGCGTCGGGTCGCACCGATGGCGCAACGATGCCGAACGCAAACGTCGGCGGTCTCGTTGCCCGCTTCGGCAACAGCGCGCCGGTCTTCATCGGCGAGAGCCGGACGTTCCGGGCGCCGCGCGCGGGCCGGCTGTACCTTGGCGTCAACGACAACTTCTTCGACGACAATACGGGCCAGTTCACTGTGACGGTCGACGTCAACTAGCTGGTTCGCAGACGCTTCACCACGCCGAGGCGGGCGCGCATTGCCCGCCTCGACGTATGTACGGACCTATAATTTGGCTGCTCTTCAATGAAGATTGCGCGACGGTTCGTCGTCAGCGGGCGCGTCCAGGGCGTGGGCTTCCGCTGGTTCACGCAGGACACCGCACGGCGAGAGGGTGCGATGGGCTGGGTGCGGAACCTGCCGGACGGCCGCGTCGAGGCGGTGGTCGAAGGCGAATCAGAAGCGGTGACGCGCGTCGAGCGCGCGATCCGCTCCGGCCCGCGCGGCGCACGCGTTGAAAAAGTCGACGTCGACGACGAGGAAATCGGCGGCTATCGCAACTTTACGATCGAACGTTAAGAGACCTGACCATTGATGGACCTCAAACACCACATTCGCCACGTACCGGACTTTCCCAAAGCCGGCATCCTCTTCTACGACATCACGACGCTGCTCCGGGACCCGGTCGGCTTCACGACAACGGTTGACCTGCTGTCCACGCCCTACGACGGGCAGGGCATCGATGCGGTGGTCGGCATCGAAAGCCGGGGGTTCATCCTCGGCGCCGCTGTCGCGCAGCGGATCGGCGCCGGTTTCATTCCGATCCGAAAGCCGGGAAAACTGCCCGCCAAATCGATCCGCGAAACCTACGACCTCGAGTACGGCAAGGACGCGCTCGAGATCCATGAGGACGCGGTCAAGAAGGGGCAGCGCATCCTGATCGTGGACGACGTGCTCGCGACCGGCGGCACAGCGGCCGCGGCGGTACAGCTCGTTCGAAAGCTTGGCGGCGAGCTGCACGGCCTCGCTTTTCTGATCGAACTGGTGTTTCTCAACGGCAGACAGAGGATCGAGAAGGAAAGCGTTTACTCGGTGCTCACGTATTAGGGGCAGACCAGCGCGTCGTTCGACGTATCCGACACATCGAATCGCAGCGAGAAATTCTGCGCTCCTCCAGAATCGAGATAGGTGACGTTACAGTCGCTGACGTGTGGTTCGGCACCCGAGACATCGCGGAGGGATCCGGACAGCACGCCGCCGGCGCCGGGCAAGGAGAAGAACGTGACCTTGAAACCGTCATTCGCTTCCGCGCCAGAAATGAAGGTGCCGCTGAGGGTATACGTCCCCGGCGAAAGGCTTACTTCGATAGCGGTACTGAAGCTCGCTGCCTGACTCCTGCGATACGTGCGCCCGTTCAGCGTCGCCTCGAGGTTCATCGCCGCCTGCGATTGGAAAATGACGCTGAACACCGGGTACGGATACCCGATTGGAAGCGTCGGCGAGCCGTCCGTACACGACGCGGTGCAGGCGAACAGCGCAAGCAGCAGGCACCTCTGCACGGGGACAACCCTCCAGAGGCAGGCGTGGCACGGAAGAGAATACACGTCTTGGGCGTCGAGCCCGTGCCTTTTAGAATTGGAGAGCATCCGTCCGATCTGCATCAGATGCTGCTCGGCGCGCGCCTGCGGAAACTAGATTTCCGGAACTGCACGAGCGTGGCTGGCGGTAGAATCCGCGGCACTATGCCTTTCTTCGGTCAATACTGGGCGTACTTCGTCCCTGTGCTGATGCTCGCGACTGCCGCTTGGTATCTCGCCATTCTGTGGCTGCTATGGCGAATTGCCAGGGCGCTCGAACGGAGGCCACTCTGAAATGCGGATTGTCGGTTGCTGCCGCTGAACATCAACTACGACGCGCTTCCTAGCAACAGGGGCGAGGCAGCAGTCCGGCAACCATTGGTAAACTAGAGCCTTACGGCAAACACGTCCCCGTAGCTCAGATGGATAGAGCGCGCGCCTCCTAAGCGGGGCGCGCCTATGCCCGCCTCTTCCCGCATGTCGGAAAGGCGGGGTTTTCGTGCCCGCGTGTCAGCGTTGCGCCCGCCTGTTCCCGCCTGTTAGTGATTCC